>Ga0302227_10000596_pt1 | contig 30169 bp, 48 predicted proteins | sample II_Palsa_N1_1_FD_193525 | JGI IMG/M metagenome (GOLD analysis project Ga0302227, IMG submission 193525) | Peat permafrost microbial communities from Stordalen Mire near Abisko, Sweden - II_Palsa_N1_1 | ecosystem: Environmental > Terrestrial > Soil > Palsa > Peat permafrost | place: Sweden... | reverse complement strand
AATTGTACCTTGATATCGACGAGTTCGCCCTTGGCACTCTCGAGCTGCTGAAGTTGTGCCTTGTCTCCGCCAACGAGTTGGCCGAGGTCCTTGTTTTGCTCCTTTTGGAGTTGTCCAACCATGTCTCGATACAAGTCGCGCTGGCGAATGATACTCTCGACACTGCAGCAAAGAAAATCACTTGGTAATTTAATTTTGTTTTGTTATGTTCTTTACATTGGCTGTTGGCGGTCGCGCGCAGCCTTGAGCTCTTCGATTTGGGAAACAGCGTCCTAATTTCACATTGACATATTTTGTAAGTTTCCAACTATTTCATACCTCGTAGAGTCGCTTGGCTTCACTCTCTGCACGCTGATAGGAGGCCTTCTCCGCAGCATCATTGTGCTCGCTGAGCTCACGGACAACACGCAAGAGTTCTGCGTTGCGCTGTTGCAGCTCCTATAAAACGCAGCAACACTTTAGACGTAAAACATACGAATTATCAGTACTTGGATGTTGGTAAACGGGACGAGTCGGCTCGTGATGACGCGACTTGCTTCCGACTCGTCATTGTCAGAATCAGGCACTGAGGGAACATTGAGGGCTGCACTGTCAGCTTCGCGGAGGAGCACCTGAATCTGTTGTCCCAAGTCGCGAGACTCTTGGCGTAACGCCTTGTTGTCGCGGTGGAGTCTGTCGATCTCGGCCTGCAGGGCTGCTGTCTGACGGTGTACGGCAGTCGACTGCTGAGCTGCCTGAACCAGGTTTGCATTGAGAGCGTCAATTTCCCTAAGCGCGTCCTGGTAAGCCTGTCGCTCCTGCTGCAGAAGGGGGGTCTGTTTTTTTTTTTTTTTTCCTTGGTGATTAACGAGCTTGCATTTGTAATTTCAATCTACCTTTTGCTCAATTTCTTGTGCTATCTGCGTGAGAGCCTCTTGCAGTGCATCTCGCTCCAGTGTCAACTTGTCCAGCTTGTCGTGCGCTTGCATCAACTCGGAATACTTTTTTTTTTTCAGATAGCACATTGATGAAATAAATAAAAATAGTGGTGGGGGAAAAGGACATACGATCTGCGTAAACGACTTGCCGCTCTTGTAGAGGCTGCTGGCGGTTGCGGCAGTGGGCGAGAGGATGGAGGAAGCATCCTAATAATAATAATAAAAGGGATTACACAACTGTAGAAATTAGTTTATCTACCTCGTTGGACTTGATGAGATCGTTGGCATTCTGGAGTTCCTTTTCAAGCTGGGCAAGGCGCTTCTCGTGAGCCTCCTTCTCGTGCTTATACTTTTCAATCTCGACTTTGTGTTGGGCCGTGAGCTCGCGCAATTGCAGAGTCGCTTCCTCGTTGCGTCGCACTGCGCTACGGCACTCCTCTGCACATGAAAACCTTAGACGAGGACGTGAAAGTTTTTTTGGGGACTGTATACCTTCGAGCTCGTTGAGACGGGTCCGGGTGCTGGTCGAGTCTTCTTCGTACACTTGGGCGAGGCGTTTCTGGGCGGCCATCTCTGCCTTAAACAGCTCTTCGCTCGTCTTGGCCTCGTCGGTGACCTGTTTCAGCTTGGCAATGGTCGCTTCAAGCTGGGTATTCACCGATGCAAGCTGAGCCTCCTGCGATCGCAGCCTATCTGTCTGCTGCTGTTGCTGGCGGATCAGGTCTTCATTCGACACTTCGAGGTGGCTGATGATTTCTGATTTTGTCCTTCGGTAGTTGACAAATTCCTCCGACCGCGAGTTCAACTCCTTGTTGAGCCATTCCAGTTGCTTGTTGAGCAGCTCGATCTCCTGCGTGCGATGCGACTCTTTGAGCTGTGCGTGTATGTGTATATGCATTGCGTGAGCTGACTGATAAAAACATATTTTGGTCACCTTCTCATTCATAAGATCGTTCTCAAGGTGCACGATTTGCGTCTGCATCTTTTGTTCGGTGGAGTTGGCTTGCTGCAGCTTGCTGGCGGCATTGCTTAGCTCGTCTGCGCGAAAAAACATGAGATGATAATAAAAAAGAAACCGCTGTCGTGCCTCGAAGACGGTCGAGCGCCTGCTGGTTGCTCTGGAGGAGCTGCACCGTCTCGCGCGACTCACTCTCAAGCGCGGCCGTCGTGCGCTCGCGTGCGCCAAACTCCTGCGTTCGCTGGGCGATGACCTTGTCGCGGTCCTGAACTGCTGACTTGGCAACCGCCAGTTCTCGCTCTGTGTGCGCGTGCGTCAATACCCTTTTTTTGTCGCAAGAAAGTTTCTTTTGCAATACCAAGGGCAGCGACCTGCTCAACACGCTGCCTGGCCTCAGCGTCGGCCTTGGCCTGCGCCTTGTCCCTGCCGGCGACGGCCTCGCTCAGGCTGTGCAGGTACTTTTCGAGGTCGGTCGCGTTCTGCTTGTTCTCCATCTGCAGCAGCTCCACCTGTTGCCCCTGGCGCAGCAGCGACGCTTCCAGGCGCTCGCACCACGGTGACCACTGCAGCCGCACCGTCTCACGGTAAACGGCCGGCGAAAGACCGAGAACCGTTGCGGCCGCAGCCGCAGCGTCGTTGGTCGCCTCCATTTTGAGAATTTAGCTACCCATACCATGGCGCAAGTTCAGAACGCGGACGTTGAGAAGGCTGTCTGGGTAAGGCAAAGTAGCCCCCGCCGGGGCGCGGGAGGGGGGGAGGGGGGGAGGATGTGTGGCTCGTCGAAGCAGAGAGAGAGCAAACTCTCGACGCGCTGCCGCGGCCCTCTCGTGCCCGTGTGCAAACCTGAAACACGTTTCTAATTTTAGCTGTCCTACACTGGCAGGCTAAATGGGACACGCTCGTCGAGCGATACAAGGATGGCAAGCGATTCCTGAAGGATTTCCAAGACAATTTGGACGAAGTACGTGCATAGCCCAATTTGGCGGCCCCGCCGCGCGTGAAGTGACCTGAACGCGTCCAACATTTTTTAGATGGCAGAGGCAGAAAAATCGTATGCCAAAGCTCTGACCAAGGCGACAAAGGGGACGTTGGTGCAGAGCAAGTTTGACGGCAGGTGAGGCCCCTGTTTCGATCCGCGTCGCCGACTACGCAACTAAATTATATTTTCGTTTGGTCCAGTGAGCTGTCATCCACACTGTTGCAATGGCGTGGAAAGAACGAGGTCATGGCCAAAACACACTCTGATCTGGCTACGTCCTTGGCTACGGAAAGTAAAACGATCGGCGCATTTTTGGATGCACAGAGCAAGTCAAAGAAGAACGCCGAGGCAGACATGTCCAAGACGCGCGAGTCTGTTGACCGCCTCGCTGCTGAGGTGCCAAAGCTTTTCAGCAAGTACAGCAAGGCATCTCGCGAAGCTGAGGAGACTCTTCTCGCCTTTGAGCAAGCCCAGTGGTCGTACCAGCCGGATCAAGTTGTGCAAAAGGTTTGAAAAAAATTTTTTTTATTTTTTTTTAATCCTAGATTATAACAACTTGCGGTGACTCGCATAGCTTTACAATATCCATCTGCAAAAGAAAAAGCTTGCCCAACAGGCAGACGATGCGTACAAAGCCACATTGGACGAAGGCCGCGACGTCACTCGCCGGGCCAACATTATTCGATCATCGATCCAGACCTACGAGAAAATGGAGATTGAGCGTGTTACCCTTATCAAGGAGGCCGTCCAGCGTATCAGTGGCACACATGGCAACACGATCAATGCTGTTTACGAAGGTACACGGCTACATGTCACAATAATACTCACGAAAACAACCGTCAGCAAACAACAATGTCGTCGCACTTGCTGGGCAGATACAGACTTCGGCGGTTCTCGTCGAGTCCATCTTGGCCGATGTACAGCAGATGGAGGTGCGCGACAGCAATGATGACTCTCGCTTTTTGTACATTGCCTATGCAGACCAGGTATCTCGAATTCAGCTTCAGTTGGGGATGTCACATCCTGTTTTATGTTTTGTTTTTTTTTCAAAACTATATTAGTTGGACCACAGACCTCCCCCGGACGCATCAGACCCACAAACCTACCGTCAAGGCGGGTCGGCTCCTGGCCAGCAGGATGCAGCTGTCGCTCATCGCGATGAGCCCCTGGATATTCTCTTTGCGCCGAAGATTTCTGGTCCCATCGTTGGGTACGGCATTTTTGATTTATTTTTTCTCTCAATCCTACTTTTGTCTCCCCCACCCCCGCGCAGACAAGGAGACCAAGTGCAGATGTCGCTCTCGTCCACGACCAACCCGGATTTGCTTCGCTTCCTCCAATCGCAAGGGAACACTCCACGTCCCATGCCCACAGTCTCTTCTCGTGGGCCGCCACGACCCGATCAGACCAACCTCGATCTTCAATTTGGCCCCAAGTTCACTCCCGGTGGAGCGATCTACTCAGCCCACGCTTCCGGGGAGTCGCCCAACGTCGCTCTGTCTTCCACGAGTGATCCTGCTCTGCAGAGATTTCTTGCTGCCCAGAAGGCCCAAGCCGGGCGGCCTCCTCAGCGCTACTAGCTTGACCTACAAAAGCTTTGTATCTTTATCTTCAACCCATGAAATAATGCCGAGTGCAGAACACATGCGAAAGTGAATGTGTGAATGTGAGCCAGAAAACAGTGCAAAGATGAACACTGAACCTCACTGTGAGGTTACTTTTTGCCTTCAGTGAAGCCAGGAGTGAGTGTGTGTATGCACTATTTCTGCATCGTGTCCAGCCCGGATCGGACCCTTCAGCGGTACCCAGTCGACTTAGTTGGCCAATTAATTCGTGTTGTCACCTCTCTCTTAGGCACCACGCTGTTTCCCCTCCGCCTAGAACAGCTGCCTAGAACAACTGGGCAGCCTTCGGGTGGCTCGACGGGAGGACAAAGAGCTAACTTGCTGTTATATATTTTTGTTTGTCAACTGTCAGAGAATCCGCGCGGAGAATGGCACAGCGAAACTTTGTGACCCACGAGATCGTCGGCAACCACTTTGACGTGCCCGAAGAGTACGGCTCCCTCCTGGCCATTGGCCTGGGTGGCTTTGGCCTAGTCTGGTACGCAGGCCTATCCTGCATGTTTTGCTTACGAAATCGAGAATGCACACAGCTCGGCCAAGACTGGAGACGGATTGTCAGTTGCAATCAAGAAGATTCTCAAGCCCTTCCAGACGCCCGTGCACTGCAAGCGGACATACCGCGAGCTCATGTTGCTCAAGCACCTTCAGCACGACAACGTCATTAGCCTCAAGGACGTCTTCATTGCTCCGTCCAACGACTTGCACGTTTTTTTTTTCCTTCTTCTTGTGTGGGCCTCGTGCTGACGAATTGTCTGTTTTGCAGGTACTTTGTAACGGAGCTGCTCGGCGCGGACCTGCACCAAGTCATTATCTCACAGCCGCTGGATATTTCGCACATTCAGTACTTTTTGTACCAAATACTTCGTGGCCTCAAGTTATATTTTTGTGTGTGTGTGTGTGTGTGTGTGTGTGTTTTGACAAGCTGACCCACCCTACAAAAAAGTATGTGCATTCGGCCAACGTGATCCACCGCGACCTCAAGCCCAGCAACATTCTTGTGAACGAAAACTGTGACCTCAAAATCTGCGATTTTGGTCTCGCGCGTATCACCGACATTGAGATGACGGGCTACGTCAGCACACGCTACTACCGCGCACCAGAGATCATGCTCACCTGGCAACACTATGACAAGGCCGTCGATATCTGGAGTGTCGGCTGCATCTTTGCCGAAATGCTCATTGGACAGCCCCTGTTCCCTGGCAAAGATCGTACTATGACACTTTTTATTAATTTATTTATTTTTTCTCAAAATCGTTTCAAAAAAAGACATTCACCAGTTTTCGTTGATCTGCGGGCTACTAGGCACTCCTTCGCCTGATCTCATGCAGCGGATTTGCAGTGAAAACGTATCATAAACCCCTTTTTGGTTCTGTTTTTTTTCAAGGACTTTTTTTTTTCCCCCTTCAGACCCTACGGTACGTCCAGTCATTGCCTTTCCAGCCCAAGGTGCCCTTTACACAAAAGTTTCCTAACGTCGATGCTGTCGGTACGGACTGCCCACTTGTTTATTTTTCCTTTCTAAAGAGCTGCTTGGTCCGTTTTTTAGCCCTGGACCTCCTCGAGAAAATGCTCTGCTTTGATCCAAAGACTCGCATCAATGCAGAGGAGGCCTTAGCGCATCCGTTCCTCGATTCTTTCCACGACCCTGAGGACGAGCCGGATGCGCCCAACCAGTTTGACTGGTCGTTCAGTGAGCGGGAATACACGACAGAGCAGTGGGTTGGCATGGTCCAACAGGAGATCACAACCTTTGATGGAAATGCCGCCGCAAACGGCGCCAGCGGTGAGGACAACATGCAGTAACCGGGGGTTGCTCCTTTGTTTTTTGTTTTTGAAGTCATGCAAAGCTCCCAAGCTTGTTTTTCTCCTTTTTAACCTCTTTTTTTTTTTCTCATTCTCTTGTACAAATATAAACTGGTTTTCACTGTGGTCGTCATTGAGATTTCTTTGATTGCTCTTGACGCTCACGAGCTGACTGTTCGAGTTGTGCGCGCTTGACCTTGACGAGCATATCGACCACACGCAACATCATAAAAAACTGTTTAAAATAAAACAAGATTTTTCTTCTTTGAGGTTGGGCAGTCTTTAGGGTACGTACCAGTGCGACGACCGAGTTGATGACTAGCGGGATACCATACACGATCGTCACAAACAGCCCCGACTCGTCAAAGTAGTTTTCGTCAGCAAATGCCTTCCAGTGCGCACGACCTTGCGAGTTGATTGTCTCGCCTGCAAACGCCAGCAGGATCAAGAACAGGAAGAACCCGACTTGAAAGCTATGCATCTTCCTTGTAGCGATCAGCAAGACAAACGAAAGGGCGTGGAAGACCAGCAGTGCGATCAGCCAGGGTTGGTTCCAATTGACCTTTGTTCTCCGTATCAGTTTGGGGGGAGCACGACAACGACCATGGAACATACCGCATTGATAAACTGCTTGGCGGCGTCGCTGATATCGCCTACGACCGAGAGGTGCTCGGCGACATCGTGTGACGATGGCATGAAGAAGAACGGTGTGTCGGCAGGCAGGCCAAAGTCGAGCGGGTTCGGTTGGGCCGTGAGTGTCAACTGGGAAAAGAAAAAAAAAAGTGTGTGGATTTTTTTTTTCCCCTCAGTCCCCCTCTGTCGCCCTCGGCGCCATTACAGGGATGAGGCTGATGATAAAAGAAAACAAGGACGAGGTCTCTGCGTACGTGGCCGAGTACATTGTCAAGCGCATCAACGCCTTTGCGCCGACGGCCGAGCGGCCGTTTGTGCTGGGATTGCCCACGGGCTTGTCGCCGATAGGGACGTACAAGCTGCTGGTGGACCACTTCCGCAAGGGCCAGATTTCGTTTGAAAACGTGGTGACGTTCAACATGGACGAGTACGTGGGCATGCCCACCGACCACCCCGAGAGCTACCACTCGTACATGTGGAACCACCTGTTCAAGCACATCAACATCAAGCCGCAGAACGTGCACATCCTCGACGGCAACGCAGAGGACCTCGGAGCAGAGTGCCGGGCCTATGAGCAGAAGATTCTTGCAGTTGGGGGCATCGAGCTCTTCTTGGGGGGTATGTTTGCACACAAATGAGATGTTTGTACTAGCTGCCGTGCAGGGACGGGTACAGATGGGCACATTGCCTTCAATGAGCCCGGTTCATCGCTCACGTCAAGGACGCGCGTCAAAACCCTTGCTCACGAGACGATCCTTGCCAATGCACTCAACTTTGGCGACGATCTCAAGAAAGTCCCCAAGCTGGCATTGACCGTTGGAGTGGGCACGGTGATGGATGCCCGCGAGATTGTGATAATTATAACCGGTGCGTCCCCTTGTATTTTTATTTATTTAATTTTTTCCCCCCCTCAAACATATGACCAGGCTCGTCAAAGGCGCTGGCTCTAAGCAAGTGTGTGGAGGAGGGTGTGAGCCACATGTGGACAGTTTCGGCGATCCAAATGCACCAACGCGCGATGATTGTGTGTGACGAGGATGCAACGCTCGAGCTAAAGGTCAAGACCGTCCGGTACTTTAAGAGCATTCAGCAGGTTATGAACATGCTCGAGGAGCACGACCATCACGATGACCACCACGATGAACCCCACGACGACGGCTCCATGCATTCGTCATGATTAAATTACGCATCAGTACAACGCGGAGTGCACAATTGATGAGAATCAGTCAACATTCACGTTCATACAACAATAAAACACGACCTTTTTACAACCCCTTGTCAATTGAACCTGAATTGTAAAATTCTCATCAATTTTGCACTCAGCGTTAGAAAGCTTAGACAATGGTGTCATTTTCACTGGTATCTTTTCGTGCGATCGGGCGTTTTCGAAGGTTCTCTTTGCTACTGACGTCGCAACACTGAGGTTCGTCGCAGTCCGTCGTGCACGCCATTTGACAGCTTGTCTTGGCGACAGCGACTGCGGTCATCGCGATATCGTTCGGAGGCAAAGACGTGATTTCCTCCGCCGGAGCCTCGTCGACAACAACATCCACCCGATTGTAGCCTTGCTTGCTTGGCGAGAACGGGTTGAGTCTATTTTTTCCCAAGTAATATTAGAATTAAAAATATTTTTTAGACCGATACTTGTCAATGACACTGGCTGCAGACGGCAATGAATTGTCGCCCTCTGCATCAGACAAAAACTCGGGTTGTACCGTGGTCGAGTGGATATTGTACTTGTGGAAGAGCTCTTTGATCTTGGGGGCCTGCGCCAAGTAGTCGCCAGGGTGCTGGAACGCCAAATGAACGGATGCGACAATCTTGTCGTCGCGCAGTTGCCAAACATGGAGCTCGTGGACGTCCTAAACCACCGAGCCCCTTCAGTTTTATTTTCATGCAACAAGAAATCAGAGAGTACCACAATGCCTGGGATATCTAGCAACTTTTGCGTGATCGCGCCCACGTCCACGCCCTCTGGAATCCCCTGCAAAAGGAGGAGGCTTGTGTGGTAGATCAACGGGATGGTATTGAACAGCATGATCAAGGACAAGAGGATGCTGTAGACAAAGAAAAAATTTTTTTTCTTTTTTCAGGCAAGGACATCAAATGCGAAAAAAAAATACCTGATGAGAGGGTCAAAGTAAAATCGCCACGAGTAGGGAGTAAGCCAGATGACGAGAGCAGAAATAATGACGCCGATGTTGCCCAGTGCATCACCGAGAACATGGAGGAACAGAGCACGAATGTTGGCACCTTGCATCTTGCTGTGCGTGTGGGCGTGCGAGTGACCGTGTTTTCCGTCCTTTTCGTCTTCCTCGTCCACAGGGACGTCTTCAGCAACCTCGCTGTGCCCATGTCCACCGTGGCTGTGCCCGTGCCCAGCGTGCCCAAAGATCAGCATGCCAGAGATGTTGAAGACCAGGCCAATCCCGCCAACGATCAGGACGAGTTTAGGGTTGACAATGTCTGTTGCAAAGCAGTTAGACGTTTCCAATGCCCAGGAAATAGGACCCATACCTTGCGGGGTGATGAACCGCTGGATCGCCTCTATGACAATGGTAAACACGAGCGCGAGAAGAAACACTCCATTGACGAGCGCGCCGAGTTGTTCTGCTCGTTGCCATCCATACCTGTGCATATTTCGTTTCGTTTCTTGCACTGTTTGACATTAAAAAAAACCAAGTGTACGTGTTGCGCTTGTTGGGGCCACTGCTCTTGCCCAACCGGATGGCCTGATAGCTGACGACAAGCGCGACCACGTCCGATAGCATGTGGAACGAGTCTGCCACGAGGGCGACCGACCCTTTTTTTATTATACGTGTTATTACGGTTGTGCCTAATGGCAACGTACCAGTCATCTCGCCCACGACCAGCTCTAGCAGAAAGAACACGCACGTGAGCACGAGCATCGACAGCACACGAGGTGTTCTCTTGGCCATTTCCCTGTGGCAAATGACTATGAAACAACTTGCAGACTTGGATGACGACACAAAACGGAACAAACACGACGGAAAATTAGACTATCATAGCTCGTAGAGGATCTCCTTGCGATCCTTGTAGTAGCGGAAGTTGCCCTGGACAAACTGTTTGCTCTCCAAAAAGTCGCGCACGTCGTGGATGTTGTGCTCCTTGGCCTTGGCCAAAAAGTCGTCGTGGGCGATGATTGCACGGCTGGGCTCGACGTCGCCGTTGCGCAACCGCTGAAGATTGACGTTTTCGCGGACGAGGCCCTGCAAGAGATAAAAGAGAAGCTCGTTGCTGTCCTTGTTGGACGAGATGTAGCGGGCAAACGTCTTTTTCATCTGCTTGAGAATCGAAAACTTTTGCGCGCTGATGAAAGACTCGAGGCAGACGCTGATGGCCGTGTCCACATCGTCAGAGCGAACTAGATGGGAAAAAAAAAATAAAAATTATTTCTTTTAAAAAAAATAAAAATATACCGATATCACGGAGGTGCATGCGCGCGTTCGCCTCAGACATGCGGATGATCGACTCAATGTGACGGACGGTGATCGGAATGGAGCCAGAGGAGAGCGACTCACGGCGCAGCTCGGCAAAGAGGTTGGACAGTTTGGACTGGTCAATGTTTTGCAGCTTGGGATGGACCTTTTCGCGTGCGTACATAATGTACTTGCGAAGGAGGTCCTGCCTGATCGCACCCTCTTCGGGCTCGACGGTATCGCCGGCATTGTCAGAGGATTGGTCGTACTCGGGGTGGCTCTTCATGTGGCTGTTGATCACAAACGTGCTCAGCTTTTCGTCTTGTTGCGGATCCACAATGTCTTTGACGACACATAGAACGTCTACAAGCAATTTGAATGTGAGCTTTTCTTTTCCACGTCTGGTTTAAGAAGCACGAGTGCATACCGAAACGAGACAGAATGGGATCCGTGAGCTCGACATTTTCCGAAAAGGGCAGCGACGAATCGTAGCGACCCTTGGAAGGGTTAGCCGCGGCAATGACAGCACAGCGTGCTTGGAGCGACGTGACAATGCCCGCTTTGGAGATGGAAATGGACTGCTGCTCCATTGCCTCGTGGATGGATGTCCTGTCCGAGTCATTCATTTTGTCAAACTCGTCGATCAAGCAGACACCCTTGTCCGCGAGCACCAGGGCACCGCCTTCCAGTGTCCACTCGCGCGTGATCGGATCCTTGCGGACCGACGCAGTGAGACCGACAGCCGAGGCTCCCTGAAGTTCGTTTTTTAGCGCTGGACGTTCATTTCAAAAAAAAAAAAAAAAAAAATTCATACCTGGCCAGTCGCGTAGACCGCACGATGAGCAGTCTTTTCGACATACTTGAGGAACTGTGATTTGGCGGTACCGGGATCACCGAGCATGAGAACATTGATGTCACCACGGAGCCTGTGCTTGCCCTGAACGTCCTTGGATTGTCCTCCAAAGAGAGCCATGGCGATGGCACGCTTGATATTTACGTGGCCGTAGATGGACGGCGCAATACTCTTGACAATCTGCATTGTAATAAAGGAAAAAAAATTTTTTTCGTAAGAAGACACGGCAGTGTGAAGTTTCCTTACCCGCTCGCCAATGTGGTCATCCTTGGCCAGCTTGCGTATCTCGCGCTCGTCATCTTCGGTCAACCGGAAGGAAGCAAAGAGATCCTCCTTCTTGGCAACAAAGTTGGCCTCGATCACCGTCTGGAAGACAGGGAAACCGTTCTTGTTGTTGGTGGACACGTCAAATGTGTTGCGGTAGACACCGGTGACCTCCTATTTTTATTTTTATTTTTAAGAAAGGATCAAAACAACAACAAAGCCAAAGAAAAATGTGTCGTACAATCTCTTCACCAGGACGGGCGGCGTCAATCAAATCCCAAAGAAGGATCACATCCTTTTGACGAGGCAGACGACCGGCGGTGACGCTGCCTGGCGCCTCTTGGAGTGTAAGGCGCTGGTAGTTGCGGTAGATTGTCTGGCATTTGGGGGTTGAATTTTCAATATTTTTTTTTTTTTTATTTCTTACAAAAAAAAAAAAAAAAAATAAATAAATAAATTTTGTTTACCTGTTCAGCGTTGACTGCAAACGGACCCTTGGACTGGCACTCGGGGCAAGAGCCAACACGCAACTCCGACTGGGTATCCTGGTAAAAGGGGCCGAGTACGTTGCCGCACTTGCCGCAGTCGTACTTGACGTACTTGAGCTGTGGGAACACAGCCGTGCGACGAGTGACAACGCCAGAAACGCGCACAAGCGAGTTGAGGTGGTTGTGGCGGAGATCTCGCAGAGAGTCGACCGTGGGCAACTCGGTGATGCGCACGTGGATCTCCGAGTGGATGCGGTCATAGTCCTGGAAGGCAAACTTGACGACTTCGAAAGCGACCTGATTGCAAACAACCAATTAAAATTAAAAAGAAAGTAAAAAAAAAGGACTTGCCTCGTCAAAGATCTTGAGCATCTCCACGGGCGCCTTTGCCAGAAACTTTGCCAGCTGCTCGGCACGTTCGTGCAAGAGAACAAACGAGACCTCGAGGGACTCGCCGTTGCTCTCGCACATGGCCTTGATGCGCTCCTCAAACAGGTTGTGACCCTTCTCGTCCATGGTGGTCGTCAAAAAGTCGCGGAACTGGAAGCGGATCTTGCGGCGCGTCGTGTCGAGTGCAATCCACTCGCGCACCGAGTGGCCACGGACATCATAGTCGGTCAGCTGCACGTCGTCCTCACCTGCACCGCCCGCACCATCGCCACCATTCCCGCCGTCCGATCCAGGCGTGTGTCCATCACTATTCTGATTCGGCTGCGACGCGTCTGTGCGTCGGCGTCGGCGCGGCGGCATCCGGATGCGGCCTCCATCCTCATCATCTACGGTTCTATTAGGCATCTCCCACATGCTTTGGTAGTTTTTTTTTCTCACACATACCATCGTTGGTCTGCACAAAGGCTGCAGGAAGACCGCGAGTGATGGGCTCGTTCAAGCGGTCACGCTCCCGCAGCGCGGCCTCCACCTTTTGTCGCTCACGCGGGTTGATCGGTGCGTACTCTGCGTCGTCGATGTCGGAGGTATCGTAGCGGTCGAGTTCAGGCATGGCCTTGTAGTCACTTTGGGAAGAGAGCGCATGAGGACAAAGAACGCAAACAAGCAAACAAAAACTACTTTTGGTGGCCAGGACCAAAGAGATCCTCGCCGTCCTTCTCCTCGTCGTCGAGCACGTTGGTAGGGTCGAGCACGTCCTCAAAGCGGTCCTCTTGCACGGCCTCGTCGTCGTTTTCCTCCACGTCTCCACGCGGGGGGCTGGAAGTGAAGGGCGGTGGGGACGAGTGGCTGCCAATGCTCGTGCTGGTCGCGCCAACTGGGCGACCCCCACGTACACGTTTCGGTGCCTTCATTGGAGGGTCAGTACAGGGCTGGCGGGGGGTCAAGAGGAGGGCAAGGACATACCATTTGGGATTGCTTTTTTTTTTTTTTTGGCGCGCAAAAAAAAAAAAATGGAAGAGCAAATCTAGGTCGAAAATCGTCGTGTTAAAAGAGGGTTGCTGCAGAGTGCAGACAGAGAAAAAAAAAGGTGGAAGCGGAAGCAGCACTTGCAGCAGCAGCAGCAGCAGAAGAAGAAGAAGAAGGCCAAACACAAGACACTCGTCCTCTCGGCAGGCGAGGAAGACAGAATCTTTTTTCCTCCACATATGGGCGACACTTTTACAAATGATGGCCACGGCTCGTCTGGCCGTGCCTTTCCTCGCACGGCACCTGCGTACCGAGGCAAAGACGGCGGGCGCCAAGGCCTTGCAGGCATTCGAGGAGAAGAACAAGGCCGCCGCACTGCAGGCACCCACCGGCCTGATGCAGTTTTTCGAGGAGGCACGAAAGGAGACGAAGCCTGCCGCCACAGACGACAAGGAGGAAAAGAAGGGCGAACGGTGTGGTACGTCGCAGACTCTCGTGTGCGCGCGCGTGTGTGTGGTGGTGTGTGTGTGGGGTGATAGCTTGAGTGTGTTGCGGGGTCATCGTCGTTTTTCTTTTTATTCAACGTTTCTCTTTGTAGGACGTTCATGGCGCCGCGAAGAACTGCGAACCCACACGTTCGACGACCTGCACAAGCTCTGGTACGTGCTACTCAAGGAGCGCAACGTGCTCGAGTCGAGTAAGCACGACAGCCGTATTACTGGCATCCCGTTCAAGGGCAGGGGTCGTCTCTCAAAGGTTTTGGACATTAGGTTTTTCTTTTCTTTAGGACTAAAGAAAAAAATATTTTTTTTTCCAGGTCAAGCTGTCGATGGCCCGCGTCAAGCATGTCGTGCACGAGCGCACTCTTGCATTCAGGGAGGCCCAACGTATCCTTGCTGTCCAGCTTGGAACAGAAAAGGCCCTCGAGCTTAATTACAAGCTCGTGATTGACGAACGTCTGCCTGTGACCCCACTTCCACCAAACGCCAAGCCGCGCCGCAATCCAGACAACACGCCGAAGCCCCTGTCGAGAATCATGGAGACGCACAAGGTCCAGTATGTTCCGCTGACCCCCGAGCAGCTCGCCGCCCAGAAAAAATATGTCTCTACGCGTAAACGCCACAAGGTCGCGAGTGAGCGCAGGAAGGAGAAGACGCTCAAGAACATCCGGTTGGCCAGATACAATGCCAAGAAGGAGGACGAGGCCGCAAAGAGGCTCAAGCGCAAGCGTGCCCATGATAAGAAGCTTGAGAAGAACCTCAAGATCCACGAAAGCATCACAAAGAATATCAAAGAGCAACAAAAGGGTCTGGACCTGTCCTCCTTGTAAATCATCCCAATAGTGTGAATGAGAAAAAACTTCATAAAAAACTGTCTACTTTGAAAAACAAAAACAAAAAACAAAAAAAGGAAAACGGAAAGTAATTGTGCAAAAGGATGAACAAGTTTTATGCCGACAGTTCGGCCGGCTGTCGAGCGCTGACAGGAGTGTATGCTGCCGAGCACTTGGCCATGGTTTGCGATGCTCGGGAGATCGCGTCCGTTTGATAGAAATCTTTAATGGCCTACGAGACATCGACAAGAAAAAAAAAATGCTCAACATGAAGTTTTCTTATCTGGGACTTACCAGAGTAAAGGGTTTGCTGGAGGCCTTGACCGAAGGAGTTGCCTGCAGGAATGCTCGTGCACCGAGGCCGGTAAACGAGTTGTCCTCAACGCCTCCAACAATGCCAAAGTGTGGTGCCACCTAAAGGGGATTTCTCTTATTTTTAAGAAAAGACAACATATATATATTTTTCTAGTCACCTCTTGAAGTCGTTGGCGGATATCATAGGCGCTGTCGTAGGGAAGGGTGAAGCCAAGGACCTCGGAAAGTGCGCGGATAATCTTCCAGTCCTCGCGAGCATTGCCGGGCGCGTTGACCGCGGCACGTGTTCGCTGGACACGGCCCTCTGTGTTCACGTACGTGCCAGACTTTTCGGTGTAGGCAGCGCCGGGGAGGATGACATCGGCATAGTTGGCACCGGCGTCACCGTGGTGGCCCTGGTAGATTACAAAGCTGTCCTGTGCAACGTCGCTGGACTTGATCTCGTCAGCACCGAGCAGATACAGGACTTTATTGTAACCGGGCTGGCCGATCGTAGCGTTCACACCTGGTTGGAAGTTGATATCGAGGGCGGCGGCCTTTGCAGCGCTCTGAATATTTTGTAAAATAATAAATGAATAAAAATAAAAGTAAAAAAAATCATACGTGTTGAAGGGTGCCAAAGCCATTCCAGTCGCCCTTGAGGATGTTGGTCCAGGAGGACAGGTCTGCTAGAGCGACATAGACGGCTTGGGCGTCTTCGTGGGACGCGACGTCCGCGCCAATGAGAACGAGCGGCTTCTTGGCAGCAGCGAGTTTTTGTGCAAACGGCGACGAGCGGTTCTCCTTGGAGAGCAGCTTGACGAGGTCGGCAGGGGACGTGCCGAGGTGAGCGTACTCAGAGGTCAGCTTGACGGGTTGGCCGATAAGACCAATGTCGAGGTTCTTGTGGATGTACGACTTGCGGATGCGAGCGTTCAGGAGGGCAGCCTCGTGACGTGGGTTGGAACCGACGATCAGAAGCACATCCGCTTCCTCGACGCCTTGGATGCCAACGTTGAGGAGGTAGTTCGAACTAACCAAAACATTTTTTTTTTAATTTTTTTTCAATTGCGAAAAAAAAGGAAAAATCATAATTTAAATACCGAAGATCGACACCCTGGGCGCTGGACGCCTTTTCTCCATCAAAAAGAAGGTTGGACGAGCCCATACGGTTGAACAGGTCTTTGAGGGCGATCATGCTGCAAAAAAATTAAAAATTAAAAAAATTCTAAACTTTGGCAAACCTCTCAGCATCCGCGAGCTTGCCGGCGACGGCAGTCATCTGGTTGCCAGGAACGGTCGAGAGGGTCTTGGAAATCTTCTCAAACGCTTCCTCCCACGTGACGCTCACAAACGAATCGCCCTCGCTATTGAGGAAGGCGTCAACAACAAGAACAAGAGACTCCTGTCTCCATACCGAATCATGGGGCTGGTGAGGCGCTGGCGCTTGAGGCCGTCGTACGAAAAACGGGTCTTGTCAGAGATCCACTCTTCGTTGACGTCCTCGTTGAGACGAGGGAGGATGCGCATGACTTCAGTGCCGCGGGCATCAACACGGATGTTGGCGCCGATGGCGTCGTGGACGTCAACCGACTCGACGTGGCGCAGCTCCCATGGGCGAGCGTGGAACTCGTAAGGCTTGGCCGTGAGGGCGCCGACAGGGCAGAGGTCAACAATGTTTGCCGAGAGCTCAGAGTCGAGGATCTTCTCGACGTAGGTGCCGATCTGCATGTCGTTGCCACGGCCGCTCGTGCCAAGCTCCTCGGCGCCGGCAACTTCGTTGGCGAAACGGACGCAGCGAGTGCAGTGGATGCAACGGTTCATCGACGTCTTGACCTGTATTTTTTTTTTTTTTTTGGTCACGAATTTTATTTCTGTGTCCTTTTTTAATTCCGGCATTGTTCATACGAGAGGACCAAAGTTTTTATCCTCGACGGCGCGCTTGCCAGCGGCAAACTCAATGAAGCGCGATCGGTCAGAACCGTAGACCATCGATTGATCCTGGAGATCACACTCGCCACCTTGGTCGCAGATGGGGCTAAAGGAAAAAGGATTAAGAAGGCGTAGCCAAGGAAAGAAAGAAAGAAAGAAAGAAAGAAAAAACGATACCAGTCGAGGGGATGGTTGGCCAAGAGGAACTCCATCACACCCTCACGCGCCTTCTTGACCATGGGGGTGTTGGTCTTGACCTTCATGTTGGGACCGACGGGCATGGCGCACGAGGCAATGGGCTTGGGGGTCTTCTCGACCTCGACCAGGCACATGCGGCAGTTGCCAGCAATGGACAACCGCTGACCAAACGCATCGTTAGCGTTGCTTTCCCAAAATTTTATTCGCCTCTAAAGAGGCCTTACCTCGTGGTAGCAGAAGCGAGGGATTTCGACGCCAGCAAGCTCGCAGGCGGTGATAATGGGCGTGCCAGGGGCCACAGCAATCTTCTTTCCATCGACCTCGAGCTCGACAAGCGCAGGAGCTGCCGGGGGAGCCGGCGGCGGCGGCGGCGGGGCAGCCGAAGCAGTGGCGGCAGCAGCGGCAGGAGCAGCAGCAGCAGCAGCAGCAGCAGCAGCACCCGCGGCGGGAGCGGGGGTGGCCGTGGCCAAGAATCGCTTGGCTTTTTTTTTTTTTTTTCAAGCAGGGATGACCATTTAAATTAGAACACGACCACAACACACATAAATAAATAAAAAAACAGCAGCGAGCACAATCTCAAACACAGACCCGCACGTCCTCACTCGCTCGCCCACTCCAGCCCGCCCCGCCCCGCCCTGCCCTGCCCCGCCCCGTTTTTCATACCAGCCGAGGAACGGACGAAGGCAGCCATGATTTTCCAAAGTGTGACCCCCATGACTCTGAATCCCAATGCCGCACCGTTCATCCCGACGTGGTCGCGCCAGGCCGCGCCGATCGTGCCTGTCAAAAGCGTGGTGAAGCAGCAGCAGCCGTCGATGAAGCCATCCGCAACCAGCGACAACAGACTCAGCGAGATTGAATGGCCGTCGCTCAAGCTGACCGTGTCAGCGTCCTCGTCCTCTGAGCAACATCAGCCCCAGATGACGTCCTACGCTTCGGCGATCAAGTCGATGAAGCCCGCCCTGCGCAGCGGTGTGCCCTCTGTGGCAGGGAAGCGACCTGCCGGCGTCCTGCCAATACCTCCGCCCCTTCAGCCGCAGCTGCTCAACACTCGCAAAAAGACCAAGAAGGCCGACATCACTCTGGGAGGGTTCATCGAGTCGCAGCTCAAGCAGCTGTCTTTGAGCGACACTGGCAAGGCGACTGCCTACAACCCTCAGAGTCTCGCAGCGATGGCGGTTGTTCGTACAGCCAAGCCCGTGTCCATGGCGACGGCCGCAGCAACCTCGTCAGCCAGAGCAAATGTAAAGCATCGAGGTATGGAAAAGTATTTCGTCGCCAGTGCGCCAACTCAAAATCGTCGGCGATAGGGAAAAAGAGCGAGGTCGTGCGAAAGCGCAAGCCAACCAAGCTGAAACGTCATATCCTGCTAGATCGGTCGACCAAGGCAGCAACCCCTGTTTTCCAGAAAAAGCAAGAGCCCATCGTTGCGCCTGTACCGCCGCCGCCAGAGTACCGAGCTCTACCCAAGCAGGTCCGTCTGGTCCTCGAGCGTTCGCCACAACTCTTGACGGACCGAAGTCTCGTGCGCGAGTACTGTGTCCAGATGATCGCCAACGACCTCGACAATGTCGTCACCAAGGTACTCAATGACCTCATCCGATTCCAGCAGAGGATGAGGCAAAACAACCCGACGAATGCCAAGTCGCGGCGGCGTCTCATGTACGGCCTGCGTGAGGTTCTCGGCCAGGCTCGACTCGGCAAACTAAAGGCGATCGTCGTTGCCAAGAATATCGAGGCCAGCATCCACAACGGTATAATCCTTTTCGTCTTGCTATTGAGCCCATAAATGAAAAATAAATAATTATTAAAAACGTAGGTGGCCTTGACGCAAAACTGTACGACATTTTTGAGGCAGCACGGTTGCACGAGACGCCCGTGGTGTTTGCGTTGAGCCGGCGCAATCTGGGTGAGGCGTTGAAACAAAAGGTCCCCGTGAGCGTAGTGGGCATCGCTCGCGGAGACGGCGCAGAGCAGGACCTCGCCAAAATGGTCGAGCTGAGCAAGCCCCTCAAGCAGCAGTGGATCGACGCCTTCTGCAAATTCCCCGACGTTGCCAACGGTTTTGGCGAGCTCCCACTGCATGTGGCTGCCTTGTTTGGCCACATCGAGTGTGTCGAGGCCCTCCTCCTCGCACGGCCCTCGACTCTTAACGCGACGACAACGACGGGTGGGCGCAATGCCACGCCGCTCATCCTCGCTGCCGAGCGCGGCCATGCAAACATCCTGACTTTTCTTCTGAGCAAAGGCGCGGACACAACTATCGCCGACAAAAACGGCCATGTGGCCATCGACTGTGCGTATATCCACCGCCACAGGCGATGCGTTGCCCTTTTGTCACCTCTTTTTCCTGCTCGCGATCTCAAGCGTCTCGTCCAGGTGGACACCTACCAAGACGATGGCGGCGATGAACAATCTGACATTCCCATGAATGACGGTTTCTCTAATGACGCTGATTCAGCGCCCAGCAGTGCTGGACCGCAAAATAAAAAAGAAGAGGAAGAAGAGAACTAGACTTGCTGTATTTGTACAGAGAGGCGCGCTACCTAATTTACCAAGGCAGACACAGCCATCGACGAAGAAGGCGCAGCCGAGGTTTCCAGTGCAGTGGTGACAGCAACGTGCTGTTGTGTGCGATGAAAGAGGACAGAGGCGATGCTGCGACGCCGCTCCATTCGCAGCCGTAGGAACCGCTGACGAATGTCGATCTTCTCGATGGCCTTTGCTGTCTCGCGTTGGGCCAGTGCCAGCTGATCGCGCTGGATTTCCAGCCAGAATTGGTGCTTGCTGCACTCTGCTTTGGTCAGCCCGCACCCGGGGTACGAGCAATGTCCCTACGTGTGGTAGTCAGCACAAGTGGGCATGTTGTGCCAAACATACCGGCTTGGTCACGATCGTCAGCGCAATGCGCTTGTGCTCTTCCTCGACGGTCTTGAGCTTTACGATGGACTCCTGGCATTCGCGCTGCGCCTTGTCCAGCGTGATGAGCTCGGCTGTGTCCTCCTGGTTGACCGCCTTGAGCCGACTGCTGTGCTCGCTGGCGGCGGCCTCGGACGTGGTCGTCTGCTGGTGGCTGAGGTAGTTGAGCCTTCGTCGGGCGACGCCCAGGCCGCACTTGCGACTGCAGTACTTTGACCCCTCGGTGGCAGGGTGTGTGCAGCCCGCGTTGGAACACGGCTTGGCTGGTTTGCGCGGCTTGCACGCCGGGCAGTAATAATGCTCGATCTTGTCCACCTCCTCCAGCTCGAGGCCCACACAGTCAAAGTGGAACCAATCCTCGCACTGGTCGCATTGCACCTGGATAAAATGCAAGAGGGGGAGGGTTAGGCACGGGTACCACATGGCATGCCTTGTACCATCAGGCGGCCGTCGTCCACGCCCTTGCAGATACAGAACCTCTCTGTCTTTGCTGCCTTGCTGCTCATTCCCTGTCTGTTTTTTTTTCTCTTTTTTCTTTTCGGAATATGTCGTCGTCGTCGTCGTCGTCGTCGTCGTCCTCGTTTGAGCAGCGAAAGCAAGGTAACCCTTGGACTGCTCCTCTTGGGGGTGGGGTTGCGCTAACTCGGGTCGCACACGCACAGAGCTCGGCCTGACAGACGACGACCTGCCCCCGGACGTCCAGGCCAACCTGGCCAAGGCGCGCGAGTTTGCCGAGTCGTTCCAGAAGCAGTACCAGGTTCAGAAGCAGCAGCAGGCGGTGCAGCAGGCGCAGATGCAGGCCTTCCAAGAGGCGGCGGCGCTCGCTCGAAACGTGTCGCTGTGCTCGCGTGTGTACGTCGGCAGCATTTCGTTTGAGCTGAGCAAGGCGGACGTGATCAAGGTATGCATGCATGAGTGAATAGAGGAGGAGGAAGAGCTCGCCTCAACGCGCGCGCACACAGATCTTTGAGGCCTTTGGGTTCATCAAGCACGTCGAAATGGCCCTCGACCCAACCTCGGGCAAGCACAAGGGCTTTTGCTTTGTCGAGTACGAGGCGCCGGAGCCTGCCACTGTCGCGCTGCTGCACCTGCAGGGAGCTCAGCTCGGTATGTCTAGCAGCGCTTTTGCCGTCGCACTAACACAGCAGCGTTTGGTGCAGGCGGGAGGTCTCTAAAGCTCGGAAGGCCCAACAACTTTCCTGAAAGCCTGCCCAACTTTGGCCTGCCGATGTTCCTTCCTGAGCGTATCTACGTGGCCAATATCCATGAGGATATCAGCGAGAGTGACATTGCGGGCGTGTTTGAGGCCTTTGGCAAGATCACACAGTGCTCGCTCATCCCGGACCCGACCACGCGCAAGCACAAGACCTACGGGTACATCCAGTTTGAGAAGACAGAGGCTGCCGATGCGGCGGTCACGGGAATGAACGGATTCGATCTCGGTGGCAGACGTCTGGTCGTGCTAAAGTCCATCATGGGAGGACCAATGCCAGGCGGGATGGACACCATGCCCGAACTGCCTTCGTTGATCAACACGGCGCTCGCTGGGCGTGTTCAGCTCACTATCCCCGCCCAGCCCCCGGTTGCACCAATCCCCAGCGCTGTCTCTGTGGCACTGGAGCAGGCGACCGCCACGGCAGCCAAGATCCACGTTCCGCAACCGACCTTTCTGTTTCAACCTCAAGTGCCCGCCCCACCGGTTACCAGCGCCAAGGCCGTTGTTGCACAGCCACCGCCGGCACCACTACCAACGCTGGCCCCGTCGTCCGCTTCCGCCGCCGATCTTACTGCCGAGGAGAACGTATCCACTATCTCGGGCAAGCAAAGGTACGAAATGATGCAAAAGCTCGCCGCGGCAAGACCAAACCCGCGCACCATCGTCCTGAGAGACATGGTCAACCCCAACGAGATTGATAGTGAGCTGGAAAACGAAATAAAGGCTGAATGCTCCAAGTTTGGCAAGGTCAACAAGGTTGTTATCCACGTCGGTCCAGAGGTACTTCTAAGTGAAATGCCCACAAATTTGTTTATTACTTACAATATTTATTTACTGGTTAGAACGGCTCAAATATTGTCAAGATTTTTGTCCAGTTCAACTTGTCCGAGGAAGCAGCCAAGGCCAACCAAGTTTTCGACGGCCGTTGGTTTGGCGGCCAGCAAATCCGGTCACAGCTCTACGACGATGCACGCTTTTCCGCAGCCGATTATTCTGGCTAAAAAAATTTTTTTCTTTTCTTTTGTTTTGTTTTTGTCCCTGGAGTGCATCTACGTCTTTTATCCTTTCAAGTTTTTGTTGTTGGCTTACTAAAGGCCGAGCGCCGTCAGTATGTCCTCTTCCGCTTGGGTGACTTCGTATTGTCGGTTGCGGAATTGCCAGTGACTGGGCTCTGCAGTTGAACCTTGTTCATGCACATCGTGACGGACGTGCCTCTTGGGCCAATTCCGAGTAACGGTCGTTTGTTCGCGTACATTTTAGATCACGGATCGTGTTTTTCTTTTTTTATTAAAAAAAATGTTGCGCCCATCAAAAGTCTAAACAGGGTTTTATTCGTCCTCTTCCTCGTCATTGCCGCCGGGGGCACCACCAGCACCGGCTCCCGAAAACATATTTTGGGCCATCTGCGCAAATGCAGGGTTGCTGAGGATATTGTTGAAGGCACCCGACTGCATCATCTGCGAAGCCATGTTCATCATCTGCGGGTTGTTGAGAAGCGCGCCAATGTCAGGCATGCCACCTCCTGCACCACCAAAGCCGGCAAACGGATTTGCGCCGCCGCCGCCGCCGCCGCCGCCGCCGGCAAACGGCGGCTGTGCGGGCTGCTGAGGTACCGACGGGGCAGACAGCCCCTTGAGCTTGTCCTCGACCTGCTTCAGCTCGGTTTTCATCTTTTCGTTGCCAGGATCGAGTTCCAGGCCCTTGACGTAGGCCACCTTGGCCTCCTCGTACAGACCCAAGTGAAGACGAGCGAGCCTTTCAAGGGTGATTCCTCGTTAATATTTTATTTTTTTTTTTTTTAAGAAAGAGTATCGCACCCCAGACGACCGTATGCCTTTGCATATGCCGGGTCCAGTTTGACAGACTCCTCGCAATCGCTGGCGGCTTCCTCAAAGGACTTGATGCAAAGCAGCGCAGCCGCACTGAAGAAAAAAAAAAATTTTTTTTTTTTGGGAGGGGTGGGGGTGTTGGTTGAAAAGAAAAAACAACTATGACAAAAATGCCCATACCGATTGGCATAGTAGACTGAGCGTGCGCCATTGTTGGCACTGGGCAATCCCTCTGACTTCTTGATGGCCTGGGCATACGAGTCGATGGCGGCCTCGTACTTTGTGTCCTTCATAAACACGTTGCCCTGGCTTTTGAGTGCCTCCGATGCGGCCAGGATCTGTTCGTAATTGATGGGGGTTGCGCCTGCGGTCGCTGGTGCTGATGCTGATGATGCGCTTGTTGCCGATGAGGGCGCACCGAGGGCGCTGGCTATCACCCCTTCCAGGCCGAGACCACGGGCCTTCAGGGAAAGGCTGCTCGACTGCGGCGCAGACGCGTCAAACTCGAGACCAAACGCGTCGTTCAGGCACTGGATAGCGACCTCGACGCTCTCAACCGAGTCGGCGGGCACAGCGCCCTTGGTTGCCACGAGCTCGTGCAGGTACTCGACCACGGCAAAGAGTGCTTGCTTCTTAGACATATGGTTTGCACTTTCGTAAATGGCGCGGCGGCATGGCCACGGCTGAAAGCGCAAGGCATTCGTCTGTGTGTGTTGTGTTGCGTGTGTTGCGTGTGTGCATGTTGTGTGCGTGTGTGCTTGTTGTGTGTGTGCGCGCATGTGTGTCTGTGTGTGCGTGTGTGCTTGAACGCACATGTCCCTAGTCCCCAGCGTTTTGCTCTTTTTTTTTTTTTTGGCGCAATCCTTCCAGCTCTCCCGGTGCTCGTTTTGACCTAGAGCTGTCCAATGTAGTGAAAGGGGGGCCACCGCGGAGCAGGTGCAATATCGAAAAGGCCCTCGAAAACATGAGTGCAAACGGTCGAGTGGCATGGAACACACTCCATGTGAAAGAGAGCCCAAAAGACTCGGCCGTGAGCAAGCAGCGCCATGCCTACAGCAGCAGCACACCGCCTTCGCGCAGCAGCAAGCCGTACGCACGACCCGCAGAGTCCCAGCGTCGCCCAGGTGCATCAATCACCACCACCACCACCACCACCACCACCACCACCACCTCCTCAGCCTCTGCAACGCCCGAGAGCAGCCTGTTTGACAAGGTCAAAGATGCGCTGGTCAAGAATATTCCCTGGCAGTGGGTTGGGTGGAACAGTCCCGCCGTTGAGTCTGTGCACGCGACTGCACCTGCAGCAAATGGGTCCCATCCGAGTGATCCTATGGTGGTAGACGACGACAACGACGAAGCGCAGGAGGAGGAAGAAGAAGAGCTGCAAGAGGAGGTCGAGGCCGTCGTCGGGCAACAGAAGCGCAAGCAGCATGCCCCGGCCGCTACACCCATCGACGCGTCCATCTCTTTTGCTGTTCTCAACGAGAGCTCGCTGCGGACGGAATTGCGCGACTCGTCCGGCCGGAGGAATGACGCCAATGGCATGTTTAGCGGACCCTCGTTTTCTCGCACGCCCGGCTCCCCGTTTGCCTTTTCTCCGCGTCAACAGGTAAAGCATTTTTTTTTTCTTTTTTCTTAAAGAAAATGAGTTCATTCACATTAAATCAACTCAGGGCTCCCCGCTGTCGGTTGCCGACCTCAACAAGTCTATCGTCAACCCTGCGCGACTTGCGGCGTCGGTGGCGGCATCGGTTACCCCAGTCGTGTCCCGAAGGCCCGTATCGGCCCTGAAACAGTCACCGTTTGTGCAGTCTACACGCGAGGGTTCTCTCAACACGCCCATCTCATCCACTGCAACTCCATCTTTCCTTGGTTACCACGGGCCTGGCTATTCGTCTTACTCGTCACCACATGCCCTGAACAGGTCCATTGCGGCGACGTCGGAAAAGCGCCAAAACGACTCGCTTGCACAGGAAGATGCAACCTCAGAGGTAATTGTAAAACACATCGCTGTAGACTAATACACTCTTTTCTGTGCAGCGACCGGCCAAGCGGCGAGCCGTCGATGCTGAAGCGGCAGGCACTTCGTCATCGGCGGATACGGCGTACACGAGCATGACAGCCAAACGAATCCTCGAAACAATCGAGCTCATGTCGTCGCCCCTTTCGGATGCGCGTCGTGTCGTGCCAGCCCCCTACTCGGCTCGGGCTCAACGAGATCAGCTCCGCCAGCGTGCTCTCCAGCGACAGCAGCAGCGTGCCCTGGCTGCAATCGGCAAGGTATGCTTGTTCTTTTTTTTTTTTTTTGTTTTTTTTTCCCTTTCGAAAAGCAATGCGTATTGACTTGTTTTTCGTGTATGTAGCCGTCACTTTCTGCTCCACCAGAACAGAAGCCGCTAAATCAGGAATTGGCACCGCCCACCGCATCGCTTTCGCTCGCAGTCACGACAGCAGAGTCGTTTGAGAACTCGACTCTGAAATCCAAGAAAACGACTCCTGCGCCACCTGCCCCTGTTTCCTCTCCGGCCCCGGCCCCGGCCCCGGCCCCGGCTATCAATTTATCTGCGTTCTCGGCAACGCCTACTCCTTCGTTCTTTTCAAAGACGACTGATGCCAACGTCAAGTCGTACGTCAAACAAAAGACGATTAAAAGGAATGTTTTTAATAAATAAATAAAAAATATGTTTTGTCAGGGTCTCCCCGATTGCTTCCAGCTCCTCTGGGCCGGTTAAGTCTACCCCCTCCGTCGCCAGCACTGTTCCCAGCATAAAGGTACTCGTTTTCCCCCTTGCTAAACTTTGTTTGAAAAAGAGGGAAAAAACAATTTTCTTTCAGAATCGATTCGCTGTCTTGGACGAGGAGGACGACGCCAATGGCGAGGATAACGATGGTAGCGACGGCGGCGCCAAAGACGACGACAATGACGACGGCACTAATGAGGACGACAACCTTGCAGACGACGACGTCGAGGGAACCGACGAGGAGGAGGATGACGAGGTTGTCTCCAAGAAGCCCGCTGAACCGTCTGCATCCCAACCACCTGCAGCCAAGACTGGTTTCTCGTTTACCGCCAGTGCACCCTCTGCCACAGCTGCGAGTGTCCCTTCCAAGCCTTTCTCGTTTGTATCGTCGCCTCTTGCCAGCGTCCCCTTTGTCTTTTCCACGTCCCCAGCCACCGACGTGCCTGCCTCGCCTCAAGCCGAGGTTGCCAAGAAGATTACCACTGACCAGCTCCCCGTGTTCCAGTTTGGTTCTTCCAAGCAGGATGAGCCCGAAAAGAAGCCCGAACCAGCCAACCCGACCAGGGCGCCAGCTTTTTCGTTTACCTCCTCTTCGATCGCAACGTCTGGTGAAGCCCCTGCTCCTGCTTTCTCTTTCGCCAGCTCATCGACAAAGCCGACCCTGGCTATCGAGAGCAAGTCCAAATCGCCTGCGGCGGAGGAAACCACAGTCCCAGCATTCAAGCCCCTCCCGATTCAGCCTGCTCTCCCGATTCAGCCTGCTGTCCCGATTCAGCCTGCTCTCCCGATTCAGCCTGCTCTCCCGATTCAGCCTGCTGTCCCGATTCAGCCTGCTGTCCCGATTCAGCCTCCTCTCAAGTCACGACCGGGATGCCCAGTCTGCATGACACCCAATGACCCCATCGCAACCAAATGCGTCGCGTGCGAGGGCGACATGCCCGAGCCCGCCAAATGGTCTTGCGGTGTATGTTTTTTACTATTATTATTTTTTCTTTTTTAAAAAGAAAACATATTTTTTTTTCAGGACTGCCTCTCTGAGAACAAGGGCACGTTGACAAAGTGCGCGGCGTGCACCGCCGTTCGACCTGGCTACGAGAACAAAGAAGAAGTGGCCAAGCCGACGGGGGCGATCACTAGTTCTGGTTTCAGCTTTGGTGGTGCCACTGGTTCTGCCTTTTCGTTTGGAGGAAGTCAAGTTGGTGCACCCAATTCTGGCAACTTCAAATTTGGTGGTGAGTCTACTGCTGCACCAGCTGTCGCTGGCTTTAAGCCACCCACAACCACGGCAACCTCCACAGGCTTCACTTTTGGTGGTTCGTCAGCGACGTCTGCTGCGCCTGCGACCTTCTCGTTTGGTACGTCAAATGGCCCTAACGTTACCATCGGCGCCGATGCACCGACTCCCTCCGCTGCTGTGGTCGCTCAAACTACCGAAAAATGGCAGTGCGATGTAAGTTCATCAGCAAGAAAATTTTTTCCTTTTTTTCTTTTTCTTTTTATTGAACAAGAAGCCCCATATTGTAGACCTGCTTGAGCCATAACAGCGCTGCGTTGACAAAGTGTGCCTCGTGCGAGAGCGACAAGCCAGGAACCATCAAAGCCTCCGTTGCTGCCGTGCCCTCGTTTAGCGTCCCGGCGCCCAGTTCCTTGGGCTCTTCAGTTGCACCAACCCCAGCTAGTACTGTTGTTCCGGACGCAAAGCCTGGCACGCCCGTCTTTTCGTTCGGACTTGCGCCAGCGCCGTCGCCATTCGCCAGTGCAGCCATCCAAAAGACGGCGACCCCAGCACCAACCTTCTCGTTTGGCTCCTCGACAACTGATGTACTCTCCAAGCCTGCAATGCCTGCGCCTGCTGCTGTTTTTGCGCCCACGAGCACGTTGCCCACCTCGACGCTCTCTGGAGGCTTCCAGTTTGGTGGCTCGAGTGCTGCGGCAACTACTCCTGCCGCCGCAGCCGCTCCTGCCGCCCCTGCCGCCGCTGCCGCTCCTGCCGCCGCAGCCGCCGCTGCCGTACCGTCTACTGCCCCCATCGACTCGAACGTCTCCAAGCCCGTGTTTTCTTTTGGCGGCTCGTTGACGGGCCTCGGAAGCGGCAACAACTCTGCCTCCACGAGCAGCAGCAATTTGCCCTCATTCTTTGCCTCATCCACGGCGGCGCCGGCTTCAACTGCCCCGAGCGCGACGCCTTCTGCAAGCACGGATGCAGGTGTCTTCAAGTTTGGCGGATCCACGGCTCCCTTGCCAGCAGCTGCATCTACCACATCGATCGTGGCGCCTGTCTCGTCATTTGGTGGTGCCTTTGCAACGACGGCTCCTGCGGCGGCTCCTGCTGCAACGACCCAGCCGTTTTCCTTCGGCGGTAGCGCAGCACCAAGCAGCACCCCATCCTTTTTCAGCTCAACAACGACCACGACCACCAGTTCAACCGCATCTGCTACTCCCTCCGCCGGTTCGTCGGCCAATGTGTTTGCGTTTGGTGCCCCGAGCGTGACAACTTCGACCTCGTCAATCTCGGGACACAGCAGCGGCGGCGGCAGTGGGTTTGGCTTTAGCTCGAGCCTGACAGCGGCTGCCATCGCGCCGCCCTCTCCCGACAATGGAATGATGGTTTCGGGCCCCACGACGTCTACAACCTCTGCCGCCCCAACTGCGGCATTTAGCTTTGGAGGTGCTCCCTTTGGATCGTCCTCGTCTCAGCCTGGATTCGGCTCGAGTGGCTCCTCGTTTAGCACGCCCACGCCTGCTGTACCGTTTGGCTCCACAGCGACCACCAGCTCGGCCACACCGTCCTTCTTCAATAACACTAGCAGCGGAGGCAGTGTTCCCTCCGGTTTTGGCGGCGGGTCTAGTTTGTCGAGCTTTTCCACCCCCGCCCTCGGTGGTTTTGGTGGCAGCAGCTCGGATCTCTCCCGCACAGCGACGCCGCCTCCGTTTGCGATCAACACTTCGTTTGGTGCCTCCAACGCGCCGTCCTTCATGTCTGGCGGTCAGTCTGCGCCGTCGTTTGCCTCTGGAGGACCATCCTTTGGAAATTCCGCTATGCCGTCGTTTGCCAACTCGGCACCGGCTGCTTTTGGAAACTCTGCAGCACCAGCCTTTGGCAGCGGCAGCCAATCGTCTCTATTCGCCAACACCCCAACAGCAGCGCCCGCTTCATTTAACGTGGGCGAGAGAAAAATTCTAACAGCCAGGCGCACGTCTTCAAAGTCACTGACCAAGCCCGGCTTTGGCGCGTAGCATGTAAAAAAAAAAAAAAAAAAAAAAAAACTCGTTTCTAGATTTCATTCGGTTTTTTGTTTTCGTTTTTCACTCTAAAAGACCAACAACAACACAAAAAAGAAAAGAAAAAGGAGGGAAAAAAGGATCAATGCGAACCAAATCGATCTGCAAACCTGGCTCTGATAAGGATTGGTGCGAGAAAGAGGACCGAGGCAATGCCGGTGACGGTGACGATGGTCGTGTTGATGTAGGGCCACTCATCCATGATGAGCTTAATGTCGTTGAACGAATCGAGTTTGTGGATGGCCGTTCCAGCGTAGACATGGACAGCAGCCAGCGGGATCGCACCCACAAAGGACGCGAGTGCAAACGTCTTCAGCGGTACACCGATGTGGGGAGACGAAAGATTGATCAGCCAGTTGGGAACCGGGGAGACACGCAAAAACAAGATGTAGCTAAACAGGTCGTCGTGATTTCGCTTGACCTACGAGAAGTTCGATCATCGGTTTTTTGTTGCATAACTTTTTTTTTAATACTTGGTCACGGAAAGGCTGGATTTGAGTAGCGTATTTCTCAACCAAACCAGACAGGTAGGTTTTGGAGACAAAGTAGCAGCAAGTAGCACCGATCGCAGTGCACTGTACAAGTTTTGTTCAGTGATCTCAGTACTCATTCTTGTTTTTAATTTTACCATCGTAGTCAGGAGGACGGCAAGAGGAAAGCCAAAGACAGCACCGCCAATGATGTTTAGGTTGGTGGATCCGGGGATCATGAAGGCGTTCATCCTTTTAAACATCAACAAAAATAAATTTTTATAAATTCTGAGCTCCCTCTTACGAAATATAGGTCAAGACAAAAGCGATCACAACCTCGGGCAACTGCTTGTCAACGATCGATTGCACAAATGCTGCCAGCTTTTTCAAGTTGTCAAGGGTGAGCCAATTGTACCAACGCTTCCAGAACTCGAGGTCAAAGATGGTCTCGCTCTTTGGGAAAATCAAGCCAAACGCCGCAGGATCTCTACACGAGTGGTATATTTTATGTGTTTTAATAAGAACGCCCTTTGTTATTTCAGTAATATAGAAGGATAAGCGGAAGAGATCATGACCAAAACCATTTGAATAAGGTTGTATCACAAATTATTTTTTCTTTCCTTCAATGATGTAAAAAGA
>Ga0302227_10000593_pt1 | contig 30237 bp, 23 predicted proteins | sample II_Palsa_N1_1_FD_193525 | JGI IMG/M metagenome (GOLD analysis project Ga0302227, IMG submission 193525) | Peat permafrost microbial communities from Stordalen Mire near Abisko, Sweden - II_Palsa_N1_1 | ecosystem: Environmental > Terrestrial > Soil > Palsa > Peat permafrost | place: Sweden... | reverse complement strand
TGCGGGTGTGACACTGGAGGGCTCAGCAGGAGGCAGGCGACAAGCATTGCCGCGAAGAAGGTTAGCCGTTTTTCAGGAGGTGGCGGCATCAAGTTTTGCACCACGGCATATCCTTTTGATTCGGAATGACGTTATTGCTTGGCTGGGTTAATGACGAACCGGCGCAGAATTCCGCGAAGGCAGAGCGAGAGAGCAATTCCACCTCTGCGGAAGATCGTGGCCCCAATGGCATCCCTAACAACCCCGTAAAGTCTGCCGCTACAATCTGGGCTGGCGGCGTTCTTTGCTCTCCACGGGCCGCTAGCGCGCTTGTTTCGCGGGCATGACTCCCCTTTATACGGAGCCTAGGTCGCAATATTGGTGTTCGATGCCGTGCCCGCAAATGATTCCGGGTGAGTGTTATCCCATGCACAGCTGCATGTCAAGCACTGCGAGTGATTGCTCCATACTTCCTTAGCGGTATGAAAGAAGGATCCAACCCGCGACATCCACAAAGCACGAGATATGACTCCGAGCCCGCCTGAATAACTCAACCGGAGAATCGTGCTCCATGCAGGGAGCAGAGGACGGAGAAAATTCCTCTTTCTTAGTGTGGAAGTTCCCATCAGTGGGGGCTCGGTTCCAAGTCCAGCTGCACTCGAGAGGAACGATTGGTGATGTATATAGGTGTTGGATTGACGTGACGTGGTGGCGACGTGGTTCCCCTAATCCGTCATTGAATAAGAGATCCGATTTATGACGCAGTCCGCAAGTAGCGGCCGCGTTCAGGCTAATGGGTTCCGGTAATACGCAAATGTTTGCATACAATCAATTTATACCTCCGGAGAGCGTCTATATTCGCGAAGAAAACAAACGACCTACAGAATTGATATCCGAGCTTGATTTGGCACCGGATGTGCAACAGGATCGCCAGGTAATTATTAGGGGAGGATTCGAATGACGTTTAAAGGTGCGGTGCGTTTTGCGGTTCTGATCGCTTTTGCAGCTGTTTCTGCCGGCATGGCTTGGGCGGACGGCAGCGGCATTATAGATCCCAAGGTGGAAATAACCGCGCCGAAGGATGAACCAGTGTGCGCGCCTGGTGAAAATTCCGCTTTCTGCTTTTCAGGTGATACCATTACGGTCGACGGGACGATTAATAGCTCGGCCGTGTTTACGTACGACGGTTCGGTCACTCTCGACGAGCTGTTCATCGATGTTACTCCCACTATTCCACATGCCCTCTACTCCTGCAACATCGTAGCAATAGCTAACGCCGCGTTTAACTCTGGACAGTGCGAAACGAGCTCAGACAGCACGCCTACAGAGCTTATCTTTGCGGCTACTTGCGATGGCGACGGTTGCAATGGACTCTCGTCGTTCCAGGGAGTTGGAGCGGACGTGGATATGCCCGAGCCAGCAGAGGCAGAACTGTTGCTGTTCGGTGTTGGTGGTATATTCCTCCTCGGGTTCGGCGGTCGGAAGGGCTGGAAGGCAATTGGGCCGAGCCGGGTCAGTTAAGACGGTTGGCAGCGGTTTTAAATTAGATCTGTTGTTCCCATTTCGAGCCATTCGAGTTCCCGGGTCCGCGGCCTTATCTCTGTGGACCGGGTTGGCTAGATAGGGACTCCCCCGCACTCTTTTTCTGAGCAGTATCAACCCCGGGAAGGCCTTCCTTGTATAGCTAGCTATTCGCCTGCGAGAGCTCACCTCTCTCCCGCAGTCTAGTTATGGCTTCTTCGTTGAGTATTTCTTGATCAAGCTATCGAACTGCGGGTTGTTGCGGAGACTATCAAGATCCGGGTCGACCGCCGCGTTTTCGGCCGAATAATGATTTTGGAGTGCCTCTTCAAGCAGCGCGAGTGCCTGGCTCGACTTTCCCGTCAGGGCATTGATCTGGGCTTCCGTATAGATTATGTTGACGTCTTTCTTGTCTTGCGCCCGAGCACGCCGGATAAACGTTTCGGCTTCTTCAGGATTTCCAATCTTCGCGTACGTTAATGCAATCTCCGCCATGACTGTTGCATCTTGCGGATTCGTCTGCAATTCCTTGTAACCAAGGGAGATCGCCCGCTGATACGCATCCTTAGCCTTGTCCGTTTGTCCCGATCCGCGATAAGCGTCACCCAGATTTACGACCGTGACGGTGTCATTTGGATTGAGCGCTACAGCCTTCTCGAATGCCTGAGAGGCCTCGCCGAATCGCTTTAGGAAAAAATACGCCGTACCCATATTCGAGTAGGCGCCAGAATCAGGTTCAATCTGAATAGCCTTCTCCAAGTACGGAATCGAATCGCTGTATTTGCCTTCCTGAACCAGCACGCCCCCGGCATTTTCGAATCCCGCATTGACGTCCGGTTCTAGCACGGTAACTTTTTTGAACGCCTGAAGGGCTTTATCGTATTCTCCGACTTCAAAGTAGGCGTCGCCGAGAGAATTTTGGTTGATCCAGTAGTAGGGATTAAGGTCGATTGCCTTTTGATAGGCTTCTATCGCGCGGGGTGCATTGCCGCTAGCCAAATAAACGTTACCCAGCCGCCGATAGACGTCATCTGAATTGGGCGCCAAAGCTTGAGCCCGATTCAGCTCAGCAATTGCTTCCGGATACTTGCCGGTGGCACGATAAACGGCCCCGAGCATCCAGTGCACTTCCGGAAGTTTATCGTTGAGCTGTTGAGCTTGTTGCGCCGCGGCCAGTGCCTTCTGAGTCCAAAAGGCGTCCTTTTTAATCGTATACATCCGCAGGCTGGCTTGGGCCACCCCAGTGTATGCAAGCGCAAACTTTGGGTCTTCTTTCAATGCCTGATCGTAGAAGTCGAGGGCTGCCTGAATACTCTTAGCATCGTTTCCGCGCAGTGAATTGCGTCCACGAAGGTAAAAGTCATATGCCGCGACGTTATCCGTGGGGCGTGTCACGGATTTGGCAAGCTCCTCATTCGTCGGCGTGATCGTGAGCGCCGAAACCAATTGACTATAAATCTGATCTTCAAGCGCGAAGAGGTCCCCGGTGACGCCATCGAATTCATGGGTCCAGCGGCGCTTGCCCGCGGCGGCATCTTGCAGACTTAGGACTACGCGAATTTTGTCTCCTTGCCCTTGGACTGTTCCCTGAATGAGGAGGTTCACACCAAGCTGTCTAGCGATCTTCTCGAGCGGCTGCTTCTGGTCAACTTTTGCAACGGCTTCACCGGTAGTGACATGGACTTCAGTCAACTGAAATAATTTTGCCGAAAGCGCCTCCTCGATGCCTTGCGCCAAGTAGCCGAGTTGCGACGGGTCGCCGAGCACTTGGAGCGGGAGCACAGCAATAATTCGGCCGCTTGCGAGGGGCGGGACACCGGAGACGCTCGAGGATCCGCTGCCGCCGGGAAGGATCAGGTGGCGCACGGGCGGAATCGCAAACGCCAGAGCGATCAGCAGGACGCTGCCAGCGGCAAACCATACCCAGCGGCGTCCGGTGAACTCCGGGAGCTGTATCTGGATGCTGGAACCGCTGCGTGAAACACCGCTGCTCGACGATGTCTTGGCGCCTTGCAGGTCAGCTAGAATTTCGTAAGCGCTTTGATAACGATCCGCAACATCTTTTTCCAGGCAGCGCATGATGATGCGAACCAGCCAATTCGGCAGGTCCGCGTTGATCAGCTTCGGGCTCTTTGGTTTTTCCTGGATCCTCTGATACATCACCTTCAGCGTGGATTCTCCCGTGAACGGAACATCCCCGGTCACCATCTCGTAGAGAATCAAACCAAAAGCGTAGAGGTCGGCGCGCTGATCCGCGGGCTTGCCTTCCACCTGCTCGGGCGACATGTAACGCGGAGTGCCGAGAAAAGCTCCGGTGCGGGTCATGCCAATAGCGTTATCTTCAAAAGATTTTGCCAAGCCAAAGTCGCAAACGAAAACTTGATCGTCATTTCCGATCAGAAGGTTTTGAGGTTTCAGATCCCGGTGTACGACGCCTTCCGCGTGCGCCGCCGCCAGCGCTTCGGCAATCTGTTGCGAGAATTTCAAAACGCGGTCGAGCGGCATCTTCGGATTTTCCCGGATGATGTGCTGCAGGTCCTTTCCCTGGATGTAGGCCATGGAGATGAACCGCACTCCGCCCACTTCGCCCATATCGTGAATGCGCAGAATGTTTTTATGCGAAATTTTACTGGCGAGCACTAATTCCTGCTTGAATCGCTTTAAAGCGTCGGCTTGCCCGATCGCTCCCTCGCGAACCACCTTGATGGCGACGGTGCGATCGAGTTCTTTGTCGTAGGCTTTATAGACTCGCCCCATGCCGCCTTGGCCTAAGAGCGATTCAATGCGGTAGCGCGTTCCAAAATCGCTGCCGAGAGTAATGGCAGCAGGATCGACCATCTGAATCGTTTCTGAATCCATATCTCCGGTAGAGAGAAGAGGCGTGCTGCACTCTTTGCAGGACGTTGCGAAGTCAGGGTTTGCCGTGCTGCAGTGGGGACAATTCATCATAAGGAATGGCTGGCCGGATGAAAAGAGCTCCGATTCTGCGATTATCCGGCATAGGGCTCTTGTCTGCAACTAGCGGCGAAATCTAATGTGACACTGATGTCACATGCGTCCGTTCCAAAGGCGCGGCGGCGTCCTCAATCGGCGTTTGGGTTACAATCGAACAAAATACGAAGCTTCAGGAGCGAGGTAAGGCGTGAACGTGATCTGCAACTTCTTGAAGGAAGCGGACGGAAAGCCTTTGGCTAGCCCCCACGGCAAATCTGCGCACAAAGGTGACGGTCAGATTCCAGAACGTCGCCTAAGCGGCCGCTTCTGGGTTTATCTTCCGGTACTGGTTTACGGACGTACAATCGAAAGCGAACCTTTCCACGAAGGTACTGAAGCGCTGCGAGTAAACGCGGGCGGTGGGCTGATCACGCTCACGACCCCGGTGAGATGTGGCCAACGTCTGTTGCTCATCAATAAAGTAAACCAGAAAGAACACGAATGCCACGTGGTGGCCGAACGGTCGAAATACCTGGACCGAACCGCAGTGGTAATCGGATTTCAAGAACCTGTTCCAGACTTTTGGAGCAGAACCCTCTAAAGAAACTGCGACGCAATTTGGCCAGCAGAACGATGGCTCGCGGTATGCAAACGATTCCCGTAACCGGGCTGTACGACCGTCCGAGTCGCAGGCGTTCGCGAATGACGTCGCAAAAGCATCTCCGGCACGCATTCTGAGTGTGCTAACCTGATCGGCAATAAAAAACGGAGAGGTGTCCGAGCGGTTTAAGGAGCACGCTTGGAAAGCGTGTGTTGGGGAAACTCAACCGTGGGTTCGAATCCCACCCTCTCCGCCAAAGTCCCAAACACCAATAACAACCGAAGTGTCGCGCGCAGTGAATATTTCAACGATAGGTGCCGCCGCGATCGCGATCGCCACCCTGGTCGTCCAAGGTTTTGCTATGTTGACTCCGTTTGTGGACCGGCGATTCGCTTCCCAGAAAATAGAACAACTTTCAATCCAGTTGCTCCATTCGCACGACGAGGAACAGCGGCGCATCGCCAGTGACTTGCCTGACGATGTTGGTCAAGACTTGTACGCATTAAAGCTAACCCTAGGCCGTATCCGTGGATTGGCCGTGCACTCTACTGCCCGAAAGTCGCTCTCCGAAGCGGTGGATCTGGCCGCAGCTTCTATGGAAAAAGTACGAATGATCGCCCAATTGCTATACCCTCCGGAGCTTGAGACGCTCGGATTTCGAGCTGCGATCGTTGCTTATGTGGATGGCTTTAGAGAACGCAGTGGAATCCATGTCGAGCTTGACGTACCTACACGATTGCCACATTTATCTCGGCAGTCCGAGAGCAACCTGCTGAAGGTGATCCGAGAGTGCCTGTTAAATGTCGTCCGTCACTCCGGAAGCCGGAACGTGCGGATCCGAATTCAAACAGGACACAGCCAGCTCGCGTTGGAGGTCAGCGATGACGGCGGCGGAATGAGGCCTGAGATACTGGATAGACTGCACGGCGGTTCGAAACCGGGCGTAGGGACGGCAGCCATGTTTAGTAGGATCGAGGAGTTGGGCGGCCGATTGGAAATCACTTCTGGCGATTGGGGAACGTCTGTCAAAGCCGTCATTCCGATTAGCGCTTAGGTCCCAAGTTGAATGCGAAGTACCACGACTTCAAAATAGCGCTTTCCACTCCTCCGTTTGACATAGCTAGGTCGAATTAGAAATCGGTAACTGGATGCCGGGCAGCTTCGCACGTCGGGAAGACATAATCCTTGGCATTTGACTCGACCAGACGCCCGCACCACCTGAGAGAGCATCGAAAGCCGGTTGATTAAGTCGCATGGATCTCAAATCGCGGTACGGAACTTGCTCCCGTTTTGGAAAAGCGACGTCAAAGTGTGTGCCATTTGAGAACGAATCCTGTTTCGCACCACTAAGTGCGTTTCATTTCCGAGGAAATAACGCTCATCGATTTGGCCCGACAGTTGCTCCTGTTCAGTCGATATTGACAGCTTGACTTCTGGCGCGTGGAGGAGACAGTGGCGAAGTTTCTATCAGTTCTGCTGATCATGTTTTGCTGTTGTGTATTGCTCGGGTCGTGGGCTGGACGTTTAACGCCGCCGGTGAAAACGTACGTAAATATCCTCGACTACGGCGCGGTGGGCGATAATAAACACGACGACTCGCCAGCCATCCTCGCGGCTGTTGAAGCGGCAATGAAGGGGAATATAAGAATAATAGAATTTCCTCCAGCTGCGGTCGGATATCGAATTGGAACTCCACTCGTACTTCCGAACACCAACGGATGGATGAAGCTGAACCTCGATAGTCCGTTGTATCTTGGCGCAACTCTTACCGTAACGTCGTTTTATTTGATATATGGAAACAATCCCTTGACGAACGTCCAACCACAATTCTCGCCAGACTTAGAAGTCCCAATTTTCGCGGAGCCGGGAGTTAATCCTGCAATTAACATTTCGGGGTGTTCAATCAAGTTAGAAAATCTAGTCGTTGCGTTCAATGCGGGCGGGGACGGAGACGCCATTTTCGTGGGTAATTCATGTTACGTCACGTTAGAAAATGTGTTCGTGGGGGGGCAAGGTGGTAGAAACGGAGTGGATGTGCACATCACAGGCGACGGATTTGGTTTCTTAATTGAGAAAGGAGTCTACAGCGGTGGGTCCACAGCACCAACTTTTGTCTTTGAAGGGAGTCCGCTCTGCAATGAAGTGGGAGCTGTTACCATGCGCGATCTTGCTTTGGCTGGGCACGGCATACAAATAAACGTTACTTGCGGTATAGCCAATCACTATTCTTTCGAAAACATACTCACGGAAGCTCTTAAAGATTCCTTCCTAACTATTAATGCGGGTGTTAACACCCCGGTACAGGCTATTTATTTTAAGGATATACTATTGGCCGACCCAGACCCACCTTTACCATTGGTTACGAACCACGGCCAAGCAACTGCCGGCATGGAAATCTATAACTCTTGGCAACCCGGTGCACCCGAAGTTACCGGGGATACTATCTCCGATCTTGAGATTTGGTCTGCTATTGATGTACCCGTCGGGCAAACCACTAGCTACGTGTTTCACGGTCCTTCGGGAATAGTGTCGACGATGCCAGTTGGAACCCCTAGTTCCAGCGTAGTTCGTACCGGCTCCAATCGCCCACTGTCAATTAAGGAATTTCTTGCTAGAACTCCCCAGTAGGAACTTCAAACTGGGACTTGACTTCTAGGTATGAGTGCTCCTGGAAACTCCCGTTGTGATTAAGTTAATTTGCGCTATCGGAATACGTGGTTTGCTCCAAACCGTGTAAACCACTCCATCGTCACGGAAGAATGCCGCATCCAGCGATCTGCGACTCTTAGTTGGAGGCTATTTGTTGTCACCGACCGCGATTCGAACCTCATGTGCAAACTTGCCAGCAAGGGATCTGTCCGCCAGCCTTCCGAAGATTCCAACAGACGTGCAATCGTCAAGCACCTGCGGCCTACTTTTGGATTTCAATCTGCTCGCGCTCACCGGCAACAATCTCGGGTACGCCCCGGTATGTCGTTATCTTGCCTGTCACGCATACTTGCAACGATTTATACCGATTCTTCACTGGCGGCCGAGATGCGCACCGATTTGCAACGGCTGAAGCGCGATACGGAATCGGGACGCGCGACCGCGACGAGTGCAATAACATCGAAATCTCCCACCGAACGAATCGGCTTTCTCGCATTTTCCGGAAGTGTTCAGGCGCAATCTGCGATTGACTCCGATACGGCTCAAACTGGAGTCTTCCTGGCCAAGTTGCACGACCCCGTCTATCCTCCAATTGCTCGCACCGCTCGAATTTACGGGACATCCATTTAACGCTTCAGATTCGGAAGGACGGAACTATTCAGTCGGTGGAAGTCGTAAGCGGTCCCCCATTGCTCCAACACGCCGCGTTGGAAAGTGCTCAAGGTTGCGCAGTCCGTCCACGCGCAGAAGATGAGCCTTCACTTTAGTGAAAAGGGGGGGTAGCCACCCGGCGTGGCGCGACTGCTGAGGTGAGCGGTGCGATTAAGCGGCCTGTGGAAGGCCGCGAGCAATCCGTTTCCGTATCACAAACACTAGTCCAACCCCGACCAGCATTAGGGCGACAGTGCCTGGCTCCGGCATGGCAGGCGTACCTTGAGTGAAGGTTAATGTGCCGCTCTCATCGTTCACGTCGGGCGAGTTAGTGTTGATGGTGGCCTCAGCGGGCGGGGATAGGCCCAAGCTTGTGTCGGTGATTATAAACAGGTCGTTGGATGCGAACCAAATAAAAGTGTTCGTATCAAGCCACCCGCTAGGCAAAGTAATGTCGAATGTCTGACCATCCCATGTGATGACGAGGGTGGTTGGGGTCGGAAATGTCATGTTTGGCGCGGTCGGTGCCGCGACACAAGGAACAAACACGGTTGGCACGCATGTGAAGGTTACACCGTCGGCATGGGCGCACGGCACAGCGATGGCACCAAGGACTAACGTAAGGATCATCCACATGGCTTTTCGCATTTTCGACCTCCTGCAGCGAGCGCGTTTCGATCAGGGACGGGCGAAACCAGACCCCTCCGGTTGACCTGGGTCAATGCATATTGACGGCCAATCCCGCCTTGCTGAAACGAACCGACTTGCCGCTACTAAGCCTCAGGGCTGTACAAATCACTTACACAATTTGACAACAGGGTTTCCCTTTTAGTGCGAACCGGCGGCTGGCCAACCTCCCCTTACCACGGGAGAACCGGCTCGTACAGCGCTGACGCCGTCACTTCCACCGTATGCGCCACTCCGTCCAAGTCGCGCACCGTCACCCGGCAGCTTTTCAATTCCATTCGGCGAGGATATCATCTTCGCTTTGTCTTCGCCTAGAGTTTTTCCAATCGCAGTTCGAATGCCGAGCATGCACCGGTGAGGTGACGGCGTACTCGCTGGTTTACTCATTTCAGTTTTCACACGAAGATTGCTGCAATTCGAACGGTCCTCCAAAGGTGGAGGAATCGAATAACCACATTTGGGTTACCGCTGCCCCTTTCTGCTTTTGCGACCCTTCTGGGACGACGACCCACAAAGTACGCTCCATCAAGTGCCTGTACTTGTGGAAATGTGCGGCGCGTTAGGTTTCGGCTGGTTGCGGACTAACTCAGGGTTCGTAACGCCTGGTAAGTCGGGTGGTCTCAATGGGTCGACGCAACACTTTCTTGAAGTTTACTCGCAGGAGTCTGAAAACCTAAAGTTTCTCGCGGGCGTTGATTTAAACGCAGCGCTACTTTATCCAGATCCGACTGGGAATAGTCGGACAGGTCAGTTTTCTTCGGGAAATATTGTCGTAAGAGCCCGTTTGTGTTTTCGTTCGAGCCACGTTGCCAGGGACTCTGCGGATCACAGAAGTAGACTTTCACATCCGTGGCCACCGTAAAGTCCTTGTGTTTGGCCATCTCCAGTCCGCGGTCCCAGGTCAGCGAGCGCCGCAGGGTTGCGGGAAGTTTACGAACGTGTTTACTCAATGCTCCTACAACCTCCGCCGTATCTCTGCTAGCTACCTTGATCAGCATGACAAAGCGCGAATGGCGTTCCACCAAGGTCGCGATGTGACTGTTCCTTGAGCCGCGCAGGAGATCGCCCTCCCAGTGACCCGGAACGGCGCGGTCCTCCACTTCCGCGGGCCTTTCCCTGATGGAGATGGCCTCGGGGATTTGACCGCGCGCGTCTTTAAAGATGCGAGAGTGTTGCGACCGGCGTATGCGACGCTGGGATCGCAGGTGCTCTAGCAGCTCCTTTTTCAGCACTCCACGCGCTTGGATGAACAGGCTTCGGTAAATGGTTTCGTGGGACACGTGCATGCTCTCATCATCGGGATACTGGGTTTTCAGCCAGCCGGAAATCTGCTTCGGCGACCAGTCCAGAATCAGTTTACTCGCAATGATGTTGCGCAACTTCAGGTGGATGGAAAGAAGGCAGCGCTTGGGTCGCAAGGCCGACTGCCAGGCTTGGCCGTCCGCCTGACTGGCTCGATACGCAGAACGGCCGTCATGTCGTCTGACCTCCCGGCTCACGGTCGATACCGCTCGCTCTAAACATCTGGCAATTTCACGGAACGACGAACCGGAAGCCACTCCGCGAGAGATTTCCTCGCGCTCACGAAGCGTGAGCGCAAGAAGCGCACGCCGACGGACGGCCGGAGCAATCCCACCGTGACGCGACACCAAACACCGAATGGAGGAATGTTCTTTCCCAAAAGCACGCCCGATCTCATGCAACGTCTGTCCTGCCTTCCAACGACGCCACACGTCGCTCTTCTGCTCCGCTGAAAGTCCAAACCGTCTCCCTTGTTTCATAAACACCACCTTTGAAAACAGCTTTATACCAGATGGTGTTGCATCGACCGTCTGAACCGACACGCGTAACCGGACAAGTGGCGTACTAGAACTTCATTTGTCCGTGCGTTAATCAGGCATTGGGCGAAGGTCTCGGATCGCCGCTGAGAAAAGACCTTTTGTATCGACGCCCTTCATGGATGCGGTTGTATGGCTGTTCGTTTGATTCGAGCCGTGCGGCGGTCAGAAGTGTGTGCGTCTGAAACGAAATGCCCGCAGCTAGCCCATTTCCCTGAAGGCCGGTCAAGAGGGTATAGATTACTCGACCCTCGCAGCACCACCTCGCGGCCGGCTTGCCGAAGATCGGCTCTGGCACTGTAAAGTACATTCGAACTGGCATGCCCGGTTCGAATTGAAGCTCACCCGCGAAATAGACGCCACCCGCAGAGACATTGGAAGACAAAACTGTGTATTCGGTTGAACCCATTTCGTCAAGCCTACGAATTCTGATGGGAATCTTGAGATTGAAGCGCGGCGTAGTGCGATGATTCGCATACATAAACCCTCCGGGACGCGGTATAAGCTGTTGAACTGGCGTTGAACAACTTAGGAAGGGGTGATCCAGTATTGCTCGCAGCGCCTCAGCAAAAGCTGCCTCAAACAGCACACAATGTGAATTTGATCCCCCATCTCGCCGCAACGGCATTAACTAGGAATTTTGTTGACCGTTCCGGGAATGGTGGTACTTGGCTTTTCTGGAATTCGCGCAGTATCTAGGTTCAGTTCCGTTGTGCGTGCGGACCTAGCTGTACGCGGCTTCGCCATTTCCTTCTGGACGCTGGCACGTGTTGAGTTGTCGCGTTTCCTGTCTTTCTTATTCAGCATGGGCCTATCATGACATCGAGATGGAGACGATGATGCCTCATTTTGCACAGTCTCGAAATAGGAGAACATGGCTTACGTCTTCGATGTCACAAGCAAGATGGCATCTTAAAGTTCGTTTTCGTTCCACTTTATAACTGTACAAAAGTGAACAGAAACCGTTCCCGTGTATCGTTATTCTTGTGCCTCGATCCGATGGAACACGCGGCGGCATGTCCTTTTGGAGTGACTGCACACGGTGGCCCCTGCGGGCCTTTGCAGTTTGACCGCTTGGAAGTTGCCTTGCCGCCAGGTTCCAAGAGTTGTCGTCTACCTTGGTCGATTCTAGGGATTAACCGAAGGGCAACGGTGGACCAACATGATCACTGAGGGAACTAAAGATAATTCGTCCATATATTCCGCTTGGTTCGGTAAATCGGTGGTTTTGCTCGTTGCAATCCGACAGTGCCAGATCCCCATGCCTTGCAGCATCGTCGGTGAATCCGTGGCCGACGTGTGCGTCCGCATCGGCCCTGGATGGGAAATGAATCTTCGAAAGGAATTGATTCTGGCTGTCGAAGAATACGTCGTTGTCCCGGACCACCAGATTAATTGATGAATGACAGCGAACATATTGAGCGCCAAACCAAGAAACTCACAGCGGGTCCAGGGCAGGTCGAAAATGAAAAACCGCATACACGTTCAAAAACCGGCCGTCACCGCAGCCCTTCCACGCATGATCCGGACGACGCCCCTGATTCGCTCTGACGTCAAAACGGGCCGCAAGAATCCCGCGAACATGATAGCCCCGCGACATTAGGCCGCCGTAGCGCAAGGTTCGTCCCAAGCAATGTTGTGCACCTCTATCAGTGTGCTCGCAACCTGACGGATGCGTGAAGTGATTTTGAGCGCTCCCCGTCCCTTCCGTGATCCACCGTATGGATAGATGTTTGTATAGATTCCGTTTTCTCACGAACTTTACGAAGTGTCCAAAAGCGTACAGAAGTCCCCAAACCCAAACACCTACAATTCTCGACAACAGGGGAGGTAAACATGAGCACCCTACAATGGGAATGGCAGGAACACTACCGCGATGCGTTGCTAGAAACAAATCCGCTGAACCTCGGCCGGCGCGTTGCGACCGCAGAAAGAGCGATCTTTTTGCGTACGAAAGAACTGCGAGACAGTTTAGCCGGGCAAGTAGAGCGTCAGGCGATAGCCGATGCAATAAACGGTTTGTCTGTTCTTAAGAGAGAGATCCAAGTAAAAGTTCGAGCCGGCGCTAGCTACGGGACGATTCGCGGCGTGGCTTAGGGTAACTCCTGATTAGTCTGATTACCGGACAAGTGCCGTACCATTACTCCACTTGTACGGTTAGCGCGTTATCTCTAACGACGCCGGCCGTTTCAAGGGGTTTTATTCGTATTTTTTCTGCGTACGAACATACCTTTCCCACGGCGCACGAATCGCGTCTCTGTGGCTGCGTTGTTTCACGTGTGTCACCCTAACTAGCTCGGGCCGTTTCCGCTTCATCGATTCGGTGTTGCCCACCAAACATCTCTTCGGTCACGATCGACCATGATGAGTTATGCGAACTCCCCGTAAGGAGGCGGGTCGCCTAATCAATCAGACGGTGACTCTTCGCACCATAACGCGCTCCAGGCATCCCCGCACAGGCATCACCGCTTTTCTGCTGCATCTGTCCACGACGACAGAACTCGTTGTAATCAATCTGATCTCGCAACATGATCCACAACCGAATCCCGAGTTTTCGCGCGGCGGCAACTCGGGCTTTCCCCAGACCCTTTTGCACTAATTTTCGCCGATAGAACCGACCTAGTTCCGGATCCCGGCGCACTGCGTGTGCCGCGGCCTCACACCAGAGAAAGCGCAACAGCGGATTACCTTGCTTGCTCAGGCCTCCCAGCCGCTGCCGCCCGCCGCTGGAGTTTTCCCTGGGAATGATCCCGATGTAACTCGCCAGCGCCTTGCCGTCATTGAATCGTTTTGGATCACCCAGAAAGACATCGGTCGCTAATGCCGTGATCGGTCCCACACCGGGATGACTCATCAGCAGCTCGGCGGTGGGTCGTTGGCCTGCTTGCTCCAGGACTTGCTCATTCAGTTTTTCGATCTCCGCTTCGAACCTGGCGTACATCGCTTGCAACTCGCTGCGCCGATGAGCGGTGTGTGTTGCCAGTGGTAGCGACGCGATGTCCCGTTGTCCGCTTTCGCTCCAAAGCGAACTCCCTCGCCTTAAACCATTCGCCAGTGCGATCGCCTGCAACGCGTTCTGTATCCGCGTGCGCAGGCGTACCCACTGATGACGGTGTAAGAGCAACCCCCGGAGATCCAGCAGTTCCTTCGAAGGCTGCCAAATCGACGGAAAACGTTTTTCTACCAGCAGCTTTAGAAGTAACTCGGCATCTCGCTGGTCATGTTTCTGTCTGCGAGGTTCGGCCGCTCGAATCGTCGCTGGATGACCTACCTGACAGTCGATTCCGAGCTCTTCCATCAGCTGCAAAAACCACTTCATCGACCCAGTCGCTTCGATGCCTACGCGCACCGGACCGGGAAGCGCGGAATAAAACTCCCGCACGCTGTTGCCTTCGTGCCTGAGAGTCCGATTCACTACTTCCCCTGTTCCGGTGTCCAACATCGCCAACGTCTGTTGGCGAGCGTGCAAATCACATCCTATAATCTGCATCTCGGCCTCCTTCGGTCCGAGCACTGTTGGGGTGAACACCGAACAGTCTACTCGGGCCGTCGCGAGGCCGACGTCGTTATGACATCAATCAGGAGTTGAGTCAGCTACCCTGAATCTCGGGTGGTCAAGACTGCTAGACTTCATGTGTCTTTTATGATGTTACTGACTGAAGGAACTGGAGAATGGCTGATACGACTGTGTGCACGTTCGTTTTGATGTTCCGATGCTCAGTATCGCACCGAACGTCAGGTGTAAGAGGGGGCTCGTAGGGGTCGTCAATCCCCGTGAAGCCTTGAATCTGACCTGCACGCGCACGCTTATAAAGGCCCTTTGGATCGCGGTCTTCGCAAATGCTCAAGGATGTGTCTACGTACACTTCTATGAAATTCCCGATTGTACGCCGTACTTCCTCGCGGCTGGCTCGATATGGGGAGATAGCTGCCACTAATGCTACGACGCCGTTTCGCGTCAACAGACCTGCGACAAAACCGATCCTGCGGATATTTTCGTCTCTATCTTCTTTGGTGAAGCCCAAATCGCTATTGAGATGTTTTCTCAGTTCATCGGCGTCGAGGAACTCTGCCCGGATACCGCGCGCCAGCAATTCAGTGTAAACCGAGCGACAGATTGTAGTTTTGCCAGACCCGCTCAGCCCCGTGAACCATACCGTAAGACCTTTATTTTGAGGAAGGGTCGTCGTGCTTTGGAAAATCTCTGTAGCATCTGAATACTCTCCTCTGTTTCGGAAGACCGCAGTTTCCAGAATCATGCCCCCGGCGACTGTATCGTTGTTTAGAGCGTCGATTACGACGAAACTACCGGTCGCTCGGTTCGATTTGTATGGATCACAGAACATTGGCTTATGCGTTTCCAGTTCGACCAAACCGATATCGTTGATTTGCAGAGTCTTGGCCTCCTGCTGCTCGAAACTCGAAATTTCGCTCCTATGACGCACTCGCGTTATGCATCCGCAAAGTGTTTGAGTCGTGTGCTTTATCAAGTAGGGCGAGTTTAGCCGGAGCGGAATCCGAGACATCCAGATCAAATTGGCCACGACACGTTTTGAAATGGTCGGCATTCGCTCCGGATCGGCAAGCATGTCTCCACGTCCCAAGTCAACGTGAGTGGAAAGTGAGAGCATCGCGGAAAGCGGTGGAAAGGCTTTTGTCGTCGGTTGGCCGTGAAGAAACACATTTTCGACAACCGCTGATTGCAGCGAAGGTAGAGTAATCACCTTTTGATTCGGGATCACGATTCCTGAAACGACTTGACCTGCATAACCACGGAAATCCTGATTCGGACGAATTACAGTTTGCACGGGGAACCGAAAATCCTTGAGGTTCCGGTCATCTTCGATGGTTATCATTTCTAACAAACTCAGCAACGGAAGGCCCTCGTACCAAGGCATTCGCTTGCTAGGAGTGACTACGTTGTCCCCTTCCAACGCGCTTAGGGGAACAAACTCTTCGCTGGTGCCGCTGAGGAAAGGCATGCCTCTTGCAAAGTCGTCGCAAATGGCCTCGTAAGCATCGCGGCGGAATCCAACCAAGTCCATTTTGTTAACAGCAAGAACGATGTGCCGGATTCCGAGAAGCCACGCGATGTAAGCGTGTCGGCGGGTTTGATCAAGAACCCCTTTTCGTGCATCTACGAGGAGCAATGCCAAATCCGCGGTCGAAGCAGCGGTGACCATGTTGCGAGTGTATTGTTCATGACCCGGCGCGTCGGCGATGATGAATTTCCTTCGTGGAGTGGCAAAGTAACGGTAGGCCACATCAATCGTGATTGCTTGTTCGCGTTCGGCCTTCAGCCCATCCGTAATTAGCGATAAGTCCGGTTGACCGTTCTCTTGTGAAGACACTTTTCGAACTGAGTTCAATTGGTCTTCGTAAACCCCGCCAGATTCGAAGAGCAGCCTGCCGATGAGCGTGGACTTCCCGTCATCCACACTTCCAGCAGTCAGGAATCGAAGCATATCCTTTGTCTCAATCCGGACGGTCAAAAATACCCCTCGCGCTTCTTTAGTTCCATCGAACCTTCCTGGTCGTGGTCAATGACGCGATTCTCGCGCTCAGAACGCCGAAACGTTTTCAATTCTTCAATGATCTTTGAAAGCGTATCAGCGGTCGAGCGAATTGCCCCGGTACAATACGTGCAGCCGAGTGAGCGCATTCGGCACATTACCCTCTGAGGCTTTTCGCCGGGCAGCAGCTCCATTGAATGTTCTACCGGAATCAGCAACTCACCTCTAACCAGCACTTCCCGCTCTTTCGCGAAATAAAGAGGGACGACCGGAATATTATCCCGTTCGATGTATTGCCAGACGTCGAGTTCGGTCCAGTTCGAAATCGGGAAAATCCTCACACTTTGTCCCTTCTCGATGCGGGTGTTGTAAAGGTTCCAAAGCTCCGGACGCTGGTTTTTTGGATCCCATTGTCCCGCAGTATCACGAAAAGAAAATACCCTCTCCTTTGCCCGCGATTTTTCCTCCTCTCGACGCGCACCCCCAATGGCTCCGTCAATTTCGTTTGCTTGCAAGGCATCTAACAAAGCCTTTGTCTTGAGCAACGCGCAACATTTTGCCGTACCGAGTCGAAATGGGTTTGTACCACCTCCAATTGCCGTCTGGTTTGTATGGACAATCAAATCGACGCCAAGCTCCAGGCATGTCTGATCTCGAAAAGCGATCATCTCGAGGAATTTGTACGTCGTGTCTATATGCAACAGGGGGAATGGAATCTTCCCTGGAGAGAATGCCTTCTGCGCCAGCCGCAACATGACGGAAGAGTCTTTCCCAATAGAATAAAGCATCGCTGGCCGTGAAAACTCCGCCGCAACCTCGCGGAGGATGTGGATACTCTCCGCCTCCAGAGCTTGTAAGTGATCAATTTGGAAGGATGAGCCCGCCATGCAGAAGCCTCAGCGTAATTCATACACCATCATTCCACCCGCCCGGCACTTCTTCGGCAGATAGTTCAGTTCACATCGTTTAACGAAAGTATTTACTTTACGCGATTCACGGTTCGACTCCTAACAGGCCGCCAATTGCGAACCGAATCCTCCGGTAAAGGTAAGGTCCAAGAGCACCGATGCGCGAGCGATTGGCTGCGGCAGCACTGATTGTTGCACCCGGTAGCCTCAGACATTCCCAGAGCAGAGGTCCAAGAGGCGTACCATTGAGGTCGAGTTCGTAGTGCGTATAGCGCATAAGCCGTGCGCAACTGGCCTGGATGACGGCAATCTCGCGGCGGTTGAGCTTCGTCCGCCACCGGTCAATGAACTGTTTCGCAAATCCAGCGGAGCGTTCAAAGTTTGTGAAAGAGCTGTTGGTCACGGGAACATTTAACATGGCAGGATGGAGATCTAGAGAAAGCCACGAAGTTAGAACGTCTAATGCGGACTGAGAGTTGCTAATGAGGTCCTCATAACGCTGAATAAATACGCGATCAGGCGTAAATCGCTTCCGGCCATCGATCGCCGCGCGGACGCTCCCGGACCACAGCAAGCACGCAATCAGGATGTTGTAGGAGCGTCGAACGCGCCGCTCCTCCTGCTCGAGTGCCGCCCTGTGCCCTGGGTCTTTTTCAAAGTCGAAGCCGCCCGAGTTTTTCCAATCGCGATAAGACGCGATTACGCCTCTGGGATCGCGAACCATGCAGATTATCTGCGCTCGTGGGAAGGCGCGGAAGATTTCCGGCAGGCAAAAAATGTGACGCGGTGTTTTTTCACCCCACCGGGCCGCTCGCTTCTGCTCCGCATCGAGACGGCAAAACCCTTCAAAGAATGCATCTGCCCCCGTTCCGATCATCGCAGCCGTTTCGCGCAACGCTCGCCGTGACAGCGGCGAACTCTCTGGCTCGCCGCAGTGTCCGTACGGGCGATGCATCAAAGCCCTGAAATAGTTCTCGCATTGCCGGGCTTCCTTCTCTGTTAAGCCACGTTGCTCACGACCCCGTAACTTGACCCGCAGATCATCGAAATAGTGTGTCTCAGTGCTGATACAAACTGATGGGTGCTGATTCAAAATTGATCGCATCAGCTCGGTCCCGGAGCGAGATGCACCGACAACAAAGATAGGCTGATGATTACCGTCAGTTTCCATCTTTCATCTCGAGTTAGCTGGCCGAGAGGGACTAAGGATGCCCCGCGCGGTGTACAAACCTCGTCGCCTGTTTGGCCTGTTCCTTTATGATGTAACCGAAAAGCGCAGGAATGCCGAAGAGATACCGCTGTGCAGTTTTCTTCGGAGAGTTGAACAGGCGGAAAGCCCACTCCAGACCGAACCGCCGCGCAAGGTCTGCCCACTCTCTTGGTCCCGCAATGTAGTCGAAAAGGCCGCCAACGCAGCAAATAGCACTCTGAGGCAACAGCGGTCTGATCGTAGCTGCCAACTGTTCTTGCCGAGGTTGCCCCATGCCAATAAGTATCACGTTTGGTTTTCGCTTCAGCAATTCAGTCCTCAGAGATTCTTCCTCGGCTTGCGAGAAATATCCCGATGATTGCAATATGACATTAAGGTGAGGCACGACCTTAGAAATCGCGGCACTCGCCTCGCGTAAGACCGCTTCTTCGCCGCCGATAAGGGCGATACTCAGATTTCGATTGGCTAGCTCTCTGCAAAGATCAAATATTGCGTCATTAAACGATGTCTTCCGAACCCTGGGCTGGTTCAGCAGAATCGCAGCCAGCTTGACGCCCACTCCGTCCACGAGACAAATGTCGGTGGCACTCAAGAGGGACTGAAAACTGCCCGACCTCTTAGCCTGCACGAGTGTCCACGCATTCGCATAGGAAACCAATAGACCTCGGTTGCGTTCTGCGTTGGTCACAATGCGATAAATCAATTCGGATCGTCGAATCACATCCATTCGGACGGAGAGAAGGGTTGTCTTGCCGGGACGAATGCCGATTAGGCGGGATGTGGCGCGTCCCAACTTTTCGATCGAAAAGCACAAGAGAGCACTGAGAGTGCAACGGATACGTTTCCCATTCCATGGTGACACTGACCAAGTGCGGCGCAGTGCCTGAAACTTTTGGGTCCAACCCAACAAAACATCCCCCGAAGCCCTTAGCTGCTTGTGGGAATACGAATCGTGGTAACCGACGCGAAAGCATTTGAGCGCGTATTTCAGAAAGGGTGTTTCCGGACAATGGAAAACTTTGCACTTGGAAAGAAATCGAGGCTTTTTGCCATGACGTATCAATTGGGCTAACTTGATGGTGTCCGATCCTCTCACCGCGCTAACATCGAAGAAGGCCTCAGTCTCGGCGACATAAGACGAACGAACTGCAAACCCCGAAGTGTTAACGTAGAGAATATGCCTCGACCCGAGCAAAAGAGATTCCTGCACCATCCGGAGTCGAAGTGCGTCGATTTCTTGCACCAGATTTCTTTCCAGTGAGGAAACCGAGAACTGGAAAGCAACCTCATCAACATGGCATTTTGTTGCTTCTACCAGATTCCAGAGGCAGCGCCGCTCCAGCAAGCAATCCGAGTCAACAAAAAGAACGAGTTCGCCCTTTGTCAATTCGAGGCCGCGATTTCGCGCGGCGGCAATTCCAAGCCCAGTTTGACGCACCAGTCGGAGTTGTAGTTGACACATGCTCTCCACTGCTTTAGCAGGGGGAGGAGTTATGCTGCCATCATCAACTATGACAACCTCCAAGCTAGGCGGCCAGTGTTGAGCGGCGATGCTGTCAACACACTCCGCAAGTTGTCGCCAATTGTCTCGAACTGCGATCACGATAGAAAGTTCTGGTCTCATTTTATGATACCTATCGCCTGAGAAGCGTTTCCGCGCCCTTTCTTGCTCCCCTCCGGTCGAAACCTAGACCGTCCGCCAAATGGAAGACGGCGGATCTTCTGACGATACTGAATCACGTCGGAACGAAGAGGAAAAAAGTCAATCACTCAGCGATTTTAAATTTGGCTGACTAGTTCGACTTTTCCAAAACCGCTGTTAGCAGCAGTTCCGGTCCGGTCACTATCGTGAATTGCTCGGACCAATTCCTGTAGTCCTTTACAAACATACGGACGTAATGGTGCCCGAGCTTGAGATTCAATGTAATGGGAGATTTGCCCACAAAGGCATCGTCAACGTAGATACAGATGTTTGAATAAGTTACTCGTACGCTAATAAAGCTGTCAAGAAGATTCCATACTATGCAGGAGTTTCTGGCCATATTTGAAGCGTGGAAGAAATTATGACCTCATCAGACAACATAAAATGTGCGTAATTATACGGACAAAATTCAAACAATAAGTAGTTTTACCCAGTAACTTAACGCCCGGCGATGGATGAGTCTCGGAAGTGTGCCGATATGGACTGGGTAAGTGTTAGCCGTGCCAAATCGACACTAGAATCCACTCGCCATACATTCCCGCTAGCACTTAAGAGCTTTGATTTGAGCATTTGATTTGTTCCCTAATTGGTATGCGCGTTGCATTATTGAACGCGACCGGGGACGGAAAGGGGAATCGAAACTATGGCGAATGGAACGGAGGCGTCTTTCGCAGCGGAACGCGCTGTGCCCGCTACGGTGCTGATCGTTGACGATGAGGTTGCAATACGAAGTCTTTGCCGAGACGTCATGGTGGAATCTGGCTTGCACACCAAATTGGCTTCGACCACCGAGCAAGCACTGGACATTCTCGATCAGTCGGTTGTTGATATCGTCATTACCGATTTGAAGGTTCCTCAACTCGGTGGAATTGAATTGCTCAAGCGTGTTGGAGAAACCTATCCGCATGCAGCTGTGATAGTACTAACCCAATTCGGAACGATTCAGAGCGCTGTCGAGGCCACGCGCATGGGCGCTGCAGATTATGTAACGAAACCCTTCCACGTCCCTGAATTGCGGAGTAAGCTCGATCGGATAGTCCGGCTCCTTGAAGTAAACCAGGAAAACCGCATGCTTCGCGAGCAGCTTCGCGCCAAGCCAGGCTTTGGGGGTTTAATAGGTGTTTCGCCTAAGATGCAGCGCCTATACCGGGTCATCGAAAAGGTGAGCCAGCATGCTTACCCGGTCCTTGTTCTGGGAGAAAGCGGAACTGGCAAGGAACTGGTCGCGCGTTCCATCCACTTCTCAGGAGTGCGGAAAGCCAAACCCTTCGTGCCTGTAGATTGTTCCGCGCTGGTACCAACTTTGATCGAAGCAGAACTCTTCGGCTATGTGAAAGGAGCTTTTACCGGAGCGGTATATAACAAGCCGGGGCTGATGGAAGTGGCCCACAACGGCACACTGCTTCTCGATGAAATCGGAGACCTGCCCGTGAACCTGCAGGCTAAGCTCCTCCGTGCCTTGCAGGAGAAAGAAATCAGGCCCGTGGGCTCGACCGATAGTCTGCCTCTGGCAGCGCGTATTATTGCGGCCACGAACCGCGATCTCGAGGCTGCTGTGTGGCAGGGTAGTTTTCGGCAGGACCTCTTTTTTCGGCTAAATGTGGTTCAAATCAAGGTGCCGCCGCTGCGCGAACGGAAGAGTGACATTCCGATTCTGGTAAATTCCTTTCTAGAGAAACACTGCGAAGCCACTGACAAAACTTGCACAATTTCCGAAGATGCCATGTCCCATTTGATGGGCTACGACTGGCCCGGAAATGTACGAGAGCTTGAGAATGCCATCGAGCACGCCATCGCTCTGAGATCGGGCTCAATTCTACGCACCGGCGATCTGCCGTCCAATCTTCATCATGCCAGCGGGGAAAAGCTGCCTCAGAACGACGAGGTGTTGCCGCTTGAGAAGCTCGAGCGGCGGGCGATTCTGCGGGTTTTGCAAGAAGCCGGTGGTGACAAACTAGCCGCAGCACGGCTCCTCGGAATTGGTAAAACCACGCTCTATCGAAAGCTGAAACAGTATGAGTTCCAGGCGCAGACGAATTGATCGAAATCGCGATCTTCAACCGGGTATACCTCAGTTCGCTGGACGGCCTTGCGCGCTAGCTAAAAGATGAAGTTCCTCCAGAGGGAGCGAATGTATCGAATCGGAAATGCGGCCCCCGATTCTTCCCTGATACTTCCTCAACTTACGGAGAATCAAAAAGTTGAATATGGTCAAGCTCATGCAGCGGACTACGCATGCTAATCGAAGCAACTCATAGAGAGAAACCTGCTTGGCTGGAAATGGTTCGGCGGACCGTGGACTATGCCCTTACAGTTGGTGCAGCGGTTCTTTGCGGTTATTGGATCGTTCGAGGGCGATTGTAACGCAGCGATGAAGCTCCTGGAAGACCCGGTCGAAACGTGCGCATGCGGCGAATACATTCGCCAAAATGCTTGCGGCCGAGCCCTGCCTCTCCTCAGGCTCATTCTGGTCTCCGCTGCCCTCAGTCTCCGGACCGGGATCGTCCCCGATTAGCGTTCGGTAGCAGGCTTGACATTCAAAATGTCCCGTACTCGTCCATAAAACTCCTCTGGTGTGAACGGCTTCTGAATAAACAACGTTGTGTCCACGAGCCGACCAAGACTATCGGGATAGCCTGACATGTAAAGGACCTTTGTCTCAGGCTTGAGTTTCACAAATTCCGCTACGAGCATAGAGCCAGTCATTCCCGGCATCACCATATCAGTGACCAATAGGTGGATTGGGTCTTGATACGCGCGAGCCAATGCAAGTGCTTCTGCACCATGTCGTGCGTACAGAGTCCGATAGCCGCGGTTCTTCAAGATCTCCCCGACAAGGGACCTGACAACTCCTTCGTCCTCAACAACCAGGACCGTCGCTGATTGGGGCAATAACTCGGGAACTCCTTCTACTTGTTCTATTGGCTGGAATAAAAATCCCTGCTCTCTCACTTGCGGGAGGTAGATTTCGAAAGTCGCTCCCGCTCCTGGATGGCTGTTCACGGCGATGTAGCCTCCGCTCTGTTTTACGATTCCGTACACAGTGGAAAGCCCTAGGCCCGTTCCCACTCCAGCCTTGGTTGTGTATAACGGTTCAAAAATGTGGGACAGTGTCATTGAGTCCATGCCGCATCCGGTGTCGCTGACAGAGAGCAGTACATAGTCTCCCGGAATTAAATCAGGAGACCGGGACGCTCCCGACTGATCAACGCGAATGTCAGCTGTCCTAATCGTAAGTTTGCCGCCCATAGGCATCGCGTCCCGTGCGTTGGCGGAAAGGTTGACGATGACCTGCTCCATTTGCCCCGGATTGGCTTTCACTTGCCCTAGCGAGGGATCGAGATGACAGATAAGTTCAATGTCTTCACCCAGGATATGCCGGAGCAGCTTCTCTGCGCGTCCCACGATAGTATTAAGATCCAACACCTGAATTGGAAGGACCTGCCCCCGGCTGAATGAAAGCAACTGCGCGGTTAGATCCCTCGCCCGCAAGGCGACGCTGTGGATTTCCCGGGCCATTCTAGACAGGGGATCAGTCTCTTTCAGTTTCTCGACGAGTAGGGTGCTGTACCCGAGTATGCCAACTAACAGGTTGTTGAAGTCGTGGGCCACGCCGCCCGCGAGGTGTCCGAGTGCTTCCATCTTGACTGCGCGGCGAAGCTGTTCTTCCGGGTGTCTGCGCTCGGACAAATCCCGGGTGACAGCACGCAGGAGTATCATCCCGCTGTGGTACACGACGTTAGCGCTCACCATTACAGGAACAGCTGAACCGTCCTTCCGCCGCAAGGAGAGTTCGCCAATTGAGTAATTTTGATTCACCAAGACTTGCTCTACATCTCTGTCGATGGTTTCTCGGTCACCGACGATGAGGTCGTAGATCGTCAGGTGAGCGACCTCCGCGCGGTTGTAACCGACCAGCTGCAGAAAGGATCGAGTGGCCTCCACAATCTTCTTGTTGTTGGGGTTGAAGAGAAAAATTCCCTCCCAACCTTGCTCTGCGACAGCGTGATAGCGCTCTTCGCTTTCGCGCAAGGACTTTTCCGCTTGCTTCAGTGCGGCGATTGTTGTCGGTTCTGTTGCAGCACGCAGCTCTGAATGCACAGAAATATCTCGAATCACCGATATCGCATAGATCGGCCTGCCGTCCAGACTACGGATCACCCTCACAGTGAGGTTGACCCAAAAAGTCGCTCCTTTCCTCCTCAACAACCGCTTCTCCAAGAAGCACCCGGACAGCGTGCCCTTGAGAACCAAATAAGGAAGAGTCAGACTCTTCTCAAAGTCTTGAGGATTCGTGATATCAGAAAAGTCTCTTCCACTCAGTTCGAGCCCGGTGTACTCCAACATCTCGCACAGAGCTCTGTTTGTCCGCCTAAATCCGCCCTCCAGATCTATGAGCGCTCCACCAATAGGTGCATCCTCGAAGGCGACTCGAAAGACTTCTTCGCCTTGGCGAAGCGCCAGTTCTTTCCCCATGGTGATGTCAGGATCCTGGACGAAGCACAGGTGACCGCAGAAGGCATTTTCTCGGTCGTATCTCTTGACCAGGAGCATACGCTTGAGGCACGGAGTTCCATCCTCGCCGAGACCCCGCACCTGAAATTCTCCGATACCGGTTGCGAGCATATCTTGATAGGAGTGCACTGCTGTCTCGATCTCTTCGGTTTGCAGAATTGATTTCCAATGCGCGCCGAGCAGTTCATAAGGCTCATGGCCAAAAGTTCTTGCGTAAGCTTGATTGAGAATGACGCATCGCCCGTCCGTGTCTACTTTCGACACGCCTTGCAGAGAGACTCCAAAAAATGAGGTCGATTCCATCTTATCGCTTTGCTCTCATTTGCGTCACCCCACCAACCAGTACACGGATGGCACGACAAACCGAAAAACTGCCCTTTCCAGACATAAACCCATGCGAACAGCGACCGCGCGGGACCGTAAGGGACCAGGGATGCACGGTATCAGCCAAAGTGACATCTGTAGCAACTGCAACCCAGTCAATGCGATAGGGATCGTAGGTTCACCAAAGGCAAGTTGCACTGTGCCGATGTGGAACATTGGGGGAATTCCGTTCCCGTTTCGGCATTCTTCTGTTCCTCGAGGGAACGGAAGGTAAGTCGCAAGATCTTGTTTACACCTGCCTCGACGGCAGATGAAACGTAGCCCGCAGACTATAAATTTCTCGCATGAGTCGCTCTAGGACTTCAACGGAACGAACTGAGAGGGTGGTTGCAACCTGGATTCCAGCCGCAGCCTGCTCTCCCTTCATACTGGTCGCGAGTGTTAGGTAACTCATGACCATGCCGTTAGTATTGCTCAATTCGTGCGCGAGTTCTTCGAGGCTAGAAAGCCAAGCTGGGATTTCCACTGGATCGGAGGGAACGGTGAACGTACAGGGTCTGAGCATTTTTGTACTGCGCAGTTAATATTCCGCGTAATGATAAATGTCAAGTGCTAGTACGCACGACTGAAAGAAAAGAGCACGATTCATGCTCGCCGGCGCTCCCCATGAAGCTGGCTGGCTCCGGGCAGAGCCGAGTCGCACATGCGCCCGCTCCCTTAGGGAGCGGGTTGTTCAAACCGTGTTTCCGCGCTGCTATGTGGCAAACATACAACCACTGACCGAATGGTTTGCGCAATGCGAATTTCAAGCTCCAACTCGACTGCACCGCCGAGTTAATCGTGCCACTCATCTAATAGGCTGCAATCACGAAACGAACGAGCACCCGATCCGAGCACCACCGCCGAACATCCGCTGCTTGTATACTTTGCGCAAGACGACTCGGACCGGGGGCAAAATCGGGATATGAAGCACGGCAGTGAATTGAATGGGAACCTCGTCCGGGTCATCCAGAAGCAGGGTCACCCCCCCGTAGCTCAGATCGGTGACGGTCGCGATATCTTTCGACGACGAGTATATGAGAATCGCGAAAGCCTTGGTTCCCACGAATGAAGTCCGGATCCACTTGCGGTGCTTCCTGGGACTCTCAGCCCCAGGCGCTTGCGGCGAAGTTTGTTGTGGCTTGGCGGTAATTGGCGTCGGTGCTGGAGCGGCCGTCGGCGAAGGCGCCGCCGCTGCGGCTGGCTGGCCGAAGCTCGGCTGCTGCTGTGCATCACGGCTGCTGCTGACTTCAGGATTTTCATGCGGCGAAGGCACAGCCTGGGTTGAAGGAACGGGAGGGGGCTGCCTTACACCGGACTTTGCCCTACCTGAGATTTTCATCTGGTATAGGCGTTGGTCGGCGATATTCATCAGCGCACTTTTCTGGTCACCATCGATGGGATGCACAGCAACGCCGAAATCGAGCGTGACTCCAATGTCCAACCGTAGCGGACTAATATCGAGCTCGTATTGCAAGCGGATGCGATGACAAAGCGTGATGGCTTGTTCGGGATTCGTCTCGGGGAGCAATAGGGCAAATTCGTCTCCGCCTATTCGGAATGAAAAGTCCGAAGCTCGGAGTGTCTTACGTAGAGTGGCTGCAACGAGCTGCAAAACCTCATCACCCTGCAGATGACCAAGCTGATCGTTCACTCCCTTCAGTTCGTGCAGGTCCAGGATAGCGACAGCGAGCTGCTGCACATAACGCTTCGCACGATTCAGTTCTTTGTCGTAATATTCGTCGAACAGTCTGCGGTTGTAGAGGCCCGTGAGCGCGTCGGTAGCCGCATTAATTTGAAGTTTTTTCAAGTCTGCGTACTCCATCAGAACGGGCACGCGCATAATACTCGGGGAACACAGCACGTCAACTATCGCGGTCTTCAGCGATACCCTCTTACCGATATTTTCGGAGAGTTCGCCCCTGCGGATCAGAATTCGTTTCCAGCACTTAAGACTTTGAGCGTCCGACAAATCGATCTGGGCGATCATACGGAAAAATGCCCGCAGAAAGTTGCCGCGAACTGACTCGTCGAGTCCCTCCAAGGTGTCCGTCAGGAGATCTAGGAAAGAGTTTTCAGCAGATGGCTGCGACGGGGCAAAGTCGTCGGACTGAGGAGTAAATGGGTTTCGCAATGGGATTTAAATCTCCCTCTCAGCCAGGGACACGAGGGAGCATCCTCCTCTTTGTTGGTTTCCGGCCGCTAAGCAAGCGCACGACTTCGACTTTACGTTGCGGCGGGATCACTCCCTTCGAAGCCATGTATGAGCTTCGGATCGAATCCCCCAAGTATTCCTGGGAGTTTCATTTAAATAACCCCATTGCTCGCGCCTACTTCGTTAAGCGAGCACCGACTAAATCAAATTTAACCAAGAGCCGACACGAGAGTATCTGTGGGAATTCGCCTAAGGGTTGGTAAGGTAGTCCTCATCTCTGGTTATTGCAACTCAGCAAAATTACTTAGTCAGATCGCGGCAAGTACGGTTTCTAAAAACAGCTCCGCACAAGAATTCGTAGAGATCCGCATTTTAGGCTGCTTCCTGAAGAACGATGAATTCGATCTTTGTGGCCGCCATGCGCTGATAGCGACGGCACAAACGTGGAAACAACGGCGGAACGCCTTGGCTTACGCGCTACGGCCCATGCAGCTTAGACGAGAGCGCCTCAACAAATTTCCCAGGTCGCATCGAAGCCTTCACACCGCCCGAGACCCTCGTCGTGGAGAAAATTTGGCTCAACATCAGCCGCGAAACACAACATGAGCCGTTGCCCCGCATCAAGCCACGCTAGAGAGTCACTTTTGAAAGTGGCCTCACAGTGGAATCATCTTCAGTTCTTCTGTCGCCGGGGGCAACATCCTTGCACTCGTTCTCTCGTTGTCCGCGTCAACTCATCGCGGGGGAACATGCCTGACAAAGAACATACGCGCTCTTGTAGGAACGTCTGCGCTCCCGGGCCAGCTCCTGCAATTCTTTTTCGGAATCGTACAGAGCACCACACTGGTCGCACTTGAAGGCATCCGTTATTGAGTCAGTCATGTTCCTGTCCTCTTGTTAATGGGACAACTTCCTTCGGGACATTCTGACCAACGAAGGCTTTAACCCCGGGCGTCTTTTCTTCTCCCGTTCGGGCGGATTTAGCGAAGCGAGGCTGCGCCATTTCTTTGGCAACGCTGGCGAGGGTTCGTTTGTCCTGTTTCTTCGATTTCTTCCGCTTCATACCCCATGCTGACACCACCACAAAGCAACTGCTGTCTCTTTTTGAACACTTCGCGCACCAAGTTCAGATGTCTATGAAAAGATAGGAGGTCGGACAGCAACCCTGGATTTGCGAGTGTCTCTACTTCTTCGAAAGTTCGGTCTTGAAATGACTTTCAACATCTTCACGACTCAGCGGATTCCTTGCTTCGCTCAATACGACCGAATAGACGACCTCATTGCGTTCAATCTGCGCAGTGATAAACGCCCCGTCTTCCGATAGTTTTCGGTAACTGAATTTAACCTTTCTGCCGTCTTCAAGTGTTTTGATCCACTCTTCGTCTGGCATTTTCCTATCTCTTCAGGCGAGATCAGTGTATGTCGCGAAGTATAGGTTGTTCGCATCAAACGAAGGTTTCATTTTAGTCAGAAGCTTTTATTCCGGGCTGGATCAAATTGCGCGCCAATACTGAAAAGCTTCCGTGTTCAGGGCAATTCAATTCGATTCCCCAATCAGAAGGCCGGATTACAGCCTCGCCAGGTGAAAACAATAAGACAGGGAATATTTCAGGGAGCCGGCAGGGGTTTCGTATCGCTAATTCCCTTCCCTTCAACCAGCGTGCAAATGTTGTCCGGCGCTACATTCTGGAACTTCTCGACCAAGCCGCTGGGCCACTGAACTTCCACGGAATCCAGGTTGGATTCCTTGCCTAACCCAAAATGCAGGCGCAGATCGTTTTGCGAGAGGTAGCTCGCGCCTCCACGGACTTCGTTGAACTGCACGAGCTTGCCCGCGCGCACGGTGACGCGCGCGCCAATCGCGGCGCGGTTGCTCTTCGTTCCGATTAGCTTGAAGAGAACGCGGTGATTTCCGGCGACGCCGTGGTTCAGCAGTAGCGAGGGCGGCTCTCCCACATTCAAAAGCAGGATATCGATGTTTCCATCGTTATTGACGTCGCCGAACGCCGCGCCACGGCGCGAAGCAAGCGGAATCGCATTGAGCCCGGCGGCTGCTGCGGAATCCGTGAACGTGCCGTCGTGATTATTCATGTGCAGCATCAGCGGCTCGCGATAGCGCGGGCCGGAATCCAGCGAGTCCATCTGCGGGTAAACGTGCCCGCTGGCGACGAAAAGATCGACCCAGCCATCGTTGTCGAAATCGAAAAACCCCGTGCCCCATTTCACGTAGGGATAGCTGGTAGTAGCCACGCCTGCTTTCCAACTGACATCGTCAAACCCCATAGCGCCGAGATTGTGGTAGAGACTGTCCTCTTGGTCCATGAAGTTGGTGACGAAGATGTCCAGCCGGCCATCATGATCGTAATCGCCAAAGTCCACGCCCATCGAGCCTTCGGCGTCTCCTTCGGCGCTTAGTGCCGTCCCACTTTGCATGCCGACGTCCGTAAACGTGCCGTTGTGATTGTTGTGGTAAAGATAATTAGGGCCAGTATCGTTAGCGACATAAAGGTCGGGCCAGCCGTCATTGTCGTAGTCACCCCAAACTACCCCAAGACCATAGTAGGCGTTGGAATCGTGCACGCCGGCTTTCTGCGAGACTTCTTCGAATGTTCCGTCACCACGATTGTGATAGAGCAAGTCGGTTTCGCCAATCATGCCCCAGGGACCGCACTGCACGACGATGCCCCGGAATTTGCAGGAACCGAACGCAGCAACATTGTCGAGATCCACGTGGACGTACCGCGCGACGAAAATATCGACGAAGCCGTCTTTATCGTAGTCCGCCCACGCCGCGCCGGTCATGAAGCCGCTTCCGCGGACGCCGGCTTTGTCAGTGACATCTTCAAAAGTGCAATTGCCACGGTTGCGGTAGAGCGCATTGCCGCCGTAACCGGTGACGAATATGTCGGGCAATCCATCGTTGTCAAAATCGGCGACGGCAACGCCCATGCCCCAGCCTTTGCGCGTGAGCCCGGCTTGCTTCGTGATGTCCTCAAATTTCAGTGGGGCGG
>Ga0302227_10000587_pt1 | contig 30333 bp, 25 predicted proteins | sample II_Palsa_N1_1_FD_193525 | JGI IMG/M metagenome (GOLD analysis project Ga0302227, IMG submission 193525) | Peat permafrost microbial communities from Stordalen Mire near Abisko, Sweden - II_Palsa_N1_1 | ecosystem: Environmental > Terrestrial > Soil > Palsa > Peat permafrost | place: Sweden... | reverse complement strand
CAAAACCTGCTCTTGCTTTCGGGGATGAGTGCGCTGACATTTGGGACGGCAAGAGCCATTACAACCACGAAGACAAACGCGGCACAGGCGGGTGGGAAGGCGAACTCCAAACCTGATGGCAAACCTAACATTTGGACAGACCTGGTAAAGAACGACACCGGAGACGTTGACATCGGCGATTTTCAAATGCTGGTTGTGACGCTGCTCGCCGTTGGTATGTATTTAGCTTTGATCTATCACTTTCTCGGAGCCATTGAGGCTAGAGCATCGGTCGACCTTCCCGACGTCGATTCAACGATTCTAGCTTCCTTCGGCTTAGGTCAGGGAGCGTACTTGACCAAAAAGGCAGTTGGGAACGTGGGCACTTCGTAGCGAATGCAGTGGGGAATTCATAGCAGTTGTCAGTTCGGCTAGTTGAAGCCGGTTGATTGGCTCCAATCGGAAGTTATCGCGATCTACTCGAAGAAAGCTGGGAAGTCTTATGACGACAGGTCGGAGTAGTTCTGTAGTTAGGTACGTGCAAATGGCTCAAAACGGCGAAGGCACGGATCGGAAATCTTCGATTCGAGGGTCCGTGACACGGGCGCAGACAATGATGTGTCTGATGCTCTTTCTGTCCGCGTTAGTGTCGTTCGCCAATGCGCAGGCTAGTAGGAGCAAGAAGGCTAGCTCGAAAGCAGCGAATCCGACGAACGGCTCGCCGACTACGTTCACCCTGGATGTGGACCAGATGTATTGCGATGAGTCGCTGCCGTATTCCTACAGATCGAAGCCTGGGAAACTCGAACTGACGATTGGCAACGCGCTGAAGAACAGGGCTCCAGTCCCGAGCGCGGGGCAGAAGACGGGTGCCGCGCCGGACGATACTGGGTGGAAGAATGTCCTAAAGAGCGACTGGGATAAGTTTGCGAAGGCATCAGCTTCGCCGCCGATATTTTTCGATTCAGGCAACAATTCCACGAGTAATGGCCCGCAATTCGTCGACGATCCCGGATTCGCTCCCGCGACCGGCGCTTCCGCCGAAGCGCCGACCGACAAAGGATATCTGAACGATAGTGGTGACCCCATTTTGTTTAACCCAGCGAAGGAGTTTAGCACCGATACTTACGATGCCCAGAGGTTGCTGGTTCGCACGCTGTTCGGACCGAACCCATTTCCGGTAGCGTGTGCGTACCCTTACCTCAAGTACCCGGACGGAGACGACAAGAAGGAACCGTTGCACATTGGAGCCGGCGGCGAAACGATTGCATTGCTTAGCAAAGGAGCAGGCTATCCTCTCTCGCTCAACGACAAAGATGCTCCCCAGTACTACCTGATTAACATCGTGCGCTGGAAGGACGCGACGGCACCTAAGGATGCTGCGCCAAACGCGGGTTCAAACCCGCCTTCAAACGCCGGTCATCCTGTTCCGTTTTTCCAGGCTGCTTCCGACGACTGGTATCTGTTTAACTACTCCGAGGCGAAGGACCGTAAGCAGGATATCTCCCAGTGGTTTCACAAAATTACCCCGTCGCTGATGAGCCAGACGCTCCGTATCATCGGCAGCGATAAAGTGATGTTCCTCGGTATTCACCTGGCGCCGCTCCCAGCGCTGGACACAAAGCCGTATATGGGAATTGCGAATCCGAATCCGAAATCGGCTCCTGCCACCGAACAAGCCTGGTTTGACGCCGTTACTCTCAAATATACGTTCGAGGCCAGCGCGGCCACACCAACGAACATGGCGGATTTAAACACGCTGCTTTCGATCCTGCTGGGCAACCTGACCTCGCTGGCGCCTGCGAAGGCAGCAGCAGCTGTGCCGGGACCTGGTGTTCTGCTGCCAAAGACCATCGAAGAGGCATTAACCAAGTTAGAGGCTACGGTGCAGGCGGCAAATGAAGCGCTCGACCAGGAAGGCAACGAAGAACAGAGATTGGACAGTGATCTTGATCGATTTTTGCACCAGGGAGACATAGTGGCTGCCCTCGGTCCCTTGAATCTTGCCTCCCCCAAAGACCAGCATTACGGGATTGAGAAGGATCAAAGCGGGAGGGAGGATCCAAATGGTAAAAGTAAGCTGCCGGTAGTCACGCAACCGAATGCGGGGCCTATAGGCGCGAAAATCAGTCTCGATTCTAGTGTCGAGACCAATCTAACCGATCTATCGAAGATCGACTCCAGCAAAGACGCGGCGAAGGCGAAGGATCAGTCGGACGCGCTCACAGCCATTCAGCAGGACATCGACTCAGTCAGTCAGATGCAGGCGGCAATCAATACGCGTAGCGGTGCATTGAAGCGGGCACTGGAAACGTCCCTCGTACTCTCTACCTACCAGGGTCGTTACGCCGCTGGTTTGCTCACAAATCTCCAGAACCTTCCGGTGACTCTCGCCAGCAACTGGAACGCCACTTTTGTGGCTCTGCCGAATTTGACGCAATGGTCGAGCAACTCGGGCGTTTACGATTTGACCAAGCCGGCAACCACCGATGCCGATAAGTCGAATCGGGCATGTGTGCCTCCCACTATGCCCGACGCGACCAAAGACACAAAGCCGTCAATGTATCCGGGCTGCAACGCCGTTCCAACCAGCAGTGTGACTGGGCTGCCAGATGCCCCATCCTCGCCGGTGATTGCATTCTCAGCTCACCACGGTTTCGGCCCGTCCCTGCCTCTTGATGATGACAGCGGACAGACGGACTCCGTCAAAGAGAGCCAGCAAGTTTCGTCTGCAGCTGCCCAAGACTCTTCTTCAAGCAAACCGGCTACAACCTCAGGCAGCCCTGCAAGACCCGCGAAATCGAAGAGCGCGAAAAACTCAACTAACAACGCCACGGCTGCTACCTCGACGATCTGCACCGTCAGTCTGACCAAAGGCAAAACCACGGATAATCCGCAAACCCTGCAGCATCAGAGCGATTGCTCAGATCAGCAAACCAAAATTCTCGACGAAGGCCCGGCACGCTGGGATTTCTCGTTTATTGTGCCGGTCAATGGATACAAAGACGTAACCTTCCAATCCGGCTCCTCTTCGACATCGTCCAGTTCTTCGACGCCGAATATCATCACCGCAAAGAGCATCACTCGCGAAAATGCATATGGAGTCGCTGATTTATTCCTCGTGCCCGAGGATCTGGTCGATCGGCCCTATATCGGAATCCCTCACGTAGTTTTAGGATTGCCGTTCGCCGGCAAGGTCTTCAACAAGCCCTATTTTGCGGTAGGCGAAACCATCAACATTCCCAAACTACTTGCTAAATGGAAAGCGCTACAAAACGTGCCGATTCTGGGCAACCTGGCCCAAAAAGATTTGCCTGTGTTTGTTCGGCCCGTGTTCGGTTGGGTCGATAACAAGGTCTTCCCGGCCGGCGGCGCGCCGACTTATCGCTCGTGGAAACCGCAGTGGGCTGTCGAGATGTCATTCAGCAGTATTAAGGATGCCGTATCGACGTTCGGAAAGAAATCTTCCAAAGGAAGCGGGAACACTACGAAGCAGACGACGCCAAGTAGCGTTCCTGATTCAGACTAATGGCCCTTTGGACCAGACATCATCCTTTTCGGAGGCAATCACGTGAATACCACTTCTCGCCATACGCCGGATGCATCGCGCTCCGAGGGCGATGTCAGGATAGCCAATCTTTCTGGCGACTTGGTCTTCCCGCCGGGAGGCCCTCGACGCCGCAGCCGTATGCGCCGTGTCCGGCCAAGTGAAACAGTCCGGTTCTCGGCGGAGGCTGGTTTGCGGCTTCCCAGTTTGCGTCTCCGACGAAGCGATGCCCCTGGACCGCCGGACCATGCCAACTGGATTGCATACGCCGGATGGCTGAACACGACCGGTAATCCCGTATCGCAGTTTGTGAGCACATGGACCGTTCCGCCTGCGCCCGACGACCAGGCTTCTCAACTGCTGTATTTGTTTAACGGAATGCAAACTGCCGATGGACAAATTATTGTGCAGCCCGTGCTGCAGTGGGGCGACCACGGCGCCGACGACGACGGAGTAAACCGGAGCGGCCCGTTTTGGACCGCAGCTAGCTGGATTGTCGGAGGTCCATACGGTTCAGCCATGCACTCACATCATGTTCCGGTCAGCCCCGGAGACATTCTGGTCGGAGCGATAAACCTCACGGACCAGTCACCCAACGGTTTCGTCTATAGCTGCGAGTTCCAGGGACTCCCCGACACTCAGTTTTCTACTGACGCCATGGCTGAACTGGTATGGTGCGTCGAGACCCTTGAGGCATATGAACTTCAGGGAAATCAACGTCCACCATATGATTTGAATGCTGCGTCAGAGTATCCCACCGGTTCTGTGACATTTACCGACATTGCGATTACGACGAGTGCGCCGGGTCCCTCGGGGCAGTGGAGCAAGCACCTTCTCGTTTCTCAGAACGGTGAGAATATTTCGATCTCCACGAACTCGACCAGCGCCGGAGAAATCGTGATTACTTTTTGAGCGTCGGTTTGTCTTGCTGTGCGTTCCACAGTTCCGTCGCGATCCGACGGAAGAGTCTCGTTATCAGCAGCGTCGTCGCTCGAAAACTACCGGTCAACAAGCACACGTGTCCTTGCCAGTTGCTGATGCTGTCTTCCGTAATCGCAGTGAGAAAAAGGATCACTTCACGATGCTCAAAACTCAACGGCAAAGCCGGTGACACCGCTGCGCCCGGTGTCCGACCAAATAAAATGGCGGAGCGCAAACCAGCACTCCGCCGGGACATCTGTCTGTGACTAGCCTATTCCGCCGACTTGCGACCCTTAGTTCTTGCTTTGACCTTGGTCTTCTTCGCTCGTTTTGTAGCAAGCCCCTCAGCTGCGGCCTTCTGTAGCTTCTCGGCGTCCACGCGGTAGCGCTTGGCAGCGTCCATGAGAACGTCGTCTCGGCTGGCGGTGGATCGCTGATACGCCGAATCCAGCAGGCTGATTTCGAGAAGCAGCTTGCACAGGTCGGCCTCGTCATATGTTGCGACCTGTTCGGCCAGAGGCTCCTGTGCCGATGCCGAATCTTTCTTCGGCTCTACCTTGTGCCGCTTCGCTAGGGCCGGGACTTGGCTGTAGGAGAGATGGTCGATCAGGTAGTTGGCGATTGCCAACAGGTCGGCCTTCCTTAACGGGGCAGATACGCGTTGAAGGATCATAGCCAAGATACGATGGCGAGTCGTAATGGCCAATTTCTCCTTTTCGATGCGCTTCCGTTCCTCTGCACGTTCCCGCTCGATCTGTTGCGGAGAAGGCGTGTTGGGGTGGTGGACGCGGCAAGCTGCATCGGCGCAAACCTTTATTATCTGTCCGCGCTTACCTCCATCCATGACAATCGCCTCGGTCATCTTGTCACAGGGTTTCTGAACGGAGGCGAGCTTAGTGCTCGCGCCGTTCGGTTTCTTGATCTCCAACTCGACATAGTGATTCCGTCCCAAGGGAGCGCCCTCGCGGGAATTCCATGCCGCCGAAATCTGGATCAGCTGCGGTTTGGTTTCCAGAGTTTTTTTCACGGAAGCGTCGATCTTCGCGCGGAAACAGTCGGGCGAAGAGCATTATGTGGAATAAGCATGTCAACTGAGGAGTGGGTTCGGATTGTTTGGAAAGGCCCGTGGATAGAGCAAGATCGCCTTGCTACATCTTGGTCTGTTTGGTTTGTAGATGCTTAAGGCTTTCCAGCCAACTCAAGTGCCTTCTCCAGCATGACATCTTGTACGGTTTTCAGCATTTCGATTGACGGATGCACTTCAACGTCAGGTTTGATGCCCACTCCTTCGAATTCTGCGCCGTCAGGGAAATACTGGCGCTTCACAGCTATCGTGAGCCTCATGCCATTGTGAAAGTCGTAGATATAGGGCAGTCCGGAACTACCCTCGGTGGTTTCACCAACAAGAGTCGCGCGGCCGCTGTCTTTGAATGGCTCTATCAGCTCTTCGCAGGCGGAGACGCAGCCGCCATCTAGGAGAAAGATTATGTGGCCGTGAAAGGCATTTGGGCTGGGTTCTGCGATTTCCCCTCCCCAAGTAACAGGCAGGCTGCAAAGGTGGTCGTCTGCCAGATATTTGCAGTTGCGCAGAGACTCGGGCTGCATTGTCGAAACCCTTACCTTCTTATCGTCCGGATCTAGATCGAACAAGGGAAAACGGGCCGTGGTGGACTCCTTCCATTGGTGGTAGGGACGATCTATCAGCGACTTGATGAGCTGTTGGGGCAGAACGCCTCCGCGATTATTTCTCACGTCGATAATTAGGGTCTTGGCATTGTGAAACTGCCGAACATAGTCCAGCGCCGTCTGTTCGAAAGGAAGACGATAGAAGCTGGGGATGCGGATGTAGGCGGTTGTGCCCGGCTTGAGCCAATGACCGTCCGTTTTCTGTCCTGGAGCTTTGAATTTTGCGCGATCAATCGTAACTTTGCGGTCGCCGTCCAGAGTCAGCGTGACCTGCTCGGGAAAAAGGTAAGGAAGAAGAAACAGGTTGTGGCGTTGCGCAGCGGTGCTGGATGCGGAAATGTACCGCTGCTGCTCATCGAAGAAAGCCTCAGCCGGCATGTTGTCGATGCTGACGATGATATCGCCAGGCTTCAGGGTAGGCAGAAAGCTGGTTTGGACAACCCAGTAGCCCCCGAGAGGCGCAGCATAGAAACCAAGAGGCGGATTGCTCTGGTCGAGCCAGGTGTCCGAAAAAAAAGTATGCCCGTTATGGAGTTTGGCGACGAACTCCATCGTGGCTAAATCGAATTGCTTCCGATCATCAGCGGCTAGCGCTGTCTTGAGGTAGTTTCTGTAGGAAACGTCGAGACCGGCATCAGTCGCTCTTTCGGCGGGAGGGAAATACAACTGCAGCGAGGAGAAAACCTTCGACGCTGTAAGCACGCGGTCGTCGAGACTGAGTTTCGCACCGGACGTTGCTTGTCCCGTTGCCCAGCGGCAGAGCAAGCACATGAGGAATGAGAGGTTGAAGCCTGCTCGTAGTTTGAACACGATTTTATTGGTCGCGCCACAAAAGATGAGAAGCTTGCCATTTCCCGATAATGCTGATGTGTCCTTACTTTGGCTCGGGAAAGAGCTGATTATAGTCCTTGGCGCTGACTCTCCGAGTTCGCTGTTCGTGGTACCAAACTCTCTCGGATGGGTGATCAGGCCGCAGAAGGTCGACCGAAACGGGATTCCCCCCCCGCATCACTAGCTTCGCCCCCTCGCCTAGGTTGATTGTGAATTCGTAGTGACCCGAGTCATCGCCAGTCCTTGCTCTGTTGATCGCACGCTTGGACCAACCATCTACCGCGGCGAACTCCCCTTTGGAAAGGCGCCCCTCGCCTCCCATCTTTTGTTCTTCTTGGCCTGAGATCAGTTGAAACCGGCCATTTGTCAATTTGCAGACGCCTCCGGGACAATGCGCATAAATCTCGCCGTCGATCGCCGTGAAATCCTCAATGTCCACTGTGGATTCCTGATCGTGACGCTCCACTCCGGCTGGAGTGATTCGGATAATAGCAAGATTCCGCTTATCGATCTCAGGAAGAACGGGCGCGTAGAAATACTCTTTAACCGGTTCCAAGATGTACAACATCGTGCTTAGGCGGTACCCGGAGTAGGCGTCGTACATGAACAGGTACGCGGCGTCGTCCTTCCAGAGGACATACCCTCCGCCACCCTCGTACTTTATAAAATGAAACTTGACAAAGACGAGTAAGGCAATCGCGATAATTGCAACAGAAAGAATTGTTCTTGCTTTCATATCTCCCTTCCTCAGTTGCAACTCGTTGATTGGCACACATTGTTCAGGATGTAGTTGGTGAAGGCGCCACTGTAATCCCAATAACCTTGAAGCAGAGAAGAGTAGGGACTCAGCTTGATCCCTCCGAGACTACCGTTGAGGCTGGAGCCTTGGGGTGCATTGAGTTGGGCTTGAATGTACTGGATGAACTGTTGCCAGCCACTGGATATGTCTCCCTTTGCAATGTAGTAGCCAGCGAAATTCTTTAGGCCCGGTCCAGGTTGGTCATAACCACCTGTTTCGACTACCACGTCATTGGTTCCGATGGAATAAACTCGCCAATACCGCCAGCCCGCCAACGGATGGCCTTGGAGAGTGACCACGGAAATCACATTGTTCGTGGTGTCAACCCGCTCGGTCATAACAAAGAACGGCTTGTGGAGGTGCGACGAGAAGCCTTCGAGAGTGATCTGCAGGACCTGACCGGGGCTGGTCACATGGATCGCCGCTTGTGGGTCTGCTGGGTTGTCAAAGTACATCACGGAGTTATGTTGCTTCGCCGTATGAACATCAGCCACCGGCGCAAAAGTTTGGAGATAGTTCTGGAAGATGTAAGCTGGCGACTTACTGGTCAGCAACTCGATCGCATTGATGTTGCCGCACGTTGGCGTCAAGGGAAGAGGGATGGAATCGATGCCGCCTAGAGTGCCATTTGGTGTGCAGAATATAGGTAGGCCGAGGTCTGGCAACTGCTTGGAATAGCCTTGCGCCTGATTGGTCTGAACCTGCTGGATGGCGGTGCCTTGAGTGGAACTGTTCCCTCCCGGCAGAGAGGCGAAGTTGGTTGCATAAGTAATCGGCGCTGAAGCCAAGGCCATGGCTACTCCCGACGCGGCAGAGTAGGAACTGCCAGTAAGGTTCGCCATCCAGCCTGGCCACTGGCCTCCACTGGATTGGCTCGGATTTGGCGTTAGGGTCACCGTCTGGCCAGTTATGTTTCCGTTTTGGTCATAAGTGGTGCCGGATGCACCGATCACGCCGTTGTCGGAGGTTGCAATCTGCGGTGTGTCGTTCGGAACCGTAAATAGCGTTCCACCCGATGGAGTGAATGCGACCATGAAGTTCCCCACAGAAGAAGAAACGACGCCTACGAAACTTCCATCCTGACGTTGTAGCATCGGCTGCACCGGAGTGGCTTGTTCAGGAACCATCGCGACCTGGGAATTGGAGGCGATGCTGGGGCCAGAAGTGGTAGCCAGATAGAAGGCGCTAGTCATCGACCCTGTATTCGGGTACGTGTCAACCTCGTAGCTGGCCAATACGCCCTGGTCCGCATTGGTGATGAGGCTGACGTTAGAGACGTACACCGACTGGAAGTTATTGTTCGCTTCATAAGACTGCCAATCTCCCAGCGGAATTTCGTAAGAGTCGCCCGTGGTGCCCACTCGTAGCAGGCGCAAATGCCACGTCGTCGTGTTGTAACTGACGTATCCGACCAGCCTGCTGAGGCGCAAAGCTACGCAACCGCACTGGGTTTTATATGTTCGCGACGGAGATGCCTGGCGATCCTAATCGCGGAGTGAACTATAAGCGTTAAGGCCCATGAGATGAACAGGGCCCCTTCAACGATGCTGCCAGCAAGGTTGTTACCCTGATGCGAACGAACTGCGATTACGCCCATGAAGAACAGTAGAATTCCAGTGCCCGCAACGGATAGGTTGACCAGCAGCACTTCACCAGTTATTCTCGGCATGGGTGCCGAGGACCGAGGTCCTTCGGTTGCTCGACCGACGAAATACCAGAGGATAATAGTACCGGCCAGGAAAGCTATCTCGCCTGCGCTAAAGCCGAGCACGGATCCCAACCGCCAAGTCAACGGGAGGAGCAACAGAACGCCCTTCAACAGCAACGCCGGGGCGCTGATCCCAAAACAGACGAGGGTTGGAGTAGGCATGTATGGAGTATCTAATCCCGGAGGGCCGGAGAGGTGGTGGCCCCATTCCAGTAACGCAACGGCTAAAAGGAACTGCAAAGTTGGCAATGCTAATGACGGTCCTAGTTGCCGCATGCGCTGGCTCCTTGGCCCAAGATGTTGTCTTCCAAATAGTACGAGATGTACACGCTGGGCAGAGCTGTGTCTATCCCGAGAGCGATCTGCAGATCAAGGTCGTAGCGCCCGTAGTATCCGTGCAAGGACTCATGGAAGACTGTAGCCTGATTCAGAATCGCTTGAGGGCTTGGGCTCAGTGAGTCACAAATACTCGACGGAACGAAGAAAGTCATAATGCCCTCACCGCTGTCACTCGGCGTCTGAGTAACAGCCGTTCTTCCAGTGGAACTGGCCATATATTGGGCAACAGTTCCACTGCCAAAATCGCAGAAGAGCCATTGTAGAAAACCTCCGGCTCCCGACCCTTCTCCACACAAGACATTCACAGGTGCGTTCGAGCGCGTTCCGTCAAAGAATCGGGGAGATCGAGAAAGGAACTCGTAGAACTGCTGCTGAGTGCTTCCCAACTTGTTAGAAGCAAATACATATGTAGAACACAAGGGGCAGGGGTTGTACATCCTCACTCTCAGTTGACCTAGTGCATTTCTAATAGCTTCCTTTGCGCATGGCGTCGATGCGAGGGGACAACTTGGCAGCTCAGGAAACCACTCCTGCTGAATGTTCGTCCCCGTGCCGGAGTTGTTCCCACCCAGCAGAGCAGCATACGTGGACGCGTAGCTGATCGGCGTAAATGCAGAGGCTGTGATCGTTCCCGATGCGATGGAATATGACATGCTTAATGGGTTCGCCAGCCAACCAGGCAACCCGCCAGCCAGTAGGGTTGCATTCTGACCGGTCACGTTGCCGCTTTGATCGTAAGTGGTGCCCGAGGTACCGATCACGCCATTGTTCGAGGTTGCAATCTGGGGCGAGTCGTTCGGCACCGTGAACAGCGTTCCACCGGACGGAGTGAACCCGACCATGAAGCTCCCCACAGAAGAAGAAACGACACCTACGAAACTTCCATCCTGACGCTGTAGCATCGGCTGCACCGGGCTGGCTTGTTCAGGAACCATCGCAACCTGGGTATTGGAGGCGATGCTGGGGCCAGTAGTGGTGGCCAGATAGAAGGCGCTAGTCATCGAGCCTGTATTCGGGTACGTGTCAACCTCGTAGCTGGCCAACACGCCCTGGTCCGCATTGGTGATGAGGCTGACGTTAGAGACGTACACCGACTGGAAGTTATTGTTCGCTTCATAAGACTGCCAATCTCCCAGCGGAATTTCGTAAGAGTCGCCCGTGGTCTCTACTCGTAGCAGGCGCAAATGCCACGTGGTCGTGTTGTAACTAACGTATCCTACCAAGCTGCAGTATTCATCGGCGGGGGGATCTGGCGGTTTGCCTTTGTCAACTCCGGGACTCCATCGTCCAGTAGCAATCCGCGGCGTGTCAGTTGGGCACCGTAAATGCTTCGATCACCACATTGGGCACTTGACTGCAATTCGATCAACGTCGCCCAAATGTAAGTTCGTATTCCGCCTTGCTGACTCTTCGTGGATGCCCATCGAGATACCAGATCCTTTCGGGAGTCTGACTGGGGCGTTGCACATAAATGGAGACGGCGGCGTATCCGGTGTGGTCTAAGGGATCACTCTTCTCCGATAGTGTGAATCGGCCGCCAACATCCGCTGTTAATCTCGCAAACGTATTTGCCGGCCCAGCTCCGATCGCACGCTTAGACCAACCGCCAAGGTTGTCGAGCGGCCATGAGGTGAGTCCGAACACACGATTAGACCAACCCTTTGAGTCAGGGAAACTTGACGATACTAACCGTGTTGACTCGTCTTCCGTTGCCCGTTCAAAGTGATCCCCAGCCCATCGGCAGAGGCCACCAAGAGCTGGGCAATTCGCGTAGATCCGGCCTTCGAACGGGGTGTACTCGCCGGGGCCACTGCCGGGAGACGTGTTCGCCACTTCTACGATATGTTGCTCAACCCCAGACGGCGTTACCTGGATCACGGTGACAGACCCACGCTCATTGTCGGGCAGACGAACGCCGCCGACATATTCCTTGAAGATCATCCACGGATATTGGAGATAACTCACATGAGCGCCACGGCGAGAAACGCCGATGAACAGATATGCCTCGTTGGCATTCCACAGCACGTCCCCGCCACTATCTTCGCGAATGAAGTAAATCCTCAAAGCGGACGCCGCCACAGCCGCGGCACAAATTACAATTGCGACCATCACCTTCGTTCTTTTGCGCATAGGCCCCTTCAATTGCAGGACGTCGACTGGCAGACATTGTCTAAGATGTAGTCCGTAAAAGTTCCAGGATAGTCCCAATAACCCTCCAACAACGTAGGGTTGCCCCATGGATAGGTCTGTAGTTGTATCCCTCCAAGAGTATTGTGGAGATTGGAACCCTGGGGAGCGTGGAGGCGGCTCTGTATAAACTGTAAGTACTGTTGCCAGCCCAGCAATATATCGCCCTTGGCTATGTAATATCCGGAGTAGTTCTTAAGGCCGGGACCAGGCTGGTCATAGGCGCCCGTTTCGATGACAACGTCGTTTGTTCCAATGGAGTACACCCTCCAGTATCGCCAACCTGCTAAGGGATGGCCCTGCAATGTGACCACGGAGATAACATGATTCACGGGATCAATCCGCTCGGTCAGAACCTGAAAATCTTCTTGCAGAAGGCTCTTCCACCCACTTAGCTGAATCGTCAGCGTCTGTCCAGGGCCGGTTACATTAATGTTTCGAGCACCCCCAGGACCCGTAAAGGTCATCACAGAATTGTTATTTGATATCACCGGAAGAAAGGTCTGCATGTATGTTGCGAAAATCGAATCCAGCGACTGGTTTGTCAACAATTCTATCGCGTTGATGTTGCCGCAAGTCGGCGTTAACGGCAGGGGCATAGCCAGCCCGGCATTGGGCCGCCGTTGCCCGAGTTAGGTACATCGGCCTCTTGTATTGGAGTATCAAGCTGACGTATCTGGACGGCAAGTCCGCAGCCCTTGGCTTGTGCTTGACACCCGACCAAAAATTCGGGACCAGGATCGCTCCCCGAGGAATAGCAGTCCCTAGCAGTTGCCAAACTGCGAGATTCTTCGCGTTTAGCGCCACATCATACGCAAGCAGCGCTTCGGCAACTTGCCCAGATGCATACACCTCCGCATCACCGATCGCAAATTCAACGTTCGCAGCAGTTTCGTACTGCTTTTCCTCAAACTGTGCCCAAGGCATCTTATTGCCAACTCCGTGGGGAACTTTCCAGAATCAGAGCGGCCACGAATTGTATACCTAGCTGCGGATTTTCGGAATCAGTTATACGGCTCTTGATCCTATGCGGTGGAAAGCGGGTTGGTCCCCTCACTCACCATGTTGACGTAGCGAGTATAGGCGAAGAGCCGATCGCGGTGTTTTCCCGAGACCTCTTTAACGATGCCTAGGCGAACAAGATGGTTCAACGCACTCGTAACGGTGGGGACGGTAAGCTTCAGGCCTTTAGCTGCCGTTCGAATGCGAACGTAGGGATTCGTTTGGATAAATGCATGAAGCCGCAGAGCGGAGGGAGCGGCCCTCCCTAATTTCTCTATCTTGTCTTTGTCTTTCCCAAACAACTTCAACGTTCGCTCTGCGGTGTCCGCTGCCTCCTGTGCCGCAAGCGCAATGCCCTCGACAAAGAATGCAAGCCAATCTTCCCAAGCACCCTCGGTCCGAACTCGCTGCAATAAATCGTAGTACTGATCTCGATTGCTCTTCAGATAAAGGCTGGGATAAAGAAAAGGCTCTGTCAAAGCACCTTTTGCACACAAAAGAAGCGTAATCAGCAATCTCCCGAGACGGCCGTTGCCATCAAGAAACGGGTGAATAGACTCGAACTGAACGTGCACCAAACCAGCCTCCACGAGCACCGGGAGCCTTTGCTTGTCGTCGTGGAGAAACCGCTCAAAACTGTCGAGGCATTCCATCAACCGCTCCGGTGGCGGTGGAACAAACGCGGCGTTTCCAGGGCGACTGCCGCCAATCCAATTCTGCGTCCGGCGAAATTCGCCCGGCATTTTGTTAGCGCCTCGTCCGCCTCTCAGAAGGATTGCGTGAATCTCCCGAATCAGCCGCAACGACAGCGGAAAACCTCCGGCCATTCGTTTTAGGCCATGTTGCATGGCGGCAACGTAGTTCGAGACTTCTTCTACGTCCTCAACCGGGACGTGAGGAACCTCATCGTTCTCAAACAAGAGCAGGTCGGCAAATGAGGACTGAGTTCCCTCGATTTGGGATGAGACCAGGGCTTCCTTGCGAGTGTATAAATAAAGCAGGAATCGGATGTCGGGCAGAAGTTTGGTCATTCCGTTCAGGCGACCGAGTTCCTGATTTGCACGGTCGAGATGCTGATGCAATTCCTTCAGCTGCAATTCGGGTACTGGTGGCAGCGGAGGCGGGATGAAGGCTCGGATTGTCTCCCCGGCAACGGAACTGGAAATGTAAGTTCCAAGCCGCTGCTTTAGTTTCGACGGTGCCATGCTCATCCTTTAATAACGAATCTCGCTATTAAAGGATAATGTCTTATCCTTTAATAAGCAACTGGGCGATGTCGCCTAGAGTTGGAAGGGTGAGGCCGTAGATTCGCCTTATGTTCGCTTACGCCGTGTACGATAGGTGTACGATGAACCCGGCTGTGTGGCACTTTCGGCATTTTTGGGGCATGAATATAGTTGACACACGACACCTCCCCCTCTTCGCCGCATTATAGGTGTTCCAAGTATGTTTATGCCATTTTTGGCACTAATAAAATCAGCAACTTACACATTCTAAAGGCTGTGGAAAAGAACGACTCCCGCCGCCTCCACCATATTTTTGTTAGCCGTGCTTTCCTCTCAAGACTGACGGTGCCAACGTCGTTATCGTACCAACCAACTCCGATTACCCTTCCCTCAGCCTTTCTCCTCTTTCAAGTTCGATTTTGGCAGGGTCGGAGTCTTTTTGGAAAAGAAGCCAATTGGCCCTATCCAACGCATAGTCCTTTCGGTGTGCTCCAAGCATGCCCTTTCGGAATCTTCCGCCCTCTTCGCGGAAGGGGCACACTAACTTTTCCACATTTGGAACTGATACAACATAACTTATCCAAAGTTTCCTATGGGCCGCCTCCCCACTCGTTGGAATGCGATTGTTGTCATTCTCGCCCTGACCACTATGGTCGGCTGCCAGGGATTCAGTTCCGCCAAGCCAAATTCTCAGGGCGCTCCGCAGAACCCACTTCCCGGCGCATTAAGCGCTGCGCCGGCGAGCCTCAGCTTCGGCAATGTGCAAATCGGCACAAGCCAGACCGAGTCAAACACCCTGAGCAACACCGGCGGAAGCACGATCACCCTCACTCAAGCGGTGGTTACCGGAGCCGGGTTCAGCACCACAGGTCTCAATCTGCCCTTAACTCTGGCAGCCGGACAAAGCGTTACTTTCAGCGTTGTTTTTGCTCCCCAGTCGACTGGTGCCGCGAGCGGAAACCTGGCGCTCACCAACGACGGATCAAACACTCCGCTGAATATTGCTCTTTCGGGAACAGGCGTGGCCGCTGGCAGTCTAGGGGAAAACCCAACCAGCTTCAGCTTCGGCAATGTACAAGCGGGAACCAGCCAAACGCAAACCGAGACTTTGAAGAACACGGGCAGCGAGAATCTTACGATCTCGCAGGCCTCGGTGAGCGGCGCGGGGTTCAGCTATACGGGGCTGGGCTTGCCGCTCTCCCTCGCACCCAGCCAGAGCACAACTTTCGGTGTGGTTTTTGCGCCGACGGCTGCAGGTAGTTCCAGTGGTCTCTTGTCACTCACGGTGAGCGGATCGAGCACTACGGTCGACATGGCTCTGTCTGGAAGCGGAGTGACTCCTGCGACTTTGACGGCGAGCCCCGCGAGCCTGACCTTTACCGGAGTGCAGACGGGCAAGACCGAGACTCAGACCGAAAACGTGCAGAATACTGGCGGAGTGAGCGCGACAATCTCGCAAGGCTCGGTTGCGGGGACCGGTTTTAGTATCTCTGGATTAAGCGCACCTATCACCCTGGCGCCCGGGCAAAGCACGTCTTTCAGCGTTAGCTTTGCGCCGACATCGTCAGGCACTTTCAGCGGAAGCGTTGCAATTGCTTCGAATGCCTCCAATTCCAACCTGAACATAACATTGAGTGGATCGGCCACTGGCCCGGCTCAGGGGCAACTGTCCGTGATTCCAACCTCGATCAACGTGGGCAATGTCATGGTGGGAAGCAGCGGAACTCAAAGCGGAGCGCTCTCTGCCACGGGATCCAGCGTAACGGTATCTTCAGTCAGCCTGGGAGGTTCGGAGTTTTCCATCAGCGGCCTCTCATTCCCGGTCACAATCGCAGCTGGGCAAAGCGTGAACTTCACCGTAGCCTTCACGCCGCAGACGAGTGGCCTAGCCTCGATAACCGCGTCCTTTGTGAGCAACGCATCGAACTCGCCCACGTCTGCAACTCTCACCGGGACCGGAGTCGCAGCGCCAGTCCATTCCGTGAATCTCTCCTGGACGGGCAGTAATTCACCCGAAGTGGTCGGCTACAACATATATCGTCGCACCGGGACCAGCGGAAACTTTACGCAGATCAATAATGTGCTGAATGCCACCACCGCGTACGCTGACACCTCTGTGGCGGACGGCCAGACGTATTACTACGAAACCACAGCAGTCAATTCCAGTAATGAAGAAAGCGCGCCTTCTACGGCGGTTCAGGCCGTGATTCCTCCGGCGTAGTCCGCGGTTGAAGCAGGAGCTCTCGCCTGCCGGCCCGCCTCGCTGCTTTCTGTTTGATCCAGGCAAGTTTCATACAAGCAAAATAATGCAACGGTTGCAATGGGCTGCAACCTGGTCGCAGAAATTATCAGTCTTGACAGTTTTTCCCTTCGCGGTAGAGTAACGGGTAGTGGTGGTTCAGCGTAGTAACGACACACGGGACCAGAGTTTTCGATATCAGCCCCTCCCCCCTTTGTTCGGATTGAGGAGAATGATGATTAAATCAGCCAGGTTTTCGGCGTTGGCAGTTTTTGCGGCGCTCTTATGTTTCGCTCCTTCCGCTCTTGGAGAGAGCTCGGCGAAGGGATCGGCAGTTCGCCCGGGGGATAAGATTGTAGATCACCAGCCTTCTGCCTTATCGGCCTCTGCTAAGCTGGCGGGCGATCACGGATTGCCTGCGCTAGCCGGTAGAAGGAACGACGATGGGTGGGGCGACCAGGGCTGGGGCGGTGGCGGATGGGGCGGTGGCGGATGGGGCGGTGGTAATGGCGGCGGATGGGGCGGCGGTGGTAATGGTGGCGGTGGCAGGAATGGTGGCGGAGTGCCTGTGCCTGAGGGCGGAACAAACCTGATTTATCTGTCACTGACTGGTCTGTCTTGCGTTGGAGCTATGGCTTTCCGCGCGCGCCGAGGCTCCGCTTCCGGAATCAATTAAGACTACTGACGCCAACCCCGTGCGACACCGGGAAACATTTTTGAACTGATCATTTTTGAACTGATCGTGAATTTCTGGCGGCGTGCCCGAACCTCAGGCACGCCGTTTCAGCGTCCTGCGGTTTTCCTCCCTTTGATCGCCCAGCCTTGCAATGAGCGCAAACGGTTGCGACATTGCATTCGTCCGCGATTCCTCCCCGGAACCGTTCTCTGAGGAAATTCTTGTCTCTCCGCTTCTGGGCACAGATCGGTGCGCGCCTTTCGGTTGCGCGGGACTGCCCTCGGGATCCCACATCTTCTTGAATGCAAAGAGGTAACGGGTGGAGACAATGGCTGGTCGCGAGCAGTTCCGACTAAAGCGAGACTTCGATTCCTTAAATAGCACCAAAGTGCCACGGGCATGGTCACTAAGTGCTGTTGCAACGGACTGCAATCCCGTGTAAGGTGAGTGTCATCCGAGCAAGCCAGCCAGTAAGGTTGGCACTTTCTCCCCCCGCTCGATGGTTCCCTGGTAGCCTAGCACGTCAGGCCGAAAACGCAGGAAGGGCAAAGAGCTTGACAGGCAAAAAGGCGGAATGTAATAATCTCTACAAAATTAGTAGTGATTATTCTTGGCAGGAATTTTTGGTGTTCGCCTCCCCCCATTGGCGACCCGGAAACGATAAGTTTTACCGGGCAAACTGACAGCAAACCAAAAATCTAGTGCAGTAACCCGGCAACCGGACTTCCTCCCCATTGTGCCGGACTTGGGCCCCTAAGGTCTCAACGTTGAGATCTCGCAACATCCTGGTTATCTGAATTTTTTGAGGTCACTCGAAGACAGTGACTTAGAGGGCGAAGCTATGGCCGTCAGCAGTATGTCGTGGGTGTCTCCCCAGGTGGTCACGCCGATTGGGGCCGAAGCAGAAAACTGGTACGGATTACAGACCCGGCCGCGCCACGAAAAAATTGTGGCCCAGCGGCTGGAAGAGCGGGGCGTGACGACGTTCCTGCCTTTGGTTAGGGAAGAACATCGCTGGAGCGACCGCAAGAAATCGGTCCAGATGCCGCTATTCAGCTGTTATGTGTTCGCCAAATTTGTCCCCAACCGAAGCGAACGCTTGCGCGTTCTCCGCGTGGAAGGAGTATTCGGACTGGTCGGCGCGAAAGGCGAAGGCGTCCCCATTCCCGACGATCAGATCGAAGCGGTGCGGAATTTAATTAGCGGCGAATTGCCATGGTCTTCCCATCCTTTCCTCAAGATCGGGCAGCGCGTGCGCATTCGCAGCGGCGCATTGAATGGGCTGGAGGGTGTGCTCACCTCGCGCAACGGAGACCGCACGCTGGTCATTTCCGTGGATGCGATTCAGCGCTCCCTGGCGGTTCGCGTGGAAGGTTATGAAGTCGAAGCGGTCTGAAGCCTTCGCGAAACAATTTCTGACGAAAGAAGCATCCTCCCGCAGGGAAGGATCCACTTGCCCGTGACAGAAAAAGCCATCCAACTCGTTCGCTTGCTGGCTGTGACTCGGGACGCGGCGCTGGCGCGCTCGCTGGCGCCCCTGGAAAGCTCCCAGGGATGGCGGCTGGAAACTGCCTCCAGCAGCTGGGAGGCGATGGAGCGGATGCAGTCCGGAGCCGCTTCGCATCTGTTGTTGCTGGATGTCTCCCGCAACGACAGCGAGACCCTGCATTTCCTGCGCTGGCTCGCCCATCTCCGGCCACACTTGCCCGTCCTATTGCTTTGTTACTCCGACGATCTCGAACGCGTGCAAGAAGCAAGCCGCCTCGGCGGCGAAGATATTCTGGTCAGGCCGTTCGATGCCAGGCAGTTGGAGTCTGCCATCCGGAATCGCCTCACGGTTTCGGAAGGAGTCAACCCGGTGGACCTGCCCATCAAAAGTATCGAAGCGCTGGGCCCGGAGACGTTTTTCGCCGGCGCCAGCCCGATTATGCAGAAGCTTCGCGCCCAGGCGGCGTTACTGGCGAAGACCGATGTTCCGGTGCTGATTCTGGGAGAGTCCGGAGCCGGCAAACACACCGTCGCAAGTTTGATTCACCAGCTCTCGGTGCGCTCCGGTTTCAAACTCCAGCGCGTCAATTGCGCGGAAATGCCGGAGAGTGTGCTCGAAGTGGAGCTGTTCGGGGACCATGCCGCGGAGAATCATCCCGAGGGCGCTGCTCGTCCGGCCCGTTTGGGCAAGTTCGCCGCCGGCGAAAAAGGCACCATCTTTCTGGAAGAAATCGCCGAGATGCCTCCGGCCCTGCAAGCCCGATTGTTGCAGGTTCTCGAGAACAGCGATGTACACAACAACGATCTGCGGACCGCTACGGGCAATGAAGCGACGTCGCCCGAGGTAAGGATTCTGGCCTCAAGCAGCTTAAACCTTGAGCGCGCGCTGGTCCAAAAGCAGCTTCGCGAGGATTTGTACTATCGCCTGAGCGCATTCACGGTACAGGTGCCGCCCTTGCGCCAGCGCAAGGATGAGATCGCCACCCTGCTGCGCTACTTCATGCACAAGCTGGCCCGGCACTACAGTCTGCCGGCGCGGGCATTTCCTTCCAGCATGATCGCGGCGTGCCAGCAATATTCCTGGCCGGAAAACCTCAAGGAGCTGGAAGCCTTCGTGAAGCGCTACCTGGTCGCCGGCGATCCGGGCATGACTCTGAGTGAAATCGGCACCAAGCCGGCGAGTCCCCTCGTCCGGGGTGCGCTTTCGCGGCCGGCGGAATCGCCGTCGGCGCCATGGAGAGCAAATGGCTCCGGGCAAAGCCAGACCAAGCCGGAGTCCTTGAAATCGTTGATTCAGGGAGTTAAATCCGAAGCCGAACGCAACGCCATTGGGGCCGCGTTGATGAGGACCGGGTGGAATCGGAAGGCGGCGGCGCGGCTGTTGCGGGTCAGCTACCGGACATTGTTGTACAAGATCGAGCAATACCACATGCGCGCGCCGCAGCCCTATCTTTCTCCGCTGCCGGTGGGCGAGCTTTCGCGTTACGACGAAGTGAAAGGCAACGGGAAAGCCAGTTGAATCGGGCCCCGACAAATATTGGGGAAGGCAGTGTTCGAGGATCTACTATGAGCACGAAAGGTTGTATCGGTTGGGCTCGACTACTAGCTGCGCTAATGCTGGGAGCCCTGCTGACGACTTCAATGCGCGCGCAAAATGCCGCGCCGGATCAAGGCGCAACTGCCACCGCAGCCAAGGCGCACGATGACACCTTCGTGATCGGCAACGACGATGTGCTCACCATCAATGTCTGGAAAGAACCCGACATCTCGCGCTCCATTCCAGTCCGCTCGGATGGAAAAATCTCGCTTCCGCTGGTGGGCGAAGTGCAAGCCGCCGGGCTGACTCCGCTGAAGCTGGAAAAAGATATCGCGGGCAAGCTCAAGAATTACATCTCCGAGCCGGAAGTAACGGTGATCGTGCAGCAGGTCAACAGCCAGAAATTCAACATTCTGGGGCAAGTGGCGAGGCCCGGATCCTACGCCCTGGCCAATTCGCCCACCGTGCTCGACGCCATCGCTCTGGCCGGGGGCTTTCGCGATTTCGCAAAAAAGAAAAACATCTACGTGCTGCGGCAGGGCGCGAGCGGGGAATCCCGCATTCCGTTCAACTACAAAGATGTGAGCCAAGGCAGGAACATGTCGCAGAACGTCAAGCTGCAGCCCGGCGACACCATCATCGTTCCGTAACATGAAAGTCTTCTTTTCAGTCTCGGTTGGATTGCTGTTGCTGGCCGGCGCGCCACTTTGGTCGCAGCAGGAGGACAAACCTTCCATGCCCGCGCCGGCGGTGAGCGTTGGCCTGCTGGGTGCGTCGAACGACGTGTCCGCGAACCCCGACCCAGGCCAAGATCGCATGCTGACCCCGCCTCCCGTCAGCGGAGGAAGCTTTCCGGTTTCCTCCACCTCGGAGGAGCGCTCGAACTACCTGCGCGGTGGCGTGACCTTTAATACCGCTTACTCCGACAACGTTCTGGGGGCGACCAGCACCACTCCTGTAAGCGATGTGAGTTACTCGGTCTGGCCGACGATCGCTCTCGACGAAACCACGTCGCGGCTGCACGCGGTGCTGACCTACGCTCCGGGATTCACTTTCTATGAGCGCACGACGTCGCGCAACGAGCAGGATCAAAATTTATCTCTGGCACTGCAGTGCCGCTTGAGTCCGCATGTGACGGTGAACCTGGCAGATGGATTTCAGAAGTCTTCCAGCGTGTTCAATCAACCGGACCAGGGCTTGGCTGGCGCCGTTTCCGGCACCGCGCAGGAGGCCAACGATTCCGTTATTGCTCCTCTGGCCGACCGGCTCAGCAACAACGGCAACGCGGGCATCACCTACCAGTTCGCTCCCAACGCTATGGTCGGAGCGAGTGGAACGTTCACCAATCTGCACTACCCGGACCCAAGCCAAGTTCCGGGGCTTTACGATGCGGCTTCGCGCGGCGGGTCGGCCTTCTATAGCTACCGCATATCCCAGCAGCACTATGTGGGTGTGACCTATCAATATCAAGAACTGCTTTCGTATCCGGCCGAAGGAACGAACGAAACGCGGACGGACGCCTTCCTATTTTTCTACACGTTCTATTCCGCGCCGCGCTTTTCCTTTTCGCTGTTTGGCGGTCCGCAATACTATAGCGCGGGCACACAGTTCTTGAGCGCGGCGCAGCCAGCAATTCCCGCTTCCTCTGCCTGGACGCCTTCGGCCGGGGCCAGCGTGAACTGGCAGTCACTGCATACCGGCATGGCGGTCAGTTATGCGCGCACGGTCAGCGGCGGCGGCGGGCTGATTGGAGCGGTCGAACTGGACAGCGCCAACGCATCGCTGCGGCAGCAGCTCACCCGCAACCTGAGCGCATCTCTGGCCGGCGGTTACGCGAACAATGGCGTGCTCTCGGTTGCCTCTCTCGGCGGCCATTCCATTTCCGCGAGCGCAGCCTTGCAGCGCCAGGTGGGAGAACATTTCAACGTGCAGGCCGGGTACACGCGTTTGCACCAGAACTACAGCTTTTTGGCGGCGAATCCCGATACCAACCGGGAGTGGGTGGCGGTGTCGTACCAGTTTTTCCGGCCGTTGGGTAAATAGTCCAAAGTTCGCAGTCCGGATTGATAGGCCAAAGTTGATAGTCCACAGTTGATAGTCCGAAAAAGACAGCGCAGGAAAAAATAATCATGGCTGAAGAGTTGGAAGAGAGCAGTTCGGGCGGATTCGATCTCCAGCACTATCTGGGAATCGTGCGGCGCCGTCACATGCAGTTTCTGATCCCGTTGCTGGCGGGCTGGCTGGCGGTGTGGGCGGCGAGCTGGGTGCTGCCGTCGCGTTACCGCTCCGGTACCCTGATTTTGGTCGAGCAGCCCACCATGCCCAAGGATTACGTCACGCCCAACGTGAACGACGATCTCCAGGACCGGCTGCGCAGCATCACGCAGCAGATTCTCAGCCGCACCCGGTTGCTGCACATCATCAATCAGCAGAATCTTTATGCCGATGCGCATGGCCACGCCTCGCCCGACGACCAGGTGGAGCGCATGCGCAAGGATATCGAAATCGAACTGGTGCGCGATGGAGAAGGCCGGGTCAGCGCCTTCAACGTCTCGTATATCTCGCGCGATCCGCACACTGCCCAGAAGGTAACCAGCGAGCTTACCAACCTGTTCATCAGCGAAAATCTCGAAGTACGCCAGCAGCAATCGGAAGACACGACCAACTTCCTCGAAAACCAGCTGGAAACGGCCCGCAAAACGCTGTCCGATCAGGAAGGAAAGATTCGCGAATTCAAGGGCCAGCACGTGGGCCAGCTTCCGGCCCAGGTGGGCAGCAATCTGCAAATACTGGCCGGGCTGCAATCCCAATTGCAAGCCGAAGAAGATGCGCTGAATACGGCGAAGCAGCAGCGGGTTTATCTCGAAACACTGGTGAGCCAGTACCGCTCGCTGCAAGGTTCGCCGAAAAGCGACGGCAGCGCGCCGGTGGGCTTGCCGGCGATCGATGCGGAGCTGGAAAAATTGCGCGATCAACTGGCCGATCTCAGCTCGCACTACACCGACCGCCATCCCGACGTGCGCAAGGTGAAGGAGCAGATTGCCAAGACGGAAAAGATGCGCAGCCAGATCGTCGCCGATCTGCGGACGAAAGCCTCGGCTGCGCCGTCCGATTCCGCCGCCGCCGACGCCTCCGACGTAAAGGATCCATCGTCGCCCATGGTTCAGTTAGAAGGGCAACTGCAAGCCAACCGCGCCGAGATTGCCAATCGCGAGCGCGGCATCAAGGATCTCTCGGCCAAGGTGACGGATTATCAGGCGCGCCTGAATCAGGAGCCGGTGCGGGAGCAGGAACTTGCGGACCTGACCCGCGGCTACGATCAATCGAAGGCAAACTACGACGAGCTTTTGAAGAAGAAGAACGAATCGGCCATGGCCACCAGCATGGAGCTGTTGCAGCAGGGCGAGCGCTTCCGCATCATCGATCCGCCCAGCCTGCCGCTGAAGCCCGACTTTCCCAACCGCCTCAAGTTCTGCATGATCGGCTTGGGGGTGGGCTTGGCGTTCGGTATCGTCGTCGCCGGATCTTTCGAAATGATGGATGACCGGATTTACGACGAAAAAGAATTCCAAAAACTGCTGCCCGTGGCCGTGATCTCGGAAATTCCCGCGATCGCCGCCTTCCAGGACGAGCACACCGAACGGCGCCGCTTATGGCTGGGTTGGGCGGCGGCGGCCGCGATTTCGATCACCATACTGCTAGGCTCAGCCCTCAGTTATTTGCGCGGCTAGGAATTTAAACATAAACATGTACAAAGCCTTTTACAGTTTGCAGCGAAATCCGTTCGAGATCACTCCGGACCCCTCGTTCCTGTTTCCCACGCGGAGGCATAACGAGGCTCTGGCGGCCCTTTACTACGGGGTGCGGCGGCACAAGGGATTCGTCGTGCTCACCGGCGAGGTGGGAACCGGCAAAACCCTTCTGCTACGCTGCCTGCTGCAATCGTTCAAGCAGAGCGACGACGTGAAGTACGCCTATGTCTTCAACGGACGCCTCACGCCGCTGGAATTCCTGCAATATGTTGCCGGAGATCTGGGGCTGCCGGCCGCGGGCAAGAACAAGAGCGAACTGCTGTTGCAGCTGGCCAGTTATGTCGTCTCCCGCGGCGAGAAAAAACTCACCACCGTGCTGGTGGTCGATGAGGCGCATCATCTCTCGAGCGACATTCTGGAAGAAATTCGCCTGCTCACCAATCTCGAAACCGCGGACGAAAAGCTGCTGCAGATTCTTCTGGTCGGCCAGCCCGAACTGGACGAGAAACTGGACTCCGTCGAACTGCGGCAACTGAAGCAGAGAATCGCGCTGCGTTCTCACCTCGCGGCGCTCGATTTGACCGAGACCCGGGGTTACATTCACCGCAGGCTCGAACTGGCCGGATTTGCCGCACCATCGCAGCTGTTCCCGGAAGAGACCGTTGCCGCGATTCACCGGCACTCCCGCGGAACTCCGCGGCTGATCAATACCATCTGCGAAAACGCACTGGTAATCGGTTATGCGCGCCAGCAAACTAAGCTGACGCCGGACATCATCGACTCCATCGCCGCCGATTTCCGGCTCGGAGTTCACACCGCTCCGGTGCAGAACAGCAAAGCTTCAACCGAACTCGATTTACAGAAAGCGGCGCGGACTTTGCTGGAGCTTTACTCCCACTTGCAGAGCGGGAAAACGCTGGCGGAAGAGGATCTGGCGGCCCACGTGCCGCCCCGCTTGATCAAACAGTAAGCGATCCTGTGAGTCACTAAGAACCAGTAGCCAAAACGAAGCACCAAAACGAGTCACCAAAAAATGAGCTATATATTCGACGCACTACAAAGATCGGAAATGGAACATGAGGGCACGAAAACGTCCCTCACGGAATCTGCGCTTTCGGTCGCAACCGAGCTGCTCGAAGCCGCCGAGCGCAAGCGGCGCGTAGGCAGCACAACCATTGCCGAGCGCCCGGAGCCTGCCGATTTCCTGAACCAGCTGCCCTCGCTTCCCGTATCGCTTTTTCCCAACAGCCGGCTGGTGGCCATTGGCGAAGAGGAAAGCCTGGGGGCCGAGAAATTTCGTTTCCTGGCGGTGCGGTTGCGGCAGCTCCGGCAAAGCCGCACCATGAAAAAAGTTCTGATCACCAGCACCATTCCGCAGGAAGGCAAAAGCACGGTGGCGGCCAACCTGGCTTGCACGCTGGCCCGCAGAAAACCGCATAAGACGCTGCTCCTCGAAGGCGATCTGCGCCGTCCTACCGTCGCCCAGAAGTTTGGCCTGGGCAATGTGCCGGGACTCAGCGAATGGCTGCGCGGCGAATCGGAAAGCATGAACATTTACCGCCTGGAAGCTCTGGGCCTTTGGGTTCTGCCGGCAGGCAGCGCGCCGGAGAATCCGCTGGAACTGATGCAGTCGGGAAGGCTTTCTTCTTTGATGGATCGGTTGACTTCGTGGTTCGACTGGATCGTCATCGATTCTCCGCCGGTTTTGCCGCTGGCCGATACCAGCATTTGGGCCCGGCTGGCCGATGGCATTTTACTGGTGACGCGAAAAAGCGTCACCGAAAAACAGCAACTGCTGCGCGGCCTGGAAGCGCTCGAGCGCTCGAAACTTTTGGGAGCCCTGGTGAACGGTTCCACCGATGCGGCGCACAGCGATTACTATCAACGGTACGGTCCGGCTACCTCCTCCCCCGGGAACGCCTCTCGAACCGGCAAACCGTCATCGGTGAAGGCCGATCGATAGCCTCGGTTATCAAAATCCCACGCAAAATTGCGCCAATCAGATTCTCCTGCAGCCGCTCTAGAAAAAAGAAGCGGAACAGGTGGAGGAAGTTATGAACGCACGCCGCTCCGTCCACAGTAGCAACTTGCAGTTACTCCCCGCGCTGACCGCGTCACTGGCCGACCGCAGCGCATTGCAGGAAGAAGCCTTCCTGGCGGTAATCTGGCACGAAAGAAAGCGGGCGGAACGCTCGCAAAAACCTTGTGTGCTGATGCTGATCGAAATGGATTCCGTCTTTCCCAGCGATCGAAACGGAGAAGCGCTGACCACGATCTTGTCGGCAATTTCCGCGGCGACCCGCGAGACGGACGTCACCGGCTGGTATAAAGAGGACTCCGTTGTCGGCGTTCTGTTCACGGAAATCGCGGCCGAGGACGGGAGCGCCATCGTGACCACGGTGATGAGCCGGGTCAGCGAAGCCCTGCGCAGCCGTCTGGGCTCGCGGCAGCTCAACCAGGTCAGCACATCCTTCCATCTCTTCCCCGAAGAACAGCAGCCGTTTCCGGCGGTCGCAGTCAATCCGACTTTGTATAACGATGTGGCCGCGCAGGGCGAAGCGGGGAGGTTGATCGAGCGGTGAGGCCCACCATTCTGATTGCGACGACCTCGACCTGGTTCCCTACTGCGCGCCTGGCTATGGCTCTGGCCCATGCTGGCTGCGTCGTGGACGCGGTCTGCCCGGCGGGTCATCCTCTGGGCCAGATCAAGGCGGTGCGTAAGACCTATCACCATCGCGGACTGATGGCGCTACAGTCGTTTGCCGATGCCATTGCCGCAACCCATCCGGATTTCATTATTCCCGGGGACGACTTAGCCACCACTCACCTGCACCGTCTCTACGATCGCGAACAGCGGCGGGGCGAGTCAGGACGCGCGGTTTGCGCGCTGATCGAGCGCTCGCTCGGCTCGCGGGAAAGTTTTCCCATCGTTTACGAGCGTACCGCCTTTATGGAACTGGCCCGGCAAGCCGGTATCCGGGCCCCGAAGACCGAAGTCATCTCGAACCTCGCCGAAGTTAGAAGCTGGGTTTCACGGGTCGGTTTGCCCACCGTGCTCAAGGCGAACGGCACCTCCGGCGGCATGGGAGTCCGCGTGGTATACACGCTCGAAGAAGCGGAACAAGCCTTTCAGGCCCTGCAGTCGCCTCCGCTATTTATCCGGGCGGTGAAGCGGGCCTTGATCGACCATGACCGGACGCTGGTTTGGCCTTCGTTTTTGCGCCGCCGGTCGGTGGTGAATGCCCAGGAATTTGTGAACGGCCGCGAGGCCACCAGTGCGGTCGCGTGCTGGCACGGGTCCATCCTCGCCAGCCTCGATTTTGAAGTGCTGCACAAGCGGGATTCCGCCGGACCCTCCAGTGTGCTGCGTTTGATCGATAACGCGGAAATGTCGGCGGCGGCGGCGGCGATGGCCGCCCGGCTGAATCTTTCCGGCTTGCACGGTTTTGATTTCATGCTGGAGGCGCACACCGGAGTCGCCCACCTGATCGAAATCAACCCTCGCGCCACCCAGATCGGCCACTTGCGGCTGGGTCCGGGACACGATCTGCCGGCGGCTTTGTATGCGGCTCTGGCGGGAGAGTCTGTCCGCCCGTCTCCACGGATTACCACCAACGACACCATCGCCCTGTTCCCGCAGGAGTGGCTCCGCGATCCCAAGAGCCCGTTCCTGCGCTCGGCCTACAACGACGTTCCCTGGGAAGAGCCCGAGTTAGTGCGCGCCTGTATCCGCAAACTGCGCCAGCAAGGCGTCTTCACCTTCGACGAACCAAACCCGCTGCACACGCTTTCCGCAGCGCGTCTTCCGCGGCTATGACGAACCCTCGTAAAGACCACCCCGAGCGCGCCCGATTTACCGGTCCGGCGGCGCCAGTTGCTTCCCAGCGCTCCGAGCGCCGGGCGGTTCACAGCCCTGTGCCCGGCGCGGCAAGGAAGCCGCTGCGGGTCATGAAATTTGGCGGAACCTCGGTCGGCGACGCGGCTTGCATCTGCCGCGTAGTGGAGATCGTTCGCGACGCTTTGCGGGAAAGCGCAGTGGTCGTGGTCGTATCCGCCATGAGCGGAGTCACCAACCAATTGGCGGAAGCCGCCCGCCAGTCGGAACTCGGATGCGAGCAGCCGGTTGCGGAAATTCTCGAACAACTGCGCCAGCGGCATCGAACCGCAGCCCACGAATTGATGCAATCGCCGGACGGACGCAGCCGTCTGCACACAAAAATCGATGAATTGATCCGCGCCGGCAGCCGGTTGTGCCAGGGCACGAATCGGCTCGGCGAGTTGACCCCGCGCGTGCGCGATGAGATCTCGAGCCTGGGCGAGCGCCTCTCCGTGCTTCTGGTTGCGGCCGCTCTGGCCGAGCGCGGCGTGGCCAGCGCGGCCATCGATGCCGCCGAGATCGTCGTGACCGACGGCGCTCACGGCGCCGCCGAACCCTGCATGGAGCTCACCCAGAAGCGTTGCGCGGTGCAAGTGCGTCCCCTGTTGCAGCATGGCGTCGTTCCGGTGGTGACTGGATTCATTGGAGCCACGGCCGACGGCGTTGTGACCACGCTGGGCCGCGGCGGCTCCGACTATTCCGCCACTATTTTGGGAGCGGCGCTGGCCGCGGACGAGGTGATCATTTGGACCGATGTCGACGGCTTGCAGACCGCCGATCCCAAGCTGGTGCCGGGCGCGCGCACTCTCGCGGAAGTTTCCTATCGCGAGGCCGCCGAGCTGGCATACTTCGGAGCCAAGGTATTGCATCCCAAAACCCTGCGCCCTGTCATGCGGTGCGGCATTCCGCTGTGGATCCGCAACACCTTTGCGCCGCTGAAGCGGGGCACCAGGATTACCCCCAAAGGATTACCGGGCTCCGGCATGACGGCGATTACCGCCATCGGCGAGGCGGCTCTGATCTCGATCGGAGGACCGGGGTGGGCGGGCGTACCGGACCTTGCCGGACGCAGCTTGCGGGCTCTGGCGGCGGTTCGCGCCGATGTTCTGCTGCTCTCGCAGGCCTCTTCGCAGAATGGCGTGTCCCTGGTCATCCCAGCGGCGCAATCGAAAGCCGCCATCGAGGCGCTGCGCCGCGAATTTGCCCGTGACCTCTTCGCCCATGACCTGCCGCGGGGGCAGACGGATCACTTCCGGATCGATCCCACGCTCTCGCTTGTAACCGTGGTCGGCAAAAATATGAGTTCCGTTCCAGCCTTGGTTGCCTCTGCCTTCGGAGCGCTGGGCCGCGCTGGAGTGAACGTGGTCGCGGTCGCCCAGGGGTCCTCGGATTGCACCCTATCGTTCGCAGTACCGGGACGCGACATGAAGGCTGCGCTCCTCGGTGTTCATGGCGAAACTCAATTGGGCATTCCGGCCTTTGTCGGGTTTGAGCCTGGCGCGGAGGCTTGCCACCCCGTACCAACGATGCCGCAGCCCGATCCAATTCAGTAGTGCGAAGACTGTTCTGGCAATTCAGGTGCAGTCCATTCTGAGTCAACGCTTAACCGTGCCAACTTTGGGCAGCTACAAATGGACAAGGCAACCGACACATCATTCGTACCTGCTTCGGGAAGTGGAGCAGCGGCAGGGAGAAAAGTTGTGAAAGTCAGTCGCTCGAAAGCATCGGTCACCCCGCCCCGCCTGGTATCCACCTCGGGTCAGAGGTACAGCGTGCTCGCCGAAGAGCCGTTTCATCGCATGATCGCGCTCGAAAGAAAGCGCACCGAGCGCTCCGGGCAGCCCTTCGTCCTGCTGCTGATTGACGCAGGCGATTGCCTGCCCTCCGACAGCAACGGAAGAGTGCTGGGAAAAATTCTCTCCGCCTTGTCGTTATCCACGCGGGAGACCGACGTTACCGGCTGGTATAAGCAGCATTCGGTTGTGGGCGTGATGTTTACCGATATCAGCGCGGAGGAGCGCGGCTCGATTCTGGGCACCGTGATGAGCCGGGTAAGCCAAACCTTGCAGAATAATTTAAGCCTCGACAAATTTCAGCAGATCAGCATTTCGCTGCACGTTTTCCCCGAGGAGTGGGATCAGGAGAGCACTCATGGCAATGCGGCTTTGTATCCCGACTTCGTCCAGCGCAACCAGGCGCAGAAAGCCGGACGCATCGGCAAGCGAGCGATGGACATTGTGGGCAGTGCGCTGGCGCTGGCACTTCTCTCGCCCGTGTTTCTGCTGGTCGCGGCGCTGGTCAAGCTGAGTTCCAAAGGACCGGTTCTCTTCCAGCAGCAACGCCTCGGCCAATTCGGCAAGCCTTTCACCTTTCTCAAGTTCCGGTCGATGTATGCCAACAACGACCGCAAGATTCATCAGGAGTTCATGCGCCGCGTCATCAAGGGCGACCACAACGGCTCGGAGGGCGGAGGCAAGTCGGTCTACAAGATGACCAACGACCCGCGCATCACCCGCATCGGATGCATCCTGCGCCGCAC
>Ga0302227_10000584_pt1 | contig 30363 bp, 24 predicted proteins | sample II_Palsa_N1_1_FD_193525 | JGI IMG/M metagenome (GOLD analysis project Ga0302227, IMG submission 193525) | Peat permafrost microbial communities from Stordalen Mire near Abisko, Sweden - II_Palsa_N1_1 | ecosystem: Environmental > Terrestrial > Soil > Palsa > Peat permafrost | place: Sweden... | reverse complement strand
TTGCCGCCATATTTATTGCCTTTGCTACTATCAGTTTTCAATCGATAAGGGCCGCGATTGCGAACCCGATAAAGAGCCTTCGCTCAGAATGAGCTTCGGCTCTCGAAGAGAGCCTGCATTTGGAGTAGGTCATTGAGGCATTTGGTCATTAAGTCATTGAAAAAATGACTGATGACTAAAAAGCACAATGACTCAATGACAACAACGTGTAATGAATTAATGACTTTATATCATGATAAGAAACTACATTAAAACCGCGTGGCGGAACATCCGGAATAACAGGTTTTATTCTGTGATTAATGTTGCCGGCCTTACTGTTGGGCTGGTTGTTGGTTTGTTTATGCTGCTTTGGGTGCAGGATGAACGAAGCTATGATAGTTTTAATAAAAATGCCAAACAGATATATAAAATAGGCATTGTTGGCAGCGGTGGTCCTACAGCGCAGATATTTACCAATATTATTGCGCCGGTAGTCCCTTTTGCTAAAAATGAACTGCCATACGTACAGGATGGTGCACGCATAAGGCATGCAGGCACACTGCCATTCAGGTACAAAGACAAAATTTTTAACGAGGATGCAGCTTTTACCGACCCATCCTTGTTCACAATTTTTGATTTTCACATCATAAAAGGGAATGCACAAAAGCCATTTGCCGACAATAGTTCGATAGTGATCACTCAATCAATGGCCCAGAAATTCTTTGGCCATGACGATCCGATTGGGAAAGTGATTGAGCTCTCCGGTCAAAATATGCTGTTTAAAGTGTCGGGCGTGGTTAGCGATTTCCCGGCCAATTCAAGCATTAAATACGATGTATTTGAGCCCATTTCCTTTTTTAACCAGTTGGCATACGTTAAAAACACTACCCAATATAATGGTACAGGGCGTATTTCTTCTATGGATGCCGACTGGATCAGCTTTAATTATGAAACTTACATACAGTTAAAACCAGGAACCGATCCGGCAAAGCTGCGCAAAGACCTCCGGCGTATTCATGAGCGTAATAAGCCTGATGATGCACCTGTGCCATACCTCGCGCAACCATTGTTGCAAATGCACCTTTACAAGGCTGATGGCACCGACGGTGGTGTTGGCACGGTAAATACCTTTATGATTGTAGCGGTGTTAATTTTAACCATAGCCTGCATCAATTATGTAAACCTTTCCACTGCCCGGTCTATGCTGCGGGCAAAGGAGGTAAGCATGCGCAAAATTATCGGGGCCGGCAAGGCACAACTATTTATACAATTTATGGTTGAAACTGCCTTGCTGTTTCTGATAGCTGCATCGCTGGCAATCGGCTTAATGTATATATTGCTGCCGTTCTACAATAGCTTTTCCGGTAAACAGTTGATCCTGGATATTTCAAATTATAATCTATGGATATGCATCGGTTTAACGCTGCTCGCTACGCTGGCAGCTTCCAGTATTTACCCCGCGTTACTGCTTTCGTCCTTCGATCCGTTAAAAGCATTAAAAGGCAAATTGTCGGCAGGAGTGGGTACCGTTTCATTCCGCAGGGTTTTGGTGGTGGTTCAGTTTGCTGTTTCTATTATGCTGATCATCGGCACCATTGTTATCGATAACCAGCTTAAGTATATCCGCAGTAAAGATTTGGGATATAATAAAGAAAATGTATTTTCATTTGATATGCAAGGCATGCGCCAGCACTATGATGCCGTAAAAGCCCAGCTATTACAGCAGCCCGGTATATTGGCGGTAACACATTCCAGTGATAACATCATAGATTACAATAACTGGACCGGCGACAACGATTGGGATGGCAAACCGGCAAATTCTAATCTCTTGTTCCATCCTATGTTCATTGACAAGGATTTTATGCCATTTTTTAAGATGCAGATGATAAAAGGCAGCGCATTTACCGGTGCGGTGGCTGATTCAAACCATTTTATTATAAACGAAGCCGCCGTTGCGGCAATGGGCCTCAAAGATCCCATTGGTAAACATATGCGTATCTGGACTATAAAAGGTACCATAACCGGCGTAATGAAGGATTTTCATTTTGCATCGATGCGCAAAAAAATCGAACCGGCTGTATTTATGTTCCACCCCCAGGCTGGTTGGATGATATATATCAAAACAACAGGAAATAATGCGCACCAGGCTATTGCAGCAACACAACAGGTGTGGAATCAATACAATCAAGGCATTCCATTTAACTATACCTTTTTGGATGAGAGTTTTAATCAATTATATAAATCAGAGGAACAAACTGGTTCACTGTTTAACATATTTGCTTCTATTGCTATCATCATTTCATGCCTGGGCTTATTTGGTTTAGCTACCTATTCGGCCCAGGTAAAAACAAGGGAAATTGGTATCAGGAAAGTTTTGGGAGCGAGTGTTGCAGGCATAGTGAGGCTTTTAGCGGTAGAATTTATGCTGCTTATCGGCGTAGCAATTGTCATTGCCACACCGTTGGCATGGTACGCCATGAATAAATGGCTGCAAGACTTTGCCTATCGCATTGATATGCAGTGGTGGGTATTTATTATATCGGGCGCATCTGCAATAATTATAGCTTTTTTAACAGTCGGTTTCCAGTCGGTAAAAGCGGCATTGGCAAACCCGGTGAAGAGCCTTCGCTCAGAATGAGCTTCGGCTCTCGATGAGAGCCTTATAAGTGAGTAAATAATAAAAATCATTAGGTCATTATTCATTAAATCATTGATTGCCTGATGAATAAGGATTAATGACAGCGCAGCGAAATGATTAATGATATTAGGTTATGATAAGAAACTACATAAAAACCGCGTGGCGGAACCTGAAAGGGAATAAGATATTCTCATTCATAAATGTTTTTGGGTTGTCGGTGGGGTTAACCTGCTGCATGTTTATTGGTGCTTACCTTTACAGTGAGTTAACTTATGACACCTACCCGGTTAATGCCAAGCAGATATATCGTGTTGGTGTGCGTACGCTTAATAACGGCGGCAATACCGATTTTCCTTCCGCTGATATTGCAGTCGGCCAGGGTATAAAAAATACTTTCCCGGAAGTTTTAGCTTTTACCCGCATTACCGGTGACAAACCTGTTTTTTTTAAATATGGCGACAGGCAATTCAAAGAAGAAAAGCTGATGCTTGCCGATCCTAATTTTTTCGATATATTTTCCATCCCGCTGGTTGAGGGCGACAGCAAAACAGCCCTTGTTGAGCCCAACAGCATCGTGATAACTAAAGAGATGGAGAACAAATACTTTGGCGCTGCCACTGGTCTCAATAAAATGCTTTCCGATGGCACTAAATTGTATAAAGTAACTGGGGTGATCGATAAAATACCAGACAATTCACATTTTCATGCTGATTTTTTGGTGAGCATGAACACTGAAGTATTGCCCTCACACCGGCAAACCTGGAGTAATGTAGGCTTTTATACCTACCTGCTCTTAAATAAAGACGCCGACCCTAAAAAACTTGAAGCTCGTTTTCCGCAATTGGTGGCTAAATATGTTGTACCTGAAACGCAGCGCGATATGGGCGTAAGCCTTGCTGAAGCACAAAAGGCCGTTAACACCTTCCTGTTCTTTTTACAACCGTTAGCGGATATCCACCTGCATTCAGCTACCAGGTATGAACTGGAGCCCAATGGCGATATCCATTACATATACATCTTCAGTGTACTTGCCATATTTATATTGTTACTGGCCTGCATCAATTTTACCAACCTGTCTACAGCCAGTTCGGTAAAACGCGCAAAAGAAATTGGCATTCGTAAGGTATTAGGCTCCGAAAAGAACAGGCTCGTTTGGCAATTTCTTACCGAATCGATAATGCTTACTTTATTGGCGATGGGTTTCGCTTTGTGCCTGGTATATGCCTTATTACCTTATTTTAATGAACTGGCCGGTAAACAAATTACCATGAATTTTTTCCTGAATCCACAAGCAATAGGAATAGAAATTGGACTGGCTTTATTTGTTGGTTTTATCGCTGGAATTTACCCGGCATTTTTCCTTTCTTCGTTCAAAATTCTTTCTGTTTTAAAAGGAAGTGGCACAGTAGCTAACACTAAAGGCGGTTTGCGCAGCAGCCTCATCGTTTTCCAGTTTGCCATATCTACCTCGCTTATTATTGCCACCTTTATCGTTTACCAGCAACTGAATTATATGCAGAACAAAAAGCTGGGATATGATAAAGACCAGGTTTTGGTGTTGCATGAAGCCTCTTCGCTTGGGGTAAATGGCGCTTATGCCGAAGCCTTTCGGCAGCAACTTTTGCAGGACAGCCGGGTGATGAATGCCACTATATCAAGCAACGTTCCGGGGCTTAACAACAACATGAATGGTACCGAAGTCTACGCAAAAGATATTGCCGATAAAGGTTCACGCAATGAGATACAGATAGGTATTTTCAGCATTGATGACAGGTATATTCCTACGCTCGGCATATCGCTTTTAAAAGGCCGTGATTTTTATCCCGGTTCGCAACCGGCTGATTCGTCTGCTATCATTATCAATGAGGCCGCTGTACAAAGCCTCGGCTGGAGCACTGGTGACGATCCTATCGGGAAAGTGATTATCCGTTCAGGTGGCAGGCACTTTACAGTAGTTGGTTTGGTGAAGGATTTTCATTATGCCTCGGTAGCACAGAAGATAGGCCCTTTAATGATGCTACCCCGCCATAATAATGGCTCCATTATGGTGAAAGTAAAACCTGTAGATGCCCACGCGCTTATTACTGACATTAAAAACCAATGGAGCACCTATAATACCGGCATACCTTTCAGCTATTCGTTTTTGGATGATCAGTTTGCTAAAATGTACAGTTCGGAGGAGCATTTCGGCGAGATATTCACCACGTTTTCGATAATAGCGGTTATTATAGCCTGCCTGGGCTTGTTTGGCCTGGCGGCATTTATGATACGCCAGAGGGTAAAGGAAATAGGCATCCGCAAGGTATTGGGCGCATCAGCCGAGAGCATCACTTTCATGTTATCAAAGGAGTTTTTAAAACTTGTGCTGATAGCCGCGCTGATCGCTTTCCCGCTTACCTGGTATGCCATGAGTAAATGGCTACAAAGCTTCCCTTACCGGATGAGTATACAGTGGTGGGTGTTTTTGGTTGCAGCAGCTATCGCCATGTTTATTGCTTTTGTAACCATCAGTTTTCAATCCATTAAAGCGGCAATTGCAAACCCGGTTAAGAGCCTTCGCTCAGAATGAGCTTCGGCTCTCGAAGAGAGCCTGATGGTAAATAAATCATTGGGTCATTGTTCATTGGGTCATTTAAGACTGATATGCCCAATGACCTAATGACAGCAAAGCAAAATGATTAATGAACTAAAAAATGATAAGAAACTACATCAAAACCGCGTGGCGGAACTTGCTGAAGAACAGGTTTTATTCGGCAATAAACATTGTTGGTCTGACTGTTGGTTTGGCCATAGGATTGCTCATTTTGTTATGGGTACAGGACGAATTAAGTTTCGATACTTTTCATAAACAGGCCGATAATATTTACCGGCTTGAACTTTTTGGCGGGACAGGGGCCAGCCGGCAAATATGGCAGACTACTGTTTACCCAATGGGTATGCTGGCCAAACAACAATTGCCGGAGGTAACAGAACAAGTGCGGCTTACCGGTAACTATGTTTTTTCCCTTTACAAATACCAGGACAAAGTTTTTGGCGATGAGCAGGCTACTTTTGCCGACCCTTCATTTTTCTCAGTATTCAGCTTCCCTGTTATAAAGGGCGATCCGGCGAAGCCGTTTACGGATGATAATTCGGTTGTCATCACCCAAAAAACAGCTCAAAAGTATTTTGGCGATGAAAATCCACTGGGCAAGGTAATAGTGGCCGATAATAAGCAGAATTTCACGGTTAGCGCTGTAATAAAGGATTTTCCCGAAAATTCTGATTTTCAATATACGATGATCATGCCGATGAATTTTTTTGTAAATAAAGTGCTCATCCCGCAAAAGGCTATTCCTTATGATGATTTTGACAACTATTCATATGAAACCTTCCTGGTGTTAAAACCGGGCACTTCGTTAAAAGCACTTTCGGCCAAATTATTCAAGATACATATCAGTCACCGGGCTTCTGATACCGATGCCGATTACCTGTTGCTCCCACTGGCAAAAATGCACCTCTACAATGCCGACCTTACCGATAAGGGTATATCCACGGTGCGAATATTTACTATTGTGGCCTTACTGATATTGGTTATTGCATGCATCAACTATGTGAACCTGTCTACGGCCCGGTCCATGTTGCGCGCAAAGGAGATCAGTATGCGCAAAATAGTAGGCGCGGCAAAAACACACTTGTTTCTTCAATTTATAATCGAAACGGCTTTATTATTTATGCTGGCAGCCATTTTATCGCTTGGACTGGTTTATGTATTGATGCCCTTGTTTAACCAAATATCAGGCAAACAATTAACCTTCAATATCGGCGACCCGCATGTGTGGACGATTATTGCCTTTACCATTTTAGGCACGCTTGTACTTTCAAGCATTTATCCGGCGATATTGTTGTCGTCTTTCGAGCCATTAAAAGCCTTAAAAGGCAAAATATCGGCAGGCATTGGCGACGTGCTTTTCCGAAAAATATTGGTAGTTACACAATTCTCATTTTCTATCATTTTAATTATCGGTACAATAGTTATTACCGGGCAATTGCGCTACATCCGCTCAAAACAATTGGGGTACGATAAAAGCCATGTTTTTTCATTCTGGATGCGTGATATGTCGCCGCATTATCAGGCAGTTAAAGATGAATTACTGAAACAGTCCGGCGTATTAGGGGTTACCCGCTCAAATCAGAATATTGTGCAGATAGGCGGCATATCCGGCGATACTGACTGGGACGGTAAGCTACCGGGCCAGACATTTATCGTTCACCCGATGACTGTCGATAAAGATTTTTTATCATTCTTTAAGATGAAAATGGTTGCCGGCACGGGCTTTACCGGGGCTGTAAATGACAGCACGCACCTTATCCTGAATGAAACCGCAATAAAACAGCTCGGCCTCAAAGATCCTGTTGGTAAATCATTCAGGATGTGGAAATATAAAGGGACCATAGTAGGCGTGGTGAAGGATTTCCATTTTGCATCGATGAAGGAAAAGATCGCACCGTCGGTATTTTATTATGCACCGCAATACATGCAAACCATGTATATAAAAACAACAGGTCGCGATGCGCCAAAAGCAATAGCCGCCGCACAACGTGTGTTTAAACAATATAACGGCGAATCGCCTTTCGGTTACACCTTCCTCGATGACAGGTTTAATAACTTATACAAGGGCGAACAGCAACAGGGAACGTTGTTTGATTATTTTGCCGGAATAGCTATATTTATTTCCTGCCTCGGCTTATTAGGCTTGGCGGCATTCACTGCCCAGGTACGTACCCGCGAAATAGGCGTACGTAAAGTGCTTGGCGCCAGTGTAAACGGCATAATAAGGTTGCTTGCTATCGATTTCATCAAACTGGTATTTATAGCCATAGTAGTTGCCAGCCCGATAGCCTGGTTCGCTATGAATAAGTGGCTGCAAAGCTATGCCTATCGCATCGGTATTGAATGGTGGGTGTTTTTAGCAGCAGGAGCTATGGCTGTTTTCATCGCTTTTGCAACCATCGGGTTTCAGTCGGTAAAGGCGGCGTTAATGAACCCGGTGAAGAGCCTTCGCTCAGAATGAGTAAATGTTCATTGGTTCATTTGTTCACTGTTCATTGGTGCCGCTTCAATGGGCCACGTGTACAAATGAACTAATGAGCTAGTGAACGTTTCTACCAATGAACAAATGAACCAGTGAACAAATGAACGAATAAGATGATAAAAAACTATTTCAAAATTGCCTGGCGCAACATGTGGCTGCACCGCAGGATCAGTTTTATAAATATTGCAGGCCTTAGCATTGGTATGGCTGCCGCTGTGCTGATTATGCTGTGGGTGCAAAATGAACTTACTTTTGATGCCTACCATAAGGATGCAGACAATATTTATTTTATCAATAATACGCTTCAAATTACCAAAAGCGAGGAATGGGTTTGGGAGAATTCGCCCTATTTATTAGGCGATTTTGCACAAAAGCAAAACCCGGCTGTGATAAATTATACACGTTTACAGCCGCTTGGCTATAGGCCTATGAATATCCATTACCACGGTCAGCTGACCAGCGAAAAGAAATGCGCTTATGTGGACGGGCAATGGTTTAACTTTTTTCATTATGATTTTGTGGATGGTACACCCGGTAGTTTTTTAAAAGATCCCTTTAGCCTCATCGTTACTGAATCCACCGCGAAAAGATACTTCGGCAACCGGGAAGCTGTGGGGCAGATATTGAAAATAGACACCGTAAACTACCAGGTGCAGGCTGTTGTAAAAGATAACCCGGCCAATTCGAGCTTTCAGTATGATTTTCTGATACCACTTGCCGCGAAACTGGCTAATCCCCAGGAAAAGAAACAAACAAATGACTGGGGCGAATACGATTACATAACTTTTCTGAAAATACAGCCCGGTGCAAACCTTAAAAAAGTAGCAGCCTCGCTTGACCAGATTGTCAAAAAGAATAAAAACCCGGATGGTGGCGGTTCTACGGCAAGCCTGGTTCCATTAAAGAGCATGCACTTTGAAACCGGCCTGCAAAACTCCAGTATTGAACATGGCAACCGCACCATGGTAAAGATTTTTTCATTATTGGCTATTTTACTGGTACTCACCGCCTGCATAAATTATGTAAACCTTTCTACCGCCAGGGCAAGCCTGCGCTCAAAAGAAGTGAGCATGCGTAAAATAGTAGGAGCTGCCCGCTGGCAATTGTTCAGCCAGTTTATGTCCGAATCATTGTTACTAAGTGTGTTCGCGCTGGCTTTCGCAGTGCTTATTGTACAGTTATGCTTGCCGTGGTTCAACTCGGTAACCGATAAAAACTTTATCGTGCCGTTTGCATCTGTTAATACCTGGCTTATTCTTATCGGTACGCTGCTGATTTGTTTTGTTGTTAACGGTATTTATCCGGCTGTTTTGTTGTCATCATTTAAACCCTTAAATATATTCAGGGGCAAAAATGTATTGAATTTAAAAGATGCAGGCCTACGCCGGGGACTAGTGGTATTGCAGTTCACCATTACCGTGGTCCTCATTATCGGCACAATGGTTATCTATCGTCAGCTGAGATATATGGAAAAAATTGATCTCGGCTACGATAAGTCTCGGGTTTTTGAGATAACAGTGCCCTGGAGTACCTTGACTTTCGACTTTAAAAAAAGCGCGGCTACCATGAGCACTATAAAGGATCAGCTACAACAGCAAAGCGCTATAAGTGATGTAGCTATATCCAATACCGAAGCTTTTTATAACGATCAAAGCATGTCATCAGGCAATTTTGACTGGACGGGTAGGCCTAAGGATTTCAAACCATCATTTTGTGTATTGAATGTGGATGGCGATTTTCCTAAACTGATGCACTTAAAACTAGTAGAAGGCCATTGGTTTGGCCCCGCAAAAGCCGACAGGCACAATGTAGTGCTTAACGAAACCGCGATCAAACAATTGAATATACCCAAACCGGTTATCGGCCAGCCGTTCAGGTTCCAGGGTGATACCGGGATGGTGATCGGCATAGCAAAGGATTTCCATTTCCGCAGCCTGCATGATAAAATATCGCCGATGATTATCACCAATCATTCCGACTGGGCTTCGTGCCTGTATATCAAAGCCGCACCGGGCAGAACCCAGGCTGCTATTGATGCAACAAAGGGTGTATGGACGAAATTTGTAGCCGAACAGCCTTTTGAATTTAATTTTTTGGATGAAGGATATAATAACCTCTATAGTGCCGAGCAAAAATCATCTCTGCTGCTTAGCATATTTGCGGTTATAGCCATCGTGGTATCAGCTATGGGCTTGCTGGGTTTGGTTACTTTCGCCGCAGAAAAGCGTGTAAAGGAAATAGGAATACGCAAGGTTTTAGGCGCCAGTGTGCAAAATATCGTAGCCTTATTATCTGCCGATTTTCTAAAAATGGTACTTATTGCCAGCCTTATAGCATTCCCGATAGCCTGGTGGGCATCAAATAAATGGCTGCAGGATTTTGCTTACAAAATATCGCTGTCGTGGTGGATATTTTTACTGGCAGCCTTCGTGGCTTTATTTATAGCGCTGGTAACTATCAGTATGCAAGCCATAAAAGCTGCTGTAAGTAATCCTGTGGATAGTTTGAGGAATGAGTAGATTGGAGATTAAAGGTTAGTTTGTCAAAGCATACCGAAACTTACGAAGTTTTCAAAACTTCGTAAGTTTATTGCCTTGCCGATAACTTTTCCCAATCTCTAATCTCCAACCTCAAATCTCTAAAACACTGTATCATAACCGTACGCCCCGTGTTACGTTAGCGGACAGTATTAATTAATGATTTGTTTTCAATTTACTAATAATCAATATGTTATATTATTGGTAATTAATTAGCTATTTTGGCATCAAAGAACAAAAAGAGAAAGTAATAAATCTATCATTAATAGTTAATACATGTTATCACTTCAGCACGTTTCTAAATTCGTCCAGGTAGGCGGAACCAGGAATATTATATTGAACGATATCAGCCTTGAGGTTGATGCCGGCGAATTTATTTCGGTTATGGGGCCTTCAGGTTCGGGCAAATCTACTTTACTGAACATTATTGGTATGTTGGATGAACCTTCCAATGGCTATCATTATTTTGCCGGCGAAGCAGTTCACCTTTTAAAAGAAAAACAACGTTCAGCATTATATAAAAGATACATCGGGTTCGTTTTCCAGGCTTACCACCTTATTGATGAGCTTACCGTTTATGAAAACATCGAAACCCCGCTCATTTACCAGGATTACAAAAGCTCGGAACGTAAAGCAATGGTGGCCGATATACTGGACCGTTTCCAGATAGTTGGCAAAAAGGACCTGTTCCCGGCGCAGTTGTCGGGCGGACAGCAACAACTTGTAGGCATTGCCCGTGCGTTAATAGCTAAGCCAAAGCTATTACTGGCTGATGAACCGACCGGAAACCTCAACTCAAAACAAGGCGAGGAGATCATGTCGCTTTTCCGTAAACTGAACAAGGAAGACGGCGTAACCATAATACAGGTAACGCACTCCGAAAAAAATGCAGAATACGGCAGCCGAATAATTAACCTGTTAGATGGCAGGATAGAATCATCTGTAAAACTTTAATATTTAAATAAAAATGTTGTTCCGTAAATACATATATATCTTTTTAACAGGCGTTATTGCTTTTAATGCCAGCGCCCAAACCGATACCACTGCTACTGTTTACAATTTGCAGAAATGTCTTTCCATCGCCATTAAAAACAACTTAACCGTTCAGCAGGACGAAGTTACGGCTGAAAGGGCGCGCATTACATTAACACAGGCGAAGGATAATATGATCCCTAATTTAAGCGGAGGGGTTAATCGTAATTATACTACCGGCCGTACTGTTAACCCCCTTACCAATACGTATGTAAATGAATCTGTTACGTATGATAACTATAGTTTAGGCGGTAATGTGACCATATTCAGCGGCCTGGCTTATCAAAATGCCATTAAACAGGCATCCCTTGCTTATCAGTCGGGTAAAATGGCTTTCCAGGCGGCTAAGGATATTGTTACCGTAAACGTGATAACCAGTTACCTGCAGGTACTTGATGCTGAGGCGCAATTGGATCAAAGCCGGAGCGCATTAGCTGTTGCAAAAGAACAGGCTGACCGTGGCGAATTACTGGAAAAAGAAGGCGACAACACCACGGCCTCGACTATTTATGATCTGCGCGGATCGTACCAATCATCTAACGTTAACTATGTTACGGCACAAAATAATGTAGGTACGGCAATGCTCAATCTGTTCCAGGTGATGAATATACCTTATAATAAATATGCCACCTTACAGCCGCTTAATGCCGACGATTTGAGGGGCGATAAAGATGTTAACGCAGAAGACGTTTACCAGGCTGCATTATCAGGGCTGGCACAAGTTAAATCGGCAACATTGATGCGCCAGAGCGCCGAAAAAGAAGTGAAATATTATAAAGGCCTTTTATTGCCTTCTTTAGTTGGAGGATATGATATTGGTACCAATTATACTAACTCAAACTCAGCAAGTTATTCCAGCCAATTCAGGAATAATTATGGTACTGCATTAAGCCTTGGTTTAAATATCCCGATTTTTACCAACGGTTTAAAAAAGAATGCGCTGGCAAATGCCAAACTCGACCTGCTGAATGACCAGTACGTTGAGAATAACACCAAAATTGTGCTCAGGCAGAATGTTGAGCAGGCTTATAACAATATGATCTCGGCTTACAACAGGTACCAGGCTTTGGATGCAGAATCAAAAGCTTATAGTGAGAGCTTTCGTATATCAAAAATACGTTTTGAGGCTGGTGTGTTAAATTCAGTTGATTTTATCACGTCAAAAAATAATATGGATGCCGCTAACCTGGCTTTCATAAGTGCACAGTACGACTATTTTATTTATAGTAAAGTACTTGACTATTACCAGGGGAAATTAAATTTCTGATATTTTATATTGTATTTGGTATTTATAAAAATTTTATAATTTTATCGCCAGATTCACTCACATACCCGGTCCGCCTTATCATTAGGCGGGCCGGGTATTCCAAGTATAAAACGCTTATTTTAAGGCAATAATTGTCCTGTCCGGGCGTTCTACAGGTTAACAAATACTTACGTTTAATGAAAAAAATATTACTTGCATCTGCAGTTTTTTTGTTTTTATCAGGAATTGCTTCGGCACAAGTTCTACCCAGCTTTGCTTTTGGGTTGAAGGGTGGTGTAAACCTGTCGTCATTCCCTCAAAACGGGATATATTCAAACAGCAGCCAGGCAGGGTATTTAGGTGGGGTATGGGCACGGTTCGGAGCCGTTGGTTTTAATTTTCAGCCTGAATTATATGCCACCTCAAAAGATGTTAACGTTTCATATGATCAGGATAATCAAACTTATACTAATAAAGCAAAGTTCACCAGCCTTGACCTTCCGTTGCTGGTTGGTGGTAAAGTGGGTGCATTTGGGCTTGGAGCAAGATTTTATACCGGCCCCGTTGTTTCGTTTGCGATAAATAAAGATCAAACTTTATCAGATGCTGCGCATGATGCCGGTACGCTCGATTTTAAAAACCAAAACTACGCCTGGCAGGTTGGTGCAGGGCTGGATGTCCGAAAATTATCTATCGATCTGCGGTATGAAGCCGGTTTGGACAAAATTGCTTACGGCCCCGAACAGAATTCACATACAAGGATAAACCTGTTCAATCTTACATTAGCATACCGCCTGTTCTCGATCTGATAAAGCATTCGTGTATCGCGGTACTTTATAACTGCGGCTTTATTGTTTTAAAAAAATAAAATGTTTTCTATACAGTTATTAATTAATTTTTATATTTGTATTGATAATAACCAATTTTAAAATCTAAATATTCCCTCAAAAAAATGAGAAAAGTAGTATGGATATGTGCTGTAGGTATAATGTGCTTAATTGCGGGCTGCTCAAAAAGCAATAATAATCCGCAAAAACAAACACAAACGCAAGACACCACTTATACACCGCCAAAAGTATCTTCAAGCTTTGTTAAAGGCGCTGATATTAGCTGGGTTACGCAAATGGAAGCCTCAAACTATAAATTTTACAATAGTAGCGGTACCCAGGAGGATCTTTTTACATTAATGAAAAGCCTGGGAATGAATGCCATCAGGCTGCGTGCATGGGTAAACCCAAGCGGCGGCTGGTGCAATACTGCCGACCTGGTGGCAAAAGCCGTTCGTGCTAAAAACGCAGGCATGAAAATACTAATAGATTTTCATTACAGTGATACCTGGGCTGATCCGGGTGATCAAACCGTTCCGGCGGCGTGGTCAACGCTGGATTATACAGATATGAATACCGCATTGTACAACTATACCGTGCATGTAATGGATACGCTGCAAACCAATGGCATAACGCCTGATTGGGTGCAGGTAGGCAACGAAGTTAGTGACGGAATGCTGTGGCCGCTCGGGCTTGCAACCACCAATATGGCAAACTTTGCCGGCTTTGTGCTTTCGGGCTATAATGCCGTAAAATCAGTAAGCCCGACTACCAAAGTTATTGTGCATGTAGCCAATGGCTATGATAACAGCCTGTTTGAATGGGTGTTTGACGGACTGAAGGCAAACGGCGCCAAATGGGATATTATTGGCATGTCGTTATACCCGTCGACTACTAATTATACTACTTATGATGCCGAATGCTTAGCCAATATCAATACGCTGGTATCACGTTATGGTACGCCTTGTATGGTTGTTGAAGTAGGTATGGAAGCTGATCAGCCTACCATAACCCGGGCATTCTTAAGTGATATTATTACCAAAGTAAATTCAGTAGCTAACGGGAACGGTCTTGGAGTGTGGTACTGGGAACCTGAAGCCTATAACTGGCAAAGCTACGGGTTAGGGGCTTTTACTACAACGGGCAGGCCAACTATCGCGCTGGATGCCTTTGGGAATTAAAAAGTAAAACGATAATTACTTGTTATGCAGTCCGCCAATTGACGGACTGCATAACAAGTATCAGAAATGTCATTTCGACGAGCTTGCAAGGGACGTGTAGATGGGCGAGGAGAAAACTTTTTACGCCATACAGGCAATCTGCTTACATGGTCGCAAAAGATTTCTCAACTGCCCTTGACCCATAGCCATTACGCGTTCGATTTCGTATGACATGGTTCTTATGTGTCATTTTACCAAACCTACCGTAGCGTAAGCACTTTTAATATTACTCCGAAGGCATAGGCCTGAAGAGAATAGTTAAAACAATAGCTATCAGCATGCAGCACATAAACACAAAGAAATAGGAGAAGCTCATGCCCAGCATTTTAGTAATGGTGCGAAACTTTCCCCTATGATATACCACTCTAAGGGATTTGTATATATACCATACTATGTACAGGAAAGCAATAAAATACACCCATTGCATTACCGGGTCCCAAATTGAAAAAATAGCCTGGAAAAGCATTAATAGCGCCGCAAATAAAAAGATAAAACAATGCAGGTGGAACGAATAGATCATGTGCTCCACATAAAACCTTTTATCATGTATAAAAGTGATATAGAGTATCAATGCAAATAGCGGTAATATCAGGAACATCATTTTGGGCATCATATGCTTAAAATTTTCTGCCACCATTTCTTTGGCTTGTGCGCCGTAGCGCTGGTGATAGTAGATCATGTTTTTGGTAAACATCTTTTCAAAGATACCCGCGCGGTCTTTTTCCGGTAATTTCTGCTGCTCGGCTAAAAATTGATCATAGGTTTTATATTTGGCAATGTTTACACCATATATCGATGTGTCATTTATACCACCTTTTATGGTATCGCCGCCTTCCAATTTTTTTATCTGTTCATTATCGGATTCTTTCGCAGCCAAAAGCCCGGTTTTGGCTGCCTCACTGGTATTCGGATCTTTGAGCTTTTTATCTATTTCGGCGTTCGCATCCAAAAGTCCTTTTTTGGTTTCAGCCTTATCACTGTCATTGATTTTCACAAGCTTGTTGTCGTTCCCGGTTTGGAATAATACCAGGAAATAAACAACACTGATAAAAATATACATCTTAACCGGGTGCAGGTATGAGGCACGATGGCCGGTATTGTATTCAATGGTTAGTTTACCCGGTTTAAAAAGCAGCGGTTTCAGGGTATGAAAAAACTGGTCGTCGAAATGGAAATAATCACTGATAGCATGGCTCATCATATGGCCGAAGCTCTCCTTCATTTCCAGGTTTTCCTGCCCGCAATTATGGCAAAACCTTCCTTCTAAAGTGGCGCCGCAATTGAGGCAATCGTTTTCCTTGCGATAATGTTTTTTCATAGGGCAAAGGGCGAAATTGTTTTAAATATGCTGAATGGCATGTTTTAATTCCTTATTATCCTTATATCTGAACACGAAAGGGAAAATCACCGCTATAACTAAAGCATAAGATGCAAAGCAAAGCCATATCCCATGCCAGTTCTTGCTATGGTCGGCATAAGTAAAATATTTGTCTATGATAATTCCGCTGGTAAGGCTACCAAAAAGCGCCCCAAAGCCGTTCACCATCATCATAAATAAACCCTGTGCACTTCCCCTTATTTCAGGTGTGGTTTGTGTTTCAACAAATAAGGAGCCTGATATATTAAAGAAATCAAAAGCCATTCCATAAACAATGCAAGATAGTATCAACATCCAAAGACCGTCAGCCGGATTGCCAAAGGCAAAAAGACCAAACCGTAACACCCATGCCAGCATACTGAACAGCATTACCTTCTTAATGCCGAATTTTTTAAGAAAGAAAGGTATGGTTAAGATAAATAATGTTTCAGACCATTGAGAAATGGACATGATCATTCCGGGATGCTTTACTGCATAAGTTGCCTGGTAAGCAGGCGTGTTTTTAAAATCCTGCATAAATGTATCACCATAGGCGTTCGTAAGTTGTAACGCTGCACCTAAAAGCATCGAGAAAGCAAAAAAGATGGCAAATTTTGCATTTCTGAAAAGAGTGAAAGCCTTCAGGCCAAATGCATCAACTAATGATTTTTTCCCCGAACCGGTGAGTAGTGGCGGGCACTTCGGCAAGAAGAAAGCAAAAATGCCTAATACAATAGCAGCCGCAGAAGCAATATAAAATTGATTTGCTGAATGCTCGTTGTTGGTAAGGCTTACAACAGTTAGACCTGCTATAAACCCGATAGTGCCGGTGGTACGAATGGGCGGGTAAACCTTTACAACGTCCATACCGGCTCCTTTGAGTGCAGAATAAGCCACTGTTATAGATAAGGAAATGGTCGGCATGTAAAATATCATGTTGAGCAGCATCACCCAAAAGAAAATTACCGGGTCTTTGACCATTGGCAGGCTGAATAGAACAATGCCGCCAAGAATGTGTAAAATGCCGTATAACTTTTCGGCGTTAATATACTTATCGACAATTATTCCCGTGAGCGCAGGCATAAAAATGGAAGAAATACCCATTGTGGAAAATATAGCGCCAAATTGGGTGCCGGTGCCGAGGTTGTTAAAGAACCAATAATTTCCGATAGTAAGTAGCCAGGACCCCCATATATAATATTGCATAAAATTCATTATAACGAGGGTCACGATCAAGCGGACCTTAGTATTATCACCTGCCATACTCTGGTTTTGTAAGTAAAAATTATCAATCAGTTAAATCAGAGGGGAAAATACTGAAATAAATGGGAATTGGAAAGGAGAGGCTAGAGATTTGTTGTCAGAGGTCAGAGATTGGTGATCAGAGATTAGGAAAATGCCAATCAAAGGTTCGATAGCAATTTGCTTCTAACAAACACACCAAATAAATTCGAAATTGAACATCCGAAATCCGAAATCATGACGCTTTCCGATGGTTCAGCTCGTCGCGGATCTTGGCGGCTTTTTCGTAGGCTTCTTCAACGAGCGCTTCCTGCAATTTGGTTTTTAATTCATCCGTACTTAGCGATGAATAACCACCGCCGGTGGATGAGGCGGCTACTACTGTTTTTTCTTCGGCAGGCTCGTTGATGTTTTCGAGGTAAACAAAATCATTGCCTTCAATTACTATACCTGCGGTGGAAAGGATAAATTCGTAAGTATAAATAGGGCAGTCGAAACGTACGGCTATGGCGATGGCATCGGATGTGCGGGCATCTATCTCTACTGATCTTTTACCATCGGAGCACAGCAGCTTTGCATAAAATATCCCGTCCACCAGGTTATAAATTATAATCTCCTGTACCAAAATATGATAGGCGTCGGCAAAACTTTTAAACAAGTCGTGCGTGAGCGGCCGGCTGGGGGTCATTTTTTCAATTTCAATGGCTATGGCCTGCGCTTCAAAACTGCCGATGATGATAGGCAATCTTCGGCGGCCGCTTATCTCACCCAAAACCAAAGCGTATGCGCCGGACTGGGTTTGGCTGTAGGATAAACCAACTATATCCAGCTTTATCTTTTTCATATTATTACCCATCACAACTTTTATCCTTTTTTTATTAAGCCTTATATTCTTTAAGTGCAGCAATCAACTTTGGCACTACCTCAAAGGCATCGCCTACAATCCCGTAATCGGCTACTTTAAAAAATGGTGCTTCGGCATCTTTATTAATTACTACTATTACTTTTGACGAACTTACGCCGGCCAGGTGCTGTATGGCCCCCGAAATTCCTATTGCAATATACAAATTTGGACTGACAGCAATGCCTGTTTGTCCAACATGTTCGCTATGCGGCCGCCACCCGGCATCCGAAACGGGTTTTGAGCAGGCTGTTGCCGCGCCTAACAGGTCGGCCAATTCCTCTACCATGCCCCAATTCTCAGGGCCTTTCAATCCCCGTCCGCCTGACACTACGATTTCTGCATCCGGCAATGAAACCTTATCCGTTGCGCGAACGATCTCTTTCAGCATTGCTTTAAAATCGGTTTCCTTCACGTCAGCATTAAAATCTTCTATTTGCGCAGTTTTATTTGTCTCGACAACTTTATAGCTGTTCGGCACGAGCGCTATTACTTTATTGGCCGATGTTAATTCAACCACCGCAAACGCTTTGCCCGAAAAGGCCGTTTTCTTTATTGTAAATTTTCCGCCGGATTGTTCAGGCAAGGCAATTGCGCCATCAGCGACGCCGGCTTGCAGTTTTACACCTACACGTGGTGCTAACCCGCGTCCCGAAAAAGTGTTCGAGAGCACAACAATATCTGCGCCTTCCTTTTTTGCAGCTTCGGCAATTACCGATGCATACGCCTGGTTTACAAAGTTCTTCAGCTTTTCGTTGGATACATTCAGTACTTTATCCGCGCCATATTTTCCGAGCAAAGAAAGCTCGCCGTTAGCAACATTGCCTATAGAGATGGCTGTAAGTGTAGTATTATCCTGGTCGGCAATGGCGCGGGCATAGGAAACTGCTTCAAAAATAGATTTTTTGAATTTCCCGCCGGCATTCTCCGCATATATTAAAACTGGCATATTAGCTTATTAATCAAAAGATCGGGTTAAAGTTTTTGGTTAAATTACTTTTGCTTCATCGTGCAGCAATTCAACCAGTTTGGTCGTGTTGTCAGCCGGTATAAGTTTTACCTGTCCGCGCGGAGCGGGCGTTTCGTAGCTAAGCACTTCTGAAAATGTTTTTACTTCAACCGGTTCAATAACATTCAATGGCTTTGTACGTGCCGACATGATGCCGCGCATGTTAGGTATTTTGGGTTCGGCAACACCTTCGGCTGTTCCGGCGACAAAGGGCAGGGGGATTGTAAGTATTTCTTTACCACCTTCTATTTCGCGCTCAACGGTTGCGGTATTGCCATCAAATGTTAATTTTTTAATGATGGATACGGATGGTAAGTCAAGCAGTTCGCCCAACATACCGGCTACTTTAGCGCCATTGTAGTCGATGGATTCCTGCCCGGTCAGTATTAAGTCGAAAGAATTGTTTTTTACATATTCCGCAATTTGATTAGCCACAAACCAGGCATCATGTGGTTTTGCATTGATGCGTACGGCATCTGTAGCGCCTATAGCCAGCGCTTTACGAATGGTGGGTTCGGTACTTGCCTCGCCAACATTAATGACCGTTACCGGGCCGCCACTGGCCTCCGTAAACTCAATGGCACGTGAAAGCGCAATCTCATCGTAAGGATTTAAGATAAACTGAACGCCGCTGGTATTAAATTGCGTGTTATTATCGGTAAAAGTTATTTTTGTCGTAGTATCCGGGACGTTACTAATACATACCAGTATCTTCGTCATATACTTTTGGTTTTTAGAGGTGATGTTAAATCCGGTGCCAATTCCTATTAGAACAGGCATTGCTTACACAGGTTTGCAAAGTTAGATAAAAAAGACAGAGATAAAAATGCAGTCAGGAAGATTAGAGAAGCTACTGGAGTTTATACAGAACGAACCCAACGATGAATTTTTGAAATATGCCCTGGCAACCGAATACCTGCGCCTTAACGATACCGAAAAAGCGCTTTTGTATTATGAAGACCTGGTGAATAATCACGCTGGCTATGTGGGCACGTATTATCATTTAGGTAAATTGTATGAAGCGTTGAAACGGAAGGACAATGCCATTAAGACCTACGAAGCAGGTATGAAAATAGCCCGTGAAAAGCGTGATAACCATGCGTTTTCGGAATTGCAGGCCGTTTATAACGAGCTCACCGGTTTATATGATGACGACGACGACGATGACTATTAGATCATAAATATTTAAATTCCTCTTGAGAGGGGAATAGCCCATGAAAAGACAGTTGACAATTTCGCAGAGTAATTCCCTCCCTCGGGAGGGGTGCGGCTGGATGAGCGCAAAGGCAGGGAGGGGTTTAGTCCGCTATGAATGTTCGCTAAACGCCTCCCTGCCCCTCCCCGTGGGAGGGAATCGCACAGGGCCAAAGCTTCGTCTGTCATATAATGGATTATTACTCTCAGGAGGGGAATCGCATTTTCCACCGTTCAATAGAATTTAATTCGACACAGCTTGAAAAGACGGCAACTCCTGTTTATTCGCGATACTTTTTTTTACACCTTCAGCGCGTTTGGGGGCCCGCAGGCGCATGTGGCTATGCTGCTGCGCGAGTTTGTGGAGAAACGCAGGTATATTACCGAGGAAGAATTGATGGAGTTGGTGGCCCTTACCCAATTACTGCCGGGGCCGTCATCCACCCAAACACTGGTAGGCATTGCCTGGAAAGTAGGAGGGTTACGCCTCGCGATCATCACCTTTTTAATTTGGATACTGCCATCCGCCACCATCATGTGCCTGGCGGCGATCAGTTACCGGATGTTCGCCGGGCAAAATAAGTTTACCCATATTTTAAAGTTTGTACAACCCATAGCGGTAGGCATAGTGGCTTATGCAACCTATTCATTTGCCAATCGGTTTATTAAAACTAAAGTGAGCGCCATGCTGGCCATTGGGTCGCTGATTGTTACGCTCATTTTGCAAAACCCTTATGCGTTTCCTTTGCTTATTTTGATGGGTGGCATCATTTCTTCGGCTATGGAAACGCAGCCTCACGAAAATGAATTAAGGGTAAAGCTATTCTCCAACGTAAACCCAAACAAAGTGGCCTATTTCGCGGGTATATTATTGCTTTTTGCCATATTGGGTGCTATCATTAATCAAACATCGCCTTTCAGCTTGCCCATACGCTTGTTCGAAAACTTTTACCGCAACGGCATACTCATTTTTGGTGGAGGGCAGGTTTTAGTGCCGCTAATGTACACCGAATTTGTACAGGTAAAACATTATCTATCCGGCTCCGAATTTCTCACAGGTTATGCTTTGCAGCAGGCATTGCCCGGCCCTACGTTTTCATTTACGTCGTTTTTAGGCGGTATGACGCTGGGCAACAAGAATTACGGTATCGGGGGGCAGATCATAGGCAGCGCAGAGGCGGTTATCGGTATCAATCTCCCTGGATTGATACTGGTGCTTTTCATCGTTCCGTTTTGGAATGACCTGAAAAAGATAACGCATATAAAAAATTCATTAAGCGGTATTAATGCGGTAGCAGTGGGCTTTATGGCTACTGCATTTATTATGCTTGCCCGGCCTTTCGGAATAGATTGGCTGGCCTATGTGCTTATGATCGGTACAGGATTATTACTCTACTTCACCAAAATAAAAACCCCGATAATTATTATTATCGGGATTGCGCTGGGACTAATTTTTTGATTTCGAATTTCGGATTTTCAATTTCGAATTTATTGCATGTGTTTATAACAAATCCGAAATTGAAAATCCGAAATCCGAAATTAAAACGGTTGCTCATCATCCATATCATCCATCCTCGATGGCCGGATAATAAAGTTGTTCGGCTTCTCAAAATCCTGTGACGGGTTCATGTTGGCAAATGGGTTTTGCGGCGGGAAACTATCCATACCCTGGTCAAGATCGGTGAATTTAACGTATTTGCCCACGAATTTCAGCCTTACCCTGCCGGTTTCGCCGTTACGGTGCTTGGCAATAATTACCTCGCCAACGCCTTGTGTCGGGCTGCCGTCTTCATCTTCGGTCAGGCCATAATATTCGGGCCTATACAAGAACAGCACCATATCGGCATCCTGCTCGATAGAACCGGACTCACGCAAATCTGAAAGCATCGGCCTTTTTGACCCGCCAGGCCTGTTTTCAACTGCACGGCTTAATTGCGAAAGCGCTATCACCGGCACATTCAATTCTTTTGCTACCGATTTCAAAGCGCGCGATATACTGCCAATCTCCTGCTCACGGTTACCGCCGCCTTTACCATCGCTGCCTTTGCCCTGCATTAATTGCAGGTAGTCAATAATGATCAACTGTATATCATGCTGCGATTTTAACCGGCGGCATTTGGCGCGGAATTCGAATATATTCAGCGCTGGGGTGTCGTCGATAATTAACGGCGCCGCTTCCAAACGGCCGATCTTGGAGTGTATCTGCTGCCATTCCCATTCTTCCAGGCGGCCTTTTCTTATTTTTTCTTGCTCTATCTCAGTTTCGCCGGAAATCAAACGGTTAACTAACTGTACAGAAGACATTTCGAGTGAAAACACCACAACCGGCTTGGCAAAATCAACCGCTGCGTTACGTGCGCAGGTTAAAACGAATGCCGTTTTACCCATTGCCGGGCGGGCAGCGATAATCACCAAATCCGATTTTTGCCAGCCTGAAGTCATCCTGTCAAGCTCAGTAAAGCCGGATGCAACACCCGTCAGGCCGTCTTTTTTGTCTTTCATCGCTTCAATCTCTTTCAGCGTTTCATGCAGGATGTCGTCCATCTTGCGCGAGTCGCGGCGGAGATTGTTTTGGGCAATGTCGAACAGGTTTTTTTCTGCTTTATCCAGCAAGTCGAGCACGTCGGTGGTATCCTCATAAGCGCTGTTGATCACCTCGGTGGAGATGCGGATCAATTCACGCTGGATGAATTTTTGAATGATGATACGCGAGTGGAACTCGATATTGGCTGCTGATGCAACACGGTTGGTTAGCTCGGTAATGTAATAGGCGCCGCCTATCATTTCCAGCTCGCCCTGCTGGCGAAGCTGCGCGGTTACCGTAAGGATATCAACCGGCGATGATTTCTCAAACAGCACATGTATTGCGTGGAATATGCGCTGGTGCTTATCCACATAAAAAACTTCGGGTTTCAAAATATCAATCACTGACGACAGGGCATCCTTCTCCAGCATCAGTGCGCCTAACACAGCTTCCTCAAGGTCAACAGCTTGCGGGGGCAGCTTTCCAAGCCCGCTGAACGGAGTTGGACTGCTTAGCCTGTTACGTCTTTCGTTTGTGTTTTGCTTGTTTTGGTTATCGTTCTCAAAAATCATCGGACAACAAAAATATATCAAAAATCCGCCAGCGTATGCACAATTAATATCTTTTTTTTTCGCCGTCTTAAATGCCTTTAACTATCAAAAAATGGCATTATTAATTTAACATAAATTTGTTGAAAATTATTTTTGTCACGATAAATTACTGAAAAAGAATTTGTTATGAAATGTTGAAAATTAACATTTGATTAAACTTGGCGAAATGAGTATTTATTAAGCGGGATAAATTTTTTTACCTCAAAGTAAATTTCTATGTCTACTTTTACAGGCATACAAATTAAAAAATGGCATTCGATCAAAGGGCTCCGCGTGAAAGTAATCAAATGGTTTTTGGCATCCGTGCCGTAATTGAAGCGCTCCGTGCGGGGAAGGAGATCGAATCGTTATATATCCAGCGCGGCCTGGGCGGCGGTTTGCTAAATGAGTTGAAGGGAGTGTTGAACGAATACAACATCCAGGCCCAGCAAGTACCGGTTGAAAAGCTAAACCGCCTCACCTTAAAAAACCACCAGGGCGTAGTTGCCTTTATATCGCCAATTATTTATCAAAAGGTTGAGGACATCATTCCGCAGATATTTGAAAAAGGGGAGGTGCCGCTCATTTTAGTGCTGGACGGTATTACCGATGTGCGCAACATGGGCGCCATTGCCCGTACTGCTGAATGCGCAGGTGTGCACGCCATAGTTATCCAGGCGAAAGGCTCGGCGCAGATCAACCCGGATGCGATCAAGACCTCGGCAGGCGCATTGTACAAAATACCTGTTTGCCGCCACGACAACTTTATGCAGACGGTAAGGTTTTTACAGGAATCGGGCCTGCAACTGGTTTGCTGTACCGAAAAAACAAAAGAAAATATCTATACGCCCGATTATACATCGCCTACTGCAATCATTATGGGCTCGGAAGAAGATGGTATCCGCAACGAGATCATCCGCATAGCCGATCATTTGGCTAAAATTCCGATGTTTGGCGAGATAGAATCGCTGAATGTTTCGGTATCAAGCGGAGTTATCATATATGAAGCGATAAGGCAAAGGGTGGGAGTGCTCAGAGATTAGTTAATTAGAGATTAGGTAGTATCATCAGAAAAAAGGTATGAAATCCATTGCAACCGTATACGGAATTCTTTTACTGGCTTTTTGTACCGTATTAAGTAATACATCAGCTGCACAAACTAAAATTTGGTCGGTTGATGCGGCTTTATATGTGGGCAAAATGGTAACATTTGAAGAATATGCAAATACGGTTAGTTATGATGCCGCTACTAAAACCTGCGTGATTAAACTGGCTGATCCGGATGTAGCCGGAAGCCCGACTATAACGGTAGTTGTTCATCATATAAATAAGGGTAAGCATTTGCGTATACTGAAGCATTTGGAAGGCAATACCATTACGATTACAGGAAGATTAATAAGTGGTAAGGATGGATTTGTTATAAATGGAGATAATCCACGTACTAAAATTGTTGATGAACCTGAAGGGCCAACAAATATTGATCCTGCGCCTCTGCCGCCGGTTGGACCACCACCGAGTGAGCATCAATGATTAACAAATTTGCGAAGTTTTAAAAACTTCGCAAATTAATGCCGGGTTTGACCAATCACTTACCACTGATCACAAATCACCACCCACCAATCTACTCCAAATAATAATGCCTTATCCTGTTCAAACCTTCATCTAATTCATAAACCAAAGGCACACCGGTTGGTATTTCAAGTTGGGTAACTTCTTCATCCGATAAGTTATCTATATATTTTATTAATGCCCTTAGGCTATTGCCATGCCCGCAAATAATTACCTTTTGGTTTTTGCGGATAGAATCGATAATGCTTTCGTTCCAGAAGGGTAGTACGCGGTCCATCGTTTCACTTAAATTTTCGGTTAGCGGCAGTTCGCGCTCGGTGAGGTTTTTGTAGCGGATATCATGGCCGGGGTAGCGCTCGTCCTCTTTGGTAATAGCGGGCGGCAGTTCATTCGGGTCGCGACGCCATTTTAGTACCTGTTCTTCACCGTATTGGGCGATCACCTCGTTTTTATTTAATCCCTGCAACGCACCGTAAAAGCGCTCGTTTAATCGCCATGACTTTTGTACGGGTATCCAGAGGTGGTCGAGTTCTTCGAGCAAAATATGCAGCGTTTTGATTGATCGTTTCAATAAAGAGGTAAATGCTTCATCAAAATTATAACCGTGTTTTTTTAATAGCTGCCCAGCTTTTTTAGCCTGTTCCATACCGGCAGGGGAAAGGTCTACATCCGTCCAGCCGGTGAAGCGGTTTTCCTGGTTCCATACACTTTCGCCGTGGCGTATCAATACCAATTTTTGCATAGCGCTAAGGTAACGATTAGGACAGGCATCAGTTTGTAAAAAAATTTGCTAAATAGATTTAAAACGATAAATTCGTGTCAATCCAATTATTAAACCCTAAAAACTATGATCCCTACTACTCCAACACCTGTAACGGTGAAGGATGGCATCGCCAATCCTGCGCCACTTGGCCTTTGTGCCTTTGGCATGACAACGGTTTTATTGAATCTTGCAAACGCCGGCTTTATTGAGGTTAGCTCCATGATCCTGGCCATGGGCATTTTTTACGGCGGCCTGGCACAGGTTATTGCCGGTTATATCGAGGCTAAAAAGAACAATACCTTCGGTTTAACTGCTTTTACATCCTATGGATTTTTCTGGCTTTCGCTGGTGGGATTGATCGTTATCCCTTCATTAGGCTGGATACCAAAACCGTCTGACAGCTCGATGGTCGCTTACCTGGGCATATGGGGGCTGTTTACCTTTTTAATGTTCTTTGGTACCTTAAAATTGAACAAAGCACTGCAATTTGTATTCGGCTCGTTAACCATATTGTTTATTTTATTAGCTTTAGCCCACGGGACCGGCAACAAAAATTTCGACAAGATTGCAGGATACGAAGGTATTATTTGCGGTCTATCGGCCATTTATACCGGTATAGCCAATGTGCTGAACGAGTTGTATGGCAAAACCGTGTTGCCAATTGGCCCGGTTGCTTAATTTAAATTTATATTGAAGGATTTTAAGAAATATTACCTGCTGCCGGCCACGCCGGAAGAAATTTATATAGCGCTCACCAATCCCCTGACCATTGAATTATGGACAGGGGAACCTGCGCAAATGTCGACGGAACCGGGATCGGAATTTTCTATGTGGGATGGGAGCATAGTTGGCAAAAACCTTGAATTTGAGCAAGACAAGAAAGTAGTGCAACAATGGTATTTTGACGGGCAGGAAGCCGAATCCATCGTAACGATTAAATTGCATCCTGATAAGAAAGGCACATCGGTAGAATTGAAGCATACCAATATACCGGATGCCGATTATAACGACTTTGTAGATGGCTGGGATGAAAGTTATTTCGGCGCATTGGCAGAGTTTTTTAGTTTATAAAAGGCAACTATTTATTAGCACCGTCCGGCGGGATTACCTGGAGGAACTGATAGGTGAACTTATACGAATAGTTATTGAACACAAACGTTATCCTGAATTTTTGTTTTGCCGGTTTTTTATCGTAGGTAGCCGGTGTTAATTGTGGCAGGTTTTCAAGATCTGAAATTATAAGATGGGATACCCTCTCATCAAATTTGTCATTACTTACAAAATTCCCGATATTCCCCTTTTCGTCAATTATCCCATCGACTACCAGAGAAGCATTAGCGCCATCGACGCGAATTTTCCCTACATTCCAAAGGGTTTCATTTATTTTTAACGTAAACACTTCAATACCGTTAAAGTATTTTGCATTTTCAATACTATGGCTCACAAAATTAGCGGTACCGCCAGTTTGTACTGTATTACAGCCGAATGGAGCAATTGCAAGCTTTTCGGCGTTATTTATAGATAGCGAATTTTCGTCGACCAGCGTGATATGTGAAGCATCGTCGTAAGTAATCATCGGGTTTTTGCCTTTAACAAATTTGCCTTTCTTAAAATATTCGATAAATGACTTTGAGTGCGGGTCGCTAAGATTTGAAAAATTCCAGGTACTATCCGGCCGTCCGTTGGCGAGCTTGCCATGCCATACTATATCTGTATTGCCATTATCTACAACAAAATAACCGTTTCCATTGCTTACCGTTTTTACATTATGCTCGTCCCAGGCGTCGGTAACTGTTATTATGCCATCATCAACATTAAATTTAACCTTCGGGCTACCGTTTTCATAATACAGTTCCCAATCACCTATAAATTTATTGCTCCTAAACTTACCTTTTGCCCTTAAATTGCCATTTAAATAGCGTAAAGTAAAGTCGCCATCCTTTAAACCATCATTATTGTAGTTGCCTTCGTTTATAATAATAGAAGGGTCTGTTTTATTTACATCTTTAAAATTGCCGTAGAACCTTTTGGTATCGAAATTAAAGTGTGTGTAACGAATGATACTCGCGCAGCTATCCTCAATCAAAAAATAGGCATCATTCATATACAAATTCAGGCTGTCTTTATTGAAAAGTTTAAAATTAACGCGCCGGTTTGTAATGACAGAGGTTTGCGCACAGCACAGCTTTGCTGTTGTAAATAATAGAAAAGCGAGTAATAATTTCTTCATCAGGTTATTGGATAGGTTCACTGATGTAAAATAAATTAAAAAAGCTTTCCCACCAAATGGAAATTAAGAATCCTGCAGAGATATAAACAAAAAAGGGCTCAAACAGAGCCCTTTTTTTATAAATGAATTACCTATTAATATAAGCTAAATTCTACACGACGATTAGTTTGGCGGCCTTCCGCTGTTGCATTTGTAGCAATCGGGTTAGCTTTGCCATAACCTTCAGCCTCAATCTTAGCCGGATCAACACCTTGTGTCGCTAAGTAAGTTTTTACTGCTTCAGCGCGTGCCCTTGACAGTTTAAGGTTAGCAACAACTGAACCTACATTGTCTGTATAACCTGCCAGTTTTAAATGGAAGCCTTTGTTTACCATTAATGTTGCCAGTTTAGCCAGGCTCGAATCGGAATGCGCACGGATAGTTGCTTTGCCAAAATCAAATTCAAGGTTCCTAACAGCTTCGTTAACTACCTGCTGATCTTCTTTGGTTACATAAACCTTCACATCAGGTTTGTTAACCGGCAGCGGGCAACCTGAACCATCAACCGGTGTATTTGGCGGTGTGTTCGGGCACTTATCAAATTGATCAGGAACACCGTCACCGTCTGAATCCATCGATAATTTGGCAACAGTAGCGTTCGTGTTGTTCAAGTCATTTCTTAACTGTTCGTTTCGCGCTTTTTCCTGGCTAAGCTGTATTTGTAAACGCTGCTCATCCATTAAGTATTCATCACGCATGGATGCAACCGGGTTATGGGTAGCCAATTGTGGTTTGTGGCGATTGCCTAAGGCAAATTCCAAACCTACGTGGGCATACGAGAACCTGTCGTTAGTTGATCCTACCGAGGTGCCATCGAAATCATCGGCATCAACAAAGTTTACCTGGTAACCAAGGTCTAAGTTTACACCCGGGGCAACATCAACCTTAAAGCCGGCACCAACCGGCAAATAAAATTCGTGCCTTGAAGTACCGATCGCTGTTCCGGCTGCATTTGTAACAGAAGGAATATAATCAATTACACCACCACCTAAAATTAAGTAGGGTTGTATAAAAGTTTTCTGATGCCTCCAGTTGATATTAGCCAGCGTAAAGTTACCAACTATGTCGGTAGACCAGTTTATGCGGGTATTAAAGCTGGTGTAAGTTCCGTTGGACTGGTCGGCTGCGGTAACCGCGCCGTCGACTTTCCCTGCAAGGAAATCGGCTTGTATACCGAATGACGGCAAAAGTTGCTCTTTAATAAAACCGCCATAACCAATTTCTTCATGGGGAGAGCGGAAATCCTGCTTGTTTTGACCGAATGGTGTGTAAGGTGTTAATAGGCCGCCATTTATACCGAACGAGAAAGTGCGGAATGCATTGCTTGAAAATGGCTGAACGTAATCTGATGGGGCAGATGAGATTTTTGTTGTGTCGGGAGTTTGTGCGAAAAGTTTACCGCCTGCTAAAATTCCTGCTAAAAGCAAGGTGGATTTTTTAAATTTTGATTTCATGATGTTAATTGTTAGTAAGCTTTTGTCCTAAATTTTTTAGTACAAAACTTCTCACCAACGGTCAACAACGGTGCCATTGCCATTATTTATAGCGAGAAAGAGTGGGATTTGTAATGCTTTAACTTTATAACGTGTTGACAGGCAACAGCCTATTAATATTTAAAGGAGAATGAATGTAGCGATATTTCAGACGTTGATAATTATTAAAATACGCAGTAAAAAAGGTACACTTTTGTATTGTAATTTGAAAAATTCATCAAAAATTCATCTTTAAATTGACGAATTGGCAATAAAACTAAAAAAGCTATTGAAAGTAAAGGGTTGTAAATTAATCCTGGTGATATTATTTAATTATTATTTTATTAAATAATATTATTCTGCCGGGTGTACAAAAACTTTATATTTTATTTCAGCACCGGCTTTTACCAATGTAGCGGCAACAGAGCAATATTTACCAACGGAAAGATCGGCTGCTTTTTGGGCTTTGTCCGGGTCGATATTGCCATATAGGTGGAATTCAATTGCAATATCTTTCCATAGCGACGGCTCAACATTTGGCTCGCGGTCGCCGTTGACGATCATTTTGTAATCTTTAACCTCCTGGCGCTGTTTTTTAAGGATGCTGATCACGTCAATAGCCGAGCAGCCACCCAAACCCATCAATAAAATTTGCATAGGACGTACGCCATAATCCTGGCCGCCGCTTTCGGGGCTGCTGTCCATTTTTACAATGTGGCCTGATGAATCTTTGGCTTCAAATCCAAAATCGCCGCTAACACGGGAAAGTTCTATTGTTGGCATAATAATTTAGAAATAACAAACGAAGTTAATTATTTATGAACGGATAGCCTATTTCCAGCACCATTTATGATATTAAACTGAAGAAACCCTATCCTTAACCGGTATAACCAATTTTAGGCCCGACCAAATATCATCC
>Ga0302227_10000583_pt1 | contig 30471 bp, 27 predicted proteins | sample II_Palsa_N1_1_FD_193525 | JGI IMG/M metagenome (GOLD analysis project Ga0302227, IMG submission 193525) | Peat permafrost microbial communities from Stordalen Mire near Abisko, Sweden - II_Palsa_N1_1 | ecosystem: Environmental > Terrestrial > Soil > Palsa > Peat permafrost | place: Sweden... | reverse complement strand
CCGGCAACCAGGCCGTCTTTCCCCAGTCTGCGGGTGCTGCTTGAATGTCGGCCGCCACCGCCGGCGCACTGGCGGAGACCGGCGTGCTGGCACCGAAGAAACTGTTGGGATCATTCGGGTCAATCTCGTCACCCTGAAAGCCCAGTGCCGGGATGTCGAGATGTCCGGCACGCTGCGGGATGACGGCATAGCGTCGCTCGATGACGTGATAGGAGCGGCCGTTGCGCTCTGCATCGTAGTTCAGGTCAGCGCCCACTCGGGTCACCTCGCCCCCATCCACTAGCGGCTCATCCAGCGCGCCGTTACCGATAGCCGAAGAGAAATACAGCCGCACGACATAACTCAATTGCTGGCCTACATAACCGTGGCCCGGCTCGAGCTGTGCTTCCATGAAGACATCTTTGTGCGTCGCCGCGGCGCTGGCCGGATCGGGTGCGGTCACCTGCAAGGGCAAAGGCGCGGTCTGGCTACCGGCTACGGTTAAGGCAGGAATCTGCAACAAACCCTCATGTCTTGGCCGCAGCGCCACGCCAAATGTCAGCTCGGAAGTGGCCGCACCGTTGATCACGCTGAGGCTGCTGTTTTGCGACGTGCCGAGAACCTCGAAGTCCTTGTTCAACGCACCAAGGTCCGGAGAGCCGAGGTTGGCGGCGTCCCCGCTGATGTGCAGATTCAGCGTCACCGTCTCGCCCAGTTGAACGGTGCTGCGGTCCAGGGTTGCCTGCACGCTGGCCGCATGGCCAAGTGCCGGCAGCAAAAGCAAAACAACAAGCCAGCGGCTGACGATTCGCCGGAGCGTCATGGCTGTCCCTCCTCGTTCGGTGTATTGCCGTGGCGCTGCTGATATTCCAGTTCGAACTTGCGTCGCAGCAAGGCGCCCGGGTCATCCGGCACACGTTGCAACGCTTGCCGTATATCCGCGGGCAGTTTTGATTGTGGATCGTCCTTCGACATCGCGCCGAGTTGATGGGTCGCTGGCGAATGTTCTTTCTGCTGGCCCGCCAGCGCCTGATCCATCTGTTGCTGCAAAGCCTGTTGCGCCTGGTCGGTGCGAGCCTTCTGCTCGGCCTGTTGCTGCGGAGTCAGCGGCTTGGGTGCGTTCGCAGCCTGATTCTGATCGGCGCGATCCTGGCCGCTTTGATCCTGCTGGCCTTGCTTGTCCTGATCCTGGTTCTGGGACTGCCCATCTTTGCCAGGATTGCCGGCGGCATCCGCTGCATCCTGTGCGGATTTTTCATCCTGCGCCTGTCGCGAGTCCGGCTTGCCTTGCTTGCCCTGTTCGCCGGACGACGACTGACCGTTGCTACCGCTCTTGCCTTGCTGTTTCTGCTTCTGCTCGTTCGACTGCTGCTGATCCTGTTGCTGCTTTTGTTGCTGATGCATCCAGTCTTCGACCGACTTGCGATTGGCCTTGGCGTCAGCGTGCGCCGGGTCGAGTTTCAGCGCCTTGTCGTACGCATCGACTGCCTGCTGATAGTGGCCTTGCTTGGCCAGGGCGTTGCCGAGGTTGTAGGCCGCATTGTCTCCCGATGCCTGCTGCAGCGCCTGCGCCGCAGCCGCAAAGTCGCCCGCACGATAAGCGGCAGCGCCACGCCACGCCGGGTCGCGGGCGAGCTGTTGCGCCTGCTTGGCCTGACCCTGTTGCAAAGCGTGCGCGGCCTGCTGATCAGGGCGCTGCCACAGGTCCGTCCAGGTGGTGGCATCAACCCGCGATGGCAACAGCGGCAATGCGACCAGGGTAAGTAACAGCAACCAACCACGACGGAAGATAGTCGCCACGACCAGCAGCAGGGGAAGCAGCAGCCATGGGCCGCGATCCTGCCATTCGTCGCCCACGGGCCCGTTCACGGACCTCACCGACGCAGTCCGCAGTTGCGCATGCAAGGCATCGATATCACTGCGATCCGCGCTCATCGGCACATAGCGACCACCGCCGGCGCTAGCCAACGCGGCGAGTGCGGCATCATCACGACCAGCCAGTGTCATATGGCCTTGCGAGTCGTGCAGAAAGCCACCGCCAGCCAAAGGTATCGGACCTCCTTGCGGCGTGCCCGCGCCGAGCACCGACACCCGCACACCGGCGGCACTTGCCTTGCGCGCGGCCGCGTCGGCTGCCGCGTCGGCGTGATCGGTGATCAGCACCAGCGAACCGCCCGCGGCCTTGGCATCGCCGATCAGTGCTGCACCGCGCTGGATGGCCGACGCGGCGTCATCACCATCTACCGGCATGGTGTCGGGCGCCATCGCATCCAGCAGATCGCTGAGGCTGCTCGCGTCGGATGTCAGTGGCGCCACCACGAATGCTTCACCCGCGTAAGCGATCAGCGCATTCAGGCCATCACGATTACTCGCCAACAGGTCATGCGCCTTGTAACGAACGCGATCGAGTCGACTCGGTGCCACATCGCGCGCAAGCATGTGCTGCGACAGCGAGATCGCCACGACTTGTGCAGCGCGACTCGCATACAGCGGTTGCTGCACGCGACTCCAGGTCGGACCCGCCAGCGCCAACGCACCCAGGCACCAGCCGACCGCGAACAGCCACACGGGTAGCTGCCGATTCGCAGCACGTCCTCGCAAAAGAAAAGGCAGCAATTCGGGATCCACCAGCCGCGATAGCTCCGCCAACGCGGAACTGCGCCTAACGCCGAGCCACAACAACAACGGCAGCAAGACCAGCGTGGCCAACCACCACGGCTGCAGGAAGTGGAACTGTTGCAGCGCCACGCTCATGCCGTCTGCTCCGGCATGCGGGCAAATCGGCGCGGCACGATCACCAGCAGCAACAGCAGGATCGCGGCAGCCAATGGCCAACGAAACAACTCATGTCGTGGCCGCAGGGTAGGGCCTTGCTGCGGCATCGGCTCCAGAGCGTCGATCGCACGATACGCGTTGGCCAGCTCGCTGCCGTCGGTGGCTCGAAAAAATTGACCGCCGGTTTCTTTCGCTATCGTGGTGAGCATGTCGGCGTCCAGATCCGCCGACGGATTGATCAGCTGACTGCCAAAAAATCCCGGCACGGTCATCTGCGTGGCGCCCACACCGATGGTATAGATGCGCACGCCAGCTGCCTTTGCCGCGCGCGCCGCTTCGCGTGGCGCGATGTTGCCGGTGTTGTTGACGCCATCGGTAAGCAGCACCAGCACGCGGGCCTGCTCGGGCATCGCGGACAACCGCTTCACCGCTACCGCAATCGCATCGCCGATCGCTGTTTCGGTGCCAGCAAGACCCACGACCGCGCTCTGCAGTTGCGCATGCACAGCCGACAGATCGTAGGTAAGCGGCGTCACTAGAAAAGCCTGGCTGCCAAACAGGATCAGGCCCAGCTCGTCGCCGCTGCGGCGACGAATGAAATCACCAGCAATCGCTTCCACCGCTTCGAAACGGCTGACCGGTTGACCGGCCAGATCCATGTCTTCGGTGCGCATGCTGCCGGACAGATCGACCGCCATCATAAGCGCGCGACCACTGCGTTGCTGCGCCTGCGGCGGACCCACCCATTGCGGTCGGGCCGCAGCCGTTAACAGGCACAGCCACGACAGCGCCAGCAGCCACGACACGATGCCATGTGCCGTGTTGCCCATCACCTTGGTCAACTGCACACCGGGCTGGGGCAGATGCAGGGCCTGCCCTGGCGCCGCCTGCTTCAGCAAGCGGCGCAGTAGCCAAGGCAGTGGCAGCGCGACGATCACCCATGGCCATGCAAATTCAAGTCCGGCAAAATCAAGCATGCTGGCGTTCCGTCGTCGCCGATTTCCACGCGCCGGGTTTCAACGCCAGGTTTAACCAGTGCCGCACAGCCGTGCTGGCTGCCGCATGATCAAACGCCAGCTTCGGCTGATACATTGCCCGATCCAGTTGTAATAGACGATCCAGCGTTACAGCATCGACCGGCACGCGCGCCAGCGTCTGTCGCCACGCTTCGCCGCGTTGTTGCGTGGCCAGTGCGTCGTGCCGACGCGCCACTCGGCGCAGCAGTTGATGCAACCCACTGGCCAGCGCGGCCTGATCACCGTCATGCTGATGCTGGCGAATAAGCTCATCGAGTTCAGCCAGAACTTGTGCACGCTGCCCCGCACTTCGCCGCTGTCGGCGCCATAGCCATACGCCAGCCAGCAACATGACCAGCGACAGCGTGGCCAGCATCCACCAGCCCGGTGCCGGCGGCCACCATGAAGGTTCCGCTGGCAAATGAATATCGCGCAGCTGGGGACCCTGCGTTGGCGTGGTCGCCGGCGACTGGCCGATCGATAGGATCATCGGCCTGGCCTCGTGTTGCCAAACAATGTCGCCACCGCGGCGTACGGATCACTTACCGTATCAATTCCGCAGTGACGCAGACCCAACGATTGAGCCAATGCGCCGAGCCGGGCTGGACCCACGCCTAGGGCTTGCTGGAATTCACGGCGCTGACGTTCGGACTGCAGCAACACCTCGGTGCGCTCGCCCGCATATTCCAACGGATATCGTCCGGGCGGCGCCAGCGCCTGCTCCAGTGCATCAGCGACTATCAACACACTGACACCGGCGTGCCGGGTGAGATCGAGCAGGCGCGGCCGTGCCGATACATCGCAACTGAAACCATCGCTGATCAGCAACACGCGACTGGCGCCGTGCAGCAAACGCCCAGCGCGTGTCAACGCGTCCGCCAGTGGCTCTTCTCTGTCTGGCGATTCGTTGGGGATCGTTCGCGATGCGTCCCACTCGGCCAGTGCGCCGCATACCGCCAAGGCACCGCGCGAGCCCGCTTGTGGGCGCAGTAAGTGATCGACAGAACCGAACGCCATTACCCCAACCCGCTCACCGGCGTGGACCGCGTACCACGCGGCACACGCCGCGGCGCGCACTGCTTGCACCGACTTGAAGCGCAAACGCGTGCCAAAACGCATGCTGGCATGGGTGTCCAGCAGGATCAGCAGACAGCCTTCGCGATCCTCCTGGAACAATTTGGTATGCAGCTTTCCGCTACGTGCGGTCAACCGCCAATCAAGTCGGCGCACATCGTCGCCAGCCTGATAGACGCGCGACTCGGCGTAGTCCATGCCACGGCCGTATAGACGGCTGGACTGCTGACCGCTGCGTGCGGCACGACTGGGTAGTGGCGGCATGCGCGCACGCGTCACGCGTGCGCGTAGCGCAATAAGCTCAGCCAGCGAAACCTGGCTGCGGCCATCGCCATCGACCCGGTTGAGCGCGGATATTTTTGCAGTTGCCCTCATGATCATGTTTACGGCAGCGGCACGAGATCCAATAGACGATCGATCACCTGATCCGGTCGCACGCCCTCGGCTTCCGCCTCGTAACTGAGCAATACCCGATGGCGCAGCACTTCGTGGGCGATACTGTGTACGTCTTCCGGCAGCACATAATCGCGTCCGGCCCGCCAGGCCTGCGCACGGGCGCAGCGATCCAGCGCAATGGTGGCGCGCGGACTGCCACCCCACGCGATCCAACGCTTCAGCTCGGGTCCGTAGCGGCCAGCATCACGCGTGGCCAGCACCAACTGGGTCAGGTATTCCTCCAATGCCGGCGCCATATGGACGGCCATCGCTGCATCACGTGCGGCGAACACATCGGCCTGGCTCAGCAAAGCCTGCGTGGAAGGGGCCGGATGCGCACGCTGGCGGGCTTGCTCGCGCGACAGTTTGAGTATCGCCAGTTCCGCCGCAGCATCCGGATAACCGATGGTCACGTGCATCAGGAAGCGGTCGAGCTGGGCTTCGGGCAAGGTGAAGGTGCCTTCCTGCTCGATCGGATTCTGGGTCGCCATCACCATGAACAGCTCAGGCAGATGCCAGGTGCTGCGGCCAACGGTAATCTGCTGTTCGGCCATGGCTTCGAGCAGCGCGGACTGCACCTTGGCTGGAGCACGATTGATCTCGTCGGCCAACACGATGTTGTGAAACAACGGGCCTCGTTCAAACTCGAAACTGCCCGACTGCGGACGGAATACGTCGGTACCGGTGAGATCCGCTGGCAGCAGGTCGGGGGTGAATTGCACCCGATGGAAATCCGCCTTGATCCGCGCCGCGAGTGCCTTCACCGCCGTAGTCTTGGCCAGACCCGGCGCGCCCTCGACCAGCAGATGACCATCGGCCAGCAAGGCGACCAGCAGGCAGTCGATCAGATGTGGCTGGCCAATGATGCAGCGTTGCAGATCGTCGCGCAGCTGCGCAAAGGCTCGCTGCAGATCACTCAGAGGGACGATCTCAGGCCGGCTTTCGGGCATTTCCATTTTCGGGTTCCGTTCTCGACAGTTCGCAGGAAGGCTGCCCGGCGTGACGCGACAAAAGAAGCCTCCGGCAGCGTGCTACAGACCATGGCGACCGCCAGAAGTTTAATCGGAAGGTGCACTTCCGCCTGGGCCGCATAAAAAAAGAGGCGGCCGAAGCCGCCTCTATTGATTGCCTAGCGCGAAACTTACTGCAACGTGGCGCTCAGGATACGCGGGGTCACGAAGATCAGCAGTTCAGCCTTGTTGACGATACGCGAGGTCTGCCGGAACAGCGCGCCCAGCACCGGAATATCTCCCAGGCCTGGCACCTTGACGATCGTGTTGGTCTTGTCGATTTCGTAGATGCCACCGAGCACCACGGTCTGCCCATTGTCCACCAGCACCGAGGTATTGATCGAGCGGGTGTCGATGGTCGGCACCTGGCCGCTACCCGGCACCTGGACGTAACCTGCGAGCGCGTCCTTGGTGACGTTGATCTGCAGATAGATGCGGTCGTCCGCGGTGATCGTCGGGGTTACCTTCAGCTCCAGCACGGCGTCCTTAAACTGCACCGTGGCCGTGCCGCTGCCGGCCGCGCCCGTGGCACTGTTCTGGAATGTCACGTAGCCGATCTCCTGACCCTGGCGGATGTCCGCTTGCTCATGGTTCGCGGTAATGACCCGCGGACTGGAGATCGTTTCGCTGAGACCTTCGGTCTGTGCTGCGGAAAGCTCCAGATCTAGCGAGTAGTTCTTGCCCAGAATTGCCAGACCGATACTGCCGGCTGTCGTAGTAGAGGGTAGATTGAAGTTGAGCCCGCCTGCACCGACGGTGCTTGTTGCGCTTGTAGTTGCGCTGCCGTTGTTGCCGGGAACGCCACCTATGATGCCGCCAGTCTGGATAACTTGACCACTTGGATTGGTCCGAGTTGCATTGGCACCAAACTTGGCACCCAGATCTCGTTCGAAATCGTCGGTGGCGATCACGATACGCGACTCGATCAGCACCTGCTGTACCGGCGTGTCCAGTACCGCGATCAGATCGCGCAGTTGCTTGATCTTCTCTGGTATGTCGTTTAGCAACAGCGTATTGGTGCGTACATCGAACGACGCACTGCCTCGCACGGACAGGAAGCCGTGCGCGGTATTGCTGGCGGAGGAACCGCCGCTGGTGGCCTGGAGACTACCGGTAGTCAGCAACTTGGCGATATCCGACGCCTTGCCGTAACTGATCGGCACATAGTCGGTTACCAGCTCCGCCGAGTCCTCTGCCTTCAGCTTGGCATCGGCCAAATCCTGCTCGTATTTGGCCAGTTCGGCCTGCGGCGCAACCCAGATCACATTGCCGTTGCGGCGCTTGTCCAGCGTCTTGGCGCGCAGGATCACGTCCAGCGCCTGATCCCACGGCACATTGACCAGGCGCAGGGTGACGCTGCCACCGACGCTATCCGAAGCCACCAGGTTCAGGCCGGAGATATCAGCGATCAGCTGCAGCGCCGAGCGCACCGGAATGTCCTGGAAATTGAAGGTGACGCGTTTGCCGTTGTAGCTCGGCTCCTGGCCAAGCTTGGCCAGCGCATCCGCCTTGGTCTCGGCGTGCTTGGGTGTCACTTCGACTACGTACTGGTCGCCGGTCTGGTAGGCCGACGTATCCACATTGCCCGCGATCGCGATTTCCATATGGGCACCGCCGCCGCCCGTACCAGCGCGAGTGACGATGGACTGCACCGGCGTGGCGAAGTCCAGCGTATCCAGACGTTGCGCAAGATTCGACGGCAGATTCGCGTGATCGATGTCGACCAGCAGCTTGTCGCCCTTGCGATTCATCTGGGCGTTCGCGCCGCTGCCATTGAAGCTGATCAGCACGCGACCCTCACCATTCGGGCCACGGCGGAAATCGATGTTGGAGATCGTCGCGCCGTTATTCATCGTCGAAGGCAGCGCCTTGGACGGATCGATGGTGGCCACCGTGGTGGTGGACTGGTCCGAATCACCGTTGTTGATGGTAAGGATCAGGCTGCTGCCCTCGACCCGCGAACGGTAGGACGACTCACGCATCAATTCGACCACGACGCGCGTCCTGCCGCCGGCTTCGACGGCCGACACACCGGAGGTCGAGCCCTTGCCGATATCCAGGTGGCGCGCGGCCGCATTGTCGGTATCAGCGAGATCCACTGCGATGCGCGGCGGATTGCCCGTGCTGAAGATCTTCGGTTGCGGCACCGGGCCATTGGCGAAGTCCATGTGCAGTTCGACGCGGCCCCCTGGCAGCGCCTCAAAGCTGATGTTCTTCAGCGTGCTGGTGGCAGCCATGGCGTCGCTGGCCCAGGTGGCACCGGCGATCAGCAGACCCATCAGCATGTAACGGCTCGCATGGCGCATGACACGGCCCCGGACGGATTGAATTTGGTTGGTCATTGCATCAGCCCCTGTATTCCTATTTCGCGTCGAGCGCGATGCTGGCCGGACGTTCCATCCAGCCGCCATTACCATTGGATACCAGCTCGACCAGATCGATATGGTCATCACCGATGTTGGTGATGTGCCCGTAGTTCTGGCCCATGTATTCGCCACTGTGGACTCGGTGAATCACTCCGCCCGGATCCTTGATCAACACTTCCAGGCTCGCACCGGTACCCACCGTACCGACCATCTTCAAGCTGTCCAGCGCAAACATTTCCAGCGGCTGCTTGGCACGGTTTGCATCAGGACGTGGTCCACTCGAGGCAGTGCTCTGCTGCATTTCGACTGTGCTTGGGCTGAACGGATCGCGTTTGCCCTGGTCGTCGTAAAGGAAGGATTCGAAGGTCTTGATCACCGGCAACGGCTGGATCGGCGCGCCCTTCTTGGCTTTTTCTTGAGCAACCCACTCGCGCAGATCAGACATGCCGCGAGTGCAGCCGCTCAGCACGAGCGCTACGCCCAGCATCAGCAACATCCGCGTCACGTGGACCGGTTTGATGGCAGCAAACTTGTTCATTTCTGCCCCCCTGCCTTGGCTTTGCCCGGTTTCTTGGCCGCGGCAGCACTCTCTTCGTCATCCAGATAGCGGTACGTTTTCACCGTGCCCTGCAGAACGAGCAGGCCATCGGAAGGCGCTCCGGCCTTGGCTGGCGTCTTCGGCGTCAACGACACATCGTGCAGGGTCAGGATCACCACCCGTGGTAATGAAGCCACGCCGCTGATGAAGGTGCCGAACTGGTGATACGTACCGCTCATGCGCAACGTAATAGGCTTTTCTGCGTAGAAATCTTTCGGTGTTTCCGGGCCTGGCTGGAACAATTCGGTTTCCAGGCCGGCCGACAGCGCGGTTTGCGACACATCCACCAGCAGTTCGGGCATTTCCGTCTTGCTGGGAAGCTGACGCAGCAGCTGGCGCAACATGTCCTGCATCTCGTCGAGCTGCTGCTGCAGCGCTTCGAGATTCACGGCCTTCGCCTGTTTGGTGGCGAACTCCTGCTTGAGCTGTTCTTCCTTGCTTGCCAGCGACGTCAGGCTGTCTTGCTGGTCGCCAATGAAGAAGTACCAGCCAACCAGCATCACGATGCCGAACAGCAGCACGGTAAAGAACACCTTGACCGATTGTGGCCAACCACCAACGTTGTTGCGATCGAGATTGCGGATGTCGTTGAGGAACTTCATGGCTTGGTCCCTCCCGTGGCAGGCGCACTGGTCGCTTTCGTCACCGGTTTGACAGACGCTGCCGCGGCCGGCTTCGGCTGTGCAGCTGCGGCTGAGGACGTCGTTGCAGGCGTACCGGTAATCGTCTTCGCTGCCGCACCGAGTGCATTCGGTACTGAGGTTGCCGCTGCCGGGACAGAACTGGCTGGGCTAGCACTGGAGGACGAGGCGGGAATCGAGCCATCCGCAGCGTCGGCTTCATCGGATTTCGGCCGGCTCAATGCCACATCCAGGCCGAAGGTATACGGCATGCGGCTGGAATCATGGCTGTTTTCGGTCTTGCGCAGGTCAGCGTGTCCCATCCACGGCGACGCCTCGATGTTGCGCATGTATTCGGCGACGCTGGCGTTGGACTGCGCCACGCCATCCAGCGACAGCGCCTGACCGCTCTGCTTGAGTCCGCTCAGACGAGCGCTGGCAGGAATCGTTTTCACCAGTTCGTCGAACAGGTGCACCATCTGCGAACGGTCGGCCTGCAGCTGTTCGATGATCTGCTTGCGTGCCAGCAGATGCTCGCGCACCAGTTCGAGATCCTTGATCTTCGCGATCCGCACATCGAGATCCTTGATCTCAGTCTGCAGGTACGTGTTGCGGTCGTTCTGGTTGTCGATCCGCTGACCCATCCAGAAACCCCACAGCAGCAGCACGGCCAGCGCTGCCACAAACGCGGCGCCAAGCTGCATGTAGAACTCGCGTTCACGCTGCTTGCGTCGCTCGGCGCGCCAGGGAAGTAGATTGATGTGTGCCATCAGTCGAAACTCCTCAAGGCGAGGCCGACCGCAATCATCAGCGCGGGCGCATCCTGGGCCAGCGATTGCGCCTGCACCCGTGGCGACAGCGACATGCGCGCCAGCGGGTTCGCGACGACGCAGGACACGCCAAGTTGTTCTTCCAGCATCGCACCCAGCCCTTCGATCGACGCGCAACCGCCGGCCAAAACGACCTGGTCAACCTTGCTGTATTCGCTGCCGGCAAAGAAGAATTGAAGCAGGCGGCTGATCTGCTGGACCAGCGACTCCTTGAATGGCTCCAGTGCCTCGGTTTCGTACGATTCGGGCAAGCCACCCTTACGCTTTGCGCGTCCGGCTTCTTCATAGGAGAGCCCGAAGCGGCGCATGATCTCGTCGGTCAGCTGCTTGCCACCGAAGACCTGCTCACGCGAATAGATGGTGCGTTGATTGCGCAGGACGGACAGCGTCGTCATGGTGGCGCCGATATCGACCACGGCCACCAGCGCATCGCGCCCTACATTGAGTTGGTCGGCGACCATCACGAACGCGTTTTCCATCGCGAACGCCTCGACGTCGATCGCGCTGGCGATCAGTCCGCCCAGATCCAGCGCCGCGACGCGCATGTCCACGTTCTCGGTGCGCGAGGCGGCGAGCAGCACGTTATTCATGTCCGGGTTGTCGCGCACCGGTCCAAGCACTTCGTAATCGAGACTGACTTCGTCGATCGGATACGGGATGTACTGGTTCGCCTCGACCTGGATCTGTCCTTCCAGGTCATCATCTGACAATTCGCTGGACATCGGGATGATGCGGGTGATTACCGCTGATCCAGCCAGCGCCGCCGCCGCATGCTTGAGCTTTGAACCCGACCGCGCCAGCGCGCGACGAATCGCGTCGCCTACCGCCTCGACTTCGACGATGTTCTTTTCGACCACGGCATTGGGTGGCAGTGGCTCAACCGCGTAATGCTCCACGCGATAACGCCCGCCCACTTGACTTAGCTGCAGCAACTTGACGGCAGTCGAACTGATGTCGACACCAATCAGCGCCGGCTTCTTGGGTGTAAAAAGCCCCACGGTGTTTCCCCCTTGCCCCTAGCGCCCCTGACCAGAGTCCTGGTGGGATGCGCAGTGGCATTAAATCGAAAAATTAACGCAATGGCAACGGTCTACGGAAACTTTCTCAAGTAATTGGCGTGATGTCCACCACATTTGCGACATCGCCCTCAGATGGCGCAACCCTTGCAAACAGTCTTTTCTAATTAGCCCAACTGGGCCTCATGTGAGGAATACTGCTACATCTATACTCTGTCATGTTTTGACTCAGGTCTCGCTATCCCCACACCATGCGAATTTTCAGACGGTTGTTGCGCTGGGTACTGATCCTGGCCTTTTCGGGTTTGCTCCTGGCAGTTATTGCAGTCGGTGTGGCGTATTGGCTTATAGCACCAAGACTCCCCTCGGTGGCGGTACTGAAGGACTATCACATGCAGGTGCCGCTGCGCGTGTTGACCGCCGACGGCAAACTGATTGCGAGCTTTGGCGAGACCCGACGCATTCCGGTGGCCATTGCCGACGTGCCCGATCTGCTTAAGCATGCGGTCTTGTCGGCCGAGGATGCGGAGTTCTACCACCACCCGGGCGTTGACTGGCACGGGATAGCGCGTGCAGGTTGGCACGTTATCGTTACAGGAGGTGACAAGGGTCCTGGCGGCTCGACCATCACCCAGCAGGTCGCGCGCAACTTCTTCCTCAGCCCGGAAAAGCTCTATTCGCGCAAGCTCACCGAGATTTTCATCGCGCTGAGCATCGAGCATGAGCTCAGCAAGGATCAGATCCTCGAGCTGTACCTCAACAAGATGTTTCTCGGCCATCGCTCCTATGGCGTAAGTGCGGCCGCAGCCTATTACTACGGCAAGACGCTGGATCAACTGACCCCGGCCGAATGCGCGCTGATCGCCTCGACGTTCCAGTTGCCTTCGGTGGTCAATCCGCTCAACAGTCCCGCGCGTGGAATGGCGCGACGCAATTGGGTGCTGGGCGAGATGCTCAAGCACAACTACATCACCAAGGCGGTGTACGAGCAGGCGATTGCCGAGCCGAATCACGCCTATCCACATGAGCAGCAGATCGAAGTGGATGCACCGTATCTTGCGGAAATGGTGCGTCGACAAGTGCTCGACCGACTCGGCAACGACGCGCTTACCGAAGGCTATGTCGTCAAGACCACGGTGCCGAGCGCGCGCCAGGCGGCAGCCGTGACGGCCGTGCGCGATGGCCTGATTGCCTATGACCACCGTCATGGCTGGCGTGGACCGGAGGCTCATCAGGATCTACCCGCCGACGCCAGCGAGCAGGACTACGACCATTTGCTGTCCGGTTATAGCGATATCTCAGGTATGCAGCCAGGCCTGGTTACGGCCAGCAGTGCCAAGGAGGCTACGGTCTATCTCACCAGCCATCAGAGCATCAACCTCGATCTGGCTGCGATCAGCTGGGCCCATCCGCGCATCAATGACGATCGCGTTGGGGCCGCTCCTGCCAGCGTCAGTGGCGTGCTCAAGCGCGGCGATATCATTCGGGTGACGCTCAACGCCAAGGGCGGCTGGCAGCTCGACCAGATACCTGCCGCGCAGGCTGCGCTAACCTCGATCAATCCCGAGGACGGCTCGATCCAGGCGCTCGTCGGCGGCTTCAGTTTCTCGCTGAGCAAGTTCAATCGCGCCGTCATGGCCGCACGCCAGCCAGGCTCGAGTTTCAAGCCTTACTTCTACTCGGCGGCATTCGAGCGTGGATTCACCCCCGCCTCGATCATCAATGACGCGCCGCTCGCCTTGCCTGATCCCTCCAAGCCCGGTGGCATCTGGACACCGTCCAACGATGATGGAAAGTTTGCCGGGCCCATGCGCCTGCGCGAAGCATTGGTGGAATCCAAGAACCTGGTCTCGGTACGGCTGCTCGACGCGATCGGTATTCGCTATGCACGCGATTACGTCACCCGCTTCGGCTTCGCGCCCGATTCGATACCGGCCAACCTGTCGATGGCGCTGGGAACAGCGTCGGTATCGCCCATGAGCATGGCCCGCGGCTTCGCCGTATTCGCCAACGGCGGCTACCTGGTCACCCCGTACTTCATCAGCGAGATCGACGACCGCAACGGCAAGCCGGTATATCTGGCGAACCCGGCACGCGCCTGCCGCAACTGCCAGGAGCGTCTGCTCGACACCCGGCCGCCGGGCCCGCCACCAGCCGATATGATTCTGACGCCGGCCAACAGCGTCGCCGCCGCGAGCACGGCACCCGCTGCCGCCAGCAGCGTCGATGGTGTGGGCATTGCGGTCTTGCCGGCCGATGTGCATGGCGAAAGCGCCCACCCTCCGGTGCTCGCACCGCAGGTCATCGACGCCCGCAACGACTTCCTGCTCACTTCGCTGATGAAGGACGTGATCCAGAATCCGCTGGGTACTGCAGCTGCCGCACGCTCACTGAACCGCGCCGACCTGGCCGGCAAGACCGGTTCGACCAGCGACTGGCGGGACGCGTGGTTCGTCGGTTTCAACGGCGACCTTACGACCGCTGTATGGGTGGGTTACGACGACTACGCGTCACTGGGCTACCGCGAGTTTGGCGCGAAGGTCGCACTGCCAATCTGGATGGACTACACCGCCGAAGTGCTCAAGAACCTGCCTTTGAGCACACTGCCGATGCCGCCTGGCATCAGTACGGTGTTGATCAATCGCGACAGCGGCTTGCCCTCTTCCGCAGGCGATCCGAACAGCATGAACGAGATCTTCAAGGTCGAGGATGTCGATCGTCTGCGCAACCAGGCCGCCCAGTTGAAGGATCAGGATCAGGATCACGCTTACGACATCTTCTGAACTTCGGGTCAACTTTCCGATCAACTTCGGGTATGGTGGATCCCGTCCTTGCCGCTGGCCACCGATCGATGAGGAGCGTGCCATGTCCCGAGGCGAACATCACCGCATCCACGCGCATGACCGTTTGCAACGCAACCGGCTACGGATAGCCCAGGAAGCCGCCCGCTTGATGAGCGAGCACGGCATCCGCGATTTTCACCACGCCAAGCTGAAAGCCGCCGAGCGGCTGGGCATCCTCGATACGCAGGCGCTGCCGCGCAACCTGGAGATCGAGCAGGCGCTACGCGAACACCAGCGCCTGTTTCTTGCCGACAGCCAACCTCAACTGCTGAGGCAGCGGAGAGAGGCAGCGATCGAGGCCATGCATTTTCTCGCCGCGTTCGAGCCGCGGCTGGTGGGTGCCGTACTCGAAGGCACGGCGGACGCCCACTCGGCAGTATGCCTGCACGTGTTCAGCGACGACCCGGATGCAGTCGGGCTGTATCTACGCGAACACGGCGTCCCGATCGAAACGCAGACGCGCCGGCTGCGCAACAACCGCGAGGATCAACCCGAGTATCCGGTGCTGTTGTTTGCCGCCGACGAGTTGCCGTTCGATCTGACCGTACTGCCACGCGACGCGTTGCGTCAGGCCCCGCTGGATCGGGCCGACGACCGGCCGATGCGCCGCGCTTCGCTCGCACAGGTGGAGATCCTGCTGGCTGAAGATTCCGATGACGCGTTCGAGCAACAGCTGAGTATGGCGTTGCGCTGAACTTTTTGTGTTGCGTCGGGTTGAGCTGAGTAGCCTGAGCTGAGCATCGCCAGCTGCGCTCCTCCCCCTGCTTGCAGGGGGAGGTTGGGAGGGGGTCGCTTTTGATCCCCGCGTGAAGAGCCCTCACCCCAACCCTCCCCTCCCCTGCGACCGAAGGAAGTCCCTTCTTCGTGGCACGCAGGGGAGGGAGCGCAGCAGGGGAACCAGGCTGACGAGTCCCTTCATCCAGGGGTAAACAGCGCTTGCAAAGAGTAAAACGCAAACGCCCCGGAACCGGGCCGGGGCGTTTGTCGTTACCTCAGCATGAGACCCACCCGCCTCAACGCTTGGTCGTCGGCAGGTAATCGCGCACGTCGGCACCGGTGTAGATCTGACGTGGACGGCCGATACGCGATCCCGGCGTTTCGTGCTGTTCGATCCAGTGCGAGATCCAGCCGGCGGTGCGCGCGATCGCGAACATCACGGTGAACATCTCGGTAGGGATGCCCAGTGCCTTGTAGATGATGCCGGAATAGAAATCGACGTTCGGGTAAAGCTTGCGCTCAACGAAATAGTCGTCCTTCAGCGCCGCCTCTTCGAGCTTCATCGCTACATCCAGCAACGGATCATTGACGCCAAGTTCGGCCAGCACCTTGTGACACATCTCGCGAATGATCTTCGCGCGCGGATCGAAGTTCTTGTAGACACGATGACCGAAGCCCATCAGACGGAAGCTGTCGTTCTTGTCCTTCGCACGCTTGACGGCCGTCTCGACATTGTCGGGCGTGCCGATTTCCTTCAGCTGCTTCAGCACGGCTTCGTTCGCGCCACCATGCGCCGGACCCCACAGTGCAGTGATGCCGGCAGCGATCGATGCATAAGGGTTGGCGCCGGTGGAACCGACCAGGCGTACGGTCGAGGTGGAGGCGTTCTGCTCATGATCCGCATGCAGGATGAACAGCAGATCCAGCGCTTTCGCGGCCACCGGATTCAGCTCCAGCGGCTCGCTCGGCACTTCGAACATCATGTGCAGGAAGCGGGTGACGTACTCGAGGTTATTGCGCGGGTAGCGCATCGGCCAACCCACCGAATAGCGGAAGCAGGCCGCTGCGATGGTCGGCATCTTCGCGATCAGACGGATCGCGGCGAGCTTGCGATCGGCCGGATCATCCACGTCCAGATCGTCGTGATAGAACGCCGACAGCGACGCCACTGCCGCGGCCAGCATCGCCATCGGATGCGCGTCGTGATGGAAGCCCTGGAAAAAGTTCTTCTGCGCCTCATGCATCATCGTGTGGTGCGTGATTTCGTGCTCGAAACCTTCGAACTGCTTCTTGTCCGGCAGCTCGCCGTTGAGCAGCAGATAGGACACTTCGAGGAAGCTCGATTTCTCAGCCAGCTGCTCGATCGGGTAACCGCGATACATCAACACACCTTCGTCGCCATCGATGTAGGTGATCGCGCTCTTGGTGCTGGCGGTGCTGCCGTAGCCGGGATCGTAGGTGAAGTGGCCGGTGTCCTTGTACAGCGTGCCGATGTCGATGCATGCCGGCCCGAGCGTGCCACTGATCAAGGGCAACTCGCTGCTACGGTTGTTCGACTCATCCACCAGCTTGACGATCTTGGGATCGGACACGGAAACCTCCTTCATGTGGGTCACTACCGGTGATGACCGCGATAGCGGCACCAGCCGGCTTGGGGAATGCTTGGCGTTTTACGCCGGGGAAAGCATGCCGTGCAGCAGACGCTTTAGCGTCTGGCACTTCCCATTATCGCACAGGCTCTAGTCAACATTCGACGACGAATGGACGAATCGCACGCACGAAAAAACGCGGGGCAAGCCTGCACTCGCCCCGCGTCTTGAATCTGCTCAACGATGTCGCGACGATCATCCAGGATGATCGCGCGCAAGCGCTTACTCTTTGGCAGCGCCCGCATAGCGACGACGGAACTTGTCGACGCGACCGCCGACGTCCAGCGTCTTCTGCTTGCCGGTGTAGAACGGGTGCGAATGGCTGGAGATATCCACCTTGATCAGCGGGTACTCATTGCCATCTTCCCACTTGATGGTTTCCTTGCTGGACATGGTCGACTTGGTCAGAAAGGCAAAGTCGGACGACAGGTCCTGGAACACCACCGGCTTGTTGTTCGGATGGATATCGGGCTTCATGGCAGGCTCTAAAGCGATGGTGAAAAGAGCGGCATTGTAACGGCCGAACCACCTCCACCGCAACCCTCGGATACCCCGAGAACCCGTCCAATGCCCCCAGGAAGCCCCGCCGGGAGCTGTTTGTACAGTCACCGCGGCAGCAAAAGCGCCATCCACGGCATGCCGCCAGCGGTCAGTTCTCCGCCCCGAGAGCGCGGCGTACCATCGCGGCAAAGCGGGCCTGATCGACTTCCAGCACGATATTCGCCTGCGCGCTCCGGCCCAGCCGCCCGGCCCAGTCGACCACGGTGGCGCCCCGAGTCAGGCGCCCATCCAGCTCGACGGCAACGGCCCGCGTCTCGCTTCGGATGACGATCGACGGATCGATCGCCACCGCCATGGCCAGTGCATCAGCCGCGATCACCCCGCGCCGCGCATGCTTGAGGTTGAACGCGCGGGCGGTGCCCGATATGCGGCCGTAGAAATCGGCGCGCTGGTCGCCAGCCTTCAACCAGGCATCGAACTGCACCACGTCAAACGCGTGCCGCAAGGTCGCTTCCCAGTCGACTAGGTCGAACTGCGGAAACGCCTCGAACACGACGTGCGCCGCTTCCGGATCAAAGCCCACGTTGAACTCGGCCGGCACGTTGCCGGTGTTGCCATGGCCGGTGACGGCGCCACCCATCACCACCAACCGGGCAACCCGTTCTGGCAGCGTGGGGTCGAGTCGCAGCGCGAGTGCGAGGTTGGTCAATGGCGCGAGTGCCACCAGCGTCAATTCACCTGGGCGTTCACGGGTCAATCGCAACAAGGCCAGGGCAGCGGACTCATCCGACTGCCGTGCCGCGGGCTCGGGAAAGCCGACATCGCCAAAACCATCCTGCCCGTGCACGAACGCGGCATCTTCGCCGGGTGCGCGTACCAGCGGCGTGGCACAGCCAGCAAACACCGGCGTGCTGGCACCCAGCAGGTCAACCAGCGTTCGCGCATTGCGCACGGTATGCCCCAGCCCCACGTTGCCGGCAGCGATGCTCAGGCCGGCGATATCGGCATGCGCATGCGCCATCAGGATGGCCAATGCATCGTCGACGCCAGGGTCGGTATCAATCAGCAGTTGCGGCTTGGTCATGGTGGCCTGTTGATGTCGGGCGGGTCAGTGTATCGGGTGGCTGCGGGATGGGCCCCGCATACGATCAATGGACGGCCCCTGCGCACCCGTCATCACGCGTGCACGTAGCGCGCGGCGCCACCGATCCAGCGCTCGATCAGCCGTTCGGTCTGCAGCGGATGGGTGGCCAGCATGCGTTCACCGACCTGCTGCACCGCTGGCAGCAGATGCGCGTCGCGCGCGAGGTCGGCAATGCGGAAACTGAGCTGACCGGTCTGGCGGGTGCCAAGCACTTCGCCCGGCCCGCGCAATTCAAGATCTTTCTCGGCGATACGGAAACCGTCACTGGTCTCGCGCATCACCTGCAGCCGCTCGCGCGCAAGCTGACCGAGTGGCGGCTGGTACAACAGCACGCAGTTGGAGGCGAGCGTGCCGCGACCGACGCGACCCCTGAGCTGGTGCAACTGGGCGAGGCCGAGTCGTTCGCTGTTCTCGATCACCATCAGACTCGCGTTCGGTACATCCACGCCAACCTCGATCACGGTGGTCGCCACCAGCACCGACAGCTCGCCGCTCTTGAACGCATCCATCACCGCCTGCTTTTCCTTCGGCTTCATGCGGCCGTGGATCAGGCCAACCTTGAAACCGGCCAGCACAGCGGACAACTCAGTGTGTGCCACCTCGGCCGCCTGCGCACGCAGCTGCTCCGACTCTTCGATCAACGTGCACACCCAATACACCTGCCGCCCTTCACCGCAAGCGGCGTGAATGCGCTCGATTACGTCGAACCGGCGCGCGTTGGAAATCGCGATGGTTTGCACCGGCGTGCGACCGGGTGGTAGCTCGTCGATGGATGACACATCCAGATCGGCATAGGCACTCATTGCCAGCGTTCGGGGGATCGGGGTGGCGGTCAGCACCAGCTGATGCGGTACCTGCTCGCCTTCCTTGCCTTTGTCGCGCAGGGCCAGTCGCTGCTGCACGCCGAAGCGGTGCTGCTCGTCGACGATCACCAGTCCGAGCCGCGCAAACCCGACCCCTTCCTGCATCAACGCATGCGTGCCGATCACCACCGACGCACCCGCGGCGACCCGCGCCAGCGCAGCCGTGCGGGCCTTGCCGGTGACCTTGCCGGCCAGCCATTCGACAGCAATGCCGAGCGGCTGCAGCCAGTGCTGGAAATTGCGCAGATGCTGCTCGGCCAGCAGTTCGGTCGGCGCCATCAGTGCCACCTGATAACCCGATTCCACAGCGGCCAGCGCAGCCAACGCCGCCACCACTGTCTTGCCCGAACCGACATCGCCCTGGACCAGCCGCAGCATCGGCTTGGACTGCGCGAGATCCTGCGCGACTTCCGCGCCCACGCGCTGCTGTGCTGCCGTCAATTCGAACGACAGGCCGGCCAACAACTGCTGGCGCAGATGGTGATCGCCACCGAGCGCTGGCGCATGCCTCAAACGCACCGCTGCGCGCATGCGTTTCAGGCTCAGGTGCTGAGTCAGCAACTCCTCGAACGCGAGGCGCTGTTGCGCGGGATGATGGCCGAGCATGAGCTGTCCCAGGTGCGCATCCGGCGGCGGGCGATGCACATACAGCAAGGCATCGCGCAACGACGTCAGACCGTGTTCGGCACATAGTTCGGGCGGGATCAACTCCAGTTGCGCAGCGGGCGGCAGCAACGCGAGCGCCTTGCCGATCACGCCGGCCAGCCGCTTCTGCCCCAGCCCTTCGGTGGTCGGATAGATCGGGCTCAGCAATTCGTCGACCGTGACCGCATCGTCGCCACTCAGCCGCTGATATTGCGGGTGCACCATCTCCAACCCTTGTGTGCCATGGCGAACTTCGCCAAAGCACAACACGCGTGTGCCGGGCTTGAGTTGCTCGGCCTGCGCACGGTTGAAATGGAAGAAACGCAGCAGCAGCGTCTGCTGGCTGGCGTCGCCGATGGCGACCTTCAACTGCGGGCGATAGCGGAAACCGCGTTCGACCGCTTCGACAACGCCCTCGACCTGCGCCCGCTCGCCAACGCGCAGATCCGCGATGACGGTGACCCGGGTCTTGTCCTCGTAGCGCAGCGGCAGGTGAAACCACAGGTCCTGCACGCGCTCGATTCCGAGCCGTGCCAGGGCCGCAACCAGCGACGGACCCACCCCAGGCAGCACGGTGACCGGTGCAATGTCCGGATCAGTGCCAGCGGTGGAAGCGGAACGAGCGGTGCGGGTGGTCATCACATCCAAGCCTAACCGAGCACGGCCCGTCGCCGTAAGACTGAGTCAGGCTGGGATGTCGACGACAGCTGTCAGCGATGACCGCGGGCTTTAATCAGTCCAGCACCATGACGGCATCGACCTCGACTTGCGCCGCCTTCGGCAAGCCGGACACTTCGATGGTGGAACGCGCCGGATACGGCGGCTGGAAATATTCGGCCATGACCGCGTTGACCGCGGCAAAATTCGCCAGATCGGTCACGTAGATGCCCACCCGCACGATCTGCGCCAGCGAGCCGCCAGCCGCCTTCGCTACCGCATCAAGATTGTCGAACACCCGCCGCGTCTGCACGGTGATGTCGCCATCGACCAGCGCAGCAGTCGCCGGGTCGAGCGGGATCTGGCCAGAGAAATACACCGTGTTGCCATGACGCACGGCCTGCGAATACGGACCGATGGCGGCCGGCGCCTGATCAGTGGCGATGATGCTGCGTGACATGGGAAACCCTCGGGCAAAACGCGAGTGTAGAACGTCCCTGGTTTACAGGGGATAGCGATACGCGCCGCTGACTACGCCGGTGCGGCGCACGCGGCGGATAACGTCAGCCAGGTGTTTGCGGTTTTTCACTTCCATCGCGAACAGCAGCGTTGCGGCGGCGGCGTCGCGTTCGACGTATTCCACGTTCTCGATATTCGAATCGGCCGCGGCGATCGCAGCGGCCACCGTGGCGAGTACGCCGGGACGGTTGATGACCTCGATGCGCAGCTGCGCGCGGTAATCACCCTGCACATCGCGATCCCACTCGATCGCCACACAGCGTTCCGGTGACTTGCGCAGTTCGATGACGTTCGGGCATTCCTCGCGATGCACCACGATGCCCTTGCCTGAAGACAGGTAACCGATGATGTCGTCGCCCGGCAGCGGATGACAGCAATTGGCAAAACTCAGCACACCGCGCTCGGCGCCGGTGATGCGGATTTTCTCCTGCATATGCGGGGGCGCGTGCGGCACCTTGCCAGCTTTCTTGCCACGCGACGCGAGCAGCTGGTTCGCAACCACGTCGGGCATGCGGTTGCCCAGGGCGATGTCGGACAGCAGTTCTTCCAGCCGCTTGAACTTGGATGCTTCGAGGAATCGATCCAGCACTGCTGCCGGAATGCCATCCAGGCTGCTGCCCAGCGCGTCCAGCGCGCGATCGAGCATGCGATGACCGAAGTCGACCGCGTCCTCGTGCTGCAGATGTTTCAGGTACTGGCGGATCGCGGTGCGCGCCTTGCCGGTGACCACCGATTCCAGCCACGCCGGATTCGGCATCGCCGACGGGGCCGTGATGATTTCCACCAGCTGGCCGGATTCCAGTCGTGTGCGCAGCGGCAGCAATTTCTTGTCGACGCGCGCGGCCACCGCATGATCGCCGACATCGGTGTGCACGGCGTAGGCGAAGTCCAGCGCGGTGGCGTTGCGCGGTAGCGAAAGAATGTCGCCGCGCGGGGTGAACAGATAAACCTCATCCGGAAACAGGTCAATCTTTACCGCTTCGATGAACTCCGACGACACCGTATTGTTGGCTGAACTGTCGGCAAGCGAAGACAGCCACTCGCGCGCACGCGCCTGCGCGCTGTTGGCCGGACCGCTGTCCGTTTTGTAGGCCCAGTGCGCGGCGACGCCACGCTCGGCGACTGAATCCATCTCGGCCGTACGGATCTGCACCTCGATCGGCGCACCAAACGGGCCCAGCAGCACGGTGTGCAGCGACTGGTAACCGTTCGCCTTCGGAATCGCGATGAAATCCTTGAAGCGCTTGTCGACCGGCTTGTACAGCGCGTGCACGGCGCCGAGCGCCATATAGCAGCTCATCGCACTGTCGACGACCACGCGAAAACCGTAGACGTCCATCAATTGCGCAAAACTCTTGTGCTCGCCGCGCATCTTGGAATAGATGCTCCATGGCGACTTGATTCGCCCTACCACGCGACTTTGCAGATGATCAGCGGTGAGTCGTACCGACAGCGCCGTCTCGATCCTGCCCATCGCTTCGCGCCGGTTGCCGATCGCCGCACGGATGCGTTCGCTGATCACCCGGTAGCGATCCGGGTACAACGAGCGAAAGCCCAGATCCTGCAGCTCGGCCTTGAACTTGTTCATGCCCAGGCGCTGCGCGATCGGGGCGAAGATTTCCAGCGTCTCGCGAGCGATACGGCGACGCGAGTCACCATCTTTGGCGCCGAGCGTGCGCATGTTGTGCAGGCGATCGGCCAGCTTGATCAAGATCACGCGCAAGTCGCGCGCCATCGCCAGCAGCATCTTGCGGAAGCTCTCCGCGTCGGCTTCCTGGCGGCTGCCGAAGCGCATCTTGTCCAGTTTGGTGACACCATCGACCAGTTCGGCCACCACCTCGCCGAACTCGGCGGCCAGAGCCTCGCGGCTCAGTTCAGTGTCTTCCAGGGTGTCGTGCAGGATGGCCGCGATGATCGTTTCAGCATCCAGGCCGAGTTCCGCCAGGATGCCGGCCACCGCCACCGGATGGGTGATATAGGGCTCGCCGCTCTTGCGCTCCTGCCCCTCGTGCGCCTGGGCGCCGACCTGGAAGGCGCGCAACACGCGCTCGACCTGCGCCTCAGGCAGGTAGGCAATGCGCTCCTTCAGAGCGAGCACATACGGCGGCAACACGGACATATCGGCGGAAGCGGGATGCGTGGCCGTGGTCATCGTTGCCGGGGGCCGATTCAGGCACCCACCTCGCGACAACGGCAATGAAACCAGACGGTGGCTGCAAGCGCGCGTTTCTTCAGGACCTGTCCAAAATCACCGGACAAGCCGGTGATCTGGACGCGCGTACTACAGCAACCGCCATCCATCAGTCGTCACCGCCCTTGGAAAGGTCGTCGTCAACCTCGGCAGCAGCCCACTCCAGCGCTTCGCGCTCGGCGCGCTCACGCTCGCTCTTGTCGATCTGGTCGATCATGGCCTGATCGATGCGGCGCTCGGCGATCTCGCGCAGGGCCAGCACCGTCGGCTTGTCCTGTCCGGGATTGACGGCCGGCTCGGCACCCTTTTCCAACTGGCGCGCGCGCTTGGTTGCCATCAGCACCAGCTCGAAACGGTTGTCTACCACCTCGAGGCAGTCTTCCACGGTAATACGGGCCATGCGAAATCCTCAAAGAATAAATGACTTATATGGTCTGACAGTGTAGCCAGCGAGCCCTTTGCTGGCAATGCAGCCAACCCAACGCGTATGATGGCTGGCTGCCTGCGACGGCCGCCTTGGCGGCGAAAGCAGATTGAAAGCCGTGCAAGATATAAAACCAGCCAGTACAATATACCGTCCCCTGCCGCGAATCCCCTTGCACCGATGCCCTCACTGCCCCGCTCCCTCTGCCTGAGCCGCTGGTTGCCGTTGCTCGCGATCGCGTTGCTGGCCGGCTGCACGATCGCGAAACCGCGCACCGACGATCCATTGGAGCACGTCAACCGCAAGGTCTACGCGTTCAACGATTCGCTGGACAAGGCGGTCGTCCGCCCAGTTGCGGTGGGCTATCGCAACATCACCAATGCGCCGGTGCGTCGCTCGGTCAACGACTTCTTCACCAATATCCGCATGCCCATCACGATCGCCAACGACCTGCTGCAGGTGCGTCCGAAGCAGGCGCTGCAGAGCAGCGGCCGGTTCCTGGTCAACCTCACGCTGGGCATGGGCGGGTTCTTCGACCCGGCCAGCCAACTTGGCTTGCCGCTGGAAGACAACGACTTCGGCATCACGCTGGCCCGTTGGGGCGTCCCGGATGGCGACTACCTGGTGCTGCCCTTTGTCGGCCCGACCACGGTACGCGACGTGTGGCGACTGCCGGTCGACAGCTACTTCTTCGACCCGCTGAGCCTGTACACGCAAAACCACCACTTCAAGTACGGCCAGTACTACATCCCGGAAGTGATCTACCTGGTTTCACTGCGCGCGCGCGCCATCGACGCGGAGAGTTTCCTGGCATCCGCCTACGACCCCTATGTATTCATTCGCGACGCCTACCGTCAACAGCGGGTGTATCAGATCTACGACGGCAATCCGCCGGACAAGGTCATCGAACAGATGCAGGGGCTGGATGACAAGAACTTCGATCCCGATCAGTTGCTGGATCAGCAGCATCAGTGGGAGAACAAGCATCCTGATCAAGGCCAGGGCCAAGGCAGCAAACAGTAGCCAGCGGCGCGGGTGATCCACATCACATAACGAAAAAGGGGCCCGCGGGCCCCTTTTTCGTAGACACAGTCACGAGACCGATCAGCCAAGCAGACGATCGACCTCACACACCTGTGCCAGCACCCGCATGCCGGCCGGCATATGGATAACCTGCAAGGCACGTCCGCTCCGGTCGGCCTCGGCCACAACGGCAAGCACACATGAAAGGCCAGCGCTGTCGCTGTGCCGCACACCGGCCAGATCGAGCGTGGTCACGCTGCTTTCAGCCAACGCGGCCTGGATGGCGCGCAACGCCGAAGCCGCCGTATCGAAGCTCAGCACACCGCTCACGTCGAGTGTTCCCGGCGTGTTCGCGCTCAGTTGGACGGTGTGTTCGGCCGCTGTGATCACTGTGCGCCCTTGCTGTCCTGCTCCATCGTTTTCAGCGCATTTTCGCCCTGGGTCTCGAGGTTCTTGGTCAGCTGGTCGATACCGACCTTGCGAATTTCCGCATCCACCTGATTGCGGTAATTGGTGACGTAGGAAATGCCCTCGATGATCACGTCGTAGGCCTTCCAATCGCCCGTGCGGCTCTTGCGGAACGCGTAGTCGATCGACACCAGTTTGCCGTCGTCCATCACCACCTGGGTGCGCACCACGGTGCGCTTGTCGTTGAGGTCGCCACTGAACGGCAACACCCTGACGCGGCCACGGGTGTAGTCGAGCAGGCCCTGGGCGTAACGGTGGGTGATTGAGTTGTAGAACGCCTTGGCGAAACGCTGACGCTGCTCCGGCGACGCTTCACGTGCATGCTGGCCGAGTACAAGGATCGAGGCATAGTCGACGTCGAAGTTCGGCAGAAACACTTCGTCGATGATGTTGATCAGCTTTTCCTGATTGTGCTTCAACTCTTCGCGGTGGCCATCGATGTCATTCGCCAACTGGTCGGCAATCGACTGCACGATCTGTTCGGGCGCCCGCTGTGAAGCGGGGGCGTTCGCCGGGGCGGCGTCCTGGGCAGCGAATGCCGCCGGGGCGGTGACGACCGCGCCGATGGCAATGACGGTGGCAAAAGCCAGTCTGCGCAACATGGGTAACTCCTTCAACATAGCCGGCTCAATGCTTGCCGGCTGGGGCGGGGGTATCAGAGGATTTGCCGTTGCCGGCATCTTTTTTGTCGCTGGACGAACCGTTGACCAGGAACTTGCCGATCAGGTCCTCCAACTGCATCGCCGACTGAGTCAGCACCATCTCATCGCCATCCTTGAGCGCGTCCGGTGAACCGCCAGGCTGGATCGCAACATACTGAGTGCCGATCAAACCGCTGGTGAACACCGCGGCGGCCGAATCGTCCGGAATCGCGTTGTAGCGCTTGTCGATAGCCAGGATGACCTCGGCGTCAAGCTTCACCGGATCGGCGACGACGGCCTGCACCCTGCCGATCGGCACGCCGGCCATCTTCACCGGGGCGCCGACGGAAAGCGCACCGACATTGGTGAAGTTCGCCTTCACCGTATAGGTACCCCCCAGGTTGTCGGCTACGCCGCCGGCACCAAAGAACTTGCCGAGCATCTCCTCCAGTTGCTGCGCCGGCTGGGTCAGCGCCAGGGTGCCACCATCGGCAACGGTTTTCTTCGAGCTGCCGTACTGGATGCCGACGTACTGATCGCCGAGCAGGCCACTGGTGTAGATGGTCGCCACCGAATCGAGCGGAATCTTGTTGTAGTTGGTGTCGATCGAGAGCTTTACATCGGCCACTTCCTGACCTGGCTCCAGCGTGATCGACTGCACCTGGCCGATCCTCACACCGGCAATCTTTACCGGGGCGCGCTCCTTCAGCTGGCCGATGTTCGCGAAGTGCGCATCGACGGTGTAACTGGCGCCCTGATGCACATTCGCCACCGACGTTGTCTGGGTGGCCAGGTAGGCCAGCGCGGCGAAACCGAGCACGATGAACAGGCCGGTGCCGACGGCGTAAGAATTTCTGGGCTGGCTCACGGCACGATCCTCTGTGAAGAATGTTTCGATGAACAACGGGAAGACAGACAATTAAAAATAGCGCTAGTGCTCATGACGTTAATCACCTTGTCGCGCTCACATCAGAAACGCGGTAAGTACAAAGTCCAGCGCCAGGATGGCGATCGACGAGGCGACTACCGTGCGAGTGGTGGCATACGCCACACCCTCACTGGTCGGCGGTGTGGTGAAACCCTGGTAGACCGCGATCAGCGATACCACCGCACCAAACGCCAGGCTCTTGAACAGCACGCCATTGACGATATCGGTATGCACCTCCACCACCGCCGTCATGTTCGACCAGAACGTGCCGTTGTCGATGCCGAGCCAGCTCACGCCCACCAGGTGACCACCGAAGATCGCCATCGCGCAGAACACGCAGCACAGCAGTGGCATGGCGATCAGCCCGGCCAGGAAGCGCGGCGTGGCGACGTAGGCAATCGGGTCGACCGCCATCATCTCCATCGCATCGATCTGGTCGGTTGCGCGCATCAGGCCGATCTCGGCGGTAATCGAGGTGCCGGCGCGACCGGCAAACAGCAGTGCCGTCACCACCGGTCCGAGTTCACGATAAACCGATAGCGCCACCACCATGCCGCTGGCCGAGGTGCCACCGAAGATCGACAGCACGTGATACAGCTGCAACATCAGCACCATGCCGACGAACAGGCCGCAAACCATGATGATGGTCAGGCTCATCGCGCCGACGAACCACAGCTGGCGAATGGTTTCGCGCACGTAGCGGAAACTGCGCGGTATCGCCGCCAGCAAAGTCAGCAGGAACAGGCCGCAGTTGCCGATCTGTGCCAGCGACTGGGTCACCACATTGCCGCCTTGCGGTGCGCGCGGGCTCATTTCGCCACCCCGCCGAAGCCCAGCGCCTGAGCGTAGTCGCCAGCCGGATACTGGAACGGCACCGGGCCATCTGCCTCACCACCGAAAAACTGCCGCGTCCATGGCGAGCCGTCGTTCGCGATGGTTTTCGGATCACCCTGCGCAACCACCTTGCCATTGGCAATCAGGAATACATGATCGGCCACCTGCTTGATCGCATCGAGTTCGTGCGCCACCAGCACACTGGTGATGCCGAGCGTCTGGTTGAGCGTACGGATCAATTTGAGCACCTGGTTCAAGGCCACCGGATCAAGCCCCACAAACGGCTCGTCGTAGAGAATCAGCATTGGATCGAACACGATGGCCCGAGCCAACGCCACCCGGCGCGCCATGCCGCCGGACAGTTCATTCGGCAGCAGTCGTGCAGCACCACGCAAACCCACGGCCTGCAGTTTCAACAACACCAGATTGCGGATCAGTACTTCCGGTAATTTCGTATGCTGGCGCAGCGGAAAGGCCACGTTCTCGAACACGTCGAAGTCCGTCAGCAGCGCCGAGTTCTGAAACAGGTAACCGATCCCTTCGCGCATCTTGTACAGCGCTTCGCGCGACATGTCCGGCACGTTCTTGCCGTCGACGAGGATCTCGCCCGCATCGGCGCGCATCTGTCCGGTGATGTGCTTGAGCAACGTGGTCTTGCCAGTGCCGCTGGGACCCATGATCGCGGTGACCTTGCCGCGTGGAATGTCCATGTCCAGTGCATCGAAGATGGTCTTGCCGCTGAGCACCGTGGTCAGGCCACGGATCCGCACCAGCGTGCTGCTATCGGGCGTGGCGCGAACAGAGTCGGTCATGGGCAATAACTTGCGAAGGTAAAAGAACCAAGGTAGCCGAACGGGCGGGCGAAGGCCATGCAGAGGTCGTCATGTCACTCAGGTGTCGGCAGCCAGCAGTTCATCAATCAGCGATTCGTGCCGTTGCCACTGCAGCGCGCTGCGATGGCGCACCGCTCGCACGATCGCCTGCAGGTCGGCCAGCGCACGCTCGAAGACGTCATTGATCAGGATGTAGTCGAACTCGTGCGCATGGGCGATTTCCCCGCGCGAATTGCGCAGCCGACGCTCGATCACCTCGGCACTGTCCGAACCTCGACCACGCAGACGGCGTTCAAGTTCCGCCCGCGACGGCGGCAGGATGAACACGCTGACGCAATCGGGCTTGGTCCGACGGATCTGCTCGGCACCCTGCCAGTCGATTTCCAGCAGTACATCGCGCCCCTGCGCCAGCAGCGCCTGCACCGTCGTGCGAGAGGTACCGTACAGGTTGCCGTGCACTTCGGCATGTTCGAGAAAGATGCCCTCGGCAACCTCGCGTTCGAATTCAGCGCGTTCGACGAAGTAGTAGTGCCGCCCATACAGCTCGCCGATACGCGGCGGCCGCGTGGTGTGGGACACCGAGAGGGAGATCGCCGGCTCGCGTTCGAGCAGTGCATTGACCAGGGTGGACTTGCCGGCACCGGAAGGCGCGGCCACCACGAACAGTGTGCCTTCGATCTGCTCGCTGCCTGCATCGGCAGCGGCGGAATCGGTGCGGCTGGGATCGGTCGCGCTCATTCGATGTTCTGTACCTAAACCCCTAGTGCTGGCCAAAACGCAACTCTACTGGAGACTCAAACCCACGCATCTTTCTGCGGGTACAAGCTGGGGTACAACCAAATATCTTGACGGTATTCATCTCAGAATTATAGCCAGCCCGACGTGCCCGTTGGTCAGACTTTCTGCCTTTAGCCGTCGTGAACAGCCCGGCGTCTAAATTGCCCGAGAGGTTGTCAACACATGCGATGGATTCGATCAAATTGGCTCATCAAAAACATGGCCCAACAGATTTGCACTGTACATTTAACTTCCGTTCATCTTCTAGAAGCGCGTGGGAAATGTTTCTAGCTTATCCGAGGCCTCTGGTAGGGGTGAGATGGCTCCCGGTGACGCAGGTTAATTTTACAATTAATATTTAAATCAATGACATAGGCGACTCTATCGTAGATGATTCACTCCGCTGCGCAGCAGCCGGCCTGGCAATCTCGCCTGCCGAACTAAAGGAGTTGAATTATGAACAATAACGATGAACCACCCGACTACGCACGACCCGACCGTTTCCTGAGAATTTGGCAAGTAAGTCAACGGATAGGGCTATCGAAGACAAAAATTTACGGAATGCAAGCTGAGGGAACCTTTCCACATTCATTTCCCATTGCGGGACGCGCCGTAGCGTGGAGGGAAGCAGACGTCATCGATTGGATGAGCGATCGCATAAGTCCGGGATAAAAAAGGAATCTGAAGGGCGACTTCAAAGTACCCGCCCTCAAGGATAGAGGAGCAAATTGACTCTTTCGACCGGAGCTGACCCAGCCCGGTCGGTAAGATCAAATGGATGGAGCAGGACGCATCATCAGCATAGGCCAGCAATACAAGACGGGACAAATCCCAAATCCTTACTTACATTCGCCCAAAACCGGGCCTTCTTCGACATAATCTCCAGCCTGATCAATATCGGCATAATAATCTAAAAATTAAACTACTGACATTATAATATCGCCAATATTTATATTATAAAAATCTTGCACGCCAAATAAAGTTTTTAGATATTATAACATTGATTTAACAATGCTAATCGATTAAGATCCTGGGATGCTCAATATAGGAGAATCCCAATGAAGCATAATGAACGAGATGACTTGAACTTATTAA
>Ga0302227_10000573_pt1 | contig 30879 bp, 48 predicted proteins | sample II_Palsa_N1_1_FD_193525 | JGI IMG/M metagenome (GOLD analysis project Ga0302227, IMG submission 193525) | Peat permafrost microbial communities from Stordalen Mire near Abisko, Sweden - II_Palsa_N1_1 | ecosystem: Environmental > Terrestrial > Soil > Palsa > Peat permafrost | place: Sweden... | reverse complement strand
CCCCCCCCAAAAAAAAAAAATAAAATAATAATAATTGTTTTTATCTGTAGTGGCTCTGACCACCGTTCAACTCGACGAGCTCAGATCCGTTTATGTCACGGGCGTGGCTGCAACCGCCGGCCAGGGACACGTTGACATTTCCATCGACGAAAAGCGCAAGATCCGCCTGCCCAACGGGATGCGTCATGTGGCCGCGGATGTTCTTTTCAGCGGAAATGATGAAGACGCGTCCATCGCCTCGGCCATTTGTGAGTCGTTGCTAAAGGTAGATGCGCATCCTTTTTTTTTTCTTTTTCTCTTTAGTATCTAATAAACAAATAATAAAAGTGCGACCGAGATCTTCGCAGTGTGGTTGTCGGAAACATTATGCTCATAGGCGGCGCGGCGACGACTGTGGCGTTTTCCGTTGCCGTGCAGCGAGCCGTAATCAAGCTCGTCCAGTCCACCAAACGATACGAGGCTCTACAGTGGCTCCTACCAAAGTTTCACTACGCCAGCACGCCATTCCAGCCCAACACTGTTGTGTGGGTCGGGGCCTCGCTCAGTGGGGTCATGAAGACGCACGGCTTTGATGTCACCAAGGAAGCATTTGCAGCCAATAGCAATGCGCTTCCAGACTGGAGCTTTCTTGCCGCGCATGCTCCTTCAGGCGTTGAAAATGTTATCCCCGAGTCTGACTAGATCCTTGTTTTCTTTGTTTTCATTGTTCATTTTTTTTTTTTTTTTTTTTTTTGGTTTTTGGAAAATAAAAAGCAGTCACACAAGGTTGTTATAATTTGTTTTTTCGAGTTGGCTTTCATGACCACTCACGATCAGGAAGAACAATCGGCGCAATGAGGGTCCAGACGAACAAAGCGCAGACGACCCAGCTGGACACGACCTTGACCCACACGGTGACCCAGTCGTGGCCGACATTGACGAGCTCGCCACTGGCGGGGTTGGCCGTGTCCCAGTTTGTGAGGAGCATGGCAATGTACATGGCAGCGGTAGCAAAGATGATGTGGAAAAACGAGTAGTTGTATGTTGTTCCGTCGTTTTCGTCGTCATGTTGGAGAAGGCTATCCGTGTCGGCGGCGTGGTCGTCATCGGCGTGCGAAAGCACCGACCGCGGCATGGCACCCTCCTCGACTGCGGCCTCGAGATGACGCCGATGCGCGTTGTCCTCCAACTTGGGCAAATTTTTCTCGTCAATCTCCATGTACTTTTCAGGGTTGGTGACAGCGGATTTGTCCACTTTGGGGAGGCCGTTCTCGTCGATGGGGAGATATTTGGCAGACGCCGACTCCTCCTCACCACCTGCCATGGGCGCACTGGCTGTCGGAGCGACGACTGTCGTGGTCGTGGCAGCAGGAATGACCGCCGGAGTTGGTGAGACCATGAGCATCGAGTTGTCCTCGACCGCACTCACAGTCTCAGGGACGGCGTCACTCGAAAGCAAAAGCTTGCTCTTGGCAGCGGCGCGGGTTGTTGAGAATGCAATAACGATAAACGTAAACAGCGTTCCAATGATCGTCGACGCCTGAATAATAATAAAAAGTGTAAGTTTTTCTGCACACAATTTTGTATCACAAGATACGTTGGCGGCGCTAGAGCTGGCAAAAGGGTTGCAGTTGAAGCCCCCAGCGCTGCTGTCACTGCCGTTATCGTTCACCTCGTCGGAAACGGCGCTGGCAATGAGGTACGTCATGTAGAGCGACACGGTGGCGCCCTGCAAGAGGCCAGAGGTCGGTTTGGCATCCTGGATCTTGGGGTGGACGCACATGACGCAGATGAGGATGCTGAGGATGAGGTTGAACGTGACAAAGAAAATGTTGAGTCCGCATCCAGCGCTCGTGCAAAAGTAGGCTAGTTCAAAAAAACTAAATATTTTGACTGAGAAAAAACAAAACGGCATACTGTAGAGCAAGATGGTCAGCACAAGGGTCGACAGGAGCATGAGAATGACGGCGCCGATGAGGAGCACAACCCATCGCTTCTCGCCGGTCTCTTCGTACTTGCCGACCTATTCAAAAACAATTACGTTAATTCTGGTACAGGGCTTGTCGAGGGCTACCCAACTCTCACTCCAGGATGCGGCAAAATCAATCAAAAGGACGAGCTGGATAAAGAGGAAAAACACGGCGCCGACAAACGACGCGTAGCCATAGTACTTGAAAAAATCGTTGGGGATGAGGTAGGCAATGACGGTCAGGACGACCCACGCGCCGATTTTAACACCCCACCATCTGCAATGACAGTGTAAGAGGACGAAAACAGGGAAGGGGGGGAGGGAGTACCCGTTCTGCACGCCGGCACGCCCACTCTTGCTGTCCTTGACGCCCAGAACGAGCAGCGCCATGACGGCGTGGAAGACGGTCAGTCCAAACATCATTCGGAGCACGACGAGGGGACCTTCGCACCGTCCTGTCGGGCACTGGTAGTCCATGCCCGGTATGGAGTTGAACAGGTCGTTGACCCAGCCCGTCTGTGTCGTCCACGCAAACACCGACACAACGAGGAACATGACCTGCAGAGTTGTTGTGTCGACGTCATGTTTTTTTGATTTTTATTTATAATGCGTGTGTTTGTACCGCATAGGCAGCACGTGTGGCCGTGGAGGACGCCGGCGTGAGTGCCTTGTTGCAGCAATGACATGCCTGTGACGAGCAACAGCACACGAGCTGCGTGCCAATTGTCGTCGCAAGCGTCGTGGCAATCGACAAAGGTGCGCTCAACAGGAACGCCATATCTTAAAATGGCGACCCGATTTATTTTTCCAAGCCAGCGATGGACGCATTTGCAAACGGGCCGTGGAGGAGCCGTACAACGGATGAACGTGCCAAGGTGCGTGCAACCTAGTACTATTGTCTCTTAATCATCAACCTATCGTGTAGATTGTCGAGGCAGTTGCGGTTGCCAAGAAGCAAATGACACCGCAGCAAAGGTTGCGGCTGACAGAGGAGGTCGATTGGGCTGTCTACACAAGGCGCGCTTTTGAACAGGAGCACGTACAGTGTTAACATGAGTGTGTGCAGGGAGGAAAATAGCTCGGTAAGCCTCGGCGAGTACCATCGTGCGCGGCTGGCCGATGTTTTGGAGGGGTACCGCAAGTACGACTTTGAGCACGACCAGCGATTTCAGTCGGGCCTTTCCCGGATCAAGGCTACAGGGGATGATCTCAGTGTCGAGCAGGAGCGCATGCGTGTCTTTTACTTTTCAAAGTACAACGGCACAAAAAACATTAAGTCTTTTTTTTTTCTAATAATTTTCGTGCACGCAGGTTTGTTCAGTCGATCGACTGGGTCGAATACGACATGTACGTGTTCCGACCAGACCAAAGCGCCCTGGACCCCAACACATTGCAACTTATAGCCTCGCTGGCTGTGTCATCGCCGCCAACAGCGACAACGACAGCCGTGGCGTTCGATGCTGCTGATCGCTTGAGTTTTCAACAAGTCATGGATCTCGTCCAGCGAGGCGAGCCTGTGCCCGGCATTCGGCAGATTCCCAATACTGTTAGCACTTTACCACCCAGCCAGGCCACGATGGCACCAAGACCCAAACCTTGGGAGCGTGGAAATGCAGCTTCAGACGTTGTCTCATGACAGGAGCGATTATGTAGTGTGTACAAGCTCTGACTAGAGAGTTGAGTGAGAGAGATCATGAGGCTGCCGTGACCACGGAAGCAGAGCCGAGGGATGACGAAGACGACAAGGACACGTCGAGCTTGGAAAGGGACCGCTCGTGCTTTGAGCCGACATGCGCCACAAGGTAATCGATCCTGCCAAACACAGCCGTGCAGTCGGTCCACTTGCAGTGGTCTATTGAAAAAACGCATAGACAAGTGAGAAGACAGGTTTATTCTCAGGTCTTTACATGTTCCTGTGGCCGGGCTGTCGTCCAAATCCGAGCTGACAACTGCTGCTGCGTTTGAGGCGCTCAAGTCGAGGTTGCGTGACGATGGTGACGATACCGCGCCGCCGGAAGATGCACTGGGTGTCCGTTTGGGCGACGCCTTTGCCACAGCAGCGGCGGCAGCGGCCTTCAATCGCTGCTGTGCTTGCTGCCTTTGCTTCGTGTGAGCGCTTTCCACATCGTCGTACTCGACGCGTGCCTGTTCAGCGTCGTGAGACATCGCACCTCGACGCACTGAAAGGCCCTAGTACCTCATAGGCCACGGCGAGATTCACCAGCTGCTCCGTCGATGCGCCTGCTAGGAACAGGCGTTGCTTTTTTGTCGCTTTCGTCTCATTGGCCATCTCGTTCAAGATCAAGTGTAAAATGCTTGCTTTTAACTTACGCCTATGTATTCCCTATCTAAAAAGTACTCCAGACATAAGAGCCGTTGCCAGTGGTGATAGCATCTTGCTTGATCGAGAGACGACGCCCCCCTGGGACGGCTCCCTTCATCTCGCGGAGCGATCTAGCGAGAAAAAAAAAAATTTTTTTTTTAAAGAAAGATAGTCTTTTTGAGGGAGGATAACGAACCGAGTGCGCCGACGGATTTTAAAACCACCTTGCCCATCGTCTTGAGGGTCGCTGCCATCATCTAAACAAAAAAAAAGGAAGAAGAAGAAGAAGAAGAATTTTGGTATCAACATAACCAAGTCTTTCTTATTTATATTTACAAATGGAATCCTGGCTGGCGAGGGGCACAGACTGGTCAATAGATTTGCGCAGCGGCTCAATGTCTTCGGCCTCTAGAAGATTGATGGACGAGTTTAGAAATGATGGCTCACAAGCAACCTCACCAGAGCTTCGATGATCGCGAGGCACCACGCTTTGGTGCTCACGGCTGCAGATGCAGCAAACCTGTTGATATGCTATGCTATGAGGATCCTCCATTGTCGATCCATTAAATAAGTCAACCTTTTGAGGCTTCCCGTCCTCTGCGAGCTCCGCATTGGTATTCAGCCGAAGAATATAGCTGCAGCACGACGAGCAAAAGATGTTTCCACACCTGTCGGCAAAGAACAGCAATGAGTGTTGGAATCGCAATCCAGCAAACACAGGTGTGCTTACCGGCGGCAGTGGTGCTTGCGTTCAAAGAAAGAGAATGGCTTTTTTTTTTTTTTCCAAGTTCAGAAAGACGTCAGATAAAAATAGCAAACGTGAGTACTTTCAGAGAGACATACCTTGCAGCAGCTGAGGTTGAAGCACTCGCCTGCTTCCGAGTCGGGCTGTTTTGCGCATTGGGACGCATTGGGACGCATTGGGACGCATTGGGACGCATTGGGACACAGCAGAGTCAAAGGAGAAAAAGGAGCATGTGGACGTGGAAAAATCGTAAATCCGTTCAGTTGGTGATAACGAGGTGGACAGCAGCATGGGGTACCTTCCAGTGCGTCTTCGTTATCAGGTCCAGTTGGGAGTTGGAGGCGGCAGAGTTGAGGCCGGGCGACATCGGGGCAGAGGCGCTTCCTCGCAGGGTCCCAAAAATCAAGCGTAGCGCAGAGGACGAGGGCGTCAGAGGTGGTGGAGGTTGACCTTGCAACCCGGAAGGAGTTGAACGGCCACTCGGAGGACTCGCCAGCCCACCGGCGCCCGTGGCAGTTCCAGTGTCTGTCTCATGCGGCTGTTGCTGCTGTTGCTGACGGGGCGACAGGGGACCGTCAGCGCCGTTGAGTTGCGGCTGAGGCGGCAGCAGCGTCAGGCCCGGGGGCGCGTTTCCGCTCAACATTCGATTTTTGAACTCGAGTCTAATCGATTTTTCATCTGTTTTGATGTCTACACAGGTTGGGCAATCGACTTGGCGTTCTGGATGACCTCGAGAACGCCGTCAATGGAAGAGGTCCACAGGGCCAGCTTTTTAGCGAGCTCTTGCCAGTGGCTCTGGTCAAAGGTGCGGAACTTGGCAGAGGTCACGGTGAGGACTTGCTTGAGCTGATCCAGGCGAGCGTCGACGAGGCCTGCTTGGATGGCTGGCGACCGGAACAGGTTTAGTAATCCAAAGTAACTGCATCCGACAGCGCGCACCTTCGATAACAAAGGCCTCAATCTGGTCGGCCGGGATGGACACAGCTTTGCTGATGTCTGCGTAGGAAATCTCAGCACCGACGTGCTTGGCCGCGAGTGCGCTCAGGGCAGTCAGTTGCACCTTCTTCTTGGTCTTGTCGTGGTCGACGTTGCTTGCAGTGAGTGTCGCCTTGTGGGCGGCAAAGATGGTCTCAAAACCAGAAATGTCGCCGTCAGTTAGTGTTTTGAGCAGCTGGTATTCGCTCGAGTTGCTAAGGCTCTTGACAGCTATACCATTCAAAAGTTAGTGTAGGCCTTTATGAACAAAGGTTTCAAGTGCCTTTGAGCTTGAGAATGTCCTCAAAGTTGAACAGACCAGGCACCACGATCGCCTGGACAATGGCCGCAGATGCACTCTTGGCGGCTTCCGCAGATGCGGCATCAGCATCAGTGAAGGTGGACAGAAGTTTGAGCAGGCTTGTGTATGCCTCGGTCCTGGTTTTAAAATTTTCAGGCATGGTCTTAATACAGCGTGGTGCAAAAAAAAAAAACAAAAAAAAAAACATACGAGTGGCCCTCCTTTGCAAGAGCATCGTGCAACTGAAGGTACAGAGCGCGCTGTTGCTCGGCCGAGATGCCCCATTGTTTGGTCCACCCTTCAAGGTTGGGCAGCTGTGGCAAGATGATGTTCTGTATCACGAGCTATCCTGGTGAGGCCCAAAAAATGCATGCACGCTCGCTTTTTTGACATACCAATCGTCGCGTCTTGGCAGCAAGCGTTACGAGGGCGGTGAAGACAGTCAGGCGCACGGGGCTGTTCACATCAAGGTTGTTGTAGGTATTGTACAGGCTGAAAACGAGAAACGGTGTCAGAGTGCACTCGCTTTCATGTTAAACTGACATTTTCACAAGGACCACGGGCTTGGGATTCTCGCTGGCGTGCGTCTCTGCGCTGCTGATGATCTTTGTGAACTGGGCCACGAACTGGGCAGCGTCGCTCTGCAGCTCGGGCAGCGAGAAGAGGATCGACAAGACCAGGTTGGACTGTGCTTCCAGGTCTTTTTTTTTTTTTTTATGTGTGTTTAGAACCGTGCAAACACCGCCTGTGAACCGTACCGCGGTCGGGGACCTTGGGCACGAGCAGGTGAGTAAGGTTCTTGAGCACAAACTGGACCACGTCCTTGTTCTTCTTGGCGTCAATCAGCTCCTTTGCAGCTTTGACGAGCGGGCTCTGCTCTGTGGGCTCGCCCAGCACCGTCGCGATGAACGTGGTGTGGTCAAGCACCTGCTGGTCCCACGGCAGGTCGATGAAAATGCGCTTGGCCATCTCTGTCTGCCAAGATTCGCAAGGGAAAGGTTTGAGTTGGGTTCGTTGGTGGTGCAAGGCTCGCAAAAGGAAGAGGAAAGAACCATGCGCCATTTTACTGCAGGGCACACAATACGCTGAAATGGCGACCGCAGCAGCGTCACCAGGCACGACAGAAACAGACCGAGCTCTAATCTAATGCCATGCCTCTGTTTAGACCTCAAGCTGGTCATCCTGGGCATGTCAAACGCGGGCAAGACGTCAATCTTGAACCGCTACATAAATCAAACGTTTACGGCAAACATGCAAGCGGTATGCTGTGTACTGTTTGTTTTCCCTGAAAGAGACAACCCCGCCCCCCAGACTGCGGGGGTCGCCTTCTCAATCTGCAACTGGAACGGCCTGCGATTTGCTCTCTGGGACACGGCGGGGCAAGAAAAGTACGCATCCCTTTCGTCGTGGTACTGCAGAGAAGCGCGCGCGGCCATCCTCGTGTTTGACCTGGCTGACCGTGACACGTTTGATAACCTCCACAAGTTCCACGACTTGCTCAAGCAGAGCGCCAAAAGTGACGTCGTCGTCGTCCTCGTCGGCAACAAGGTCGACATTGTTCAGGAAAACCCGCAAAAGCGCGCGGTCACCTCGGAGGACGCACGGCAATACGCCCAGTCAGTCGGTGCTGCAGCCTACTTTGAATCCAGGTACAACACAGTTGAAACTACCGCCCCCCCTCAAACACACACACACACACCCCTTCTGACTCGATCTTTGTGGTGCAGTGCGCTGAAAAACGAAAAGATATCCGACATTTTTGACGCAATCGGCAACCAAATTTTCTCAAGCGAGGAGGTCAGCCGGCGCAAATCGTCCACACCATCAGCATCCTCGCCTCAACGCCCTCAACAGCCTCAGTCACCAACCGTCCAGTTGAAAGAAAATAACTATGCAAACCCACGGCCAGCGTCTTCGACATGTTGTCAATGACCCCCCCAAAAAAAAAAAGTTGTTTTTTTTTTATTAAGTTTTAACCATGCGAAATTTTATTCACAATATGAAAGCATCGTCATTATCGTCTTCTTCTGGGATATCTTGAATAGCAGCATTGCCCGATTGCAGTTTATACATCTTGGCGACCTTTTTGGTTGGAAGGATAAAAAAGACAACATTTTAGCAAAAAAAGGCCGCATCGGTCCTGTGACGTACCTGATCAGAAGTTGTGGCTTGCTCAGGGACCTTGTCATCTCGAAGACGTACAAAGCGGGGAAACCGGAGGGAAATACCGCGCTCGCCTCCAAGGGCTCCTCGGGCGGCAAGATGCACAGGAGACAGGGACATGTCGGCTCCCTGGATCTCCCAAACGGCGAGAGGCTCTAGCCACACGTCCGGTCGCATGCTCTCATCCACGGCGTAGTAGGGCTTGGCAACGGCAGACGATCGATTATCACTCGTGTAAAAGGCAGTGATTTCTTTGTAGAATGCATCGGTGAAACCGGTCATGACCTTGCAAAGCCCCTCCCAACGCTCCGTCTCGGGATCAAAGCACGCCATCAGGAACGGGCTCAGCCAGCCAGCCTTACGACCATTGCCCCACCAGGCCGCGATCGGCACAAGGTCCAGTGTATCGACAATTCCTTTGTTGAATTTTAAAAAAAAAAAAATAAATAATAAATAATACAAACCTTCAACGTAATCCTTCTTCACTTTGAGCCAGCTGTCGGAGCGATGAGCGGGCTGGTAAAATGATCGGCGGTCCACAGTTGTTGCCGTCGTGCACTCTGCCCGATCGTCGGCAAAAGACAGTTCAGAGAGAATTGGATCGACACCTGGGACCCCGAGAAGTTTAACCATGATGCCCTCGCATCGCGACTCCAGAGCCTTGAGCAGACAAGAGCGAATGCCGTCCAGGGAGGACTCGGTCGCGGTAAAGCAACTCTGTTGGGAGAAATCAAATCGTCCAGGGACCCGCCGTGTGGACCGCTGCAACCTGACGCGCCGCACTCCAAACGGGACGTCGAGCAGCGACTCGCCATTCATCATCATCATGTCGAACGCAAACACACACACGCGCACGGTGACTTCGTCCGCTTGAACGGCTTTTCGTGCGCGCGTACTGAGTGCTTGAAAGGGCAAGATGGCAAAGTTGTTCCCCTGAAAAAAATGTGTGTACAATAAGAATTGCAGCTTTGAAAAATGAAAGACAAACCTCGGAATGCTCGACAGCGACAATTTCGGCATCAAGCACAATGCTGGTCACACCGTCCACAAGCACGGACGGCAACAGCTCCACCAGGTCGGGGTACTATACAAGACAAAAAAGGTTGAAAAAGGGAAACGCTTTTCAAGGAGAAAAAAAAAAGCGCACCTTTTCAGTCATGTTCTCGAGATGGCGAGAGAATATTTTGACTTGACCGTCACCAAATACGTGCACTTGAGCTCGTTGGCCGTCGTACTTGCAATCACACGCAATAAGGTGGCCAGAGAAACGATGGACAATCTCTTCAAGGCCCCGGGTGATTTTGCCCAGCATGGGGACAAGCGGAGTGCCCGGCCGAATGGACGCAAAACGGCGAGCGCACTCGTCGATTCCGCCGTCCAAAAGAGCTTGCACGAGCTGACCATAGTCGGGGCAGCGCGAGTAGCAGGCCTTAAGAGAGGCGACGGCAGCGGGGAGGCCCTCCGGATTTCCTGTGTAGAACGCGTGTGCGAGGGCAACGACTGTCGTCACGCCCACAGCTCCAACACGCAAATTACCGACAGCTGTACGGACGAGATACCGAGCCTCGTGTTCCCTGCAGGCGACGAGGAGATCGCGGAGTAGGTTTCGCTTGGACAGTGTTGACCCTGGCCCCTTGATTTTTGCGAGGCTGCACAGCTTGTTGTAGACATCGGCCACCGTGAGGGTCTTTGCCTTCTTTGAGACAGAGGAAGAAAATATGTCGCTGAGCGTGCGCATGGATGAGCGCGCCTCTTGTGCCACATCGCCAATGTCGCCGAGCCGCTGGTACGCCGATTTCATGGCCGCGGGCGACATCCCCGTCGCCTCCGAAATCGCCTGGCTAATGATGCTGCCACCCACGCCCAGGACCATGGCGGCTTGGAAAGGGGGGGCGAGACGGTTGGAGCACAGGTACACCGTAGCGGTGAGGTCGTCAGGATGGTCTTGTGCAACCGAGCGGAAGAGCCCAGCAAGGATGGAGACTATTTGGATCCTCGATTTTGTCGCCATCATTGCATCAAACGCCTTTGCTAGCTGCAAGTACTCGGTCGTCGGTGTAGTCTGTGTTTGGACAGGCGTTGTGGGCGGCACAGCAGTGGCAACCTGAACGGTGGCGGCTTTTGCTGCAGCGACCGATCCAAAGAAACTGTTTAGAGTTGCCTGCTTCTTCTTTGGCGACGACAAAGGCTGAGACGATGCTGTTTGGTCAAAGTAAAGATTGACGGCCTGTTCGACGTTCCCGCTCTGCAGAAATAAAAGGACGTTTCTATACTAATAAACAGATGGTTCTGTGCTTACCGATCGCTCGAGGAGGGAGGCCAGCAAAACATCGTCGGACGGGTCTGCACGGCCAACGAGCTCTCGAAGGATTCGGATCTGCGGATCTGATGGCCGCTCGGTAGTTGACAGTGACGATGCTAGGCAATGGTCGATGTGGCCACCCACTTGCTCTTCATCCACAAAAGCTTGTCCGCACACAGGGCAATTGATTGTTGTCGCGGAGGCAGCGGACGAGGACACCTGCATTGAAGATGAGGACACCTGCATTGCGGATGAGGATGGCCGTGCCGAGGGTACTGGTGATGCTGCACTAAAAAACAGGGACTTGAAGCCGAAAGCTCGGCCGGCCGAGCGATCGATCAGGTCGTCAAAACGGCTCGCAAGTGTCTCAGCCTTCTGAGTCTTGCCGACCACAGTAGGGATGACACGAACGGGCTTGAGAAAACCGACAAACTCGCGCAGCTCGGAAAAGGACGAGTGCTCTACAGCATTGCGTTGAATAGAAACATTGCTCTGCAAAATATGAGGCTGTACCAGAGTAGGGAATCATGAAACACGACATATTGTTGGATCGTTCACAGCTCGATCCCAGTGGACCAGCGGAAACTTCAATGCCATCGACGTTGTCTGTGTCGCCCTCGTCGACGGGTTGACCGTTGTCGGTTGTGCGTTTGCGCTTTTTAGAAGCAGTGACACGAAAGCGGGAGCGCACGTCCTGCGAATCATCATTCTCTGCAGGTTTTGGTTCGTCGCCGGCGCCACCACCACTCCACGTCCACCCGGTCGGAACAAACGCCATGACGTGAGTGAACGGAGGCTGCACGAGTGCCGCGATGGCCGTAAAGTCTGGCAAGAATCGCCAACCGCCTGGAGCCATCGTCCCCAATGTGTTCCAGTCGACTGCACGCACGCAAGACGAGGATGCAGCCGCGTTGTCTTCGTCGCGAATAAACAAATCGCGGTCAAACTCGACGTCGGTGAGGACCCCGTACTTGCGCTCGTTCACAATGACAGGCGCTCCCGTGAGCGCTGCCAGGTGCGACAGGACGCGCTCCTTGCCGACAACGTACGTCGCCACGACAAAGAGCGTGCGCTGGTGTCGGGTCTGGTCGCGTGCGAGCTGCTGCCGCACGAGCTGGCCGATGAGACTGATTGCTTCATCTTGTGGTGGCAGACTGGCATAGCGAGGGTGGCAGTAGGTCGTGTCGAGGTACAGATTGTGGATGGCTTTGTTGGCGAGAGCAATGTTCATCGTGTGGGCGTCATAGCGGAAGTCGCCCGTGTGCAAGTGGGTCGTACCATCGGCCAGACGGAGCAGAATCATCGCTGCGCCGGGACAGTGGCTGGCGGGCAGCAGTGTGAGCGTCGTCCCCGCTGGGCAGCCCGGCAGCGCCACCTCTTCGCCGTAATCGATCGCCACCAGCCACTTGCTGTCCACATTGACGAGTCGTTGCAGCAGTCGCGCAGTGACATGGGTGCACTAGGATTAGCAGTTGAGTGTCCGACACGGATGCATTCATGGCCGAGTTACATAGATCGATGCGTCGTGCCATCTCTCGCTCAGCCCGACATAATGGTCGCTGTGGGCATGACTGAGCACAAAGATGGTGCTGCTGGCCGCATGCGGTGCACAGAACGGTGGAACCGGGGAGGCAAATGGCGTCGCCGGTGGGGATCGGAAGCCATCCACGACCAGGCACGTCTGGTCAGCCACCTGAATGACAGTCCCAGAGCCATCCATTTTAGTAGTGTGCCGCCCGTAACATGTCGTTTGTATGGCCTTCGTTGTCAGTGCGTGTTCTGACCTTTTTTGCCAACACGCAGCTGAGTGGAACAGCGCTGACAAAGGCTCAGCGCGAGAAAGTGGGCTCGTTCTGCTCGTTTGTGGGCGTTGCTGGAGTGAACGACAAGATCGCCGTCAAGTTTCTAAAGGTGTGTTTTTTTTTTTTTTTTTTTTTTTGGGTGGTGGTCGCCTGGACCTAACAACGCGCGCGCGCAAAACAGGACAACAACTGGAACCTGGAGGTAGCGGTGGAAGAGTTTCTGTACCAGCACGGATCTCCGACCCAACCAAAGGTCGACAAGGCCAAAGTCGTCGCGCTGTTTGAAAAGTACAAAGGTACCAGCCTGTGCGGCCCCTCTTGCCAGTGTTTGTGTGTTTGCTGAGCAGCATTTGTAGACAAGGAAGAGGACGCGATTCTGGTCGAGGGTGTTGGAAGGTTCTTTGAAGACATTGGCGCCGACCCCGCGGACGTGATCGCCATCGTCATTGCATGGCATCTCAACGCCGTCCAAATGGGTGTTTTCACGCGCGAGCAGTTTGTCAGCGGGTTTTCCAAGCTTGGATGTGACTCTCTTGACAAGATCAAAGCCCAGCTGCCCGTCTTCAGAGAAGAGCTCAAGGACGGACGCAAGTTTAAAGAAATATACCTGTTTGCATTCCAGTTTGGCAAAGAGTCGACTCAAAAGAGCTTGCGTGCGTATAGTTTGGTGTGTTCCATCCATCCTACCCACTAACCGGTGTATGTTTTAGCACTCGACGTTGCCGTTCCACTCTGGCAGCTGCTTCTAGTAGGGCGATTTAAGAATTTGGATCTGTGGTGCGACCACGTTCAGGTTTGAAAGTGAAAGACAAGAAGCTGCGCATAATACTTCGTTTTTTTGGATTCAGAACAACTACAAAAAGGCCATCAGCAAGGACAGCTGGTCCCTGCTGCACGACTTTGTTGCAAATGTGAAGGATGACTTTTCAAATTATGACCCTGAAGGTATTCGTCATCTATTTCTTATGGCGTTTTCACAGGGCCTTCGTTGTTCTGTAGGGGCGTGGCCAGTCATCATAGACGAGTTTGTGGAGTTTGCCCGTCAAAAACTCAACATTCAAAAGGCGTAGCAGGGCTTTCAAGCATGGTCATTCATATGTCCTATATTTCTTTCCTCATTAAATGATCTCAAAAAACACAAACGTCTTGAAAAAAGAAAAAAAAGAAAAAGAGAATCATGCTTCAGAGCAGGAACTTGTCAGACTGCGAAATGACCTTTGCAGATGTCTTGGCATCGAAAAAGAGCAAGCTAGCCTCCTCCACGTCCTCCTTGAGGATTTCGGAACGCGAGTGCAGTCGCGCAATGATGCTTGCGGGCGTGAGCAGTTGGACGGCATAGCGCAGGGACGAACTGTCGCCGATCTGGGCAAGGACCGCCACCGTCTCCTCGGCTAGAGAAAGGCCCTCGGTCTTTGCTCGGATCTTGATGATCATCGCCCCCTCGTCGAGCGTGTAGGGCAGGGTGCGGATGATAGTTAGCCGATCGAGCAGGTCGACGGGGATACCGTGCGGTGATTGAATGTCGTCCGTTCCCCTAAGCCATCATCAAGGTTGGTCAAAAAAAAAAAAAAAAATACTGCGAAAATTTTGTATACCGGACGACGCTCAGGCCCTTGTTGGTTGCGAGGACGACAATGGGCGACAGGGACGACTCAAGAGCACGGTTCAAGTATGTGAAGCACTCAATGTCGAGCATGTGGACCTCGTCGATAAACAGGACGCCGGGCACGAGTTCGGCCACGCCGTCTTCAATGTACTTGTTCACGACCTTGTTGATTTCCCGTCGCAACTTTTCCGTGATCTCTGTCTTCCGTGGCTTGAGCAGCTGGTTCATCATCGACATGATGTCTTGTCCGCCCTTTCATAAAGCATTCGTTTGAGCCACACAAAGGAAAAACATGCTGCAACTAGCGGTACCTGAGGACGAGCGTTGGCCACATCGAGATCGTGCAGGGTCACATCCTGGATGATCTCCTTCTTCTTGTGCACGTCGCCTTTAGGCAGGGGCACGTACTCCTCGGCCTCCAGGTCAAACTCGGTTGCGAAAGCGTCCGAGCGACCCACGCGTTTGACAGCACCGCTGTTGGCCTCGATGTAGATGACATCGCCCACGGCCACCTTTTCTTTTTGCAAGCTGACCACGACAGGCATGTTAAATAAACAGCAACAATGACAGACTACGAGCTGGCAGAAATAATAGTACCTCTCGTAGATGGTCGGGTCCAGCTTGAGCTGCTTGGTGCCCTTGACGGTCTTAAGGCCGATGATGACATGTGAGATAGTCTTGGCGTACCCGCTCAGCGGCGCGTCCATCTCCTCGGCTGTGAGCTCTGTGACCTCGCCCTCGTACACCTCCTTGGTCTCCTTGATGCGCAGACCTACATTCAGTGTGGACCAACAAAGTAAGCCCAGCATGGCTTTTGGCAGCAACAGTACCAATGGCACGACGAAAGTTCTCCATAAGCACCTCTGTCTTCTTGACCTCGGACGAGTACACCTCGCTGCCAACCATGGGGCAGAAGGGCACCTTGGGGCCGAGTTCCTTTTTTTTTTTTTTTTTTCATTGATTAGGGTTGGGTAGGGGAAAGGCAAAGACGATTACGGTACCTCTGAGATGGCCAAGGCGATCGCGGTCTTGCCCGTGCCAGGCGCGCCGGCCAGCAGCAGTGCGCGTCCCGCCATCTTCTTGGTCTTGATCATGTCCACGACGATGCCGGCTGCCTTTTTAAGTTTGTGGTGGTGGGGGTATCAGGCGCATATGGCTCTACGACCCATGGGTGTGGTGCAAAGGGAACCACCGCCAACGTACCTCTCGCGCCAGCTCCTGGCCCACAAAGCCAGCAGCCACGGTCTCGGCCGTTCCGTCGTCGCGCAGGCCAAGGCCTTTGATGTGCGAGTGGCTGGCAATGCGCTGCTCTTTGACACCGGCGCCTGGCGTCGTCGTCGTCGCTTGCATTTTTTCTTTTCTTTTTCTTTTTCAAAAAATATTTTTTTTTCTGCGATGACCTCGTTCACAAACATGCGATTCACTGACTCCGAACCAATCCACCAATCACTACGCAAACACGGTTGTTCTAATCGTAGATAGAACCAACACCGGCACCAGGCTCCTTGAGTGCCACTTCGTCGCTGAGCTGGGGGAAGACCTTGGACACCTTGCCCAGGAGGTACTTGCCGTAGGTGCCGTTGAAGGCGCGGAGGTCCTGGCCGTCCCATCGCTTGCGCCCGCCCTCGCTGTAGGGCAGCGGTGGCACCTCGCTGTCCCAGCCCGGATCGAAGAAGAAGGGGAAGGAGAGGCGCTCGCGGCCACTGACGTTGCGTACGCGATGCGGCGTGGAGCGGTACAGGCCGCCCGTGAGCTTGTCCAGCATGTCGCCAATGTTGCACACAAACGTGCCCTTGATCGGCGGCGCGTCGATCCAGCCCTGTTGCGTGTGCACCTGCAGGCCCTCGTTGCCGTCCTGCAGCAGCAGCGTCAGCAGGCCGTAGTCGGTGTGCTCGCCCACGCCCCACTCACCGTCACCCTCGCGCGCCGGCGGGTAGTGGAAGATGCGGAAGAGCACCGTCGGGTCCCTGGTGTAGCTGCTCGCAAAGTAGTCCTCGGCCAGGCCCAGGCTGAGCGCGATCCCGCCCATGACTGCGTGCGCGAGCGTCGTCACCACGTCCAGGTACGCGAGCACGGCGGGGCCCAGCTCTGGCACGCTGTCGGTGGGGAAGAGGTTGCGGCCGCGCAGTGGCCTGATGCTTTCCACGGCATCGACGTCCTCAGAGCCAAAGTAGATGCCCTCCTTGTTGTCCGGCTTGCCAGACGTCAGCTCACCGTGCAGCGGAAAGAACCCGCGCCACGCCCGCCCGCCGCGCGCCATCGAGATCTCCATCTTCTTCTCCACCGGCAGCTCAAAGAAGGCGCGTGCGGCCGCGTCCATCCGGTCCACCAACGCCTGCGGCACGCCGTGGCCGCTGATGTAGAAGAACCCGTTCTCCTCGCACGCAGACGCAATCGCCTGGTACGTCGCAGTCTTGGCCTCGGGCGACGCGTCTGGAACGACCAGCGCGCTCACGTCGATGATCGGCAACGGCATTTGTGAAATGCCGAAGCAAAAACCCTGTTGGTTGCTGACCTTTTTTCGTTCCCCTTTTCCCACCAGTTCTCGTATCTGCTTGACGTTTCCAGTAACGGTTTGGGACTACTTTCCTTGGAACCAGCCATCCGGCAGTAAGGTATTGGAACGTTTTGTAGAAACCAAAAAAAAAAAAAAAAAAATAAAGTTTATAAGGAAACGGCAAGATCAAGCGATACAGACTGCTGGCGGAAGGCAGCCAGATGGGCGTACGATTGTTGTAGCTGCACAGTCCAGAGGGTACTCAGCTGCGCGTTCAGCACGGCCTCGCCAGCAATGAGGATGCACAGATGTCGGGCCCGAGAGAGCGACACATTGATTCGGTTCGTGTTGAACAGGAAAGAGCTCTCGGCAGCAACACGACTGGGGTCCAAGAAACCGTAGCAGACGATCACGGCCTCGGCCTCCTTGCCCTTTTTTTTTTTTTTTTCATTATTTTTTGGGGAAGAGTATATATGTCAGGGTATACCTGCATCCGCTCGACGGTGTCGACAACGACATCTTTCAACTGATCGGTGGTCAGCTGTTGGATCAGCAGCTGCTTGATGACTGCGCGTTGTAGACGATGCGGGGTCACGATGTAGAGCTTGTCTGCTCCTAAGAAAAGAATATTTTGTTGTCAAGAAATAGTCAAAGACTTCTCACCTTGGGCGGCTGGCCAAGTGGCGTTGCGGATCAAGGCCACGGCAAGATTGGATACGACCCGAGCCTCTGCCTTGACGAGGGCTTCCATCGAAACTGTCTGGATCGACTCAGCCTGGGCACTCAAGTTGATCGTCACGAGATTCTGTTGGTTGATCGCGTCAATCATGCCCTGTTTTTATTCTCTTCATTAGTTTACTGAAACCCTCCAGCTTTTTTTCCTACCGGAACGTATGGTGAGAGGGCTTCCAGTCCGTCCGAGCGAATTCGAAGGGCGTGGCGGCTGGGACCCTCGCCAGATCGACGAAGACGTCCGCGATACAGCCGTGTCGTAAAGTTGGTGAGCTGCTGGTTCATGCGCATGGTTTCCTCGAGCATGTCGACAAACTCTTCGGGTCCCGTGGACGTAGCACCACTAGCATTGACGTTGGGCAGGAGGCACGCTAGGACGGATGAGTGAACGGGGACGGCGTCTGAAGAACTCGGGTACGACGCCTTTCGGATGGGCGGCAGCTGCATCGGATCACCACAAATCAAAAGGCGCCCAGTTGTCTTGAGCTGGTCCATCGCGATCATGGCCATCGACATTGGCAACTGCGAGCCTTCATCAATGATGAGCTGGGGGTTTTCGCATTAACACAATTTTGCTAAAAAGGGCATGGTACCAAGTCAAAGGCACGGTCGATGTATCGACGGTGCTCGGCAATCGCGTGAACAGTCGCGCCCACTACAATAAAGGGGTTTGCAAGGAGTGCCTTGAGGTCTTTTTGCCTAAGGGGAAACTTTTTTTGGTACCCGAAACTCAAAAATAACACCGAGGCATATACGTGATTTTGGTCTCCAGCTTCTGCACCTTGACCTGTCTGAAAACATCCAGCGTGGGGTGGTTTGGGATCTATCAATCGGCAATTTTTTTTAAAAAAAAATTTTTATTTTATTTAACTCACACTTACTGAAGTTGTGATTTGCAAGAGATCTTGTACTCGTTCAAGGACATTGTCGATGGCTGTGTGCGTGAATGCCGCCACGAGGACTCGAACGGGGGGGATAGGAACTTGTTTAGTGTCTTCGCAAGCCAGCCCAGTGGAACCAATAAGCCGAAGGATCGACAGTCCCAAAAAGTGAGTCTTGCCTAAAAACAAAATAAGAAAGGAGAAAAAAAATACTAAGGAAATACCTGTGCCGGGCGGTCCCCAGACGATCTGAAGGCGACGGGAGAGCATGTGGTTAAGAGCAGTCGTCTGATCGGCGCGGGCGCACAGCTTGGCGACGTCTTGAACGGATTCGAGGCCCTTGAAACGAAAACTCAATTGCAGAAATGAAAAAAAAAAAAAAAGAAAGAAAGACTACCCTCAGCGTCGTATACAGTGTGGCAAGACGCTTGGCTGCCGAGAGGATATCGAGGTTGCTGTGTAGGCCAGGCTCGGGCGCTCGTCGACCCCACGATTCCTGGTCCTGCGCACTGCGAACGACGAGAACGCCAAGAGGAGGGTCCTGAGGGTGGGGCTTTTCGGCGTCGATGAGGCCGAGTGCAGACACGATCCTCGAGGTGTTTTTGTCGTACGATCGCTGGCGCAAGACGTATCGTGAACGAACAGCAAGGGCCACGCCCTTTCCTTCGATGTTCACGCCCACGAAAAGACCATCGGCGGTTTCGTTTGTGAGGGAGATTTCAGCAAGGGCGAGGTGTTCGATCGGAGGCTCCAATTTTGACTGGCTGTGGTACTGCGCATCCAAAAATTGCAAATAGCTCGGAACTCCGTCCGCCTGTGGGTGGGGGGCCCGAAAAGAAATTTTTTTAAAAAAAAAAGAAATTCATCCTTGAATACCTTGGTTTCCTCAGAAAGAGGGCTGATGATGTACGTGTACACGTTAAACTTTTTCTCCGCCTGCGGATCGACCCTCTCGACCAGCTCGTTCCCTTGAACGACCTTGAAAATTCGCTGTCTGTTCTCGTACTTGACGTACTCGACGATGATCGCCCGCTCGAGGTTGCTAGTGCTGGCCATGCGTTCGGCCCGAAGTGTGCGCCAGGTGTGCAGTAGTTCGTACTTTTCCACAAAGGAGACCCGGCGGATAATGTCGTGGTTGTAGCGCGCGATCTGTGGCAGTTGCACTGGGCCGGCGGTGCTCAACAGCAGGAACTCCAACTGGCCCTTTGTGTATGCAACGCCGAGGTGACGCCGAAGACCAGCCAGGATGTCGGCGTAGGCATTCTAAAAAAAAAAAAAAAAAAAAATTCCTTGTTAGGGTTACGTGAGTGAAAGGATTACGTACGAGACGATCGGAGGCCGCCAAATCGTCGGAATCCATCTGAGGTGTCGGGGTGAGTGTGCCCAGGTGCTGGGCACAGTCACTGAGACGATAGTAGCCTGGAACGGGCAGGACGACGAGGGAGCAGATGGCGTCTAGCAGAGAGAGAACGCGGAGCGGCCGGGACGACTGGCGCTCGAGGGCGCTGGTGAGTACGCCTTGCTTGGCGTCCTCGTCGTCGTGGACAGAGAGGCGCTGAATGGGAGCAATGAGCTCGTTGACGCGGTTGTCCAACTCGACTTTCTGCTCTGATTTCGCGCCGGCGGTCTTGTTGGACGAGGGCGATGCCATGCCGAGGGCGATTGTGGGCTGGATCGGAGCAAACGTTGCCAGCGAGTTGTCCACGAGACCTGCGACGCACACCTGTGCCGAGTCGGCCAGATTGGCGACCGGAGCACCACTGCAGGCCGCGCCCACCAGGAGCTCCAGCAACACAGCAGTGTCTGCTGGCGACCACGTGTAAAATTGGACGGCGCGGGCGCGATCGTCCGCAAACGAGTTCAGCAGGCCGGCCAGATGGGCCGTCAGCTTGGCGACAAAGTCGGATGCCGGCTCATCGACGCGGCGCGTCCCGGTTGCGGTTGTGCTCGTGCTTTGCTTGGCGTTGTCGACGACGAGGACGCCCCAAGCGATGAGCTCATGACGCAGGGCATCAAGGCTGAGGCTGACAAAGACACTGACGTCCTCGGAGCGGGGCAGGAGCAGGGTAGACTTGCCGATGGCACTAACCTTGCCGTTGCGCACGCTGGCGAGGACCGGCCCCAGCGGATCCTCCTTGGATGCCCTGTCGGCCTTGATAAGAGGGCTGCGGTGGAGGATCCGCTCAAGGCGATTCCGCGCGGATGCATCCGCATTGGGACCCGCGATGGCCGCGGCCCTGGACTGGTCGGCGAGGAGGCCGGCCAAATCTTCGATCTCTGGCAGAGCAGTCGCAGCAGCTGGCCCTTGGTGCATTTGAGCGAGGAGCCAGTGCCGATCGGCCGCGGACAGGTACGGGATGGAGGAGAGGCGCTTCTGCTGGACGGCGTTGGCGCGGCATTCCTCGCGGAACTCACAGGTGGCACACGAGCTTTGGAAGTGCCAGTCCGGGGTGGGCGAGGTGACGAGGTCGACGAGCTGCTCGTTGAGGAAGAGCACGAGCATACTCTGGAGCGGCTCGAGGGGGAAAACATCGACCTGGACTTTGGCTGCATCGCGGATGCTGAGCTCGCCGGCACCCGGTGGGGGCCGCCACACCTCGCCGTTGGCCGCGAGGACAAAGTCAACGTTTGCGTCCGACGGCGGCTGCTGACGGAGGATCGAGGCGATGACTAGGTAGTAGTACACGATCTGGACCTGGTGGGACAGCTTGAGACTTGTGCTGCTCTTGGCGTCGATGACGGTTACGAGGATCCTGGTGCTGGTGCTGGTGGTGCTGCCATCGTCGTTGCCACTCAACCGCTCGAGGCGCAGCAAGTCGGTTTCACACGTGCCCAGACGTACGCCGTGCTGGGCAAAGTGGGGCATGAAGGACGCCGGGGGGACAAAGCAGCAGTGGTGGAGGTACACTACTGTGTCACGGATGTCCCCATTGAGGAGCGTCTGTGCTGCGGCGGTCAGCGTTGCCTGGAGGCGGAGGGCGTCATCCGCGTTGGCCACGGTGAGGCTCGCGGTTGACTTGAGGTGGGCCACAAGCAGGTCCTCCCAGTCGATGCCTCGCTGCTGCGTTGGATTGTTGTTGCCTGTTTCAGCATGTGGCTGTGCAGGCGTGCGGTGGTGCACGCGGTGCTGCAGGTGCAGCTGACAGTGCGTGTGGAAGTAGCTGCCCAGCACCGACGGCGTCACGACAATGCCACTGTTGCTGCTCATCGTCCAGACTGGAAGAAAAATAGACTGCCAACCGGACTTGGTTGCCAACCCCCTCAAAAAACAACTGACTACGTAGGCAATACTATTAGGCTGATGAGGGGATGGCGATTGAATGCTGCTCTACACCACCACTGATGCTGTCGGAGGAGGGTGATGGGGAAGAGGGCGACGAGGAGGACGGCGAGGGCCATCGTCGTGCAACACTGCTGCATTTTTGGAGGTACTCGCTCAGCGAGGTCTTGGGTAGGTAGGTCGATGCCATAGTGTCGTCCGAGGGCCGGAGGACTCGCATGACGCGCACACCATCAATGTCTTCACCTGGCGTATTTTGGTGAGTGGGTGGGGGGAAAATTTTCTAAGGTTTTGACATCAACGTACTGTGCGACACAATGCCATAGTACTGGCACACTGCATGGGCGATGCAGCGGCTGAATGCGTCATCCAGTCGCCAGATAAGCATTGGGTCGTAATCGTCTGCCGCCTCCTCAAGGGCCAGATCCATGTTTGCTGGCTCGACCACGACCTCCCATCCGTCCAAATGAGACTGCTCCTCGCGGTGAACAACGTTGATCCATCCGTCTTTGCTGCCGCAGATGCCATTGGTGGCGGTGGTGGTGCTCGGATGCTGCTGCAGCTTGGTGATAAACGCAACAACGTCCTGCTCGAGCGAGTGCACAAACTGGGACGACACGTTGGAGCGGCGCAAAATGTCACGCGAGCTGCGGTCGATGCGAGCAAAGCTCTGCTCAGCCGACGGCCGGACACGCCGAGTGGGCGACGACGACGAGGAAGAGGGGTGCGCCTCGAGGACCTCGCGTTGGCGCTCCTCCGAGGTCTTGAGGAACTCGTACCACGCCGTCAGCTTTGCTGGATCCCACAGCATCTGGGTGAACGCGGACGGCGCCGTGGTCGGCGCAGGGTAGCCTGGCTGGAGGTCTTCGTCTGTGATCTCGGCGCGGCGCATGAGCGAAAGCACTACAAAGGTTGCGTCATGCATGCGAAAATAAAACAAAACAAAACAAAAAACACGTACAGGCCTCCCAGCGACGCAGCTTGCGCGCCCCGAGCATGGCGCTCGCCGAGGCGTTTGCAGCAGCGTGGGCCACACTGGCACTCGTCTTGTGTGCGGCATCGACGGCCTTACGGACGTCGCCCTTGCCGAGCGAGTTGTTGCGTCGGACGGGTCGAGGCGCGTGAATGTGGCTGTGTTGCTGCAAAAACTGTTGGTGCTGCTGTTGCTGTGGCAGCGCCTCCACGGGTGTCGCCGGCGACGAGTCTTCCGACTCGCTCTCAGACGCGGACGACGCACCCTGGAAAAAGTTGACAGAGAGCGGGCTCGGGCTGCTCCGATCACCAATCGCCATGCTCGCGCGTTTTTTCTTTTTTTTGCGCACTGGGGGCAGAAGTTCAAAAATCATGGGTGGCTTTTAGAATTTGCACGGCGTTTTTTGCCTTTGTAGGTGAATGGCACACTTGGCGGCGCGCGTCGCTCAGCGCATCGAGCAGGCCCGGGAAGAGGAGGGCGCGTCGCTAGACCTGTCAGATTGTGAGCTGATTGCGATCCCACAGGCTGTGGTATGGATATTTTGGGGGGTGTTTCTTCTTGTTTAATGATTCATCCGTATGGGTCTTTCAGGGTTTTGTGCTCAAGGAAGTGCCCATCCTCAAGTGTGACCTCAGCCTCAACCTGCTCAAGAGCATATCACCCAAGTTGAATGCACTAGCATCGCTGCGCGAGCTGATTGTACGCAACAATGTGCTTACCTCGATTGCACCGCAACTCGTCCTCGCAAACCTCGAGATCCTGGATGTGTCCTTCAACAAGCTGACTGTCCTGCCGGAAGCCGTTTTTACATCGTTCCCAAGTCTACAGCGCCTTATCGCCACTGACAACCAAGTACGATATTAATATTTATTTTTTTTTATATTTATCTTGCTATTTTTTTTATGAATTGCGTGCAGATCGCCGAGCCTTTGGAGCCTGCCAAATTTGCACAATTACCGGACTTACAGGTGCTCAACCTCGACAACAATCCTATCGCAAACTCGCCGTCGCTTGGAGTAATACTTTCTCAGTTTGCCTACCCATCTGCGCACCGCCGCTATTGACGTTTTTGATGAAATGCCACAAACAAAGAAGTAATTCTTTCTTTGTACATGTGGTCCGCTGTTGCACAGCTGTGGATACCCCGGAGTGCACAATCGATGAGAATCAACATTCAACAACCACGTTCATTCAACAACATTCACGTTCATTCGACAACCCTTTTCACAACCACAGCAATTCTTCGGACGCCCTTTTTGTTGTTCTCGTTTTATTTTTTTCCGCCATTCAGGTCCTTAGGCCAGCATGCCGCCGAAGCGCAAGAACAATGGCGGCGGCGGCGACGACGGCGACGAGTACGAGACCAAGCACTCGACCGTCGTCATGTCGGTGCACACGGCGCTCGAGAGGGCCGCTCGCCGCTTCACCATGGCGACAACGATCACGGCGACGACGACGACGATCCGCCACCACCAGGTACTAACTCCCTTTTTTTTGAATTTTGAATGTTGAATGAATGTTGAATGAATGTTGAATGACCGTGACTGATTCTCATCCATTTTGCACACAGGGGTAGAAGATTCGAGGCATTTTCAAAACACACCCACACAAAAAAAAACACCTGGAAAAAGACATGTCAAAGGTCGTTGGATTCGTTGGCCTCGGGTACACGCAACGCAACTGCTAAAGTGTACTGAACGCATCTTTAGGGCCATGGGAGCGTCGATGGCTGTGAACCTGCACAAGTATATGCAAGAAGCACACAACACGCCGCTGCATGTGTGGAATCGCACCGCAACCGCCCATGGCGTCATCGAGCTCGCGGCACTTGGGGCCACTGTCCACCCATCTCTGCAATCGCTCGTGGGTGCTGTCAATGTGCTCTTCCTCATGCTGACGAACGACGCGGCCGTTGTCCAAGTTGCTGACGACATTATCGCGGCAAACCAGTCGCTTAGTCAGCAGCAGCAATTGATCGTCCTCAACGCGAGCACGATCCTCCCTGGCACATCGGACGACGTTGGCCAGAAGTTTGCCGCCGCCAAGATTGCGTACGCCGCCACTCCCGTGTTTGGGCGTCCAGACGCGGCCCGATCAAAGGGCCTCGTCGTTGTCTTTGGCGGCGCCCAAGAGGTCAGGGCTCAGGTCGAGGAGTTCCTCAAGGCGATCGGCCGTGCTCTGCTCAGCGCCGGCGAGACCGCGGCCAAGGCCAACGTGTTCAAGCTCTCTGGCAACTTTATGATTGTCAGCTTGATCGAGCAGTTGGCCGAGGGCTTGTACGTTCAACGAACAATTCGGTTACCTTTGTTTTTTAAAAAAGATTTTTTCTTTCTGTGCAGCACGCTGGCTGAGAAGAACGGGATCGACCGCAAGGACTTTTACGCGTTCATCGAGGCTTTCTTCCCTCTGCCGTCGTACAAGGCCTATGGGGAGCAGATCGCCAAAGATACCTACCTGCCCGCCGGCTTCCCCGTGCAAATCGCCCTCAAGGACGTCGGCCACATGCGCCATCTCGCCGAGTCTTCGCAGACACCGCTCCCGATCCTCGACATTGTTTGGGACCATCTCCAGACGGCGAACAAGAACGGCTATGGCCAACACGTACGCGTTGAAAAACAAGATTATTTTTTAAAAAAATTTTTTTTCTTTACACAGGATTGGGCCAGCCTTGCCACGACCGTTCGCCACAACGCGGGCATCGAGAGCCAAAAGCCTTAGGAATGTTAGGAGTGAATAGAAAATTTTCAGTTTCCCGTGGTTAATTTCCTTGTGCGAAAAATGGCTTCAGGTCGCGGCGCAGGTTTTTGGGGTCCTAAGTCATAGGGTCCTATGAAACACACTAGCCCTAGCATGACATGTTTTGTAAGCAACGAGACGGAGTATATAAAACATAAGCAGGTAATTTTTTAAATAGTTGGCTCGTTAAACTTGACGAGATTGCAGCCATCAAACACCCTCGCGCGCCCGCCCGCAGTGCTTGGTCCCTACGTTGCGCCCACGCGTGTCGCCATCACAAAAATAATGCAAGGTGTGCGAATTATTTTCTTTCCAACCATTTTAATTTTACGGTATTTTTACTCGCATCAGCTAATAGGCATATTTCCGGAATCGTTCTTCATGAACGCAAGGCCGGAAGCCGAAAGGCCCATTAGTACGTTCAACTTTCCGTTTCTTTTTTTCGGGTTAGGGAGGTCTTCTGTTAATCATGGTTTCCTTTTCTGTTTGTCATGTTCTGTTTGCGCGTGTGCTGTTGTCTTCTCCTGCTGCTTTGCTCTTGTGTCCCTTCTCCTGCTTTGCTCTTGTGTCCCTTCTCCTGCTGTGCTGTGCGTGCATCGTCCTCTTCGCTCCCTGCTGAACTCACACGCCCCCTTCTTCTTCGACGGACCCAACTCATTACTCCACCCCCTCGCGCTCTCTCTGGCGCACGCCACATCCTTATCCCCGCTATTCCATCGACTTCTCTTTGTGTGGTCTCACTGGATCGTTCTGTCGCCTTCCCCGTCCAATCGCTCCAACGAACTGGATTCATCAGGCACATATTTTTAATCCGATTTCTTTCTTTCTTCTTTCTTCTTCACTGGCGCAGTCGACTAAGATTTGGCGAGGTTACTAACCGACGCTCTCCTAGGCCTTGTGCGAAAAATGGCTTTGCCTCGCGGCGACCTGACGGACATGTCTCCGCTGGTGCAGCCTGTGGAGGAGAGAAAGGGAGGGGGGGAGGAGGAGGAAGAGGTGGCCAAGCCAGTGTCGGATTCAGCTCCATCACCGTCCAGCAAGCCCAACCTATCCAAGATCGAGACGACCAAGGAGCTCGCCATCGACGCAGGCGGCGACGCAACAGCAGCAGCAGGAGGGGGCGACTCGAGCAGCGACGACGAGTTGCTCTCGCCCCGGTCCCACGCGCGGAAGGAGTCGTCGTCGCCGCGTGGGAAGGCGCGTGCGTCGTTTGGGTTTACGAGCCCCCCGGCCAACTCCAAGTACCGCCTGCTGCGCAACGGCACGCGGGCAAACGAGACGCTGCAGGACATCTTTGGCTTTGACCAGTGGGACTACACACTCGCCCACGCCATGCTCGAGCGCGACCAGGGCTTCTGGCTCGACATTGAACGAGCCAACGTCGAGGACATGCGTCTGCTTGTAAAGGTGTGCTTGTTGTTATCGCGCTGTTGTCTAAGACGGGAGATGATAGCTGCTGGGGGTCCAGGAGTCCACTGCCTCCGACATCCTCACATCGTCCAACTATGAGCACTGCGAGTTCCACGAAAACTACATGGTCGTTTGCATGCGCTTGACGGTCGGCTACGGCGAGGGGGAGGAAGGTGGCTTTGTGAGCGTGGTCGTATTTCCCAAGGTTAGCAACTGTTTTTTTTTTGTTTTTTTTTTGCAACAGATCCTTTCTTACGCTGTTCTACATTAGGTCGTCGTGACGGTGCACGCAGAACCTAGCGAACAAGTAAGGCATGTGATGGACAGCGTGCGAAGGAGCAACACCCCCCTGCACTCGGAGCGCCTCCTCTACCTCATTCTCTTGGAGAACCTCAGGCTGTGGACGCCGGTCGCGCACATGACGGAGGATGACGTCGAGTCATTGCATGACATTGCCCTTCAACTATGTGCGCATTCACAGCGTTTTCTCATGTATTTATTTTTAATACATATTTCCCCAAATCCAGTGTCGGATAACAAGGACGATGTACTCTTGCGCATGTCGTCGACACGGGCCCGCCTCGGACTGATGCAGAGGAGACTGTCTAGCAAACGAGACATCCTTCGTGCCATTAGTGCGAATGCCTTCCCTCTTCTGGGCGCCCGAGGTCACACCTACCTCCGTGACACGACCGATCATCTGAACGACCTCCTGCGCACGGTCGCGCTCGCACGCGACTCACTCAACCAGCTCCAGTCCAACTATCTCGCCAAAATCAGTCTCGACCTCGCCGAAACCGACAAGGAAAACAACAGGTCAATGAAGATCTTTTCCGTTATCGCCACCGTGGGTCTTCCCGTGAACGCCATCAGCGGCATCGGTATTCCAAATAAATAAACAAAAAGAGTAAGTACCTGAATTTCCTCTTCAATATTTAGGTGGCATGAACCTCTACTACCCCGGACGTATCGAGCAGGCTAGCAACACTCAGGCCCTTATCATTTTCATTTTTATGAAAATCCTCCTTGCCATCTTTCTCGTGATGCTCTTCCGCTACAAAGGGCTCCTGTAAAAGTCACGGCGACGCAACGAGCGTTATGTCATGATTCACAGATTGGGCAGAAAACTGTAAAAAATATGTCAAATTATTTGGCGCGCATTTTTTTTTTTCGCGCCACTGCTGCAACTGCTGGAAGTTTTGCAATGTCGACGCGACGAACTGGAGGATCTGCTGCAGCAGCGGCGGCGGCGGCTACGGCGGCGGCGGTGGCAGCAACGGCGAATGCGTTCCCAGAGGCACAGCGCAAGCGGCTGTCGATCAAATCGGTGACAATCCAAGGTTTCAAGTCGTACCGCGACCAGACACGCTTTGAGGGCTTTAGCCAGTACCAGAATGCCGTCTGTACGTTGCGCACGGGGTAGCCGCATGCAATTGACACCCACTCCTTTTTTTTTTTTGTCTCAAGTGGGAAAGAACGGCTCGGGCAAGAGCACCTTTTTCCAAGCTATCGAGTTTGTCCTGGGCGACTCGCACAGCTCGCTGGCCAGCGAGGCCCGTGAGAAGCTTCTCCACGTAATTATTGTTTCAACACCCATTGGCGTGTGTTAATTGTACGTTCATGCACAGTCTGACACTGGTGCGCCCGTCATGTCGGCCTTTGTGGAGATTGTCTTTGGCAACGTCGAGAATGTCTTTGAGAACATGGGCGATGAGGTTGTTCTGCGTCGCACGATCGGTGCCAAGAAGGACGAGTATTCCCTTAACCGAAAGAGCATCCCGTATAAGAGTCAATTGTTTTTTGATAAACTTGCCCTTGCTCAATAACAACATTTTTCTCAGCAAAAACGACCTGATGAACCTGTTTGAAAACATCGGCCTGTCCCGCTCCAACCCGTACTTTATCGTGCCCCAGAACCGAGTCTCGGAGATCACCAACAAGTCGGACTCGCAGCGTCTCGATCTACTCAAGGAGATTGCCGGTACGAGCGTCTACGAAGAAAAGCGACGGGACAGTCTCAAGATCCTCGAAGACACGAGTAATTTGAGTGAAAAAAAAAAATTTTTTTTTTTAAGCGTGCTCCTTGGTGTGCATAGAGTCCAAGCGCGAGAAGATTGAGGAGCACTTGGAACAGATTGAAAAGCGTCTTGGCGAACTGGAGGCCGAAAAGAAGCAGCTCGATGTAAGTTTTTATGTTGTTTTTTGCCAAAAGAAATCTTACCGTACTTCTACTATTCAGGAATATCAAAAGCTCGATCGTGATCGACGCTGCCTGGAAAACGCCATCTACAACCGCGAACTTGAGAGTATCAATAGCACCATTCGAGAGGTGTGACTTTTGTTCCAAGTCCAAAAAAGAAAAAAATATTTTTTTTTAAAAAAAAAATGCTTTTATTTATTAATTTTAGATCGAAGAGGCACGTCAAGCTGAAACTGCAGAGTCGTACAATCAACGACATCTGCTTGCCAACACACAAAAGTCCATCAAGGTAGAGCACATCCTTTTTTTTTTAAAAAAAAAAAAGAAAAAATTATCCTTACATTTTGTTTTCTAGGACGCAGAGGAGGAGATTGCCTCTTTGGAGGAAAAGCACAAACAGAATGACGAAAATCGCAGTCGATTCCTGGCCGACCGCAAGGACCTGATCGCTCAGAAGAACCAGCTCGAGCTGAAAGCCAAGGATCTCGAGCAAAAGCTGGCCGACGACCAAGAGTCCAAGACACAGAGTGAAAGCAGCAAGCGCGTGCTCGAGACCGAGGTGCAACAGAAACAGGCCGAACTAGCCAAGGTCTCCAAAGAGTACGACAAGCTCAAGGAAACTGAACAGCAGCACAAGACCAAGTAAGCAAAACAATTGGCAAGATTTTTATTTTTATTTTCTCGCATACAGGCTCGCAAGTCTGGAAGCACGCCTCGGAGGTCTTGAGGGCCGCATCGACCGTGCAGGTCGCTTCAAATCACAAGCCGAACGCGACAGCTGGATCAAACCGCAGCTCGCCAAAGTGGGGGCCGACGTCGAGCAGAAGCAAAAGGAGCTTGCGATCGTCCAAAAGGCGTTGAGCCAGTGCGAGGACAAGATCGCGACAGAGGGCAGAAACCAGGTTAGCTGGAGCGAGGAGCTCAACATTCGCAAGACTTTGCACAAGAACGTTACAACCGAGCGCGCGACCCTGCAGGCCCGTGTCGAGAGTGCCCAAGAGAACAAAAAGTGTGCTTGCCTGCTTGAACACTTTCAATTTCTCAATGCGTTTCATCGTAGGAATCTGCAGCGTCTCTTGGAAGACAAAAAGGAGAAACAAAAGACCATCTTGTCCAAGATGGAGCACAGCTCTCGTCAGCTGAGCAATCTGGTCAACAGGGACGTCTCTCAAGGATTGTCTTCGCTCCAACGCCTTCGCGACACAAACAACTACCCAGGTCTCTATGGACCTCTCTATGAGCTCTTCACCGTCGACGACCCCAAGTTTGAGCAGGCCATTGAAGTGACGGCCGAAAACAGGTAACGAGTCAACTTTTTTGGAGGGAACCTTTTTAAATCTTTTTCTGTTTAGTCTTTTCCATGTTGTCGTGGACTCGGACACTACCGCCGAGAGGATCCTCAACGACATGAAGAAGAATCGATATCCAGGTCGCATCACGTTTGCGCCATTGAACCGTCTACGAGTCAAGGAAGTCAGGTCAGTCCTAATGTTTTTTGTTTTTTTTTGGTTGTTGTCTGGCAAATCCAAATACAACATTCTTCCGAGTAGATACGATGGACTCAAAAATGACGAGGGATATCTGCTGATCAAAAAGATCAAGTACAATGCGGTCTACAGCAAAGCAATCGAACAAGTGTTCAACAAGGTCATCATCGGCCGTGATCTCGAGACGTGCAATCGACTTGCTCGCGACTATGAGGCAACCTGCGTTACGCTTCAAGGTTGGTTTGTCTGCAAGGTCGTGCAAAAAAAACGTAAAAAATAAAAAATTCTTCCTTTTCTTTTTCAATAGGCGATCAGGTGAGCAACAAAGGCGCGATGAAGGGTGGCTTCCACGACCAAAACCGCTCACGTCTGCGCGAAGCACTCGAAGTCAAAAAACTCAAATCGGAAACGAACGAGCTTTCACAGCAGATCGGCGATTCGGAGAAGAAGTATCGAGGTATCGGGGGGGGGGGGGGGGGGGGGGGGGGGGGGGGGGGGGGGGGGGGGGGGGGGGGGGG
>Ga0302227_10000570_pt1 | contig 30928 bp, 26 predicted proteins | sample II_Palsa_N1_1_FD_193525 | JGI IMG/M metagenome (GOLD analysis project Ga0302227, IMG submission 193525) | Peat permafrost microbial communities from Stordalen Mire near Abisko, Sweden - II_Palsa_N1_1 | ecosystem: Environmental > Terrestrial > Soil > Palsa > Peat permafrost | place: Sweden... | reverse complement strand
GGAAATACCTTGACGCGATAGCTACCCCAGCCAGACCAATCAAGGTATTTCCGGCTGCATCACTGACCAGCGTGTCTGCGACCCCACTACCCTCTAAAGTTTTTCCAGCGCCCGATGCGATGAGCGTATCGTTGTTTCCTGAAACGGCGGCTGCTTTTATTCCAGTAAGCGTATCGCCCGTTCCTGCGCCATTCACGCCCGCGGTCCCGGCATCGAAATTTACTGTGACGTTGGCGTTCGCGTACCATGCCTGCGTTTGACCGGCTCCCGCGATTAGCGTATTTCCGGCTGCGTCGCTCACCAGGGTCGTGGCTCCGCTATCACCAATTAACGTGTCATCACTTCCACCTGCCTGCGCAACCGAAAACGTGCCGACAAGCGTATCGCTCGCCGCGCCTTCTGCGACGGTGCCTGTAGCGAGGTCAATCGCCACGCCACTGGCGTCATACTCGACCGACGCAGCACCGCTAGCGGCAATTAACGTGTTACTTCCCACGTCATTCGAAACCAGCATCGAGGCTGCGCCACCCGTCAAGGTATTCGACGTACCGGATGCGATCAACGTATCGCCAATGCCATTCCCTGCGAGAAAATCGTTGCCATTTTCTGTGCCGATCAGCGTGTCACTGTTCCCACTCGCCACGACCTGTGTGATGCCGATAAGCGTATCGCTGGTCCCACCACCGACGACATTGGTCACTGCGCCCGTGGCGAGGTCGATCACGATTCCGTTGTACGAGTACAGGGCCTGTGCACCGCCTGCGCCAGCCTCAAGCGTATTTCCAGCCATGTTGCTGATTAGTGTCGTCGCTCCGCCTCCCCCGATGAGTGTGTCGTCCTGACCGCTGCCCCACAGGATGCCAGCCGAAGTTCCACCAGTTAGCGTATCGCCAGTCCCGACGACATTCACACTGGAAATATTGATGAGGGTATCGTCCACCCCACTGCCGTTCACCGAAGCCGATCCTGCGGCAAGGTTCACCGTCAGTGAATTTGCGACGTAAAACGCCTGCGTCAGTCCGGCTCCCCCGATCAGGGTATTTCCACCCGCATCGCTGGCAAGGTCATCAGTCCCGCTACCCGCTTCGAGCAGGTTGCCGGTACCGCCGCTCGCAGTCAGAATGTCCGTGCCGTTGCCTGCAATCAGTGTGTTCGAGCCGCCGTCCGCAGACAGCACATTAACGCTGCCGTTGCCAGCTATCAGCGTGTTCGAATTACCCGATACGTTAATGACATCATCACCCGAGCCGCCCAGCAATGTGTCGTGCGTTTGCTGCGTGTTTGTGTTCGCGTCCATCTGATCGGAACCGGCACCGCCCACAAAGACGTTATCCGATCCGGTTCCGCTCACCATCAGTTCGTCTGTTCCTGCGCCTGCGACAAGCAGGTTTGCCGACCCCGACACGTTGAGCATGTCGACGCCGCTACCGCCGACTAACGTATTCGAGTTGCCTGATGCGGTAATGACATCGATACCCCCATTTGCGAGCAGGGTGTCACTGGAACCTGTGACCGTCAGCGTGTCGATGTGCGTTTTGCCATCATCGATCATGCCACCGTTCTGCGCGAGATTGATTTCCGCATTACTCAGATTCGCGAACGACGCGGCTGAAACGCCCGCAAAATTGTCGAAATATGAGAGTGCGGCAGCGTTCACGCCGACGAGCAGCACTGATGTCGTTCCCACCTGGATTTCGGTGCCGTTAGCAACCTCTGTGATCGAAACCGTGCTTCCAGGACTCAGGAAATCAACCCGGCTTCCGCCCATGCCCGCATGAAAGCCATTAATCGTGACCTGCGCGCCTGGCAAAATAACGTAGGTACTGGGCGTCGCGCCGTCGCTGAGAGTTTCGGTCCCCTCTGCCGCCAGCACGAGATCGCCGCCCGCCGCCTGGACCGTTGAGCCAGCCGCTGCAAATGTGAAGGTCGAGGTATTCCAGGCCTGTGCGACCGACTGGAGCAACTGTTCGAACGCAGCCATCCCGTTTGCTTCAAGCTGGGTGAGATTCGATTGCGCTGCGAAAGCATCCATCGCCTCCTGCGCATCCGTCTGGCCCAGGTAGTATTCGCCGCTTGTCAGTCGCGCCTGCGAGACGGCAACGTCCGAACCGGTCAGCGCGGCTGTTGCCTGCGGCAGATCAGCGAAAACAGTCACAATCGAATTGAATGCCGTGAGCCATGCCTGTTCCGCGACCGCAGCCTCTGATGTTGCGCCCACATCGGCGTTAGACCCGACTCCTGCATTTTGCATGTCGGCACTCATTGCCGCGCTTTCACTTGATGACTGTTTACCGGTCGCGGTGACTACGGCCTGCGCCGCAGTCTCTATTGCGTTTAATGCGGTTCCGACCGAACTGGCCGCAGTGGACAAAAGTTCCGGCGCGGCTGATGCTACCATCGTGCCATCGGGCGGCAGAATATAGATGTGTTCGTTATCCATATCGTATTTCTGCCAGGACGATACTGAACCGGTATAAGTCAATGCACCGTTGACGAGCTGGATACCTGTTCCATTAAGCAGGTACCCTTTGCCGAACGGATCATTGGCCATATCCGAAGACATGTTCCAGAGGGTCGTGTCAGACGCAAGCGACGATACTGCCGTCGCGACTTCCTGCGCCTCTCCTTCCGCCTTGCCGGGCAGATAGCTGAGAACCCGTGAATAGTAGGCCAGCGCCGCTGCGCCCTGTCCGTCGAGTGAGGATGTCTGTCCGGGGCTGGTACCTGCACCGCCAGTTACATCCTGTGCCGGTGTTGGGGTGCTGCTGGTAGCGGTGGTGCTGCTGGTAGCGGTGGCGCTGCTGGCAGCAACCGTGGCCGCGACAGGTTCATGGCTGGCAGGCAGGGCGGTCAGGTTGCTTATGGTCAGAGGACTGGGCGTGGAGCTATTGCCCGTTGATGGCGGAAGAGTAAAACCATATTCAATAGCGGTGGCCGTGAGCCATCCTGATCCCTCAGGCGTAGGAAGACTCGTAGGCGTGATCCAGTCGTAGGGGATATAGGTCCAGCCGCCCGAACCTGATCCATCGTCGCCTGACCCATCACCGCCTGATCCATTATCGTTACCCGACGTATTGCTGGTGAACGTACCGAAACCCAGGATCGAGTACATGAAATCCCGGGCGTCGTCGATGTCGTTGCCGAACATTTCCTGAAGAAAATATCCGAAAGGGCCCGGATCGAGATCGAAGGAAGTTACGAGCGTGCTGCCATCAGCACTGTTGACATAGCTCTGGCCTTCATAAGTGTAGGCTGTCAGTTGCCCATCTACCATCGAAAACGAATCATCGCCCTCATCGTAGTTTTCGTTCAGATCGGGAGTCGGTAGCACTTCAACACCGCCGGGCACATAAATCGGCTCAGACGGCGTGGGAGACGGCGCAACATAGGTTGGCGGCACGATAGCAACGATACTTCCCTCATCAGAATCCGAGTTCAGGTCGGTACCGAGTACACTGGAAAATGCATCATCGGTAGTCGAATCGTCGATCAGAGAAGTGAGCGAGGCGATACCGCTTCCAAAACTTTCTGTGGTCAGCACGGCTGTATTGCCCGTACCCAGCGCCGTCGCAATCGAACCCTGGTCTGCCGTCAGTGCCGTCCCGGTCAGTGCGCCCGCGCTCGATGCATCGGTCTGCGCCGTTGCCGACAGCGCAGTGGCGATTGAATCGCCTAGCGCAGTCGCATTTCCGGTCTGAAATGTCTGACCATCAAACGTCGCACCGGTCAGTTGCGGAACACTGCTACCTGAGAGATCGCCGTCGCCATAATTGAGTGTAATGGCGGCACCTGATGAATCGGTCGAACTGAATGTCTGCAAGAGACTACCGGTCTCGCCAAGCTGTGCGGTTTCAGACCAGCCCGTCGCGGGCGCAGACGCAACAGTGATGCTACCCGCGTCCACGGCGACATTCGAGCCTGCTCCGAAATTAAGGACCGACTGACCACCCACGGCGAGCGAGCCGCTTCCATCCGTGGAGTTGAGCGAGACCGATGATGAAATACCGTCTGTGCTGCTTGTATCCTGAACGGTCACGTTACCCGAGTTGTCGACATTGATACTGCCACTGACGTTATTCACCGTTAGGGCTGTGCCGGTACCCAGATCAATCGAGGTCGTTGCATTGCCAAGCAGCGCTGTTACATCGGTTGCGCCAGCCAGGTTCAGCGTGTCGGCGCTTGTGCCCGTACCTTCCAGGGTGAAGGTGCTACCCGCAGCATCATTACCAAATGAGATCGTATTTCCGCCACCGTTCAGCGTCGCACCCGTCACGGTTCCAGAAATGCTTACGTTGTTGCCATTACCAGTTGCAGTGAAATCGCCGCCGACATCGGTAATAGTATTTACGTTGCCGAGAATATCCGTTGACGAGTTCTGTGCTAGCGAAATAGCATCGCCCGACGCGTCAACCTGACTACCGGTACCGCCTAACGTGAAGACATCCCCGGCGAGAGAAGAATTCAATGTGTTTCCGGTGCCATTGAGGATCGCTGCGACCCCGGCTGCGGAATTCACGGTAACGCCATTTCCGTCGATGGTCGCGCTTGCGCCAGCAGTAAAATTGATTACCGCATTACTTATATCAGCAACATCATCTTGACCCGTAATTGTGAATACATACTGATCACTCGACAATTCCGAACCAACCTGGGTGAATAATTGTTGTCCAGATGAATTTAATCCAGTATAACCATCAGACATCAAACCCGTTGCCTGGACGTAACTTAGTTGATTTTCCCCAACAACACTACCCGATCCATTTTTATACGTTATCGTTATTGAACTATGATCTGAATTATATGAAAAATCCGCCTCAGATTCGAGGATTCCACTCGAATTATCCGTGAGCGATTTAATCAAATTTCCATCGGCATCGTATACGTTTGTGACACCACTTTGAAACGATACCGCACTTAAATTGCTTTGATTCAATAAATCCGCAAAGAGCTGAACAGAATCAGGCGCTCCAGTTGAACCGGTGATCGCCGGCGCAGGAGCACATTCAAGTATCGTCTTCCAGTCGAGCGAACCGAGCATGCCAACATCATCTTTTATAGAACCGAACGATAGCGATCCAGTTAACCCACCAAGCAAAACGTTACCGCCAGCCCCTAACAAAGCCTCAGTCGTCCCAGCGTCAATCGCTAGACAATCACGACCAGTGGGGTCTGTAGTATCGATGTTATAGTCGGAAAAATATGAACTATCGTCCAGAACACCTTCGGCAAATAACGTACCGCCCCAGATAGCATAATCGAGGTGTGCTTGTGGAAATAAACTTTGTATCAGCCCAAGGCCGGCTCCCGCATCATCTTTTACGATACCTTGCGGAGAAAACTGATTGGTGTCAAAAAATCCGCCGTTGCTGCTGATCTGTGTGAATACAGTAAGCGCGATTTTGTTAGAAACTTGCTGGAATATCGGATCAGTTAGCGTAACTCCTTCCGAGGCTGCCGCAGCAAACATGTAATCGTGAATCCATGTTCCCGTTGGATTCGGATCGAACAATTGCGTATTCACTAAACCGGCCTGCGAGAACCACTGCACAGTTCCTGGATCGACACCAGGTTGGTTCTTTATATCGTTGTAGATTGCGTTATACGCGTTCAGATAATTGACGTTGTTAGCGCCCGCTCCCTGCGTGATGGCGATGTTTATGAGATTCTGTGTGCTGGTGCTGAGGGCAAATTGGCTCACCTGGCAACTCCAGTTGAAAATGAATCAATGAGATTACGAATTTTCTCATCGACATCCGCCGCTATATCGAGATGTCTTTCAGAGAAAAAATAAGAAATTATTGCACCTGAACGAGTTCGCACAACATTATGGCAGAGACCATCTGGCAAGCCATGATTGTCGAATGGTGTGCAATCGAAAATAACGATTCTGCCGAAAGCTGTTTTCTTCCAGAAATCTTCTCGTGCGTCTGATGGCCCAACATGATAATGTTCAAATCCAAATGGACCAGGTTCTGGATTTTTATCATCCATCAATTTAATCATGTTTTCAAATCCGTCTTCGCTTTCGTGAAGACCGGGAAGCATATCTACTTCCAGAATGAAACCGGGCCAATCCCTAAATAAATCTTCTGTTTCCTTACTGTATGGCTGAAGATCGGGATACGTCATCTTGAGAGTGACGCTTTTCTGAGGACCACCATGCCAGTGATCCATTTCTACAATGTAATTTCGAGGAATCCGATAATGTGTTCCATTGCTGTCAAACCCAACAGGCGTTGTATCCATCGATGGTATATCATCGAACATACCAGCGAAAACCGGCGCCGTCAGACACATAGTTTCAAATAATACAGCCGTGATAAATTTTGCGATGAATTTCATCCCTTCCCCGTCTCCAGAGTGATTCGTATCACCCATGCTTTACGCATACCGCCTGTTCGCCTTCGGACTCCGATGACGATCCCGGAAGATAGCGCCTCCATAATTAGCCGTTCAGTGAATTTCCAATGACGGATGTTCCGGATAATTTGGTTTAAAGAACTAGCGTTGTCGCATAGATCAATTACGAAGACAAAGTAGTCCCAGCGATTCAACATTCGGGTGATGCGGACGGACGGGCGAGCGGCGGCGATAGTCGCTGCGCTTCTTACATTCGCGGCGATCACCTTGCCAAATCGTGTCAATGGCTGCGTTGCGCCAAGGTGCATCCGGCGCGTCCTGCGGCCAAGGCTCAAAAACCCTTTCAGCAATTGCCTTTTGTAAAAGCTCCGGGGCGACTTGCGACGAGGCCAATACAATGCCCAGATGCGTCCGGCATCGGTATACCTAGGCAAAAAATAGCCTGACGGCAAACACCCATGCCCTTTGAAATTCCACATTCTTGATCCCCGTTCTGCGGGTGAGCAGCTCTCGTTTGCTGCGCATATCTTCCGTCGCAGCATGCTTATTTACGTTCTAACCACGCTCGATGTTTGTATCGAGTTATGCCCAAGAGCATATCTGCGTCAACCGTAGGCACGCATATTAATTTCGGATACCTTACAATATAAGTGTAGGCCTGCGCAGCGACAAACTAGATTCAAGACGTTATACGAAACCAAAAAGAGCATCCAGTGAACGTTTTCTGACGGATGTTACGGACAAAGTGTAATGCTCGATTCATTCGCCGTGACAGCGTCAATGACCGATGTCGCAAGCGTGGACTTCACCCGCTTGCGCCGCCGACACCGACATGCCGACCTAACTCGCAGCCGTAGCCAGCCGTATTCGAACTTAAAAATAAAAGTCCTACATTTAACTAGACGGATCAACGCGCGAGGACCCGCACTATTCCTCTCGATCTTCTACCGATGCCGTCGCACCGCGCACCGATGTCAACCTTTCCGGATTATGTCCGATGTATAGGAGGCCGGATGGTACGGCTTGCAGATTCAGCTATGCTCATCAGTTAGTTTGATAAATCAGTGGCCAAACGGAATCCCAGCGTGCTGTCTCGGGCGCTTTCCTTGAGAGCAGACCGATCAGCTGATCGGACTGCAAATGGCACGGAAGCCCAGCTTCCTCCACGCATAACCTTTGAATCACAATAAGCCGCACCGAAAGCAGGCGCGGGTGGAATGGGATTGCGATAACCGATATGCGAACAATCCGAAACCCATTGATACGCGTTCCCCAACATGTCGAAAAAACCCCATGGATTGGGTTGAAATGACCCTACCGGAGCCGTCCGCAAGTAACCGACGTCGCAATTCACATGTGGGCCGTCAAGACCTGCTTTTTCTTTTGATAGGTCGCGGGCATTTTCATACTCACATTGCAGAGTCCTGTCACTGCCCCAGTACGTCGGTGTGGTTGTTCCTGCTCTTGCGGCGTATTCCCATTCTTCTTCTGTCGGGAGGCGATATGATTTCGACCCGCTCGATACCTTTTAATTGAGCCACGCTATAAATTTTTGCGTATCGTCCCACGAAATACAAATTACTGGGTCCTGATCGGTTTGCCTGAATCCTGGATTTTGCCAATCCGCATCAGAATTCACTATCCAATTGTGTCCATTGAATATTTTGCATCCTTTTCCGATAAATCCCGTTTCTTTCGCAAAGATAGAAAATTGGCGCCTGGTTACGTTAAATTTCGCAATCGCAAATGACTTTACATTAACAGGATGCTGCGGAGATTCATAAGAATACGAGGATTGATAACCTGTTGCACCAAGAAATTCTTGTGCAGTAGCTCCCATCATATACTTACCAGGAGGAAGGACAATCATCTCAGAACAGACGTCGCAGTCCTGAAAATGTTCGAATGGCTTATATGTTTGGCTCGCTGAAATAAGAGTTTGTCCAATTACCACGGTCGTCCATAAAAACGCAAGCAGCATTATTGCGACAGGTCTTCCAGTGACTTTCATTCTTTCCCCGCGTCAAGAACAAATCAAACCACCCATGCTTTCCGCATACCCTCTACTCGCCTTTTTACTTCAACGACGATCTCGGAAGATAACGCGTCCAGAATGGGCTGTTCAGTGAATTTTTAATGTCAAATGTTACGGACAATCTGGTCGAGAGAAATTGTACTGACAATCTTCCATGGACTCCTTTTATGAAATCCGTGGTCAATCCAAATATTCACCAAAGGGGTCTGGTTTGGGAGAACTGTATCGAATCTTGAGATGGCCCATCGGCCTGTTCAATCGTAATCAAGGTGAGAAAACATTCAAATGGCATATCATGTCACCATACCCGATAGACCAGTTCATGGATTTTTCCCTGTGGACCAGAAGACGTCTTGTCTTCTATTTCTTTGGTATGAACAGGCCTGGCGATCTGGCCTATTGATCTCGTGATCAGCGTTTCCGCCCAGTCCTCGAAAGCGGAGGTCCACCGTAGTGGTGGAATCGGCCAGCGTCAACGCTGACTGTGCGAGAATTAGTGTCCGTTGACATCGGACAGGAAGGTGCTACCCATGGATCAACCCGAAACCCACATCACTGCGCCCATCCTCACTACCGACTCGTCGGTGTGGTTTTCCGCGTATGGTTTCGGATGGGGATACTGCGCCTTCGCACTGCCTGCCAAAGTGATCTGCGAAGCACTCGGTGCGGCGAACGAGACGCCAAAACAGTTGATCCTCGCGTTCGAGCTTGGCAAACGCCGTCTTCTAAAAGCGGTAGCCGAAAAGGCATTGCCGAGCACCGGCGAGCGCATAACGCTTTCCGCGGCTGACATCTAGACCCCGCTAGCGCACCGCTCGACGACGCTATCACGGCGCCGGACTCGCCACTTCCGAATTCTGCGAGTGCGTGAGCCAGACGTGCGTTTGATACCCTGTCACTCGCACTGAGCCATAGCGCGGCAAATCTAGACTGAAATCAGAAATCCGCTTCTCAAGCTAGCTCGCATAGTGTGCTGGAAACTCATACTTGGACCGACATCGAATTCTGTGAAGCAACGAGCTTCGGTGGCGGATCGCACTTACACATGCAGAGATCGTCACTCAGCGCCGCTGGTCGTCCGTCCGGTCCCGTCATCGACTGGCGAGGGCCGTCGCATTTAATCTTACCCGTCGAATTGCAGGTCAGGCACGCCACATCGTCACCTTCGTGGGCGACATGTTTGCTATCGTATTTAAGGGTCGTTGGCTTCGCATGGACCGTTCCTGATGCTGTCGTGCGGTCGTCGTCCAGTATCAGATATCGTTTCATTTTGGGTCCACCGGGTATCGAAGCGTCACGCCTCGCGAATGCATTCGACTCTTTAGCTCGTGCCTTCGCGGCCTAGTAGCGCTCGCGCGGACATTACCGACCCGAGCAACCACCTGGCCGGCGATTTCATGCGTGATGACAAGCGGGATTTTTGATCTCATGTTGCCCTACGATTATGCCCGATAAAGTAAATCGTCAATTGCATGACATGGTTGATCATTCGCTGACGTATCGACACAAGAAAAATCACCAGTCGCAGCCCATACCTTTAGTCGGCTTCGCATTTATATCAAATTCAAAATCGTATGTTTTCTGACTTCTATAATTCTTGTACGACATCGATTCTATGTTCCCACCTTGACTCACCATCTCATACTCGCCAGTTATAGCTCCCTTCGAAACCTCCAACCATTTCGCCGTCAACTCAGAAGGGCGACCTTCTGTTGTTGGGTCCTCCTTAAAGTCTGCCAAAACAAGAGGTATCAACTCCTTGGACTTCTCATATTTGACAAATGCTCCAGACCATTTGACCGAATCGTCAAAATACGTTCTCAACTCGAAACGTGAGGCATTTCCTCCAACCGGCGAAAAACAATAGTCCTCCTGACTCACTTCGCAATAGGCTGGGAGAGAGATTGAAAAAATAATTAATGCCAATATTTTCTTCATCAGTTCCTCGATATCATGGTTGTTGACGTCGCACGGATGCCTGTATCGTCCAGGTTTTCTTGTAAAACATCATTACTCCCTTGGGGGGATGTCCAACCATCACGGGGTGCCCTTGCGCATCGAGCTTAGGCTCTTTCTTGCTATTGCGACGCCAGTCAAATGTAATGGGAACGCTATCGGAGTCGAAAATTTCATCCAGCAGAATATTTCGCAGATACATCACACCCTGAAGGCGAAGCTCCAAACCGTTGAGTTTCTCGATATCAACATAACCGTTTACGTCCTCACTCACCGTAATAGCCTGGTCCTGACTACAACCGGCATCCATGTGCCGAAGCATGTTACTCCTCTTTACAATATAGAAACATGCGCTGTCGACACAATTTTCAGTGTTCCGGTTACCTTGATTGTCTTTCGCAATAAATTCATCGGGGTCCCACCCCAAGGCGCTGTATTTGGTCGGCGTGGCACTACTGCTAGGGAATTTCCTAAAATCCCCGTATGATTTATAGTTTTCGGTGGAAGTTAATTGAATCAGCCCTCTCCCGTAGTAAGGCGCATAACTTGCATTCTCTCCATTACCCTCCACAACCTGTGACAGGCATCCGGTCTCAGGAATTACATGCGAGAACAATTGCAATAACCGTAATTTGCTGCCATCAATCCCGTATTTTCTCGTCCCCCGATTGAATGCATCGACCCAATCCGTGGCTCGCGAAATTGCAGCGTGCCAGCCAATGGTATCCGTGACAAAATCAGCGTGATACAGGCGTAAAAGCGTATGTGGGATACATTGAGCCATTTCTTCTGCACGCAGCCACCCGCATTTCCTGAAGTGCCGAATGAACTGCAGGGGATGAAAGAACCACAATTCACCGGACGGCAAACCAGTTTTGTCCCAGAACTGGAATTTCTTGAGCAGCGCAAGAAAGTCGCTGTACCCGGTCCCGGTCGGGTCAAGTGCTGCCTGTTTACCGAAAAACCCGTCCGGCGCATCTAACGCTGCGTACCGGGTCTCGTTCTGGGTGCTATCCCACTCGGTTGGCGCGTGGCACACGAAACCTTTCAGCTTCTTTCGTATGGCGTCGTTATTTTTCACATACTCGCTGAGTGCATCCTCATCCTGGGACTCACTTGGAGCCCATGTCGTCGCTGCCACATCCCCTATAATCTTTTTCAGTTCGTCAGCATCGCACATGCCATCGTTTTTAAATGGCGTATTTCCATCAGCCTTGCTGATTTTCCGCCACCCCGTGAAGAATGGGAAATCCGCATCCGACAGTTTGATAACGGAATCGGAATTGACATCGATGTATCCTTCCTTCCCCGACGCAAACGTCATCCGCATCCAGGTAGCGCGCGCCGCTCCAGCAGCCAGTATTGGCTGTGACGACAGAATTCGCCCGAATCGGAGTAGTTCATAGCCGTCACTCGGACAGTCCTTATAGAGCTTCGTCGCCCGGTCGTACAGATCGTATTCGTAGTCGGGGTCCGCTACAGGCTGGGATGTGAGTGGCGTTCGTGTGCCATCCACCGCCACGCTCCAGGTGCTCGTATACCGGGTTCCTTTATGAAAATACGTCTCGACGTGCAGCGTAGTTGGATTCGCACCACCTGGAAGCGGCTCAAATTTGAATCCGTTCAATATGCCGTCCGCATCCGCCCCTGTCGGCTTTGCGAGAAACGGCTGACCAGACGGAATGATGTAATAGCTGTGCCCCCAGTAGTCCGTGCCAGCGGGTGTCGTGGGGTTTTTGTTATCAAGCTGTGTACTACCGAAATAGGCATTAAAATCATCCGGCAGCATGAAGATTTCAAAATGGAGGTGTTTTTGATCATGACAACGCCCGGCTAATCCAAGCACATCTTTCCGATACACCTTCTTGCCCCCTCCTGATTGCGCCGGGGGCGGCGCGGTGGGGACCATTAACACTTCACCAGGCGAAGCTGCCTGCAAGAATTCCGGCAAGCTATCTTTACTCACGCCCAAGCCCACATAGCCATCCAGTTCCAGCAAATGCATGTACAGCGAATAGAATGTGATCGAGCGGCCCTCGCCGGTTTCGGTCTGATGCTTGAGCAGGACAAAGCCCGCGTTACTGTTCAGCTTACCGCTACCGTCATCGACAGCTTTCTGACACACCCGGTATGCAATCACTTCACCATCGGCAATCGCACGAACGCGCTCGTTCTGCGTGGAGGGCATAAGATGAACACCCGTATGCCAGCGCCGATCAAAGGCAATCGGATAGATGCCATGGGCAAGTTCATACGCATCCACGGCATCCATCATCGGATCGATCATCTGGTCGCCGCTGGATGTCGCGCTCGAATCAGGCAAAAAAGGAGGACTGATAATCATCGTTGTTATCGTGACAGGTTATAGACGTTTGTGATTTTCAAATCACCTTGCGGGAGCGTTGGCAGCGGGGTATCGCCCCCCTCTGGCCCCTCAAACGAGTGCGATGCGGCTTTGACCGTGAATTTTCCAGGACAATGGATTTCCACGTTGCCGTTCTCAATCGTGATGCTCGCGCCACCGCTCGTCACAACCACTTTCTGTTTTGCCGCGACCAGCACATCCTGACCAGCACTGGATATGCGCAACTGCTTTTCCGAGAACAGATCCATCCCGTCGTTCTGTGCCTGAATCTCCACCTTGCCATTGCCCGCGAACAGCTTCATTCCGGCGCTCTGGACAAACAGGCTGATCTTTTCGGCTACGCTCGCCACGAACGATTTTCCGGCAGCGAAATATGTACTTTCGCCACTCACGAAATTCAGGTGCTGATCGGCGGTCATGCGTGCCGATTTTTCCGTTGAGATGCCGATTCCGGACGGGCTACCGAACAGCATTTGCGGCTCACTGAAAGCGGTTGCATTGCCTGTACCGCCTCCGGCTGTCCGGCCTCCTGTAGATTGAGCAGCGACAGTATGTTTTGTCGCACTGGTGTACTGCGTGAGCGAATCGTGACCCGGCTGCAGGCTTTCCGCGTTGCGCTGCCTGCTCGCGTCCGACAGACCCTTGACCACGTTTTCCGCGCGCATCAGTTGCTGCTGCGTATCCGACGTGTCGAACGGTTGGCTGCCTGCTGACGTGGTGTGCGTCGTGACATAGAGGCCCTTGTTCGCACGTACCGCACCATACGCATCGGTTCTCAGGTCAAACCCGCTTCCCATATACGAGCCGCGCGTGTTCCCGTTCTGGTCAACCAGATAACCCAGGTGGAGCAGGCTGTTCGCGCTGCTGCTGAAAAGTCGCGCCCTCGTCTGACCGGTCGCGTCATCGAGAACCATCTCGTTATAGCCCGAGCCCGAGTACTCCTTGGACCGATAACCCGACAGTATTCCGTTGCTGTTCCATTGCGGTTTGACCGCACCGTTGTAGACCCGATGCAAAACCAGCGGCCTGTCACAATCCCCACCGACATAGCCCACGATCACTTCTTCACCGATACGCGGAATATGGACACCGCCGTATCCGCTGCCCGTATCCGACTGTGCGACTCTTATCCAGCATGATGCCTGCTCGTTGCCAGGATTCAGTCGGTCCCAGACGAACTGAACCTTTATGCGGTTCAGTTCGTCCGTATAGGCTTCTTCCCCCTTCGGCCCAACGACAATCGCCGTTTCAAGGTGCATCTCGGGCTTCCGGTGCTCGAAAGGGCTGCGATACGGCACACTCACGCGTTGCGCCTCGACCTCGACCAGATAAAAGCCTTTGCTGCCGTCCGCGTGAGCAATCGTCAACGACTCATTGCCAGCACTTTCCGCCCTCGCCTCTGCGAGTTGCTTTTTCAGGCTATGTGGAAAATTCGATTCACCCGACGACAGCGGCAGATTGTTCTCGATGTAGCGCCGCACCTTTATTGCAGCGAATTCGCGCTGGCTGGCCTGATCGCTGTCATGCACCGGATGACTGTCCAGAGTGAAGCGAAGGCCAGCGTCTATGGCAAGGACACCACCCGCGCCATGAAACCGCTTGGCTCGTGACTCCCATTCTTCCAGACGTATTTTCGACAGATGTTCGCCGCGATCCTGCGTGGCGTAGGTGTACGGTCCCGTGTACTCATATACCTCGGCCTGCTCAGGCAGGTTACCCTGGTTCGCCCGCGTCGGCAGCGTCGTCCCTTTGGGATTGGAAGGTGCGGATGGTGACTTGTAGTCGAATGTGCATGTCGTATGGATCGCACTTTGAAGCGTGCGTGATGCGCCCCATTGCGTGAATGCATTCGCCGCGCTGGTGACGCCAGAACGGTAGAATTCGACAGTCTCCGGCGACATCGCATCGAGGCTGTAGACGTCGTCGGTAATGACGAGCGTGTGCGACTTGCCGTCCGTGCTATGTCGCCAGAAGCCGAACAGGCCTTCGTCTTCCATCAGGCGATGCACGAAATTCCAGTCGGTTTCGCTCTGCCGACAGTAAGAGCGTGGCGGCAGCGGCTGTGATAGCGCAAACTGGAAATATCCCTTCGCCTGTGGATGCTCGTTGAATACGTCGGTAATGATTTCGTCGGCGGACTTGTCCTGCCAGTTCCGCATGTCGCGCCGGAACCTCAGGAAATGCATCCACGATGCGAAAGATAATTGATAGCTTGCCAGACTCCCATCTGCGCCAAGCCTTCGCGCCGTATGGATATAGCCGTTAACCGGCTTGTACGATTTATCACCCTGCTGTATCCAGAGTGTCATCGGCTGCGCGATGAGCTTCTTGAGCTCGACGTCGCCCGCCCCCGACAGCATATCCAGCGTCACGCTGAAATCGCGGCCCAGTTCGCCGTGCGTGACGGCACGGTGCGGCACCAACGTGTCCTTCGGCAAGGCAGGAATGTCGGTTTTCAGCAGTCGGTCCTGCTGAATCAGGCCACCCCGGATGGCCTGGACAAGGTCAGTCATGTTCATATTCGATATCCATCGTGCCCGGTGAAGGCGCGCGCCTCACCTGCTCTCTCACGGGATCGGCTTCCCGAATCTGCATCCCTGCGACGTGTCGCAATTTGGGCAATGAGAATTTACAGCAAAATTAAAGGCCCCGGCGTATCTGGAAAACGTCAAGTCTGGATTTAACGTTCGGGCGACGGATATTTAGTCGGGGTAACCGTGTATTCGCATCGAGCTTTATTCAATATGAATAAGTCATGAGCAGGACTCGTCCGATGCAAGGCGCATAGCGGTACCTACGGTTGACTGGTGATTTCGACGCCCGGCGATCTGCGGCACGGTGTTGCAATCGGTTTGCGACTAGGAAATCGTTGTAGATGTGCTCGGGTACGCTGAACCCCGAATCGTTGCCACGACGGTTCGCGCAAGTCAACGACTGGATCGACGATGAGGTCGTGCGGTTCATCAACACTCAATCGACAGACGCGGGACCGATGCATAATTGATTTCGCGGCACCGCGACTGTTTCGCTCCCGCGCCCCCAACGCGTCTCGTGCACACAAACAAAAGCGCTATCGCCCGAAACATCCAGTACCTTGCGCACGATGCTTTGTGCGCCGTGGGGCAAATCGCATCCGTCAGCCTCGTGACATCGCTGAAACATTGAGTACGTGCTTCAGTTGAGGAAAAATCTCATCCCAACTATTTTCCAGTACAGCACGGTATGTGATGTCCTCGCCTGGAAACGCCGCGACCGCAAAATCACTCAGCCGGAAATGTCGATACTCGCTGATTGCCCTAGCGGCACAAAAGCGCTCTATCCCCAGATGCGCGACTGCTTGCCCCGCCGTTTCGAATTCGGCAATCGAAGTCACGAAAAATGGCATTGTCTCCGTTAAGCTCTGTGAAAGATGAGCCTTTTCCAGCCTGCGTTTCACGCACTCGATGAGATAGTCCACCACTTGAGGCGTGAATAGGTACCAATCCTCGTAAGTAACGACGAACGGATAGCTTGGCAGTCCGTTGTATATCCATTTCGAGCGCCCGTTGATCGCATTGCTAACGTTTTTATACAGTTGAACGACTGCAATCGCGAGATCATCAAGCGACTGCTCAAGTGATCCTCCTTCGGCAATTTCCTTGGCCTCTTGCTTCAGTCGTCGCGCTTTGCTTTCAATGAAGATGTTACCTGTCGTATCGCTCACGATCCAGTCAACGCCATGCTTCATGTGCCCTTTGATGATCTCGTGAGGCTGCTCCCCTGCGACAGAAAACCGATCAGAATCAAAAACCTCGCGTAGAACCTTGCCGACGTACCGCTCGAAAGCGCGCCCGTATTTGTCACCGAATGGCATGTCGCTTTTCAGTAGATCATAGAATAGCCCTTCCGTTACGCGACGAAGCAACAAGTCGGGCAGCGGGCACCAGAAGACCGGCGTCCGCCCTTTGTCGAGATTTATCAATGGACACGCTTCCAACGCGTTCCACGTAAATGCCCAGCCCTCATCGTAGCGCTGTCGTTCAGCAAGGGCGGTGCGCAATTCCTCGACCGTCGTACCGGTCATTTTGAAGAAGGCGTCGCGGGCTTCGCACGTTACCCCTACCGGCGAACAATCTAACGCCGAACTAGTCCCCACGTGTTGCGTCGCCATGCCACGTATCGCCAATGCCAGCGTGTACACAGAACCGACCGTGAGGCCGGTCGTCTGTTCAAAAATCGGCGCCAATTCACGGTCGCTGTATATGTGAAAGGCACGAAACACCCGTGCCTCATCGCGGGCGTATTGCCAGCGAGCCTGCTGCTGGATCACCGGATGCAAAGCTCTCATGGCGCTACCGCCTGAATCTATCGTCCGCCCTGAAGTACCCTCGCTGATTCGCCGGATATGGTTGATAAATCTAAACAGACCGGTGGACGTCGATAGCCCGTCCTGATCGCCTGCAGCGTGAAGCAGAATTTCGCGACACAGGACGTGAAGTTCCCAGACATAGATATCAAAGTCTGGGCCGCTTGCGCGCGTCCGTAGCTTCAGCACCCCCGACGCACCCACGCACTGCTGATATTGCCAAATGCGTGCGAGAGCGGGGCGAAGCGCCAATTTCCTAATGTCGTTCCTAAGTGGCTTGTACAAATCGAATATGTCAATCACGCTAGAAGGACTCTGATTTTTTCTTCGGAGAAGGTATTAGTCATTTTCGCGAGAATGGCGATCATTCAATCAACGAACATTCGGATTTTCCGTCGCACTATATAGGAAGGACGAAGTCGCTAGCCTGCTGAAGAGGGTGGCCAAATCTTTATCGTCGATATCGCCATTTGGGGCATTCTGCGCCAGTGTAACGAAGCGCGACACGCCCAACATCTGCCCGATAAAGGCGAACATCGCAAGCGAGTTGTCCATATCAAGATTGATGCCTCGCTCAACGGCTAGGCTGGACGCGTTGCTCGACATCTTCAGCCACGTATCGGCGTCGTCAATTGGACGAAGGAAATCTATTTCGCGGTGCACATGTGGTAGCCCAGCGCTTTTCAAATGATCTGCGTATCGTGGCAGTTCAGCATAGACTACGCTGCCTCGCATTGCACCAGCCCGAGCATTTATCCGCAGGGCACCACTCTGTTCTGTCTCGCGATAAATCTTTGTGACCATGTGGAAGATAGCAGCCATCATGAACAAGGATGGGGTAAGGTCGACAACAAAAAGACCCCTCATCGTCTCCGGATCAGTACTGGCCAGATAGTCAGCCAGCGATTGTAGGCGTTCATGCCCAAGCTGCGTTTCCTTAAATCTCTGACCATCCCAAATATGTGTCGCCAACGGTAAGCTGATAAAGTGTATACCTCGGCGGTAGTCATAGTCCCACATCGGTGACGGTAAAACAGGGGTGCCTTCTACATGCCTCGCCACGTAAGACGTATCCAGCGGATAAACATTGTTCATAAGCGGTACGCCACCGGGCACAATTGGTGTCTGGGCAATATCTTGAAATTCTTTTAGCGATAATTTACGCGCGCCAGAGTCTTCTACCGGCGATTCCATGGCCATAACTATCTCGAAACGTGGTAATTTGGAATCGTTTTGGGTGCATAGAAAGGTTACTCTATCGCGCAAAGCCTCCTTCTTGCGCTTCCCTTCAAACCATAGCCGTTCAAAGAGACCTAGGTCCGTAAGCGGAAGCGGCGACGCCGAGTCACCCTTGCGGGTGTACACGCTACCGCTACTGTGAAGATACGGCGCTCGGTCACCCTTTTCGATGCGAACTAACACCACCCAACGCTCGGTTTGCTCTTCGGAAAAGCCTGGCACTTCAATTGATTTCGCGTGGAAAATCGGACATGGTTGCAAATGAGCTTCGGCTGCTTGCCTAATGCGCGTCTTCGCCTCGTCCGCCTGTTCTAACGACATGGGGGCGAAAGCTCCCATTCGCCTAGTTTTAGCGTCTTCCTGTATCCCGATGACTAACAGCCCTCCATGGGCATTCGCGAACGAGCTTAGCGATTTTGCCAATTTTTGGGAATCGGGCAACTGCAGCTTGAATTCGACAAACCATCCTTCTTCGAGCGCTCTTAACTCTTCCAGATCATTAGACTGGATACTATCAACGGACCTTTGGAATAGCGGAAGCAAGCTTTTGCTGGAAATCGACGGAACGCCTGCATCGTCAGGCAAAGGTACTTCGGACGGTCTTGGCGTCGTCGTCATAATTTTTCGCCTAATTGCGAAGCTCTTATGCTTGTCTCGGTCGAGCTAACTCACTCGTGGGTGAATGGGTCCTTCGACAGGAGTGGGCTTTGGTCATTGGTGATTCAAGCATGCAACCATCTGTGAAATCTTCTCGGAAGTGTAACCGGCCTGTGCAGCAAGCTGAAGGATGGAGCCCTGTGTAACCTCAGTTTGGATGACTTTTCCATTACTTTTGAACGCCGCTTTCCCTAATACAAGAAACTCGATGGGTCCATCGATGCCAGCATCGGCGCGTATGTCTGCACTTGAAACAGCGTGGCGACCAACCGCGCATCGGTCTTTGCCCCCCCCGTCTGGTTTTGACGTGAAAGGTGGCTTCAGGCTTGTTTCTTCGGTTCCACAGCGCTTATCGCTCGGTATAGGTCCGGGTTTTTGGAGAGTTACAGCACCGTAGCGAAGCAACTGGTGCAACGCGATTGACCCTTCCCCGAAGGCTGGTCCCGTGTCTCCGATAACTGCGGTCGTGGCATGCAAGCCAGGACCGCCTATCCACACGAGTTTTCCGAGAAGACCCGCAGACGGTGTGACCGCAATCGGTAACGCCTCCGAGTCAAGGTATGCAGGAGAACCGGCAACTAAGTGCCGGAGCGAGGTAGTCGAGGCGTATGTTTGAATTTCTTGTCCGACAACGGACGAGATTAGTTTGCCCTTCTTAAGACGCCCCTTGCCGTTGCCTACGATATACCCATCGCGACATTCGTTAAGCTGCTGCCCAGGAATCATCGGTTGCACATCAATTCCAAACACACAGAATTCGTCGGTTCCCGGCTCAAAATCTGCGACTTCCGCTCGAAGCAGCTTTTGCGAGCAGTGGGTATCGCAAGTTTCCCTCGCACCATTTTTCCATCTAGCAAGCCCGTCGGCGATATATGTGAAGCCGTGGTTCCCGACGGTGTAAGAACTGACGCCACCATCGGGATTTACGGCGAGCGGCGCACGAACCGCTATCGATCCGTCGGGAAATACTCTTGTGTGCAGTGAAACCTTCTTGCCGTCAATCTTGCCGACCATCGTTCCGGGTACCCCACATGTTGCTTGTGTAACTTGTGCGCCCGCATAGTTGACCGCAAGAGCGAGTGCGAGTGCGAGTCCGATTAGCTTTTCGAAGACGCGAAAATTCATCATATTCATATCGAATCCTTATGATTCATGTCTTTTACTGAGGTAGTCAAGTGTGCGAGGTGGCCCGGTTCGAGATACGATTTTCTCGATCCACTCATTGTTTTTTGCTTCCGGCCGGACTCGATGCCGCGTTTGCCGCGGATGCTCCGGTTGCCGCGGATGCTCCTATTGCTGCGCTTGCCGCATTTGCGCCGGAGGCGGAATTTGGGTTGCTTGCAACCGGCAGTCCCGCAAGGAGTGGGGCTTGAGCCGCGGCCGACGATGCGGGGCTCGCGGGCGCGGTCTGAGCTGCCGAGGCTCCTGAATCGGCGGACGCGCCCTTTGCCGAGCTCAGGGAATCATTCAGGATGTTTTTTAGTCCAAGCGGCGTGCAATAAGATGCATATTGCAATAGCGCACGCTCGGCCAGAAAATAGCTAAAACCGGTTTGCCCTGGTGCGACTGAAAATGTCTGCGACACCAACGTTTGATATGATTTTCCCATGTAGGTCTTCACAGTTTCACTGAAAAGACCAATATCTGGAGAAACCAGAACGGTGTTATCGTAATTGTCGTTTAACGAAGTAAGAAAATCAAGAGACACCGCCGTCGTTGCAATAGCAGTGCCCGACAAATTAAAAATCCCCTGTAAGGCTGTCACGAGTGTTTTTCCGGTATTTGCATCTTTGAGTGCCATCTGGCGAAGGTCCTGCGATACCTCTGCCCTCGTAAAATATTGTTCGCACACCATGTTGGTCAAATTTACGCCTGCTTCAAAAAAACCACGAATGAAGTCATTGCATGCGGCATCTGTTCCATTCGAAGGCATATATTCGCTAGGTCCGCTAGCCTCGACGGGTGCTGCAGCGGGTGCCGCTGCAGAGGCCGACAGACCACCAGACGGAACACGTACGCACTGAGAGGCGCGGGTTTGGAAATATACCAATCGCGCGACAGCGTAATCGAGATTACTGGGTTCCCCTTTGCGCGGACGTTCCGCGGCAGGCACATCGAGCATCCAATAATTATCCGCGTATTGTTTTTGATAGACGGCGTTCGGCGCGTAAGTCTGCCCATAGAATTTTTCAGTTATGGCATTCATCCAACCGCAAGAATTCAGGAATACTAATGTCGCAACTATTAATATTATCCGCTTCATGCAAACCCCTGTCTATTGGCATCATCTTTATTGATTTATCCGACCTTCACCGATTGAAGGAAAAATATATACAAATAACATGACATCTTTTACTCGGCACATCGAATTTATAGTGTGCCGCATACTCAGCCACCACACTCCAACCTACCGTTAATCTATTACGACGCCACTAAAAATGCGGACGACTTCCATCTGACGCCACTCTTTGTTTCTCAGTGGTCAGATCAATCTTGCGGCACCCAGAGTGAAAAATATCAAACCGGACGGCGCATGGTTAAGTTCGTCACTACCTTCATATGGATAGAGCACGTTCGCGGATTTTTCAAGCATTTTCTACGCACCCACAATTCAATAGCGCACTTTTTACCTATACTCGTTTTAAGTGCCTTCCGAACAAAATAGCTGGCGGCACATTGATCTATCCATATTGCACAAATGCATCTCTTTCGAAACTCTTACATGCGAGAATTCGGAATTCTGCTCATTCAAACACGCACCGCTAGCATGGTCTCCCGAAGTAAGAGCGAAATGGTACATATCTGCAGTGTGAAGATCAGGTCATGTGTGGATGTCCCCGGTGCCCTAGAGACCGTTTCAAAAAGACCCCGAGGGGCCTGTTAACCTTTCCGACAAATTGTTAACCTTGGCCATCTGAACAACGGGAACCAAGGGGATGGGCGCGCCGATCCGCGTGGGCGTGCTCAACCGCATGGTCGCGCTCGCCTGCCCGCACACCGTTCGCATTACCTGAATTCAGCACAAAATGACCAACTTCACCATCAAATTCGATCTATGCAACAACGTATGCAGATGCGCGAGCATGTTTTGAATGACATGGCGCATGATAGCCACGCCGAAAATGAAATCCGCGCCGATCTACCTACCGACCATTTATTGATGAACGCCGGAACCACGTTTACACGTTACCGAGTGACGGGGTCCCCAGATGGTCGTTCGAATCAAGCCAGTCGGGATAGCCGATACGCACCGGCAGCCGTTCGATTTCATATCGTTCGGCAGATGCGGAAAACTCAGCCAGTCGCGCCCACGTTGCCCCTTCCCGCGCGCCGTAAAGGATCAAGGTGTCGGCGGACCAAAACGTTTCGCGAAACCATAATTCGAACGGGTCAAAGACTTCGTGCTGCCAGAGGTTTTCGAGGTCGGGATACACCAATTGATGTCCGGGCAGGTTCAGCGAATCAATCCAGCCGCCCTGCACTTTTCGCGGTTGGCAGTCGATGCACTGCAGGAGGTCCCTGCATTCATCACCTCGATACGCAACAGCCACGGCGATGGTATTCGCGGTCACGACGACCCGGATTGCCGGGTGTAACTTCGAGAGTCCGAATTCGGTCGACGTCTTGCGCTGATCGACTGGCCGTACTTCACCTACCCACGCGGAAATGTGCGTGAACCAATCAAACACGGCGCGCCGACAGGATGAGCAACGCCGCTGTTCGTTCAGCGTCTCACTCGCTTTCCATTTGTAGCCAACCGACTCATATTTACTGGCCCCGCGTACGCGTCTGCATCTGCGCACACGCTGTAGCGAAATGCGCTGCTCGGAAAATGCAGCGTGAGATTGGTAGCGGCGCGTTCGCCGCTGTCGTAATTTAAATAGCATGGCGCTCGTTAACGTCCTTCTGCTGTTCGACGCTTTCCAGCAGAGTGGCCTGGCTGGCGACGGCATCGAGCATCATCCGTCACCCTCTCTCCGAAACCCGAACGGATTTAATATCCCTGCGCTTTTCAATCAGGTTGCGAAATGATTCACGCACGGCTGCGCCGTCAGGAATCGCACGAAGGTGTGCTATCGGGCGCACCGCATCAAATCCGACTACGGTCACGTTGGCGCGTCCAACGATCCTGAGCCAGACTGGCTGATCGAGAACCACGTCCTTTACACGGTACAGTTCGATTTCGTGAAACTTCCTCGACAGCACGCCGAAGCTGTATTTATAGCGTTCGCTCGTCAGTGTGTAGGACCAGCAGCGAACGTTCAGGTAAGCCCATCCGGCGATGAGCACCGCGATAGCCGCCACGATGTAGCTGATGAAGTTTCCACCGTTGAGTCCGGCAAAAATTCCGATGGCAAAGACGACCAGGCACGACACATAAGTCCGGAAATTGACCCACTGCGAAGGGTGTCCAGCCCAGATTTGAACCTCGTTGGTGCTGTTCATATTGGCGTGCCCGTTCACTAGCGCAGCGACGCAACTGCGTCCTGGCAGTCTTCCGATAAGCCCCGGTTAAATGCAAGGAACGTCATCAGGTTAACGACTGACTTCTGAAGCTGCTCCTTACCCGGTGATGTAGCACAGCGCTCGGCGACCGCGTCTGAGCCGTCCCGCTGAATTCCCGCACGAAAAGAGTCGGTCATCTGCTTTTCGGTGTCGCTCAACTGGGAGCGCACCTGGGCTGCATGGGCCGGGTCCGTATATTCGGTGAGATGGACCAGTGCCGCGCCGCATATCCTGGTTGCCGTAACGTACTGCTCGCACGCGGGCGGTATTTCCTGCGCGTGCACGGTGCCCAGCACCAGCCACGTGGCAGCGGCTGCGCCGTATTTCAAAAATGAACTGTTCATTTTTCCCTGTTGCCCGTGAATAGACGAGTGAATAAAAAGCGCCGACAAGAGTCTGTCGGCGAAACGGTCCCGACCTCCGAGGGCTATCTGACCTGCCGGAACCGTGAAACGAAATCAGCGCTGCCTGGATTCGTCACCTGCGCTATAAAAATCATCTAGCGAAAGAAGTATTCCTTGCGGCGCGGGCGCTTCCTGTGGCACAGGCACACGGCGGTGAATCGACGGCCTTAGCTCAAGATTTGGCGTGTCCGTCTCCGGGAACTTCGCCGGGTCGATCAGCAGGAAGTCCGCACCTGGAACCTCGGCAAATACGAGCGCATGCATCGCGAGTGCTTCGCGGATTTTTTCGACCAGGAACGCCGGGAAATTGCCGGTGAAGTGCGCGATCTCGCTTTGCTTGATCCAGGCGGCACGTGGACGCCCCGCTGTCTCGTGATTCGCAAGGATGGCCCGCACAACGATTCCCACCACGACATCTACAGATTCCATTTCGATATCCCGATAAAAAGTTGCGATTGCTAGTCGGGTTGCCTAGCCGCTCAACCATTCGCGCATATCCAGATATGCGTTCTGCGTTGCACGAACCTTGGCTGAAGTGCTGGCCTACATCACCACGCGACGTCCAACGCCATACGCCAGTCACAAATCGAAGTGCGCACCCATCAATGCCATTTTGGCATATTATGCCATGACAATCTGGTCATTCGCGGGAAGTCGTGTTGTCGATCAAAGTCTTGAAATATGACAAATCGACATGCTCCCGAGGAAGACACTCGCCTTGCCGCGAGGATAGGCCCCGCAATTGCCGAGCGCAGGCGCGCTCTTGGTTTGACGCAACTACAATTTGCCGAAATGATCAGCCTCGGGCAGGAGGCCGTTAGCCGCATGGAACGAGGTGAGCGTGGCGTGTCCGCGCAGCGGCTTCAGAAAATTTGCATCGCATTGAATTGTTCAGTGGACGAGCTTTTGCAACAGGGACCGAAGACGGACGACGATAAGAAAGACGAGCACGTGGCGGCGGTCGCGATTGCGATGCGCGATCTGACCAACGACGAGCGGCTTGCTGTCGTCAAAATCGTTCAGCAGGTGTCGGACGTGCTGACACAGCAGCGGCTGGAATTAAAAGCCTCGCACGTGCCCAAGATGAAGACCACTCCCGGGCAAATGAAAAGACCCAAGGATGCGGCTCGCAGAGTTTCCGCGGCAAACAAGACAAAAAAATAGGCCCGTTCGGCTACCTGATTTACAACAGCTACCCTCCGGCTACGAGATAGACGCTAGGAGGCTTTTCGGTACTGGCGTAGGTCCAGGCAGCCTCCCCGTTACCAAGTTCCTGGCGCAGATGCTGGGCGACCTGCGCAACCGAAAGGCATTCTGCAGCAGGACGTTGCCGACAGACTGAATCGCCCACAGGCGTTCGTGTCGAAATACGAAAGCGGGGTGCGGAGACTGGATATGATCGAATTTCTCGACGTGGTGGCCGCGCTTGAGGCCGATCCGATTCAACTGCTGAAGCAGTTCATTGCCCTAGCTGACAGGGCTAAAACGACGCGGCGGTGACTGAGCATCGCGCCCGCGACTACTGCCTTCGCACGGCAGCGGTCACAGGTTCAATCCCTGTACCACCCACCAGAATTACCGCCGATGCCTCTGGAAGCGCATCCGGTGCTGGTTTGGCCGACTGTTCCGGCCAACGCAAGGCTTCTGCTAACTCGACACGAAAAAGCCCTGCACTCGCGGTTTTTTTGTTCGCACATATCTTAATCCGCCTCGCCGTTATCTTCCTACCAAGCTTCGAGCCAACTGGTGTGCTCACTCTCGTTGCCCTTGTCGATGGCCTCATATAAGCCCCCAGCAGCAACCGCGCCAGTCGACGCCACAAGAGTACCGGGGGCAAATCCGCTAACGCTAAAGTTCCCACTGGCGGCGCCGTAATAGAACAAATGATCAATCGATATCCCCTACACCGCAAGAGCAAATCATGGTGAAAGTCACTTCATCTCTCGAAAAATGGTCATGGATAGCCGGGATCATCGGAGCCGTCTGCGCCTGTTTGAGCATACTATTGGCGGTTTGGAATCCATTTTCCTCCAGCGTAAAAATCCCAACCGTACCATCCACTCACTCGATAAGCTTTGGCAGGGGAGCCATAATAATACAAGGTAACGGCAATACAGTTACAACCCCACCAGCTAGCAGTAATGCCGCCACCACTCCACCGGTTACATCAGCGCAAAGAGACGAAGCATCTCGATTTTACTCTATTAATATCGCCGATCAAACGCTCGCGCTTCCAAGTGAACCACGCCACATGGTTCACTACCCACAGATTAGCGGAAATATCCCTCACGACATGCTGGCTCGCGCCAATCATTTTCTTAAGAGAGTGGCACTCACCGAATATGAACGCTACAAAAACAGGGAAGATGTTCGAATTTCATATGACATCGGATTAAAGGATTTCAACTTGATAGGTGTAAACTATGAAATATTTGCGAACAATACCATGGCTGCGCATCCGATCACCAGTACTGATGCCGTGACACTGGACATCGAATCAGGCTCGGGAGTTACGCTTAAAGATTTACTTTCCCCAAATTACATTGGTGAAATTAGTAAAATCATCCATGCAAAACTAGTTGAACTGGATCAATATTACCCATGCGAGAAAGATGTGGATAAAAATACACAAGAAGCCGTGGAAATGATCGAGCATGTTATATCCGAGGACACGGGACATTCTGCCAACACATGCTTCAACTCCATAACACCAGACAGCCAGTATTATCTAACAGATACGTCGATTGTCTTTGTTTTTCCAAAGTACAGCATTGCTCCGGGAGCTGAAGGGGATATTGAAATTCCAATTAATTTCAAAGAAATTCAATATTTGATTAAACCAGACGGCGCGCTGCGACGCTTCTTATAGAAATAATCTGATTCGCTATCTACAAGCATCACTTCATCTATGATTTATCAGATACAATCATAGATGATCCGATTATCGTTGCAAGCACTGCGGCTTCAAATGCTCTTAAGAGTTTGGTAAGCGCGGAAGATCGCCTGCTAGCCATGCCATCACACGCTCATGCCGATTCAAGCTGACATTCGGCTCACGATCCAGCCTGATGCACTCTCCAACATGTGCCGGATTGCAAAGCGCACCCAAGACGGCTGAATCTTGCTTCTGAATCGTTACTAACTGTTCAGAAATCTCCGTGTCAGAAAGCAACTTCGACTTTGCCAGAAGGCCGTCGTAAGCATCGCGTTGTGCTGCTGCCAACATCTGTTTGACTGCGGGCTGATACACGATTACGAATATCGTGATTCCGCAAAGCGACGTTGCGATCAAGTATTGCAGCCAATTCGGAACGTTGGCGAAAACGGACGCACCGAGAAAAAGCTGTGCGAACGATGTCCCTCGATCAATGCGGCCTAGCAAGGTAGACGTCATGCGCTCAAGCCGAGCCGAATAACCGAGCTGAAAAATCAACTCGTCGCGCTCCACTTCCTACCCCTTCGACTTGGGACTAGGAGTAGGTGGTGGTTTTACTGGCGGTACTGACTGACGCGACACGTGACCAGGCTGCACCGTTCGGTCACCGGGCTTGGGCACGGGTGCCCGCAGAGCGTGATCGAACGTCGGCGTGCCGGTTGGTTTCTTCGGAGTTGCCATGGGCTTTCCGGTTGATTTAGTTGTTGATATGCATCGCCGAGCCCACTGCCTCATTTCGGGGGAGGTGATTTCTGAGGCGGCGGATTCGGATTTGTTTTCGGGGCTGGCACCGGCTGCCGAGGTACATGAACTCGGCCAGGCAACGGCGTGCCTTGCTGGCCTGGCTGAGGCGTCGTCGCCCGCAACACTTGTTCGAGGCGTCTATTCCCGAGATTTGAGTTGTTAGCAGTTGCCATTGATCTTCACTGTAGATTTTGCGGGCACTGGGAATCCTATCATGCGAAATCCGCCCCTACACGACCGGCAACAGAAATTGCACCGCCGCCCTCCCGAGTGCGTGGAAAACACCCACGGCGAACGAGCACTTGCAGCGCGCCGCTATAGCCATCGATGACGATGCGCATTATCAGTGCATACCAGCATATTTTGACGATGTGGAGATCATTTTTGCCGGGGAGGAACGCATGGGCCTGTTCAAACTAACGCGCGACCGCGACAAGTGGCAGGCACGTGCATTAGATACCACCAAACCACCAAGGACGAGGTACCGGACAAGCTCCCTTGAAAGCCGTATCGGTCCAAGCAACAGGCGCATGTATGCCCGTTGCTTTGGGCGTCCTGGATGGTACGTCCGCGCGTCGCCTGATCGAAGTCGGCGAGCCGTCAACGATGGCGCCGACGCGTCGCGCACGATTGTCCCATGCAACGATTTTTGTATGTGGTGCATGGAAGCAAACTCTAAGTGTTCGCGATGGGTGAAAAATCGTCGGTCGACAGAAAGCGGTCCAGCCGCTTTTGAGCGTTCTCGATGATGTGACGAGGAATACTTTCCAGTTGCCTGTCGTGGATCGCAAGCACCTGCTCTATCGCCGTGCAACCGTCGCCGGAAATGTCGCAGACTCCATTTCCTTTACCGCGCACTGCACTGCCCTGTAGCGCGGCCTCGGCGGCGCGGAACACATCGAGATCGACACGACCGGTCGTGGTTTCGTGCACGAAGTACGACATGTATATCGCATGAAAGAGTCGGCCAACCGTATCGCGGCTACCCTGGCCTCTCCTTAGCGTAACGAGCGCGAGGTGACATTCGAGCGACGTTTGACGAGCGACATGCGCTGCCAGCGGCAGGAGCATTTCCTTGCTCATTGGCTTTTTGATTTGACGGGCGGCAGACTTGCGCTGCTTCACAGTGTTTCCAAGAAATTTCGACAGATGCAGATTTTCGCACAACGCGATAAAGACTTACGCCCCTCGCCACGACATCACGTTCAACCATGTAATCATGGCCCGCTTGCACATCATCTGATGATCCGGAATAATCAAACCAAGAAATCTTTAAATCTTTATCGATGTTTACATGATTATTCTCATCGGGGCAGAAAAAGGCGGATCGGGAAAAAGTACGATTGCAACCAACGTGGCTGTTCACCTGGCGAAGCAAGCAGTAGACCTTGTTCTTGTCGACACTGATGCACAAGCTACATCCGCGCGCTTTGTAGAGCGCCGTGACGACACGCAGGCTCAACCATCCATCCCTTGCGTACAGAAGACAGGTGACGTTTCATCAACGCTTCGCGATCTCAGCCGCCGCTATCAGGTCGTCATCATTGATGCCGGTGGCCGTGACTCTCGCGAAATGCGTTCAGCAATGGCAGTAGCCGACCTGATGCTCATCCCTACCAAGGCGTCGCAGGCCGACCTCGAAACGCTGCCTAAAGTCAACGACCTGGTCAGCCTGGCGCGCGGACTCAACCCGGAATTAAAAACAACTGTCGTGCTTTCCGGAGCACCGACCAACCCCAGCATCCGTGAAGTGCAGGATGCACGCGAATTATTCAGCCAGTTCGACCAGTTGACACTTGCAGATACAACCATCTGCGAGCGCAAGGTGTACCGTGATGCGCTGCTGGCAGGGCGGGGAGTTGTGGAGCTTGGCAACTCGCAGGCGCGTGCTGAAATTCAGCTTCTGAGCCAGGAATTCTTTGAACTCGACCTTGCGTAAAGGGACCACAAATGAACACCAGCAAATTCAAACTGTCCCCTGCCCGTCCAAGCGCTGAACCGGCATCAGCTAGCAGCATTGCCGAATTCGCAGGCGCTGCGGCAATGGTCGCATCGCAGGCTGACGCAAAGCCAGCGCGCATGTTCCGGCTGAACCTGGACATTGACGCCGACCACCACCGCCGCCTGAAAATCAGGGCCATCGAAGAAGACGCATCCGTGTCCGACATCATCCGCAAACTCGTTGCGGGCTACCTGGGTAGCTGAGCCGATCCCGGAGCATGAACAAGGCGTACCCCGAGCGGTACGCCTTTTTTCCGCCTGCAAATCTTCATTTAAAGATTTGATGACTTGTGTAGATGATGTTCTGAGCATTTCATGTTTTGAGCAGATGTTGACTTGCGCAAATCCTGATCTCTGCAAATCCTGATTTCAGTCTTTCATGTTCTAACGTTCTACGCATATGTTGATTCCTACATTTGCAGATTCCTGCATCTTTATTTCTTTAAATCAATAGACTAAGCTTGCCGGGTCCACAACCGGAGACACCAGATGGCACCGAGCCGCAAGACGCCCAGCACACCGGCAAGCAAAACAGGCAACCGCATCAAACCGGACCAGGCGCGTGTCAGCACCGATGGAACCATCGTCAAACCTGATCAGAAGCACGTTAAAGCGCCCGGAGCAGCCAGCAAGGTCGCCGCACCCGGAAAGGCCAGCAAGCCCGCCACGAAACCGCGTAGCCTGCTCGCACGTAGCAACCTAGACGAAGTGCCCGTCTCGAAGCACGTAAGAGCGCCGACCAAAGCTGTGCCGTCGATCCTCCAGTCGCTCGATGCATGGGCACCCGACGAAACTCCGGGCGATCCAAAGCCACTCAACCTTTTGGTAGAGGCAGAACTGCATAGGCAGTTCAAGGCGTATGCCGTGATACACGACACGACTATTTCACGGCTGCTGAGGGCGCTGATTGCGCGCGAGCTGGATAGCGAAGGGGCGTGATCGGTGAAACAGGCGCTGCGGCTGCGCAGGGGCCGCACAGGCGGTTCGTAGCCGCCAGTTAACGGGGTAGCCCAAGCTGACGCGAACAAAGCCGACTGGCGGGATATTTTTTGTGCTTTCTCGAAATCCTAGCAGATTTTCCAGGATTTCGAGGACTACGAACCATTGCCACGCAATTTGTGCGCCTGAAGTTCTGTGCACCCGAATTTCTGCGTTTCCCGTCAGAATTTCAGGCAGGCCGCTTTTTTAAAGCCCGAAGTCGGTAGCACGGAATTCGTAAAAACTCGGCCTGCTTCCGTCTGGCAAAGTCTTCTGGTCGGTCACCGAATTGCGAGGACCCAGTTTCACCAGGCCGGATGCACGCAGGGCATTGTGAAAAACAATCTCGCCGTGCCTGGTCTTGAGCGCATCGAACGATGCCCGGTTGACCAGGATTTTGAGC
>Ga0302227_10000568_pt1 | contig 31043 bp, 30 predicted proteins | sample II_Palsa_N1_1_FD_193525 | JGI IMG/M metagenome (GOLD analysis project Ga0302227, IMG submission 193525) | Peat permafrost microbial communities from Stordalen Mire near Abisko, Sweden - II_Palsa_N1_1 | ecosystem: Environmental > Terrestrial > Soil > Palsa > Peat permafrost | place: Sweden... | reverse complement strand
AGGCTTCAGCTTCATCGCGTTTTGGAATGCCTCAACAGCATTTGCATCAAAAGTTGGTTGCGCTGCAGTATCCTGCGTAAGCTTGTAAGCATCATTAAAACGGCTACCGGCATTTATCCAGTTTTCGGCGGTATTTTCTTTCCGGGCTATAGCCTGGTAATAAAATGCTGCCGGCGCTGGCTGACTTACGTCGTCCCATGCCTTGGCCAGTTGTTTTTGTATACTCAATTTATCAGCATCACTCGAAGCGTTTTTCAACTGACCTTCCAGATCAACTATTTTGGCTGATAAACCGCCACCGATCACGTTCTTGGCTGAAGTAGATACCATATCAACATTGATATTGGCATTCGGACGTTCAGTTGTTGATGCAACCTTTCCCGTACCTTGCTGTACTTTCGGCTGTACTAATCCCTTAACAGGTAATGAATACAAATAGCCTATAACTATAACTACTGCTACAATAATGGCTATTTGTTCCTTTTTCATGCTAAAAATTATTTGCTTGCTTTTATTTTGTTACCTGATCTAACTTTTTCAACAAAAGTTTTAGCTGGTTTAAAGCTAGGTACAAAATGCTCAGGAATAATAATGGCAGTATTCTTTGAAATATTACGAGCTGTCTTTTTTGCTCTTTTCTTTACTACAAAACTTCCGAATCCTCTAACGTATACATTCTCGCCGCCAACCATTGAACTTTTAACTACTTTAAAAAACGCCTCAACGGTTTCTTGTACGTCAACTTTCTCTATGCCTGTTTTAGTTGAGATTTCAGTTATAATTTCTGCCTTAGTCATATCTGATTTTCTTTTTTTAATTATATAAATACTTAACTGTTTTGGGGTTGCAAAAGTATCTCTTTATAACCAAAGATTGAAATAATTAATACGTTTTTTTTATTCGTTAACAAAAACAGGTGTAAATCTTACATTAAATAAGCAAAACCATGCTTATCATCCTACTTTTGTTACACATGAATTTCTCTGACGAACTGGTACAATGGTACATACAAAACAAGCGCGACCTGCCCTGGCGCAACACTAATAACGCGTATATTATATGGTTGTCTGAAATTATTTTGCAGCAAACGCGTGTTGAACAGGGCCTGCCTTACTTTAACCGTTTTGTTGAACAATACCCCGATGTAAGCAGTTTCGCAGCCGCACATGAAGATGATATTTTAAAGCTGTGGCAGGGCCTGGGTTATTACTCGCGCGGGCGTAACATGCTTAAAACAGCACAACTGGTTAATGAACTTTATAACGGTAAGTTCCCTGAAAAATATGACGAGCTTATAAAACTGAAAGGCATTGGCGAATATACCGCCGCGGCCATATCCTCATTCTCCGCAAATGAAGCAAAGGCCGTAGTGGATGGTAATGTTTACCGGGTTTTGGCCCGATATTTTGGTATTGATGAGCCGATAAACAGCACCAAAGGCAAAAAAACATTCCAGCAAATGGCCGATGAACTGCTTAACCAGGAGCAACCTGGCCTGCATAACCAGGCCATGATGGAGTTTGGAGCCATGTTGTGCAAACCTAAAAACCCGGCTTGCGGAACCTGCCCGGTGAGGACGGGGTGCTTCGCTTTTATTCATAACGCCACTACTACTTTACCCGTAAAATTAAATAAGTTAAAAATTCGTGAAAGGTATCTTAACTATTTCTTAATAGTTGACGGCGATACACTCCTAATGAACAAGCGCGACGAAAAAGATATATGGGCAAATATGTACGACCTCCCCATGATCGAAACGCCGTCTTTGATCTCTGAAACCGATCTTATCAACTTACCCCAACTAAATGATCATTTTGGAAAAAGAATTAAAACACTCGATATATCGCCCGTTTACAAACATATACTTACCCACCAGCGCCTGTACGTACGCTTTATAACCATACAGCCCAAACAAGTTAATTTAAGTCCAAACTGGTTTTTTACCGACATAGAAAATTTACAAAAATTGGCAATGCCAAAAATCATTTTTATATTTATAAAAAAAATTTTTAATTTGTAGTACAATTTTTTGTCTATTTAAAATATGTCTGGTATAAATAAAGTGATCCTTGTAGGTCATTTGGGTAAAGATCCCGAAGTGCGTTACCTGGAAGGAGGAGTATCTGTAACGAGTTTTCCATTGGCCACTTCCGAAACTTTTAACAAGGATGGACGAAAAGTAGAACAAACCGAATGGCACAACATAGTAATGTGGCGCGGTCTGGCCGATGTAGCGGTTAAATTTCTGCAAAAAGGCAAACTCGTATACATTGAGGGGAAATTAAGGACCCGCTCATTTGAAGATAAGGAAGGCATTAAAAAATATACCACCGAAGTAATAGCCGAGAATTTCACCCTGCTGGGTCGCAAAAGCGATTTTGAAACAGAAAGCATCGCCAAGCCGTACAAAGCAGGTGAAGACGATGTATTAGAAAGCCTGAATGGGGACGATATTAAATTCTGACCAATTATAAACCTAAATAGCGAAGCCTTCCTGTTAATTCAGGAGGGCTTTATTTTTGTCCGTTTTCCTGATAATTTATAAATTAAATATTATCGATAAATTTTTTGCCTTAAATTAGTTGCAGTTAATAAATAGTATGGGGCATAAACCTATATTTATTTTATTAGCCCAACGCCTATGTTTAGTTTGATAAAAAAGTTGTTACTGCTGCTTATAGTATGCGGTATTAGATTACCTGCTGCCAACGCGCAGAATATTGACCGGAGCAAATTTATTACCGATAGTCTGCAAACTTATATCAGTCGCGCATTAACTAACTGGCGTATTCCCGGCGCAGCAGTTTGCATTGTAAAAGATGGTAAAATAGTGCTTATGAAGGGCTACGGTGTTAAAGAGCTTGGCCTTACTGAAGCGGTTGACGAAAACACTTTGTTTATGATCGGCAGTAATACCAAAGCTTTTACAGCTACCATACTGGCTATGCTGCAAGCCAATGGCAAACTTAATCTTGACGACAAGATAACAAAATACATCCCCTCGTTTAAACTGGAAAACAAGCCCGCAGGCGATATGGTTACCATCCGCGACCTGTTATGCCACCGTATAGGCTTCCAGACCTTCCAGGGCGATTTTACTTTTTACAACACCAATCTTACCCGCGAGGATATTATCAGCAAGATGGCGCTTGTAAAGGCCACCTATCCCTTCAGGAGCAAGTGGGGATACACCAACTCGGCATTCTTAACCGCAAGCCAGGTGATCCCGGCAGTAACCGGCAAATCATGGGAGGCTTATATCAAGGATTATATTTTTGCTCCGCTGGGCATGGGTAATACCCTCGCCCTAAGCAAAAACCTGCCAACGGCCCTAAACCGCACGGTACCTCATACCATTGTTGATGGACGGCTAACCGCTATCCCCTATGATCAGATTGACGGGCTTGCCCCTGCAGGCAGCATAAGTTCAAGCGTAAATGATATGAGCAAATGGGTGCTTTGCCTGCTTAATAATGGCAAGGTAGGCAACAGGCAGGTAATACCCGCGGCCGCTATACAAGCTACCCGCGAACCGCAGGATATCGTCAAAAGCGTACACCATTTAAACGGCATGGAAGATTATGAGTTGTATGGTTTAGGATGGTTTTTGGAAGACTATGCCGGGCACAGGATAGTGATGCATACCGGCGGCGTTGGTGGCTATGTATCGTCAGTAACATTGGTTCCGCAGGAACATTTAGGAATAATCGTGTTAACCAATACCGACCAGAACAGGCTTTATGATGCCCTTAAATGGGAGATTATGGATGCCTATTTTAAAATGCCCTACCGAAATTACAGCGATAACTTTTTAAAAACATTTAAAGATGATCTTGATGCCGCCCAGCAACTCGACCACCGGCGTAAGGACACTGTAGCCCTGTTACACCCACCAGCATTGCCAGCAACGGCCTATCTGGGTAAATACACTAACGAGCTTTACGGCAACATGGCAATCACAGCCGGTGAGGGTAATGACTTAGAGATGCGCTTTGAACATCACCCAAAAATGTACGCGCACCTGATGCCATTGGGTGGCAACCGTTTCTACGTAGTTTTCTCCGATCCAGAACTGGGCAAGGCTGTGTTTCCATTCTCTGTACAAAATGGTACAGTAACCGGTGTTAGGGTTAAGGTTGATGACGATGTGGAGTATAATCCGTATGATTTTAAGAAGGTAGAGTGATGTCAAGATTTGTTCTGTGTGCGCAATTGCGGGCGACAGCGTGGTAATCACCTACTGTACAGAGCAGTATGCTTATCGCAGACTTGTCTTGTGAAGCCGCTCATTGCCGCTAAGGCTTAGTCCTTTTGTCTTCGCCACAAAAGGACCAAAAAGGTTAGTCAGTAGAAATGCTGATTTACAGCGCAAGGCCTTCGCGCTGCAAATCAGGCAAAACCTGGGCTGCTATATTTTTACCCTGCTGTCGCTACGCGCTTTTGCCTTTGCCCTTCTGTAAAAATATGCTATGCCCTGCCACTGCACAAGGCCACCATCGTTTTGCCTGATTTCACCCGAAGCTGTTCTACTGACGGAGAAAGAAAAAATAAATCTCTCATCCATGTCATTGTGATCCGCTGGAAGCCGAGTGGCAACCTCGTCGCTTGCTGATTGAACGCGACAAGGTTGCTTCGTCGTTCCTCACAGCAATGACATATTTGATAAATCTGTTGTTTTAAAGAGCGTGGGCTTTGACAACAAGGGCGGGCCAGCGTAGAGGCGGGAATGACGGTTTAGCTTTTTGTGTGATGTGAGAATACGAAGTATTCGAACAGCGAAAAAAGCGTAAAGAACCGGCAGGGAGCGCGGAAGCATCCTTGTTGTCTTGATTTTTTTGGTTACTTTTTGTATCAAGACAAAAAGTGACTTCTTAGCGAAAAGCGATACCATGCGAGAGGTATTCGGTTATGCATATTCGCCTATATAGTTCCTCGCAACGACGCGTGGTATGTATTTATTCCCTCACCATTTTCTCCAGCGCATCAATCCATGTTGGGGAATCATTAAGGCTTTCAACCAGTTGCACATGCTCGCCGCCTAAGGCTTTAAACTCATCGCCGTATTCTTTGGTTACTTCAAATACAGTTTCGAGGCAATCGGCAACAAAGGCCGGGCAAAATACCAGCAGCCGTTTTTTACCTTCGTTAGCTAGCTTGGCTACTATTTCGCTGGTATAAGGCTGTACCCATGGGTCGTTGCCTAAGCGGGATTGAAAACAAATGGTATATTTTTCCTTCGGGATATTTAATTTCTGGGCGATCAGTTTCGCGGTATGGTGCGATTGCGCCGAGTAGCAGAATTTATTGGTATCGTTAAGCGTTTCGCAACAACCATCAACCTTAAGGCAATAGCTGTGCGTATGGTCTGATTTTATTAGTTGTCTTTGCGGTAAACCATGAAAGCTAAACAAGATATGATCATAACTTTCAGGATTGTATTTCTGTGCGTTGTTGGCAAAGGTTTCAATCATCAGCTCATTATCATGAAATGAATTAATAAAAGAAATATTGGGAGATGTAGGCCATTTACCCACCAGGTCCATAATTTTTTCATACACCGAACCTGTACTTGCCGATGCATATTGCGGAAACATCGGGATTACCTGTATATCCTGCACCAAAGCATCTTTTAATCTTGTCAATGCTGATTCTATCGACGGGCTTTGATAACGCATAGCCAGTTCAACCTGATACCCATCGCCTAAGCGATCTTGTAGTAACTGCCGTTGTAGTTTACTGTAATGCAAAAGTGGCGAGCCGGTTTTTTCATCCCAGATCTGCTGATAAAGTTTGGCTGATTTCGGTCCGCGGGTAGGGACGATAAGGCCTTTGACCAATAGGGTACGTAAAACAGGGTTTACATCAATTACCCTCGGGTCCATTAAAAATTCTCTGAGGTATTTGCGCACATCCGCGGTTGAAGGACTATCAGGCGTACCTAAATTGACCAGTAAAACTCCCTTTTTACTCATAATGAATAGCAAAAGTAATAAAAAGCCCCCCAACCCCCTAAAGGGGGAGCAAAAATAGCTTGAGATTGACAATTTGTTTAATTATTCCCCCTTTAGGGGTTAGGGGGCTGGGGGGCCTTGTGTAGTTTCCACCATGGTGTTCCTGGCGAATCATGATGCTCATAATGATAACCGAAAAAGTAACACGACAAAAATGCCAGCACATGATTACGTGATTGGCTGCGTGCCTGGTGCTTGTTATCATGCTCGCCTTTATGCGGCAAATAGGTGCCGAAATAAAATAATTGAACTGTACTCAGCAATGATGGTGCTACCCAAAACAGTAGCAAGTTTGGCTGAGGGATCCAGATCTTGAGTATATTGAATATTATTGCCATCACCACAATTTGCCATATAGATAAATAATTGCGGATAAACCGCACATACCATTGAACGAAATTGCCCTCATGATAATCCGGATCATCCTCAGTATGAACATGGCTATGATGCTGGTGGTGTTTGGTATACAATTTAGGGTACCAGAACGAGGCGTAAAGTAAGGTGCAGGTATAACCCACCAAATTATTCAATGTTTTGTTTGATGAAACGGTACCGTGCATAGCATCATGCGCGGTGATAAATAGACCAGTATACAGGTGCATCTGCACTAAAACAAACAGGTATAGCAAAGGATTGGCAAAGTTTACCTGCCAGCCCATCAATAATATAATTGAGGCCGCCCAAGTACCCATAACCAGCAGGGCAACTAATAAACCGATGTTTGAGGGGTGTTTTTGCATAGATATATAAACAAACACAGATGGGTTATTTTAGTTCTTCACCCTGATGCCTGCTTTGTTGATATAGAACCATTTGTTACTTATCCATACGGTATGTTCCTTATCGGGTATAGTTTTACAATCGTCGCTAACTTTTGCCACACCATTTTTAAACGGGAACGCACAACCATATCGGGGTTGAATTTTAATAGCAAAGCTTGCAGAATCAACATATCCGATTTTTCCGTCTTTTAAAATCCTGAAAAGCCCCTCAGACGTGTAATCGGGTCCGTTATCAAATGGGAAAATGGTATATAACACCTTTTCATGTCTGTCAATTGCTACGAAACCTATTTTGGGTTTTAAAACAATCGCATACTTTTTAAAGGTATCAGTAAAACACATGTTATATTTCCCAAAAGGGATCACTGTTTTTCCTTTTGAATCAACATAGGCATACTGGCCTTTTGAGTTGGTTTTTAAGAAAAGATAATCTTTTGAACTGTTGAAGCTAAGCAGAAATAGAAGCAATGGAATAAATAGCTTCATTTTCACGAGCCTAAAAATTTTCCAGTTCCGCTTTTACCTCCTGCATCAGCCACATGGGGGTTGATGTCGCACCCGCTATGCCTACTTTATCGCCTGGGGCAAATAATGCTTTATCAAGCTCGCTGGCTGATGATATAAAATAGGTGTTGGGGTTATTTTTAAGGCATACCTCATACAGCACCTTGCCGTTTGATGATTTACGGCCGGATACAAAAATGATCTTATCAAACTGAGCAACAAACTTAGGCAGGTCCTTATCCCGGTTGGATACCTGGCGGCAGATAGTATCATTTGCCTTAAGATCGTAACCGCGCGCGAGCAGTTCATCCTTCACACTGTAAAACTTAGCCATACTCTTGGTTGTCTGGCTGTAAAGGGTGATGTTATGCGGTAGCTCCACATTATCCAGTTCGGCAATATCCTGGAAAACGAGTGCCTCGCCGTTGGTTTGGCCTTCTAAGCCAATTACCTCGGCATGGCCGTGCTTACCGAAGATGAGGATCTTCTCGTTAGCGTCGTATGAATTTTTGATACGGTTCTGCAGCTTTAAAACCACAGGGCATGATGCATCAATAAGGGTAATATTATTTTCTAACGCGGTACGATAGGTATCAGGAGCCTCGCCATGCGCACGGATGAGTACCTTTTCGTTTTTAAGATCTTTAAGCGCGTCATGTTCAATAATGCGCAGGCCTTTGGCTTTCAGGCGTTCAACCTCTTCATCATTATGCACTATATCGCCCAGGCAATACAGGTAGCCGTCATCAGCCAGAATTTCTTCGGCCATATCAATAGCGTAAACCACTCCAAAGCAAAAGCCCGAATCCTGGTCTATGGTAACCTGTAGATTATACTCTCCCATTGTGCTGCAAATTTACGGTAAAAAATTAAACAAATGCATTCACGTAGAGACGCAATATTTTGCGTCCTCTGCTTTGTGGTTCTCTGTCAAAATCTTTGTGATCTCTGTGGTAGAATCAACCCCAAAGTGCGCTGAGGTTTTCACAAAGAGCACTGAGGGATTATATAAATCAGCGGGGAGAATATAGAAATTCAATAAAATAATTCTACACTCTGTGGCCTCTGTGAAACCTTTGTGATCTCTGTGGTAGAATCAACCACAAAGTGCACTGAGGTTTTCACAAAGAGCACTGAGACTATTATTAAAATATTCGCCGGGAGACGCAAAATATTGCGTCTCTACAAAACGAAATACAACACAGCAAAAAACAAAACCTGTATCAACAAAAACACTGGCGCAACTACGCTTTGCTTCTTAAAACCGGATTTTTCAAATGCAAACAGCATTACTGCGCTCAACAGAAACCAGCCGGCGTAATTGCTTAGTGGAATGGTATTATTTGCCCAATGCCAGTAATCCAATTTTACGGCAACGGGTTCTATCAGCAGATCCAGCAAAACCAAAATAATCGCGCCGGTTATTACGCGACTAAAAACATTCCTGATCCTTAATTGATGCATCAGCACACCGGATGAATAAACCAGCAAAAACCAGTTTACGCCGATAATTAAGGGGATATCATAAAACTTCAATCCCAGGGTTTCGCCGTAGCTGTAATTACCGAATAACCAGTTTTTGTGTACGCCTATCCATTCTGCAACGTACCCTACTATAAATACAAACAGTGCAAGTAGTAATATGCGATAATCCAGCGGCCGGTGACTGGCAATGATCACGATCAGCATCAATAATATATGCCATGGTACCAATTGCAAAAAAAGAGGCCGAAAAGATGGCATCGACAGGCCGATAAGCCCCACCGTATGAAAAAGCACAATAATTATAATGAGCGTTAGTTGTGCGCTTTTCGTTGATTCGTATGGTTTTGGTTTCAAATTTGGCGGCCCTTCCATACCGTGGTTTTAGTGAGGTATTTTTGTATGGCCACAAACGCTATCAGCATTAAGTTAACCATTTGCACCGGGTGTAGCAGCACATTGAGCCATGCATTCTGGCTCGCCGATAAGGAGATCATGATCCGGGTGAGGATAATCAGGCCCACCATAAATAATATCAGCTGAAAATTTAAGGTCATCAGTACGATCATTGGGCCCCCAATAATTACCACCAGGTAAATAAGCAGCCACATAATACTATAATTAAATGCCGCCAAAAAGTTTTTACTGAAGCCATTTACCGCATCGGTATAACCTTTATACATGCGGCAGCTGATCATGCCGTTTGCCAGCAACGCCTCGCCATTATATTTTGCAGCTTTTACAAGTTTCATGATCTCTACATCCTCAACCACTTTGTCTTTAGCCTGCTTATGCCATTCGTGCTGGCGGTAAAGTGCTGCATCAAACAACATAAACTGCCCGCTTGCCGCCGCTACCGAGCTGTTTTTAGTGAGATAAACCAGGCGCAGTGGTAACAAGTTTAATAATATAAAATGCATAAGCGGCACTACTATTTTTTCACCCAATGTATCCATTTGCTGGTTGGTAAACAAGCTTAATAAACCAAGCTTATACAGGTGCATACGGTGCACCGCGCTATTGATCAAACCATTATAAACCTGCTCATCAGCATCTAAAAATAAAAAATAATCACCTTTGGCTTGTTTAGCCAACTGGTGGCAGGCGTAGTTTTTCCCCAGCCACTCGTACGGTAATTTTTTGCCTTTTATCACTTTAAAGTGTGGATGTTCAGCCGCGAAATCCGAACAAACCTGGTAGGTATTATCTGTTGAATCGTCATCCAATATAATACCTTCATAATAGTCGTAATCCTGTTTTTGTATAGATTGAAGCAGACTTAAAATATTCCCTTCCTCGTTACGCACAGGTATTAATATAGATACCTGCTCGGTATAAGCCTTTTTTATATGCGGCAGCTTTGGGTTTGATATAAAATTAAACAGCGACACCGTGAAACGCAGTACCATAAAAAAGAAAGTAATAAATATGGCTATGATCACTGTTCTATATCTATTTCAGTTTGTACCTGTTTTGCCCGGTCGTAATATTGCTGATAAGCGCTTTGCAATTCATTAATAGTTTTACCGGCAAAACTTTCACTGGCTGGTTTTAAATAAACGGTTGCTGTGGGCTTTTTGTGTTTAAAGTATTGCACAAATGCTGCGGCAAACACCAATTGAAAACTGCCCTGCGCTTGCTTTATTATCCGCATTACCCCTTTTTCAAAATTTATGTCATTTACAAAATTGGGATACAGCTTTCCTTGCGGGAATATTACCACCATGTTTTGCGGATCATTTAGCAGCTTTGCCGCGTAAGCCAGCGATACCAGCATATCCTTTGATCTTTTATTTATAGAAAAACCGCCAACATATCTAAAAAAAACATTCTTCCTGGCTGTTTCTTCCAATATCATAATGTACATCTTTTTCCTGAACAAAAGGGTATTCACACAATATAATATCAGACTATCCCAGAAACTATAATGATTGGCTATTAATAGTATGGATCTGTTTTTATCAGTTTCGATCTTATCGAACAGCAATTCATGAAAATGCCTGCCCACTATCCATTTTACATAATAGTGCATCATCCAAAATATAACAGGGTTCTTTTTGGGGTAGATCATATCCCTTACAGATTTATATGATCTACAATGGCTGCCGTAGCGCCGGTATGCTCCTGCACATACGTTGCCGCTTTTTGGCAAATGGTTTTGTAACGTTCCTGATCTTCCAGCAAATAGGCTACTGTACTTTTTAATTCAGCCTCATTATTGATGCTGTAGCCGGCTTGCAGGGCTACCAGTTCGTTGGCTTCCTTAAACCTGCTGTAATTAGGGCCGAATATTACCGGTATTCCAAATGCTGCGGCCTCTAAGGTATTATGTATCCCCACGCCAAAACCACCGCCAATATAAGCCAGGTTGCCGTATTGGTAAAGCGATGACAACATACCAATATTATCAATGATGAGTGTTTGGTAATTGGTAAGCGGCAAATGATCTGTTGCCAGCTGCGAATATCTTACAACTGATTGTAGTGGCAAAAGGCTGATAAGTTTATCGATCTTCTCTTCGCTTATTTCGTGTGGAGCAAAAATAAATTTCCATCCAGTATAATCACGTACCAAAGCTGCCACTAAATTTTCATCATTGGGCCAGGTGCTGCCAGCGATAAAAACCTTGTGCCCATTTTTAAAATCGTTTATTTTTTTCAGCTCTTTCGGCTGCTGCGCGTTGGCCCAAACACGGTCGAAACGGGTGTCGCCGCTTACGGAAACACGTTCAATTCCGAGGCCTTTAAGCAGTGCTGTTGAGCCTTCATCCTGCACAAAAAACCAGGTTACAAAACTTAATATTTTGCGGTGCAGGCCGCCGTACCATTTAAAAAAAACTTGTTCAGGCCTGAAAATACCGGAGATGATATAAAGCGGTATCTTGCGCTTATTCAGCTCGTTAAAAAAGTGATACCAATATTCATATTTGGTAAATACAGCTATATCGGGCTGTATGGCATCAATAAAATGCCGGGCATTAGCGGCCGTATCAAGGGGCAGGTAATATACCGCATCCGCAAGCGGAGTGTTCTTCCTGATCTCGTAGCCCGAGGGTGAGAAAAATGTGATCACTATCTTTTTATCAGGGTACTTTTCGCGGTAATATTCCAGCACCGGCCGCCCCTGCTCAAACTCGCCAAGCGAAGCAAAGTGGAACCAGATACTTTGCTCATATTTTTTATAGCTTATATTTCTTCTGCCAGCAACCCAAAGCTTTGCTTTTTCGTTAAAAAGTGACACCGCTAGAACAGTATAATAGTATAATTGTAAAGCGATATTATATATTAGCAGCATTAACTATGAATTATTATCTTCGTCGGGATAAAAGTAATAACAATAAATCACAATAAACACTTATGAAAATAGCAGTAGTTGGGACCGGGTATGTTGGCCTGGTAACGGGAACATGTTTAGCCGAGACTGGCAACCAGGTAATCTGTGTTGACATTAATGAGCAAAAAGTAAAAATGATGCAGGCAGGCCAGTTACCGATATACGAACCGGGATTGGAAGTGCTTTTTAATAGAAACATCAACGAAAATCGTTTACAGTTCACAACCAACCTTGCCGAAGCTATTGAAGAAGCGAAGATCATCTTTCTGGCGCTGCCAACGCCTCCAGGCGGTGATGGCTCTGCAGATTTGAGCTATGTTTTGGGCGCTGCTAAAGACATTGCCAAACTGATAAAGGAGTATAAAGTGATTGTTACCAAATCAACCGTACCGGTAGGCACGGCAGATAAAGTAACCGCAGTGTTAAAAGAAAATACTACATTAGAATTCGCGGTAGTATCAAACCCCGAGTTTTTACGCGAAGGGGTTGCGGTGGATGACTTTATGAAACCCGACCGCGTGGTTGTAGGTACTACAGACGAACGTGCACGCAAACTGATGGCTGAGCTATACGGCCCATATGTGCGCCAGGGTAACCCTATTATTTTTATGGATGAACGCTCATCAGAGCTTACAAAATATGCGGCAAACTCTTTCCTTGCCACCAAAATTTCGTTTATGAATGAGGTAGCCAACCTGTGCGAATTGGTAGGCGCTGATGTGGATATGGTAAGAAGGGGCATCGGCTCTGACGATCGTATCGGCAAACGCTTCCTGTTTTCAGGCATCGGTTACGGCGGCAGCTGTTTCCCTAAGGATGTGCAGGCGCTGGAAAAATCAGCAGCAGAAAACAAATACGATTTTAAAATACTTAACGCGGTGATGGACGTAAACCAGATCCAGAAAAAAGTATTGGTTGAGAAAATGCGTGGTTATTACAAGGATGGATTAAAAGGCAAAAAATTCGCACTGTGGGGATTGGCTTTTAAACCTGATACCGACGATATTCGCGAAGCACCTGCTTTATACATTATTGAAGAACTGTTGAAGGATGGCGCTACCGTTGTAGCTTTCGACCCTGAAGGCATGCCGAACGTGAAGAAATTGTTGGGTGATAAGATCAGCTACTCTGAAAACCGTTATGACGCGCTTAATGATGCCGATGCATTATTGGTAGTAACTGAATGGCCGGTATTCCGCACGCCCGACTTTACTTTTATGAAAGAAAAGTTGAAAGCCCCTGTTATATTTGACGGACGTAATCTTTACGACCTGGACAGGATGAAAGAATATGGTTTCTATTATAACAGTATAGGCAGAAAAGTAATCGCATAATGGCAACAAGAAAAACAGTACTGATAACCGGCGCAGCCGGTTTCCTGGGCTCGCATCTGTGCGACAGGTTCATTAAGGAAGATTACAAGGTGATTGGTATGGATAACCTGATCACCGGCGACCTGAGGAATATAGAACATTTATTTAAGCTGGAGAATTTCGAGTTTTATAACCACGATGTTTCCAAATTTGTGCACCTGCCGGGTGAACTTGATTATATTCTGCACTTTGCATCACCGGCAAGCCCGATAGATTATTTAAAGATCCCGATCCAAACCCTAAAGGTAGGATCTCTGGGCACACACAACCTGTTAGGCCTGGCCCGTGCGAAAAAAGCCAGGATGTTGATCGCCTCCACATCAGAAGTATATGGCGACCCGAACGTAAACCCACAGCCCGAAGAATATTGGGGTAACGTAAACCCTGTAGGGCCACGCGGGGTATATGACGAAGCTAAACGTTTCCAGGAAGCTATAACTATGGCTTACCATACCTTCCACGGTTTAGAAACCCGGATAGTAAGGATATTTAATACTTATGGCCCACGTATGCGGCTGAACGACGGCCGCGTACTGCCAGCTTTCATCGGCCAGGCATTGAGGGGCGAACCGTTAACCATTTTTGGTGACGGATCACAAACACGCTCATTTTGCTATGTTGATGATTTAGTTGAAGGTATATACAGATTACTGCACAGCGACTACGCGCAACCAGTGAACATCGGTAACCCGGATGAGATCACCATCAGGCAGTTTGGCGAGGAGATCATCAAGCTAACCGGCACCGACCAAAAGCTGATCAGCCTACCCTTACCTACCGATGACCCTAAACAAAGGCGCCCGGATATTACCAAGGCTAAAGCTCTACTGGGCTGGGAGCCTAAAATATCGCGCAGCGAAGGATTGAAGATCACTTATGAATACTTCAAATCTCTGCCTGAAAAGGAAATACTACATAAAGATTTTACCTATTACAACAAATAAGCTATGGCTAAAATATTAGTGACCGGTGGTTTAGGGTTTATTGGTTCGCACACGGTTGTTGAGCTGGTAAACTCAGGATATGAACCGGTAATTGTTGATAACTTATCAAATTCCTCTCCCCAAATATTAGATCAGCTTACAAAGATCATCGGTTTTAAACCTATTTTTCATAAAGTTGACCTTTGCGATGAGCACGCGGTAAAAAAACTGGCTGAAACCGAGCCCGATGTTGAGGGCATTATCCATTTTGCCGCTTTTAAAGCAGTAGGTGAATCAGTACATTTGCCATTAAAATATTACCGCAACAATTTTTATTCCATGCTTAATTTGCTGGATGCTTATGCTGGTAAACCCATCAACTTTGTATTCTCATCAAGTTGTACAGTATACGGTCAGCCTGATGTATTGCCGGTAACAGAAGATGCCCCTGTAAAAGCGGCGCAATCACCATATGGCAACACCAAACAGATTGCCGAAGAAATACTGAAGGATATGATTGCTGCCGGTAGTGATTACAAAGTGGTATCATTAAGGTATTTTAACCCGGTAGGCGCACATGAGTCGGCGTTAATTGGCGAACTGCCTATTGGAGTACCACAAAATTTAGTACCTTTCATAACCCAAACAGCTATTGGCAAACGCGAAAAATTAACCGTGTTTGGCAATAATTATGATACCCCCGATGGTAGCTGCGTGCGCGACTATATTCATGTGGTTGATTTGGCTAAAGCACACGTTGCAGCGCTTAAATTAATGGAAAAATCAGAATTTAAAGGTTACGATGTTTTCAATATTGGCACAGGTGATGGTAGCACGGTATTACAGATCATCAATGCGTTTGAGCGTGTTACCGGTGTAAAATTAAAATATGAAATAGGCCCAAGGCGTGATGGAGATGTAGAAAAGGTATGGGGCGATGTAACTAAATCGACAAATAAACTGCACTGGAAAACAGCGCTTAATATTGATGATATGATGGCCTCTGCCTGGGCCTGGGAAAAATATTTAGCTGAAACCCCTTTAGGCTGATAGTTGTTATAGGGCAGATTAAAGGATAGTAAATGTTTGGTTTATTTAAGAGTAAAAAGAAATTAAAGAAGCATATAACGTTCAACTATGAATCGATCATGGTTGATATGCATTCGCATGTTTTGCCGGGAATTGATGATGGTGCGCAAACTCCTGAAGAATCGGTCGTTCTGATCAAAAAAATGATGGAGCTGGGTATTAGCAAAATTATTGCTACGCCACACATAATGGCCGATTTCTACAAAAATACGCCTAAAACTATTGGCGACGCGCTTGAAATACTTCAGGCTGAGCTAAAAAAGGAAAACATCGTTATTGATATTGAAACGGCCGCCGAGCACTATTTTGATGAGTCGTTTGAAGGCCGTATAAACAGCGGCAATTTAATGACCATGGGGGATAATTACGTGCTTTTTGAATTTTCATTCATTAGCCTGCCTCCCAATTATATTGCCGTAATACAAAAGATGAAAGATTTAGGTTATAAACCTATACTGGCACATCCCGAAAGGTATTCATATATGAACCTGGAGCAATACAAGATGCTGCACGACTGGGGGTGCAACTTTCAACTAAACACTATATCATTAACCGGCTATTATGGCAAGGACGTTAAAGCAGCTGCCGAATTGCTGGTTGATAATGAATTAATTGACTTTATATCGAGCGATATGCACCACCCAAGGCATGCTGCCGCGTTTACCGATGCGCTGCGTACCACTTATATCGAAAAACTGCTGTTCGATTACCCGCTTAAAAATATAATGCTGAAGTAGAAAGAATCAAGAGTTAAGAGTCAGGAATCAAGATCTTTTTAAAAGCCTTTTTTGATTCTTATACCCTGGTTCCTGGTTCTATCCTATATCCTTTCTTGATTCTTAAATCTTGGCTCTTGAATCTACTTACTCGTATCTCAGTGCCTCTACAGGATCGAGTTTTGAGGCTTTTTTAGCGGGATAGAAACCCGATAAAAGACCGATTACGGTACAAACTATTAGTGCCACCACTATCCACAACCAGGGGATAACAAAGCTGCCTTTTGTTAACAGTACAATAAGATTCCCTATCAATATACCAAAAAACACACCGAGTATGCCGCCTATAAGGCATATTACTATAGCCTCAATTAAAAACTGCTTGCGTATAATGGCCGGGGTAGCGCCAATAGCTTTTCTTACACCTATTTCGCGGGTACGTTCAGTTACCGAAACCAGCATAATGTTCATTAAGCCTATTGATGCGCCAATAAGGGTTATAAAAGCGATTGCCATACCGCCGATAGTCATGCCTTGTATTTGCCCGGATAATTGTTTTTCGATGGAATCACTGCGGTTGATATTAAAGTTATTCTCATTTGATACCCGCAGGTCGCGTACATTTCTGAACAATGAGGTAGCCTCATCAATAGTAGCATTTACCGCTGTTGGGCTGTTTGCCATAATTGATATGCTGAACGTTGGGTTCGAAACCGTATCAATCTGTTTTGCTCTCAGCACAGGTATAATACAATTCCTATCGCCAGGGCCAATGTTCGATGAACCCTTTGTGGCAAATACGCCGATTATCCGAAAACGGGTACTACCTATAAATATAGATTGGTTTACCGGGTCGGCCGTTTTAAAGAAACGTTTCTTTATCTCGTCGCCAACAATCACCACGCTCTGCGCCTGGTCAAGCTCTGCTGATGAAAAGTTACGGCCCGATGCCAGCTTATAACCGCTAGTGAGTAAATAATTTTCGTTGCTTCCGCTGAAAGAAATATTGGGGTTACTCTTTTTGTTGCCATATTTTACAATCGCCGTGCCCGATAGATCGAGGTTAACGGCAACCAACGCGGGAAGCTTAAAAGTTTCCTTAAAACGGGTAGCCTGCTGATAGGTTATGGGTGGGAAAATTTTACGGTGGCCGCCATTACCAAAACCAAGGTCGGAGCCCCGGTTCTCGATTGTGAATGAATTAGCCCCCAGGCCTGCAAATGCCTCGGTAGTTTGCTGTTTTATGCCTTCTATCGCCGTTAAAATACCAACCAGCGCCATTATACCAATAGCAATAATTAAAGCCGTAAGCGCAGTACGCAGCCTGTTACCCTTTATAGAGTTTAGTGCTATGGCGATATTTTCTTTGTAGGTGGTTTTTACCGGCATGGTATCAATTTAAAAAACTTGCTGCTATGACTGTGTAGGGTAGCTGTTTGTTACAGTGAAGTTAGTGTTTATTTGCGGGATAATTATGTAATAGCGTTACTCAAATCGATACCACATTCTTTGCTAATTATCTTTGACGAACCTAAGTGACATGCTAAACTTGGCCGCATCGATACGTTCATTTGTTGAGCCCAGTATATCGCCATTGTCATCTTCTATGATAACATAATAACAATCAATACCGAAAAATGATGTCATCCACCCTCGTAAACGAAAGCTATTTTCCATAGCACCTTCTTGATACTCGCCTGTTGGAACAGCGTTGAAGCCGGATGTATTGTTTCCTGGGAATATCCAACCTGCTTTGGACATTAAGCTATGTAGTTTTGCAGAATCAATACCTGTACTTCCATCCAGCCCAGGATCTAGTTTATGAAAGTCAGCGCTCGATGGTATTCGCCAACCCGATGGAAGAACTATTGCATTGGCTTCAACTGCATTATAAAGTTTTCCATAAGATGGGATATTAACAGTACTGTCGTCATAATTATGACCGCCTGCGCCGTTATAATTCACTGTTGTCCATGTTTGGCCGTTAATTTTAACCGTGGGATAAGTAGTACCCTCAATGGTAACGGTGTTATCAGTAGTAACTTTAGGTTTCGCATCGTTACTCTTTGAGCATGATGCAAATAGTACAACTGCTGCTAAGAGTAGATTTAGCTGCTTCTTCATATTTAATGTGATAAGATTTATTGCGAAGATAGGTAGTGGGTTATTATTAATCAAGTCAATTAACCCCTACCTCAAAATCTCCTTAATATCATCAGCAGTAAGCGATTTTATAAAGCTTTCTTCGGTGGTGATCAATGCGCGTGACAGGCTCAGTTTACGCTGCTGCAATGCCAGTATCTTTTCTTCAACAGAATCCTTGGTGATGAATTTGTAGATGAAAACATTTTTGGTTTGGCCGATGCGGTGCGTGCGGTCGATGGCTTGTTGCTCAACTGCCGGGTTCCACCATGGGTCGAGGATGAACACGTAGTCGGCTTCGGTAAGGTTGAGGCCTACACCACCTGCTTTTATGGATATTAAGAACACCCGCGTTTTCTCATCTTCCTGGAAATGCTTTACAATGTCGCCGCGATTCTGTGTGCTGCCATCAAGGTAAGCGTATGGAATTTTCTCCTTATCGAAATGCTCCCTGTAGATAGCCAGCTGCTTTACAAACTGCGAAAATATAAGCACTTTGTGCCCGCCATCCAGCACGTTTGCCAGCGTATGTACCACGTTCTCAAATTTGCCCGAATCGCCCTCATATTCGCTATCTATCATGGATGGATGGTTAGCGATCTGCCTTAATTTTATCAGGCCCTGTAACACTTGTATCTGTGTTTTGGCATAGGTGCCATCTTCCAGGCTTTTTAGCAATTCGTTCCGGTATTCTGATTTTACCTTTTCGTATACCGATGATTGTTCTTCGCTCATCTGGCAATAGAGCAAGGTTTCTGTCTTTGGCGGTAGTTCAGTTGCCACCTGCTCCTTGGTACGGCGCAGTACAAAAGGTTTTATCAGTGCCTGTAATTTGTGGGCTTTATCCTCGTCCTTTTTCTTTTCAATAGGCGTTACAAACTCATTCTGAAAATACTGCTGTGTGCCTAACAGCCCGGGGTTAATGAACGACATCTGTGTCCACAAATCATTAACCGAGTTTTCAACCGGGGTACCGCTCAATATCAGTTTAAATCTCGATTTAAGCTGCCTTACGCATTGGTACGATTTAGATGACGGGTTCTTGATATTCTGACTCTCATCCAGGATCACATAATCAAAAAAGAAAGAAGTGAGCAGGTCGGTATCTATCCGGCTGATGCCATAAGTGGTGATGATCACATCGTAGTTACCAAATACCTCCGGCGATTTATAACGCATGGTACCGGTATGCACCATCAGCCTTAGCTTAGGCGTGAACTTTTTAGCCTCGTTAAGCCAGTTATAAATAAGCGAAGTAGGCATAATAATGAGAGAAGTGCTCTTACTGCCTTCAGCCTCGGTATCTTCTTTATGTTTTTGCAGCAATGCCAGGGTTTGTATGGTTTTACCCAGCCCCATGTCATCGGCCAAACAACCGCCGAAATGATAGTTCTTTAAAAAATGGAACCAGTTATAGCCCGCTTTTTGGTACGGTCTTAAATTACCTTTAAAGTTTTGTGGCAATGCGATTTCTTCCAGCGTTTCAAAATCGGTTAGTTTTTGCAGCTTACGGGTCATGGTTACATCGGCCAACTCGCTTTCGGCAAGGTCGTTCACCAGGCCAATGTGGTGCCTGCGAAGTTTAATATCATCGCCGCCCTCACTAAAATGCAGCAGGTTACCATATTGCGAGAACCATTTTTCAGGGATCACCGCTATCTCGCCCGATGGCAGCGTAAATTCTTTTTTATGGTTGAGGATATGATTTTTTAGCTGGATGAACGGGATGCGGTACGGGCCAAAATAAACCACGGCATAAATATCAAACCAGTCGTTGTTCTCTTTAACTTCAAGGTCGATGCGTGTTGAACCAAACACATATCGCTTTTGACCTTCAGGCTGCTCAATCACAAAGCCAAGTTCCGCAAGCGCGTCGTGATGCAGGTTCAGCCATTCAAATACGGAGAATGAGTGATCGGTATCTTCATCGCTAACCGCGACTTCAAGATTTTGAAACAGTGTTGATACTGTTTTTAAACCGAGCTTTTCCAGTTCATATAATTTATTCTTCTCCCAGCCTAATGAGCGTTTTATCCGGTGGAAAACAGGCACATCGCCATCCAGATCCATTCGTACCGAAACATGCCGACCATCGCCATAAGGGAAAATATAGCCCGAATATTTAAAGTTAAGTTGTAGCTGTGATGTGCCGCCCTCAATATATATCGGTTTTAATATCGGCGTAGCCTCGTATTTTTCTGTGTTGATAACAAATCCCTCAGCATAAACGCTGTGCTTTTCTATCAGCGGGGCAACGAATTTCTCGAAGTATGATCTCTCTGATGATCGCGGAATGGCTATATATCTTTTATTAAGGAAAGGCAACAGTTTTTTACCTTCAATCTCTTTATCGAAGTAGTACAGGGTGTCATCAAGCAACATCCAGGCCGGGTGGTTACAAATGATCTCCGCGCCCTTGAACATAAATTCGATGCGCATGCCCTGGTATTTGATGGTTGGGAAATACCTGATCTCCACATCATCGCGCCTGAAATGAAACAATACCGATGCAGGTTCCTCAGCTATATGCAGCTTGCGCTCGGCAGGGTAGCCTTCCTTGCTCATGAGGTAGATCTGCTTATTACCCAGCATGCCCAAAGCCTCAGCCATGCGCTTTTCCATTTTCGGCCTTATGGCCTCAAATAGCTGCTCATTAAATATCTTGGTAAAAAACTCAAACGGACGGATTGGCTTTTTGTAGAATTTTTTGATCAGGTTGCCCTGCTCTATTTCTTCCAGTATTTTAACCAGTTTCAGGTCTGTTTCATCAATACAATGAGCAAACTCTTTTGCTGTATTGGAGAATAAGCGTTGGTGGGTGAGCGAAAATTCGCCGTTAGGATTAAGCTGAACAATGTGCGGTTCAATCACAAACGACAGGTATTCATGCTTAGCAATAGCATAAATTATCTGGCAAGGTTTTGAACTGTCAACTCGTAGCATCCTGTATAGGTAAAAAATTTATACAAGCTACATCAACAAAAAATTCAAACGTAAACAGAATTTGCAGTAATTAAAAGTGTTTTGTGTTAAATAATTGTCAAGAACTAAATGAACCGGCATTGAGAAGCGGAATTTTTAAGATTAAATGGATTTACAGGCATAAGCTGTAATCCGCATGGGATCAATGCAGTCATTTTTTCTGATACAAACCTGTGTTGTTTATTGAGCTCTTTTAGCAAACTATATCGTATTTAAAGCTCCATAAAAATGTGCTACATCATTTAGGGTTTCAATTTATAATGTGCAACCCGTTAGCTTAAGGTTTTTAATGAAGGCGCTTTTATACTCCTTAAACTTGCATAATAAACCCCTGACAGAATTTGGCAGGTAGAACCATTCCAGTATTCACACCTTAAATAACAACCCACATGAAATTTCAGAAAAAACTAAAGCACTTAACAGGCATGCTGGCGGCTGTTCTGTTAATGGTAATCAGCAGCGCTGCCATAGCACAGGATGCCGTAACTAAAGTAGCCAAAAGCATGACCGATAGTTTAGCCTACCTGCAATTAACACCAACGCAAACAACCAGCGCCCAGGCATTAAATACAACCGCGGCAACATCGCTGGTGCAAACAGCTAAAAAAGCAAAAACAGATACCAGTTTTAGAGGCAAGGCCTTGGCACAACAGGTAATGGGTATTATGAAAACCCGTAACGGTGGCCTGCAAAAATTATTAACGCCAGATCAGACTAAGCTGTACCAGGCACATAAAATATCGCAAATGGCCGATGTGCAAACCAAGATAATGACCGCGCAACTTAACCTTACCGACGCGCAGGTGCCCCAGGTTTATGATGTGAACAAAAAAGCGACAGCCGATATGATGCAGGATGCGGCTAAGCTAAAAAACGCCAAAGGCAAGTTGGGTAAATTGAAATCGGCAAAGGCCGTAAAGGGCGACTCGAAGGATAAAGACAAGGATTTGAAAAAGATCCTGACGCCTGATCAGTACAGCATATACGAAAAACATGAGCAGGAAATGAAAGATGCCATTAAAGCTAAAATGAAAGAGAAAAAAGGATAATCGTTCTTTTTTATTGAATAGGATAACCCTTCAAACAATGTTGTTTGGAGGGTTTTTGCTTTTTGTAGGTATCAGTTGGTGCAAATTGAAATCTGCAACCAATAGCACCTGTATCAAGTGGTATTACGCTGTTAAAAGCAATTAATATTGTATTGACGTTTACCATACGATAAATAAACATCTGCTGAAAACGCTCATATGTATGAAGTTATTCTTTAGTCCACGGCACTTACAGGTTCTACTATTTTTAATGCTGTATTTGGCAGCCAAATACAATTATGCGCAAACAGGGGCATCAAGCGTTAAAGATTCAGTCGTTGATAATTTTGATATAAGAACCACGAGCTTTTTATTACCCCAGCCATTCCCGGCAGGAAAATATTTTCAGCAGGTTGGCGTACAATATATAGTTGTACCTAAAGATTGGATCACTGAGCAGCTTACCGCGCCTATGTTCAGTTATGCCGGTAAGTATACACTGCCTTATGGGTTTAATTTGCAGTCGAGCCTGGCCACGTTATTTATTTCATACCGTTTAAATTTCGGGCCATTCTGGAATTACTCCGTAAACAATTTCCACTTTGGAGCAGGGTACCAGGTGGCCTATAATCTTGGGTTTTTGAAACAGTTTGGGTTTAATACTACACTGAATATATGGGAACAACAACCATCCCTCACGGCCGGTTATAGCTTTAAAAAAATAGCGGTAGTATTGCGGGGCGACCTGTACCTCACCAGTTCGCTGAGTGAAACACAAGCAGGCCATACTATTTCTTATCCCTCTTTTTTAAACGGATACAGCATAACGGGTTCTATTGAACAAAGATTGTGGAAGAACAAACTGCTCTCTTTTGGTTTCAAGGCAAACTATCTGAAATATCATATCATCGCCTGGCCCGCGTTCCCGGTAAACCAGTATCGCTATTGGATCCCGGAGTTTGATTTAGGTCTTAGTTTTTAATGCGCATAACTATGAAACATCAACATACATACTGGCTCCTGGTTCTGGTCATATTCTTTTCATGCAACAAGAATAAATTGATGTTTCCGCCTGTTAATGCGGATGCTAACCTGGCCAACACACAAGCCATTGACAACGCTGTGGTGAAGAACATGGAGGGCATATATTCGCTGAACGATGGCAGTAATAGTTTGGGTACTCAATTTGTATGCAAAGTATCCAAAACCAAAGTATCCTTTTTTAGCAACCAAAGCGGCATATTATTCATCCTTAGCTATGGTTTAAATACCACGGATGGCTCTATTCAGTTCGCCGGTTTTTGGCGCTATGCCGAAAATGCGACCCAGGGCACCATTAATTTTTCTATTGCAAAAACAGATGGCGCGTTTGATTTGATCGCGAATGGCATAGCAAGCAATATCCTGTTAAAAGGCATTTTTAACTCCCCGCAAAAATCCATCAGCCTGAAATATGAACGGCCTTTTTCGCAATATGTACTGGCGCATGAGTTTATAATTTTGGCTCATGGCACTATCCCCCTCAAAACAAATTCGCCATTTGCAGTTAACTCAGTAAATGGTGTTATACATTCGGAAGATTATGGCTCGAACGGAATTGAAACGGATATACAGCTAACCAAAGATAATGTGCCCATATGTATGCACGATGATTCATTTGATGACAGGCTTACCCTAAAGGGCCCGTTATATGGCGATTTTAGTGATTTTACCTTTGATATTTTAGAACAGTACGCAAGGTTGATTGATGGCGAGAAGATCCCTTCGCTGGCGCAGGAACTCCAGGCGTTTGTAGACTCTACCACCATGAAATATGTTTGGCTGGATGTAAAAGGCGACGAGGATATATTTAAATACCTGGAACCTGTAGTAGGCAATGCTTATGCCCATGCCAAGGCAGTAAACAGGGATGTAATAATTTTTGCCGGCCTACCATCAGATGATGTTATAACCCAATATAAAAAACAACCAAGCTACGGCGCTCAGTTCCCTTGCCTGTGCGAGTTAAGCCTGCAGGACGCTATTGATAACAATTGCCAGTATTTTGGGCCAAGGTTTACTATGGGCCTGTTGCTGGATGATGTAAATAAAGGGCATACACTCGGCATAAAAACAATAAGCTGGACACTAAGCGATAATACTACCATACTGGATTATTTGCAGAACGGGAAGTTTGATGGCTTTATTTCCGACAATACCCCTTATGTGGTATATGATTATTATGCACTTCATTAAAGGTTTTATAATCAATAAGGTTAATATGTATTTAAAACGAATTATCATTATTGGAATTTTGATCAATGCCTGTTTAATGCATGCCATTGCGCAAACAACCAAGCCTACTAAACCGAAGAAGAGCAAATTTGCCTTTTACGCGGGGTTTGGGCCTAATTACTATTTCAATAACCTTCAATTAGGGAAACAATATGTTAATGATTTTAATTACTCTTTCGCAGGCAGGGTAATGTGGGAGCCTGAACATTTATTAAGTATTGGTATCGAGAGCGGGTATTACAGGTTATATACATTTAATACGCCGCAACCTACGCAGGTCCATATTTCCAACTCCGCTATTCCGTTGCAGATCATACTATCCATGAAGATTTCACCAGCCTTCTACGTTAACTTTTCTATGGGACAGTCGGTATTGCTTAATCACATCCATACCGAGAATATGGGTGATCTTAATTCCTCCGGTTTTTCGGTGGCCGATTTTTCTGGCGCTATCGGTTACCGGCATAAACTCAATAACAGGTTTTCTATTGGCACAGAAGCTAAATATTATTACTCCAGCGGCTTTGTTGACAGGAATGTTGCGCTGCTGTTTGTAGGCGGGTATCATTTTTGACAGAGCTATAGGTATTCGGAACGATCAAAAAAGAGCGTAGTGCAGTGCGATTCCTTCCCCAGGGAAGGTGGAGGAAGGGGTTATGAAAATAATTTGGTTAGCGTACAGACCCCTCCCTGCCAACTCAATTAAGTAAGGAAACACCGTAGGTGTTAAATGTTGGTAGCAGAAAAACAAACCAAAAATTCGTGCCGTCAGGTACGAAACTGGCGAAATTGCATACCTGACGGCATGCATAGATTTACATATCATTTTTTCTACCAACATTTTGCACCTACGGTGCAGCTACTATCGCTTAACTTGATTACATTATTCCTACCACTTCACAATCACCCCCGTTCATCCTACGTGAGGGATTTAAATAAAATCTTCTGAACACGTCACCAATGAGCTGTTACACTAAATTTCAATCCATCATCAAAACCGGAAAAATCAGGTTTCAGTTCGCGGGAGGTCACCTGCAGCGAATCGCGGCAGCGTTTAACTTCGAGATAATGGAACATCGGTTTATAATCATGCGAGAGGTCATGCGTTAGCTCTTTGTTTTTATATAAGGGTTGATGAGGGCCGCCACCGCCGCCTATCACCAAAAAATATTTCCCCTGCACATTAAAGCGCTCGAAATTATGTGAATGGCCCGAAATGAACAGCACACACTTTTTTGAACTGATAAAAGCCGGGACAAACCTTTGCTGCACCGGTAACGATGGACCAACAACAGTGCTGTTGGAGTATGGGGAATGATGACAACCCACTATTATAAATTTAATGGCCGGGTCCATATCCATTTGTTTAAGGGTATTTTTATACCAAGTATCCTGCTTTATGATCTCGGTATCCTTCATCTGGCTGAAATTTGAATTTAACAGTACTACCGCTACCGAATCAATAACTTCGCTATAGCCTGTGGCGCTATGCATCGGGAACCTTGCCTGAAATTTTTGTTTTCCTTCATCGGCATTAAACATCAATTCGTGATTGCCGAGCGCTGCATAAACTGGGATACTATCATCGGCACACCATTTAAGATAGATATCCATCTTTTTCCACTTGGCATCGCTATAGCCTAATGATACTACATCACCCAGTATAAATAAAGCGGCGGGGCGGACGGTAACAATGTCCTTAAAAATCATTTCCGTAGCCTTTTCATTATGATCGGTTTTGCGGATGATTGTTTCAATAAACAAAGGGGCTTGTGTATCACTGGCAAATGCGATGACGGGATGTTTTTGCTGCGCGATTGCTGAAGCAGGGCAATATACAATGGCTACCCAGAAAATAAAACTGAAGACATTAATCTTTCCCATCGTTTTATATAGCATCCTCAAGGTGTAGAAATATTCTTAAAGTTACAATATGTTATTGGTAGAGAGCTAAATGTATTTGACAAGGCTGTATTCTAAATTTCAATTTACATAATTATGTAAGTTTAGAAATACATAATTCTATAATGATAGAGTCGGTTAAGTGTGCTACCCGAACAAATCCCGCGCTCTTCCGTTTCATGTCCATCGCCAAGCCTTAAAAGAAAGTTGAGAATGTCGCATTCTTCAATATATGCTACGAAGCCATGTAGTTACTCATTGTTTTCGGCATATTAAAGGGTTTGCGGTTTCAAAGGTAGACTAAAGCAGAAACTACTGCCTTTTCCTGGTTCACTTTCAATCGAAAAAGTACCCTGATGTTTTTTGACAATTTCGGAGGCGATATACAAACCGAGGCCGACACCCTGGTAATTCATGGCGGTTTTGCTGACCCGATAAAAACGCTGAAACAACTGATCGAGATCATCTTTGGCGATACCTATTCCAAAATCCTGTACAGTAACGACAATATGATCGGCTTCTGTTTTTGCCTTGACCAGTACCTTATTCGCTTCAGGGGAATACTTAATGGCATTGTTCAGGAGATTGATCAATACCTGTTCGATCCGGAACTGGTCGCCGGTATAAAGCGACTTGACAGAATTCTCCAGTAAAATCTCATGTTGTGGGGCAGTTAGCTGAACGTTAACAATGCTATTAGTTAGTGCATCTGAAAAGTAGAATGCGGCTATATTCAGATCGATCTGCCCCGAGTTAATCTTCGTAACATCCAATAAGTCCTCTATTAACTTCTCCAGACGTTTAATACTGTTGTTCGCATTTAATATAAACGGATAGTTTTTATTAGTGCTGTCTGTTGTTTTTTCTAAAAGCTGATTGATGGCTTTGATATTGGTTAAGGGCGTTTTAAATTCATGGCTGACCATATTAAAAAACTCGTCCTTTTTAGCCTCGGCAGCCGCACGTCTTTCCTTTTCCTGCTTTTGGATTAATACTTCCCGATTAGCTATAATGAGTTCGGCGGCACGTTTCCCTTTTTCTTCATCCTGGAAGTCCAATTCTTTAAGGGCAGCGATCAATTCTTCGGCCCGCTTTTCTTTTTCCCCGTCCTGAAAATCCAGTTCGATATTGGCGATGATTAATTCGGCGGCGCGTTTCCCTTTTTCCTGGTTTTCAAAGACCAACTTTTTATTGGCGATAATGAGTTCTTCTGCTCGTTTTTCTTTCTCTTCGTTCTGAAAAAGTAACTCTTTGTTAGCGACTATAAGCTCCTCGGCCCGCTTTTCTTTTTCTCCGTCCTGGAAATTTAGTTCAATATTGGCAATGATCAGTTCAGCGGCGCGTTTTTCCTTTTCCTGATTCTCAAAAACCAATTTTTTATTAGCAATGATGAGTTCATCCGCCCGCTTTTCTTTCTCTTTGTTCTGAAAGAGTAATTCTTGGTTAGCGACGATCAGTTCGGCGGCGCGCTTTTCCTTTTCTTTATTTTGAAAAATCAATTCTTTATTAGCGATGAGCAATTCGGCTGCTCGTTTTTCTTTTTCCTTGTTCTGAAAGATCAGCTCGGTACCTGCCAGGATGAGTTCAGCAGCACGTTTTTCCCGTTCCCGGTTTTGTACCTCCAGCTCCGCGTAAGCGACAATCAGTTCTGCAGCCAATTTTTCTTTTTCCGAATTTTGAAAGTTAAATGCTTTGTTAGAAATGATCAGTTCTGCCGCCCTCTTTATTTTTTCTTCGTTGAGGATATCCAGTTGCTCGTTGGCTATGATCAGTTCATTAGCCCGCTTTAGTTTTTCTTCATTCTGAAAATCCAGTTCAATATTCGCGAGGATCAATTCAGCTTCCAGCTTCGCCTTTTCCTGGTTAGCGATAAGCAATTGATTGGTTAAATTTTGATTATCCATGAGGGCCCCCGGGGCAGCTAACGATAGTAAGGGTGAATTTTTAAAAAAGCGGTCAAGTAATTGACTATTAATTTACTACAATAATCGCTCCATAAACTAAGGGATCAGGGTTTTTCCCAGTTTAAAACTACAATTCCAGGCACCGCTGCGGGCCTCGAACAGCCCCCCCCGTGCGAGGGTAAGTTTAATTTTTCCGCCCGTTTCGCATTATATAATAGATTTGTTTTTACTACTTTAGTAGAAATGAATCAGCTGTTTTCCATCTTTCACTTAACGGAATCAGATATTAATTTATCGGCATCGGTCGACATTAAAAATGATGCTCACGCACATGACTATGAAGAATTAATCATAGGTTGCGAAGGTGATATTCAGCATTTTATCGATTATAAAATAGTAAATCTTTCCTCACCGTTTGTTAGTTTTGTTGCCAGCGGTAAGGTACATGCGGTAAAACCCATTGCCGTTAATGGTAAGTGTAGTATCTGGGCGTTGAAATTCAAGAGCGAATTTATTCCTGAAACCACTTTTCAACTTTACTCCTACTATCATGATCATGCAAACCTCCAGATTTTAAGAAATATCTCGATCAAGAGCCTACTTGCTGTTTTACAAATCATGACGGAGGAAATGCAGCAGCAGGACCCTGATTTTTCGATCATTCGTCATCTCCTCAGCACGATGTTTACGATGATAGAATCAGAGAGGAGGAAAAACGGGATCGACCCCGCAGGTTCCCAGTTCGTGCAAAATGTTACTTTTAAAAAATTTCTGGCATTGCTCGAACAATCTTTTCGCGAGCATGTAGGTGTTGAATTTTATGCGGACAAATTAAGTATGTCTACCAGGAATCTTAACTTCATCTGCCATAATATTCTGCAAAGAAGTGTTACTGAAATCATAGAACTCAGGAAACTCATCGAGGCGAAGAACCTGCTGATCAACACCGAAAAATCTATCTCCGATATCGGCTTTGAAGTTGGCTACAATGAAAAAACCTATTTTACCAGCGTCTTTAAAAAAAAATCGGGTCAGACACCTTCTGAATTCCGGGTGGAAATGAAGAAGCTCATTTCTTAAAATCATAACATTTCTTCCTGATATTGTTACCTCTGCTTTTGGCTAATTCCTACCTTCAACGATTGAAAGAATAGATTAGTGGTAATAAATAAAGTCAACCCTACAAAATATTTCAGGCTTGAACATAGCAATATGCAGGCTAAACCGACTATGCCTTCCGACGCGCCTCACTCTGGTGCTATCCCTTACCTTAAAAAGTCGTCGTCAGGTGTAATCATCAACATGTCTTCACTTGCGGGCAGGTTTTGATATGAGAACAGGAGCCCTTATTCTACTGCAAAATGGGGTATCATTGGCTTCACAAAGACCCTTTCTATTGAGCTGGGGAAATACGGCATCCGTACCAATGCAATATTACCGGGAGCGGTCGCAGGCCCCAGGATTGATAAAGTCCTGGAGGGAAGAGCGGATGCTAGTCATACAACACTTGAAGAAGAAAAGGACAAAGCAATGGCAATACAGTCTCTAAAAGGTTTTATAGATCCGAAAGACATTGCAGCGTTAGCGGTATTTTTAGCCTCAGATAGTGCAAAAATGATTTCCGGACAGATCTTGCCTATAGATGGCGATGCGAAAGCAGCTTCTTAATACAAAATCACTAACTATTAAAATATTTGATATGTCAATCACAAAAACATTAAAGGAACAATTGATCGGCGCATGGAAGCTGGTATCCTACGTAGAAAACCCGGTAGACGACTCTGCGCCCTTTTACCCTATGAGTGAAAAACCCATGGGCATCATCATGTATACGCCGGACGGATTCATGTCGGCGCAATTGATGCACCCGGAGCGAAAGAATTTTGCATCAGGCGACTGGTTCAACGGAACCGACGCAGAATACAAACAAGAAGCGTCCACTTATATCGCATACACTGGCCCCTTCCATGTGGATGAAGAAAAACAAACACTTACACATTCCATGTTTATTTCTCTCTTCCCGAACTGGACAGGACAAACACAGCCAAGGGTAGTCAAAATTGAAGGCGATCTTTTACATCTTGGCACCGCATCTCCAATTGTTTCGGGGGGTAGGACAGTGAATTCGGCTTTGACCTGGAGGCGTGTAGCAGCACAGTAATAAAAGGAGTTAATAAAAGGAACGGCTTTCGGGATGAAAGCCGTTCCGCTATGAGGCGCGAATTTCAGCTAAAATCGAAATTCCTGCTTAATACTCAATCAATCCTTTAGATCAACACTTATGAATAACAAAGTGATGAAATCTTGCTTGCTTTTTTTGAGTCCGGGTATGACAATGCCGCTTTAATGGATTTAATGATATTGATCAATGTGATGACTTTTACCAACTATGTATATGGGTTGACAAAGATTCCTATTGACTTTCCGCTTGCGAAATCGCTGATAGAACTGAGTGAATGATCATCTTTCGCCGGACTGAAGGCTGCCGTAAATGTAAATCAATATTACCAATGCTGCTTTATCTGAAAAATAATCTTTTAGATCTTGTTTTTCGCCTTATTCAGTTCTTTGCAGAACTAACAGGGCTGCCTAAAATAT
>Ga0302227_10000566_pt1 | contig 31046 bp, 24 predicted proteins | sample II_Palsa_N1_1_FD_193525 | JGI IMG/M metagenome (GOLD analysis project Ga0302227, IMG submission 193525) | Peat permafrost microbial communities from Stordalen Mire near Abisko, Sweden - II_Palsa_N1_1 | ecosystem: Environmental > Terrestrial > Soil > Palsa > Peat permafrost | place: Sweden... | reverse complement strand
TTGAGTTGTTTTTATCGCCAGAGCGTAAGAATAAATCGCCGTTGGAAAGAATGACCCAGAGTTCGCCCCTCATATCTACGTAAACGCTGCGCACCGAAGGCGGCTTCTCACTGTCGGGTTCGCGTATTTCAACTTTCTCAAACACCAGTCCATCAAACCGAGTGAGCCCTTGTGGACTTGCTAGCCACAGCCACCCATCCGGGGTCTCAGCGATGCTCCACACAAACAGCGGGGCGCCTTCTCGAGCCCCCCAACTTGTGTGGTGATAGTCATTCTTTATGCTTCCCACAGTGTCAAAAGTAGTAGACGCCACTGTTGAGCACCAAAGCACACCAGGCACGAGCACGGCGATTGCGATCAGCAGACGCTTCATGGCCCTAACGAATACTGCGTTCCCCACGGACATACCTCGCACGGATCAACCAAGAATGATGCGCTCTGCGAAAAGACCACTTGCACCCTGGCATGCAAGTTCAGTTACGGAGGACGTTGCGCAGCGATGACTCAATGATTGCCAGATCTATAGGCTCACTGATCTATGCACGTGTCTAGCGATAGAAAGCTGCAGTTTGTAGATTTGTTCTGTAAAACGTCGCGGTAAAAAACGTTTGTTTTTATACTGTTCGGCTCTTTTGTTCGCGCGACAATAGGCAGTCGCCAAAATTGCGCCAGTCAACCAGAAGCCATGTGCCACGATCAGTTCGTCATACAGGCTCGCCGCATACTAGCGGTCGTGGCATTGTCTTCAATGGCGGCCTGTACCGCAACTCTGAAGAAGTCGACCGTCAATGCGACCAAGCCATCGGCGTATGTCTTGGCAGCCAGACAGTTTGCGCGCGAGGCGGCTAGCGAGTCGCGTTCGGACCTCTCATCACGAGCATGGTTACAGTGCGCTTCGGCTGCGTATCTAGCGTTGAATAGCGCGGGGCGAGACCAGGAGGCCAGCTCGCTTAGTGCGATGTGTACAGACAAGTTAATGCAGCTGTTGCTGACCGACGCCAAGCACCGCTGGACTTCGACTACGCTCGATCTGGCGGGCCTACCCCTCACCGTGGAGTTGAGGGATCTTTCCCCCAGCTTGACCGGGCCCATCCAACTCGTTCACGCGAGTAGTGTGGCGTTGCCATCATCGATTAAAAGCCGTGCAGCGACAGCGGGTTTCGGTGTACCACTCGTGGCGGTAACGGCTCGCTGCACCAATCGCCCCATCTGCAAACTTTATCCAGCAGAGGGTGTGTTTCGTCCCGCCACGGCGTGGGTCGAAGAGAGCAGTGGTGGCAAGGCACACCTAGTAGTAACGGACCCGACCGCGCATCCGAATATTCTCATCGATGACAAGGCATACCCGTTGGCAATTGATTTGACGGCACCCTATGCCCTGTTGCTTGACTCATCCAGACTAAACCGTTTTGCGTTGTGGAACTTGATTGGTGGAACGCGGATCGGCGCCCTGCAGGGCTTGTATCTTCTGCAGGACTACGACCCTGCCAAGACCCCAATCATCATGATTCATGGCCTGGGAGCGAGTCCCTTGATCTGGGCTCGTCTAACCAATCGCATTCTCGAATCCCCTGATTTGCGAGCACGCTATCAGATTTGGCACGTTATCTATCAGACCAATGCTCCCGTGCTTGTCAATCGACTTCGGGTGCAGGAATTTCTCGACAGCAGTTGGAACATTCTTGACCCCACCAAGATGGATCCTTCACGACATGGCATCGTGTTGATTGGTCACAGCATGGGCGGCGTGGTGGCGCGGCTGTTAACCGCAGATAGCGGCGATGTCCTTTGGAACGCAATGAGTACAGATCCTTTCGATCACATTCGCGGTGACGCGGCTGATCTGACTGCTATCCATAAAGTGCTCTTCTTCAAGCCGTACGAAGGCGTCACAAAAGCCATTTTTCTGGCATCACCACACTTGGGAAGTCCTCTAAGCGACGACTTCATTGGCCGTCTCGCTATGCGTATTGTCATGCCTAAAGGTCCTGAACTTGATGCCTTGCGTCGGATCATGAGCGTCAATGCACCCAGGATGCGAAGTGATTTACTTGCCGACTATCGTAAAGATGGCGTCAGCAGTATCAGTACGTTGAGCGCCAACCAGCCTGTGAGCCGCGCAGCGCAGTCGCTCATGCCTGCAGCTGGTATTCGCTACTACACCATCGCAGGGGATCTACCCGGGGCTAAGCAGCGGGGAGACGGTGTAGTGCCGCTGGCCAGTGCGATACTCCGTGGCGCGGCATCAACGACTATCGTGATTTCTGGCCACCAGGTCTATGACAACGACAAGGCCATCTCCCGGGTCGTTACTATTCTGGACGAGCATCCCTAGTAACCCACGAAGCGGTTATCGCCAACGAAGCCACACACTGTCGTCGGCCTCTTTGATACCCACTTACGGAACAGAGTTGTTCGCAGCCTGTTCGATCAGGGCTGCTACTTCTTTCGGATGCGATTCATACACAGAGTGGCTTGCGCCCGGCACTTCGATCGTGTGGCTATGTGCGCGTTTAGCGTACATCCGCTCGAGATCAGGATTGATGATGCGATCGGACATCGCCACCGCGTACCAGCTTGGCTTGGTCTTCCACGCGGGTGGCCCGGCGGGGATGTTAAACATGGAGCCTGCGGTCAGCTCCTGGGCATTCGCCTCGAACTGAGCTTGCTTCAGCGGCAGATCTGCTGCGAAGTCAGTCGGGTAATGTGCAGGGTCGATATAGAGAAAGCCATCCACTGTCTTCTTGACGTCGTTGGTTTTACTCGTAGCGCTTGGGAAACGCTTGCCGTTGGAAACTTGAGTTTCACCCAAATCGAGCGCATGGGCCGCAATATAGACCAGCCCTACTACTTTTGGATCATTACCGACGTCGGTAATGATCGCGCCGCCGTAGCTGTGACCTACCAGAATGGTTGGTCCATCCTGCATATCGATGACCCGCTTGACGGCGGTCACGTCGGCGTCAAATGAGGTCAGTGGGTGCTCGGCGATTGAAACGTTATAGCCGTCCTTTGTCAGAATGTCGTAGACAGGCTTCCATCCGCTTCCGTTGACCCAAGCACCATGCACCAGCACGATGTTACGCACAGGCATGGCTGCCGAGGCGTAGCCGCCGGTTGCCACGCTACCAAGAAGCAGCGCTGCAGACAGCTGGATGCACTTACTGATTTTTCCATTCATTGGTCTTGTCATCGGAAAATGTAGGAATAGGGTGCCGTTCGTAGGCAGGGCAAGATTTTTGATCCCGGATATGTCCGGATTTTCGCTACTGGCTCAATTCAAATGACTTCTCATGAAATCGACTGTGCGAGCATTGGCGATCGTTGCATCGGCCCGATCATAGTGATCACCGCTCGGTCGCGCGAAAGCGTGATTCCGATGCGGGTAGACCTGGATTTCGATCGACGCGACTGGACTCGAGGCTTCGCGGATGATTGCCTGGGCGTCGTGCGGCATATACTCGTCATCGCCGGCAATGTGCATGAGCAACGGCCCCCTTACTTTGGGAAGTTCGTCGGCATATTTCTCCGTGGTACCCCCGTAATACGACACTCCAGCGTCCACGCCGTATCGGGCTGCTGACAAAGTTGTGAGCAGGCCGCCGAGGCAGAAGCCCATGACACCCACCTTGCCCGTTGTCGATAGGGAGCGTGCTGCGTCGACAGTAGCGTGGACGTCGTCAACGGCCTTGCCGATATCCAGCTTGGCATAGAGTTCGAAGCCATGTTTCCAATCCGCTTCAACATGATCGGAAAGCTCAATTCCCGGGCCGAAACGCCAATAAAGATCAGGGCAAACCGCGACAAAACCTTGGGCCGCCATTTCGCTGGCGATCTGACGGATGCCGTCATTTACTCCAAAGGCTTCCTGCAGGATAACCACAACCGGACCCTCGCCTGCGACCGGATGCGCGACGAAGGCGGAGAAGGTTCCATCGGGGACGGTGACTCTCAGGGTGTTGTTCATGATCTCTCCTGGCTCTGACGTCTATGTTCGTTTGCGGTGTTGCAACGCGTCTTTGTCGGGCAGTCGATTGACACCGAACAGGCGTCCATAGTCGTCCTAGCAAAGCCATCTAGATTGCAGGAATGTGCGATTCGTTGTGCAAAGTTGCGCGAGAAGTGTTCGTGGCGAACGCCACTTCCATCTGCGCAGATTATTCAAAGTGGATGCGTACCGCCAAAATGCGCCAGGTCAAGCACACAACAAGCCAGCTTTCGCTAGTCGCATGTGTGGATTTTTGACGACGTACTTACGGTACCGAATCTGCCTGGCGCCATGCGTATATGCGGCGCGCAGATACACTTGCGTGGACCTCAGTACCACCGGATGATCGGCGAAGCACTTTCAGATGAGCGCCTATGCGCGTTGCTCGCTCACGCATGCCGATCAATCCCCAGTGACCCTCTGGGCCTCCGAGGCGCGCTACTTCCGGGTCAATGCCCACGCCGTCGTCTTTTATTGACGCTGTAAAACGCCACATTCCAAATACCATCTCGAGTCGAACATAGCTGGCATTCGCGTGTTGGAACGCATTGGCTAGCGCTTCACCGAGCAGAAGCTGAAGCTCACTGCCGGGTAAGGTATTCATGTGCCGCACGCGACCTTTGCATGCGCTCTCGAATTTGACCCCATGTTGGTGCCCAAGCTCTCGTCCGATTCGGCACAGTGACGTGCTCATGTCATACGAATGACTTCCTGTTGCGCGAAGGGCACGCACCCGATCTCTACCTTCTGTGACAGCGTCGTTGGTCATCCGCGCTAGGTGGTGAAGATCAGCCTTTACGTCAGATTGCGGGTATTTTATTGAAAGACTTTCAAGCTGCAGAGCTAACCCCTGGGTGCTTTGTAGCAGGGTGTCATGCAGGTCCCTTGCTACCGACTCGCGTTCGTCGATGCGTATCTGCATGCGGGCGTGTACTCGTGCCGTGACACGGAGAATTTGCATCCGGACAAAACCCCAGAGAACGATCAAAGCCAAAACCACGCATAGGACGTAGAACCACCAGGTCTCGTAAAAATATGGCGCGATTGCCAAGCGCAGGGGCAACGTCGAGGCTATCCACGGGCCTCCTTCGTGTGCAGCACGTACCGAGAATTGGTAATGACCGGCCTTCAGATGGGGATAAACCGCCATGTGCTGGCTTCCAGCGTCTTGCCATACGTCGTCGAAACCATCAAGTTTCGTCTGGAAATGAAGGGTCCTTCCACCTGTAAGGTCGGGAGCGGTGTAAGTGATCTGCAGGTCACGGATGCCTTCCGGAATCTTTACGTTTGCTGGCCGAAAATCAATCCGGTTTGCGCCGTTGGCCAACTCAATAACGATGGGCGGGTGCGGAACGGGACGGAGTGGCAGGTCGACGGGATTGATCCAGGCTGCTTCCGTGCCTCCTTCAACCCATAGCCGACCGTCTGAGCCGAGCACGAGCGAGGGCAGAGAGTGTGACTGAGATGGAATGCCAGGGGCACCGTCTCGTGTTCCAAGAAAGAGGTAGGGTGGCTTATAGGCGGGATCGGCAAGAAATCGAGTGATATCACCAGCCAAAATGCGGGTCAGGCCTTCCGGGGTATGAATCCATAGGGCGCCTTCCTGGTCGCGCACGAGACCCGTTACGCTATCGAGCGTGCCGTTGCTAGCGAGTGTAAAGGGATAAAACTTACCGCCTCGGAACATCTGAACTCCAGCGTCGCCTCCAACCCAGGTCACTCCGTCGAATTCAGTGATCGTCTTGACACGGCCGGCGACTAAATCATTCGTTTGGCCTAATTGCGTGACGGTATCGTGGTCGACGAAAGCGAGCTTTCTACCATCTGGATAGGCTGCCCAAATCCGACCGCTCGGTACTGGAATGAGGCGAGATGGCTGACCGATATCGGTCCGCTCTCGCCAACCGTCATGGGTCAACATGTCGACACGTACATTTGGCGAGGTCGAAGCAGTCCACAACCGGGAGTCGAGGTCGCGTGCCAGGGAAAAGATGGTTTCCATGTTTGCGCTGCTCGCATCACTTGGAATCGATGCGAGCTTATGCGGCACGCCCGGCTGCAGCTGCCAAATATCCGCGAGTCCGTTGGCCAATACCGTGCCATCTCGCGCGTCGCTCGTCATGGTCATGGCGCCTGAAGGCGCGTCAGTCACGATGGCCACATCGTTGACATAGTGAACGACATTGTTGCTTTCGCTCCCTATCCACACGTCGCCTTCTGTGCCAGGGGCAAAAGTGATCATGTTCGTGTGGGGCGGTAGCAATAGGCGTGAGAAGGCAGACGGCGTAAATCGATCGATCCCTTTGTCGCCGCCGGCCCAAATGTTTCCCTCCCTGTCTTCAAACACAATAGGGACGACTTCGTTAGTAAGTCCGGTGCTATGGTCTAAAACTTCGCTGCGTACTGCGCTGAATTTGCCTGGGTTGAGAAGATCCGTGACTTGGTCAAGATGGACAACGCCCGACCTTCCAGTTCCAATCCAGCCTCCACCACGCAGGTCGGGGACTACCGTCTTGGCATAGAAGGGAATGGGCTCCCCGATCTCGGTCAAACGATCATGAGCTACCTGAAACCGTTGAACGACATGCGCCTGTGTGCCGATACAGACAATGCCTCGGGATGGCGCGGATATGCCCAGTGCTTTCGGGACCACGGTTCCGGTATCTGTGAACTGAGTAGCCCCTTCGTGCAGTACCCAGACGCGTCCTTCGTGCAAGTCCACTGCCCATAGATTGAAGTCCGGGTCGTAGGCTAGAACGTGCAAAGGATCTGGCGACTTGATGCCGGCGGCCTTCCACTGCCCCTTCTCAAACACAAGAAATCCCATCGTTCGCCCATACAAAAGGAGCCGATGAGAGCGGTCTTCGAAGAACCTGCCCCCTGCAAAGGTGTTGCCAGGCTGGTTGAGATAGTTAGTGATGTGCCCGTGGTCTATGAAGCTCAGTCCACGGCCAGTGAATGAGGCCCATACCCCGCCCGTCGAAGGTGCAAACAAGTCTGCAATGTCTGGACCTGGAAATGCTTCGCCAGGCATCGGCACAAATGGAATGAATCGGTCGCCGTCGAACCGAGTTAATCCTTGTGCCGTGTCAAGCCAAAGCAAGCCATCGGCAGCCTGCGTGATGTGGCCAACGTTGACGACGCGGTTATCGTCTGCCGGAGTAAATGCCGTATGAGTGTAGTGCTGAAGCGTCCACGGACGAGAAGTGCCAGCGGCAACGGTCCCGACAGACAGCGCCGACGCGACAAGCATTACCAGACGACGTCTAATGCCCTGGCGCACTTTAGTTTCCCCAATTTCGAACGGTGCCCTGGCACGCTTGGAGCCTTAAACCCTCTGGCTCGCCAGATGATAGGTGCTTTTGCATGGTAGCGGACATCCCCCAAAGACGGGGAGATCACTGCTCTGAATGGGCGCGTAGAAACAAACGTTGAGGGTTTTCTTCGCCGAGGAAAGCTGCACACGGTTGACTCCTCGCTGGGTGACATGAATTAGAGCGCCGGGCATCCCGAGTTGGTGAAGGTATGCAGGAGTTGTCCGCCGATTCTGATGATCGACCTGCACTTGGTCAGCGGATATAGGCGATCTCTCGGGTCGGCCTCTGGCTCCATTTGAAAGATCAACATCGGCGTGCTTTGTCTTTTAGTAAACGTTTCAAAAAGCCATAAGGCGCGACAGCTGTGCTATTCGACTTGGCGCAACACCGATACCGTAGCTACTCGACCTTCTGGAGACGAATAGCCATGAACATCAGCAGAGCCGCGCGCGTCAGCCCATTACTAAAAACTCTGGCAGCCATGTTGACCGGGTTTATAGCAGCCAGTGGTGCGCACGCTGCCACTCAGACGACGGCGTCCGGCTTTTACAAAATGAAGCTCGGTGCAGTCACCGTCGTTGCACTGTCCGATGGAGTCTTTGCTTTACCTGCGGGACAGTTCATGGTCGAAGCGCACAAGGGCGAAGTCCAAGACGCTCTCACCAAGGCACACGCCGGTGCCACCGTACCAACGTCCGTCAATGCTTTTCTAATCGACACCGGCGCCAAGCGTATTCTGATCGACACCGGTTCAGGCGCCTTTCTAGGCCCCACCCTGGGCGAGGTCGAAAAACATCTCGAAGCGGCGGGCTATCAGCCAGGACAGATTGACGAAGTGCTGATTACCCACCTGCATGCAGATCATGCAGGCGGTCTCATCAACAATGGTCAAGTTGTCTATCCCAACGCGACCGTGCGTGTGGATGAGAACGAAACCCACTTCTGGCAGGACCGCACCAACATCGCTAAGGTCGACCCATCGGTACAGGGGACATTTGACGCGGTGTCAGCAGCGCTGACCCCCTATGCTGCGTCAGGTCACCTCGAAACGTTCCACGCCGGCGAGCAGCTTGAGCCGGGCATCACTGCCGTGAGTGAACCGGGCCATACGCCAGGGCATACCGGCTATCGGGTGGAGAGCGATGGGCAAGTACTCGTTGTCTGGGGTGATCTGGTTCACCTGGCTATGGTGCAACTGCCAGATCCCAAAGTAACTATCAAGTTCGACAGCTCTCCAGCTGACGCCGTCGCAGCTCGCGAAAAGGCGTTGGCCGATGCAGCTCGTAAAGGTTACCTGGTAGCTGCTGCACATATCGATTTCCCAGGTATCGGAAAAGTCTCCAAGACAGGACGCGGTTACGTTTGGACTCCAGTGAAGCCATAGTATTGCTGGCCGGACATGCCGAGCCAACGCTAGGTCTCAGGTTTTGCCTACGTCTCAACCTGGCAGGGCTGGCTCTACGTGGCCTTCGTCATTGACGTGTTCGCCAAACGCATCGTTGGCTGGGGTGTTAGCAGTTCGATGCGGGCTGACTTTGTGCTCGATGCATTGGAGTAGGTGCTCTACGCGCGTCAACCTGAGCGTGACAGCAGCTTGATTCACCAAAGCGATCGCAGGTCGCAATATGTCTCCATTCGCTACAGCGAGCATCTAGCCGAGGCCGGTTTCGAGCTGTCGGTGGGCAGCAAGGGTGACAGCTACGATAACGCGCTCGCGGAGACCATCAACGGTCTCTACAAAGCTGAACTCATCCACCGACGCCGAGCATCATGGAAACCAAGGAGGCGGTGGAATTCGCCATTCTGCAATGGATGGCCTGGTTCAATAGCCAACAACTTCTCGACGGATGTGGACTGGGTCCCACAACGCATTGTCGGCTTGCTGATGCATACAACATTGCAGATGCGGAGACCATGCTGGCAGATGTCCAGCAGCATATAAGAGCCCTTCATAGGCCGCCTCCGCGGCATGGCTTCTCGAGCTTAGAATGCAAAGTCGGCTATGACGCCCAGTGTGCGGGGTTGGACGTAGTATCGCCATAGATCTGTGCTCGTTGCGAGAGACACATTGGTCAGACCCTTGGCATTTCCGATGTTTTCGACATAGGCGGTATAAGTGGCGTTACCAACCACAAAGCCGCTGCGTAAGCCAAATAACTCGTAGTTACCCATCTTCGGTACGGTGTTGAATAAGTCGATGGTTGCCTTGCTTCGATACTGGTAGGTGGCTGTCACAAACGGGTGATACGTGCCATCGAAGCGATAGGTGGCAATACTGCTGCCGCTCCACTTGGAAGAGCCAGGTAACAAGGTTCCGGATGGCGCGATCTGGGTTGAGCTCTGCTCATAGGGTTGGGCGAGCTTGGCTCGTCCGAAAGCCAATCCACCTTGCCACTCGAAGTGCTGATCCGGTTGCCATGCCAGACTGACTTCCGTGCCGTAGGTATAGGCGGTGCCGGCATTGGTGGCATAGGCTAAACCCAAAGGCGTAAATTCACGCACTTGAATATTCTTCCAGTCAATAAAGTAGCCGGTTACGCTGGCTGTCAGCGTCTTGGCTTCATTGGATGTGCGTAGCCCTAGCTCATAATTGGTTAGCTTGTCCGAACCGAAGGATGCTGGCGCGGCGCTGAACACTCCAGGCGGATTGGGATTTGGTCCGCCATAACGAAAACCTGTCGACACCAAGGCATAGACCATCGTGTCCTTGTCCAGCTGGTAGGAGAGCGATGCCTTGGGCGAAAAGCCTTGTTCATTCTGCCGACCAGTTACATAAGTAGCCGGCACGCCCGCGCTGAGATAATTGATGAATCCCGAGGTGAGATTCGACGAAGTCACTTTGGAGTCGTAGTAGCGACCGCCGACAGTCAGTTTCCACTGCGGGTTGAAATTCCAAGAAGCCTCGCCATACAGCGCAGTTTCCTGCCCACGCACACGCATTGGGCTGTCGCCGCACGAGCAATAAAATACATTGTTCGGAGCCAACTGATTGCCTAAGTCGCCGCCGTATATTTGATTGATCGCTGCGGTTGCACCCGATGCGTAGAAGGTGTCCGCATATTTGATGCTTGTTTCATCGTAGATACTGCCCACCAACCATTGCAAGCGACTGTCCGAGGTCGAAGTCAACCGCACTTCCGCGGTATTACCGTCAGCACTAGCAGTCTGCGGCGCATGAATCGGACCGATCATGCCTTGGAACAGACTTTCAAAATAGGACGTGTAGTCGCTGTCAGAGGCCTGCGTTTTACGGTGCCCCGATAGCATGACGTCCAGTGTGGCGGCACTGAAACGATGCTCCAGCTTCATGCTGTTAACTAGTGCAGTGGTAAAAAGGTATTGGGGAAAGGCGGATTTGTTCTCGAACGTCCCCACGAGTGAGTCGTCGTTGAAAGTGTCGAAATCCTTGATCTTCTGGTACAGCGTCAGCCAGTCCAGGCTGGTATTTGCGTCAATGTTCCAGGTCATCATCAAGCGGCCACCGAAGACGTCTGACGCATTGGCATTTCTCTGCCCTGTACCAACGTTGTCGATATAGCCGGGGGTGCGACTGTCAGTCACTACGGCGCGAACAGCGAAATTGTTCGTGATCGGAATATTGACCATTGCCTTGGCCAAATGACCTATCGAACCATTTCCATCAAGTTGATCAATGCCAACCTGGAAACGACTTTCAAATATGCCTAAGTCGGGCTTGTTGGGGAGGTAATTGATGGCACCACCCATCGAACCAGTGCCAAACGTTGTGCCCTGTGGGCCCTTGAGCACTTCGACGCGGTCTACGTCGAAAGTATCAATGTCTGGCGTCGCCAAGTTGAAATAAGCCTCGCTCAGTGGAATGCCATCGATATAGATACCCGTCGTCTGCTGTCCCTGATCGATGCCAGTGCTGGTACCAACACCACGTATAGTGATATTGGAAAGCCCGGGGCCAGCCACCGATGCAAACGACACCCCAGGCACTGTGCCTAGATAGTCTTGCATGCTGGTGGCTCCCAACTCTTCGAGGTTGCCTCCAGTTAAAGGGGTATCTGAACCTGCATAGTGATCCGCGGCTTGATTCCGGAGATCTCCCGTCACAGTGACCGTGCCAAGCTCCTTGGCGGCCATCGGGTAAGCAGCGGCAGTTGGCGTTCGTTCGAGAACATAGCTGCCGTCGGTAACGGTGCGTACTTGCAGCCCCGTGCCGTTGAGCAATAACCGGAATGCATCACTTGTGGTGTAGCTGCCCTTCAATCCTGGAGTTCGTATGCCCGCGACGAGCTCATCGGAAATCACGATCCGAGAAGCCGATTGCTGCGCAACCAGCTTTAGCGCATCGATGACGCGCTCTGCGGGAATATCGTACGCGTGTTTACTGACGGCCCACGCAGCAGATGCACTAAACGTCGTCAATACAGCTGCCGCGAGGACCGCAGCTTTTAGCAACCTGACGGACCCTGTAGACGCAGAGATATACCTTATTACTCGCATTGAGCCCCCTTGACGAATCCGTTAGCCACTGGAGATGCTCATCGCACCAACAGTAGGAAAGTCTTGACGATGTACCCCGAAGATTGAGGTGGAGACTACTATGCGTCGACAGGTTTGGAATGCCTCAAATGGGGGAGAGGCACGACACAAAACAAGTCAGCCGGAATCGATACGCGTTGAACTAGGCTCGACACCATCACCGCATCATTGGAGAGGCTATGAAAGTAAACTGGATTCTTTTGACGTTGATGTTTCCAGTAATTCTTGCATCGGTCTCGACCGCTGCTCGCTGCGCCGAGCTCCCCTGGGACCTCGGTCACTATCACCATACGAGCTTCACTGGGGCAGACGGGATAGTCGGCGCGAATGCACTGGCACAGACAGCCGATGGCTTCCTCTGGATCAATTCAAAAAAGGGTTTGGTGCAGTACGACGGCAACCAGTTTCGCCCGTTTGAGCCATCCTCCAGCGAAAAGCTGCTTCACTCATCGATTTCCACTCTGTTCGCCCCCTCTACGGGAGGCTTGTGGATTTCCTATGGCGGCGAAGGCGTGAGTTTCATTGAGCATGGACGCGTAACCAATTACGGAACCCGATCCGGGTGGCCCGAAAAAGCCGCCTACTACGGGACATATTTTTTTGAAAATAGACGACATGAGGTGTGCGCCTACGTCCATTCCGTTGGCTTAATGAAATTCGACAAGGGCGTTTGGCGGTTGTTGTCAACGGAAACGCTCAATTTTTGGCCTGGCAACTTCGCGCAAGATGCTGATCGAAACCTTTGGGTTGCCTCAAGCAAAAGCGGAGCGATTTATATGCTTCGCGACGGAGCTGTTCACTTTACACAGGTTGGAAATCTAGCGGGTGCATTCGGCGTTTCCATATCCGATAAAGGAACTATCTTTATCTCCACTGCCGACCATCTCATCCATAGATTTGAATTTGAGAATGGTCAACTTGTCGTCGTTGGGCAGTCCATCCCCATCTTTTCTCGCCATGTACTGACGGATAGCAGAGGCGGTCTATGGATCGGTTCGTCGGACGGCATCCACTACATCCGGTCGCTGTCCGCGCTTACCACTAATTCTTCGACTCCATATCGGAGCGTGGAGGAGACATTTGGTAAGTCACAAGGGCTGTCCGGAAATCTTGATCTCGCCGTTATAGAGGATCGAGAGAAGAACATCTGGGTAGCCTCAGAAAATGGGGTCGACCGCTTTAGCCCGTCAGCCTTTTCGACTCTCTCTCTACCGACTGACATGGATTTACTGACAATCACGCCGGGGTCCCAGGGGGATGCCTGGATAGGCAGCGAAAGCACCCCTGTGCTACACCTTAACGGCCGGGTCTTAACGACAACAAATGTGCCGCCTTATGCGCTGGCCATCTATAACGATTCAAATAGCGGCTCAGTGTACTCCGTAGCCGGCGAGGACCTTTGGCAATTGGCGCCTGGTATGCCTACTAAGCTTGCAACGCTCTCTGGACACGAAGACCTCGGCATGACCACGGATCACCAAGGTCGTATTTGGATTTTGCAAACCGAGAGCGATTCCATTGAAATATGGGACGGAACTCGATTGACGCACACTACCGACCTAGGCACTCCAGTCTCGATTGCGCACGACCCGTCAGGAACCATCTGGCTTGGTTATGCATCCAACAGAATTGTGTCGGTTGACGGGCAGAGCCGGCACACGTTTCAAGAAGCGAACGGTCTCTCCGTCGGCACAATAAGAGCGATGGCTTTCCGAGCCGGATTAACCTGGGTTGGTGGTGAAGAGGGGTTAGAATTTCTAAAGGACGGCAAATTCTCAACCGTCAAGTTGGACGGAGCCGCCAAGCTGAGCGAAATCACTGGATTGGTGTTCGATCGTGATGGTGCGCTCTGGATACATTCACCTTATGGGATGATCAGAATCCCCTCTGATGACATCCAGGCAGTTACGCAGAACCCCGAGTACGCTGCGTCCTATAAGCTCTTTGATCAAACCGATGGTGTGCCGGGATCGCCATCCATGGTTCATTCTCTTCCGTCGCTTCGTGAAGGCCTTGATGGACGCATCTGGATTGCGGGCGGTACGACCGCGGCGTGGCTGGATCCCCACGACATTCCCATGAATCCAGTTAAACCTTTAGCGATAATCACGGCGCTATCTGGCAGCAACCGGAATTATGACGTCGACGCTAACGCAACCTCTCTATTGCCGAAGGAAGCTCGAAGTCTGCAGATCGACTATACCGCGCCGTTACTCACGCAATCGAATCGCGTCCGATTCCAATATCGCTTACATGGGCTCGATGATACTTGGCAAGATGCAGGTAATCGACGCCAGGCGTTCTATTCCCATCTCAAGGCCGGGAATTATCGGTTTGAAGTTCGAGCGACAAATGAAAACGAGCCCTGGGCTACCGCATCAGTCTCGGCACACTTCGACATACCACCCATGTGGTTTGAGACGTGGTGGTTCCGAACCCTGTGCGTGGCACTGGCGATAGCGTTGTTGTGGTTTGCGCTTCGTTGGCGGATCAACAAAGCGACATCGCAGTTGCGTACTCGCATGCAGATTCGAGCCAATGAGAGGGAAAGTATTGCACGCGATCTTCATGACACTCTCCTGCAGAGCACGCAAAGCCTTTCACTTCATCTGTTTGCACTGTCACAGGATGTTTCTGATGCTCACCTTCAAGCGGAGCTAAGCCGTCTTTCGACCATGACAAATGATGCGGTAAAGGAAGGTCGCGACAAAGTCAGGCATCTGCGGCGTGACAAGGCGATCGCTTCGAACCCCATTACATCTCTAAGCCAAATTGGCGAAGATCTGAGCGCCAGGCATGATATTCGTTTTAGGACCTTGGTCAAAGGATACGTCAGGCCTTTGAAAATGACGCCCGGTGAGGAGGTTCACCTCATACTTAAAGAATCGATCATCAATGCGTTTCTTCATTCGGGGGCAACCGACATTGATCTTTTTCTTTCATTTGGCCGATTACTCTTTATTGCATCGGTGGCCGACAACGGAAGAGGATTAGGTAAGGAGATGCTCCCACGTGGCAACCGCGAAGGCCATTGGGGAATTCCGGGAATGCGAGAGAGAGCGCGCAACATGCATGGATCTTTGACGATAGGGTCCCGGCCTAGCGGGGGCACAAAGGTGAGAATTGTTGTAGGTTCTTGGCGCCTTTACTCGCATAGAGCGAATTCACTGAATCATCCAGAGGAGTCTTAAAGTAGGCTTTATATGGACTTTATATTGCATGCTCGTAAAAACGAGTGTCACTTGGCCGCCTTTTTCTACCACGCAAAGTCCACAGCTGCCATGCAGCAATAGCGTTCATTTTTGTTGTAGCAGGCGCCGTTAACGCCTGCTACTCGCTGATGATAAAACCGAGAATCAACATCGTGCGCGCCTTACTCTTGAGAAAGAGGCTGCGGTGATGGCGTTAGTTCGGCGGCCGCAATTTCTGCCAGACGGCGCTTTGTCGCAGTATCGGGTTGAAAGTTTTTCAACTCCTTCTCAGGTGCCCTTAACGCTGCGTAGGCAAGAGGAGTCGCTCCCTGACAGATCACTACACTGTAGTTCTCATTATTTGGCGGCTCAGCTTCTGCAACGTCACCGCAAAGCGATTTTTCCGCAGATGTACTCCCATCGGTATATCCATAGGCGAAACGAACTTCGGATTGGATTGCTCCTTTCGCTCCCTTCACCGCAGCAGGTGCTACGACAGCCGTTTTCTCGACCGGCGCTAGACGGGCACCAATAGCAGCAGGGGCGCACGCGCTAAGGCAGATAGATAGAGCAGCAGCCATGCCGAAAGCTACGGGAAGTCTCGTGGGTAAATTAATGGATTTCATGATGTCATTTCTCCTAGCTGTGGTTGAAAAAATGCTGCAACTTTGACTTGCGACAGCGATAACCTTGCTGATCATCGTTAGCTGCTGATAATTGATTTCATGCCGGACTAACCGGCGACAGGCGACGCTTTTTCTTGGCTACATCGAAGGTGACAGGCACTGCGCGGCTGCCCCACGATGAGCGGATAGGGCAAAAGATGACCGACTTCTAACGGGACACCGCGCCAAGATGTGTGAGGTTAAGGATGGCGCTTATGGAAAGGAGAATCTTGATGAAAGAGAACGTTTTTGGCGATTTCAGCTCTCAAAATTTATCTCATTGATATTCGATAGCTGGGTAGGGCGATTGCACGCTGATGCCGAATAGTCAACCAAGTCGCTTTTCATTGATGAGGGTGCTTAAGATCGAAGCTCGCCCTCTTCGCGTTCAGCCGTCCAAATACTTTTGTGCAACGGTAACTTCGCCTTATCGTCGGTAGTGATGAGGAAGTAGCCGCATTCAGTCGAGCCGGCGCAGGGTAGGGCACGGTAATTGATTAGAGCGGGTTATCGGGGGTAGGGCGGACGGCTGCTTCCGACCTCAAGGCGACCTTCGCTATCGTCCGTTTTTAGGACGGTTATCTAGCGCAGGGCTATATCGATTCGTGCCTCAACTTCGCGGAGCTCGGCAACCAAATTACACAAAAAAGCACTTAAGGGGCACATCCCTAAAGTGCGTACACGTCCAGTGCGGATGGTGACGAGCACAAGCGCGAGCACGAACGCACGAAGGAAGGAATGTCCGTTCAATTGTCCGAAAATGTTGCGACCGTCGCGCTTCGATTAAAAGGACACGCTATTTTCCACGCCAAATTCTGCGATGAGTGCGATCTCTCAGGCTTCAGACGTCACTTCATGTAAGTCATCCCAGCGGAACATATGTCTTGGTTGGCGATGAGCATACGCGGCGCCGCGGTGCGCCGCGGTGCGCTGAGTCGCCACTGATACCACGGTTATTCGAAGCGAACACCTCGCTGATCAGGACAACGTGTCGACTCCCCATAAATCAGTGCCACGCTAAATTAGAGGTTGCCGGGTCGTTGACGTCGGCCCATTTTTCAGACACTTTTAAACTAGAGTTGGGCCACTTCTGACGTTGCTTCCTGACCTTGCTTCGCGTATTCGCTCGGGGTCAGATGGCCGAGCGATCCATGTGGTCGATGCTGGTTGTAATCGATCCGCCACGCTGCGAGTTTCTGTCGTGCGTCGTCGATGGATTCGAACGTATGAACGTTGAGACATTCATCGCGCAAGCGACCATTGAATGATTCGATCATACCGTTCTCCGTGGGGCGGCCAGGCCGAATAAAGTCCAGTTGAATGCCATGGTTGTAGGTCCACTCATCAACGATCTTGCACGTGAATTCGGTACCGTTATCCACGGTGATTGCCCGAGGCAACGGATGCGTCGGCCCTAAGCGCTCGAAGGCTTCGATGAGGCGCCGGCCGTTCAACGAAAAATCGGCCTCCAGCAGGATACTCTCACGACTCCACTTATCGATCACCGTCAGGATCCGGAAAGGCCTTCCGCTGCCGAGTTGGTCATAGACGAAGTCCATCGCCCAGTACTGGTGGGCAGCTGTCGGTGTGGGCGTCGGTCCCCGATGCAGGCTGATCACCTTGCGTCGGCGACGACGCATTCGCAATTGCAGGCCTTCCAGGCAATAGAGCCGGTGTACGCGCTTGCGCCCCACCGGCCAGCCTTCTCGGCGCAGCATCACCATGATCCGTTCATAGCCGAATCTGGGCCTGGCTTGAGCGAGGTCACGAATGCGCATACGCAGTGCGGACTGGTCCTTTGCCTGGCTTCGGTAATACCAGGTCGCTCGTTGTATCCGGGCCAGTCCGCACGCGCGACGGGCGCTCACCTGAAACCGCTCATGGATCCAATGCGCGATATCTTGGCGGCGAACTGGCCTCAGATTTTTTTTCGAATGACCTCCGACAGGATCTGCTTGTCCAGCGTCAGATCGGCCACTAATCGTTTCAGCCGTCCATTTTCTTCCTGCAGCTGACGCAGCTGCCGAAGCTCGGCGACCCCGAGGCTGGCGTACTTCTTCTTCCAGACGTAGAACGTCGCCTCGCTGATGCCCAATTGCCGGCAGACATCGACGACGGGGGTGCCGGACTCGGCCAGCCGCAAGCAGTAGGCGATCTGTTCTTCGGTAAATCGTGACTTCTTCATCGCTCCTCCTTTACCCTTCCGGGCCTAGCATGAAGCGACCGTAACTCTACTTTTCAGTGGTGTCGAAAATGCGAGCCGACGTCAGTCGTTCTGAAGGCGGAATTCGGCGGGCGTCAGCCCGCCAAGGCTGTCGTGGGGAATCTCGGTGTTGTAGTCGGCCAACCATTGCTCGGCGCCCCCGTTCACCTCGTTCACGTATCGCGTGGGCAGATGCCGCTCAAGCTGCGTCGATTTCTCGATTTTGCAGTACCTCGGCTCAGGGAGGCGCTGGATCGAATAGCGTTACCGAATCACTGATCAAGTGGTGCCCGGTGCTCCCATCGAGGGTTCCATCCCAATCCGCTCTAACGCGAACTTACGTCGCGTGCCGTCGAGCATGGAAGGTGCTTCCGATACAGCTCATGTCGTGGATGCAAGCGGTCAGGCATGGAGCGCCGTCGTCAGATAGCCGATGAAAGCCTGTACCGCCAAGGTGGCGATCATCCGACGCGTGGCAAGTGAAAAACGAATCGACGTGACTGCCCTGCGTGAATTCAAGGCCTTATTCTTCGACTGTGCTGTCGATGTTGAGCATAGGGGCTTGATGAGGCGTGTGACTTGGTCACTCGAAGGCGATACGTAGCACACTCGGCCCTAGCCAAAATCCCAGGTCCGGGTTACCCAGCAGACGAAACTCGCGCATCTCTACTGGACGCCTGAAGGCAAGCTTGAACCGCCCCAGTTTGGCACCCACCGGTAGCTCGACTGAGGAGGTATCGATAACGACGGAAAACCTGTCCGAGGACTGGGTGATTTCAAATTTGCCCTCCTCGATGATCTCCACATAAGTGTTGCGCTCCAGAGCTTCGGATTCCGGTATGTCGTAGGCGACGACAGTAGGAAGAGACAGCGTCTTTTCTTCGCACCAATAATCCACGGTGACGTCGATAGCAAGAACGCGCATCCCATCGAAGGCGATGTCTTTGGGTCGTGCCTTGGCCTGGACCATCGTGGCGGCCAAACTTGGATCGCGCTCGCGCACTTCCTTCGTGAGCATATCGAACAAGGAGGCCAGTGGTATGCGGCGGTTCTGAAAGGCGTCTTCGATCTTTTCCACTGTCATGTGGCTGCGTGCTGAGCTGTCGAATACAAACGTCAGATCGGCGTTGTCGAAGTGATGCAGTTCGACCGATACCTTCGTGCGTTGGCCCCAGGCAGAGATCTCCTGTTCCGTCAGCGACTGCATATCGCGCAGCATCACGCCATGCGCATTGGCCTTGGCGATGGCGCCGCGAGTGAATCCAGATGCCGACACGCCGATGATCGCATTGGCGCGAAGACTGGCTCGTCGACCGATGAGCTCTTCAATCCATTGGACGTCCTGGGTGGCGGCGTGGATGCGGCATTCAATCATCGTAAGCGCGTCCTCGCGACGTAGCGTTATGTCGATTTGCCGCGGTTGCGAGGGGTTGTCAGGGTCGGGGATCCGGTCGTTCCATGTGACTTTTGCGCCGGACTCATCCAGCAACGAATGAATGCGTTCGATCTGCCTTTCGAAATGCTCGGACTTTTCGGTCATGGAACGGTGCTGTTTGACTACGCGTGGGTAGCAAAGTATCGCAATAGCGTGTCCCGGCGTAACGCCTGCGGGCCCGCGGGCTGTACCCCGCGCCTCGTACCGACTCAGGGCCATGCGGCCTTGATCCCCTGACGCCTCCGGCAGCATCGCTGCCTGCGCGCTCCGCTTGCCGTCCGCTTCGCCGCGTTCATCGGCAAAAACATCGGCAATTTCAGCAAGCGTAATATCAGATGCGCGACCGACCTCGGTCGCCATGTCGCCAGCAAGCTCGGCGGCAGCTATTCCCAAGTGTTGCCGGGATAGCCCGGCTCCAAAAAAGGCAGTAGCTTGTGCTGTGCGAGAAGGTCTGCCATCTCACCGATCAGGGCAAACGGATCGATTTCGGAGTGATTGTCGGGCAACGTTCTCTCCATCTTCCATAACGATTGCTGGAAACTAACCGTGATCGCATTTGCTTCCCGACCAGGGGACAGCATATGTTGCCTACATGGATCTATAATCCGATACCGCCGGATTTTGGCGTTGCGAACTGCTCAGGTTCTTTGCCAAGCGGAAAGGCCACAACATAGAGTACGGTGGCAGGCATCGGCTTACTGTCTGGTTCTATGCCCCGTTTCATCTGCACCTTCCGGATGGCGTAGCGTAGCGAGACGCCAAGTGCTCGCAGCGAGTCGATACAGGACTGTATCTCGTCGTACACCTCGAACTTCTGCGTTTCCGCATAGGCATCGGCACAGTCCCGATAGTCGCGAAAATAATCGACGAGGGTTGCAAACGCCTCGTCCGCTTCGCGTGTCAACTCGAATGCTGGTTCGGACAGATCGATGGTGCAGGACTCAGCGAGCTTGGCCAGTTGTTTGCCTGTGGTCAGTGGCGTCGCTGTCAGCGTGATGTTCTCACGGTCGAACTTTTCCTTGGCTGCATTGAGGTCATCCTCCGTCGGAATGGTGAAGGGTTTGCTCAGGGCGTCGATGTCCTCGAATTCAAAGGCACGGGCGAGCGCGCGACGCGTATCGAGGCTGGCAGGCTCACCTTTTTCGGCTCGCTGGATCGTGCGGACATTGAGTCCGGAGATAGCAGCCAATTGCTCTTGCGACCACTGACGCATCTCCCGAAATACCTTGATCAGGAATGCCAACTCGGCGGGAGTCAAGAGTCGAGCTTGCTGAGACTGTTCGGTAGTGTTCATGCGTGCCTCCATCGGTTGGTTGATGTGGCGAGTATGAGCAGCGAGAGAGAAGGGCGACACGACAGTAACCCGACAGCCGCCCGACAACGATCACTATAACGTCGGACGTCATCTTTCCCGAGAAATCTTGTATTAGTGCGCCCCGGCGTCGGGCTCGCGGGCCGCGCCCCGTCCTCGTGCCGAGTCGTGGCCATCTGGATCCTTGATTGGGCAGGCGCGGCGCATTTAAATTTCTTCATCGCGTCCACGAATCCAGTCGTGATCGGGGACGAGCAGCGAACCAACAACGCCGGAAGTTCGTTGTTCTAAACCTTGTTCGTGCTGCGAAATAGACAGTGCAAGCATTTGGACGGCCGACCTGGCAACACGTAAAGCGCGCAATACCTCTTGCGTAAACGGCTCCCGTTGGTGACGTTCGATTTCAGGTGCCTGTCTGCTGTGTGCCGGGTCCCCAAAGTCGTGCAGCACCACAAATCGGTGTGTGCCCGCGTTGCGCAGGTCCTTTTGAGAACGCAGAATTCCCGCGCTGCTGTCATAGTCCTCGGCAAGCTCTACGAGGCCATAGAGCGCACTGACACCCCCACGAATCGTCTTTTCAACCTTTTCGGTGAGTGGGCGAACGCCAGTCACCTTGTCAGGATCTCCGCGCCACAACTTGCCAAAGTAAACCTTATTTGGCGGTTGCCCAAACTCGAAATAATGGTTCGCCGTTACAGCGATTTTGTCGAGCAGATCGAGAGCCGTGCGATGCGCCAAGATAAGCGCCGACGCATCCGGACCGTAGGTGGCGTAGTCAAGGGTATCCCCGAATCGCCCAGTCGCTGGCCACGCATTTTCATCGAGAGCCCGCCAAGCCAGGTCGCGCGCGAGGATGAAGTCGCTCTTCAGCACATTGAACATGGCGAAGACGGGTGGCGGCATTCCGATCGCGCCCGATTCACGCTCAAGAATCCCGGGCAGCACGAGCCAGTCCAGCTTGCCAAAAGTGGGATCGATGAGTTCGATGGCTGGTGCAAGTGTCAGGCGTTCGCGCTCAACCCATCCGATAAATGGATCTGTATGCGGTGATCGCGGTGGTGGATCTTCCAATACACTGGCGAACGCAGCGATCTTTTCCGCGGCCTGCGCGCCGGCGTATTCGATAACTCGATCCTGATGCCGATGCGCAATCTTGGCCAACATGACCGCTTCGATGCGCGTAAGGTCTGAACAGCCGCCTCGCTCATAAAGCCATAGCAAATTACGAGCTGCGGAACTTGCCGCAACGCCGTTCTCCGGGTCAATTTCTAGTGCGCCAAGCCACGCATCATGAGCTTCGCCAAGCCGATAGCTGCTGCTGAAAAGATTGGCGAGGTTCGTCCAGGCTTGGGTTCTTAGCGATGAATCTGCATCCAGATCCTGCGCTACTTTCCAGAAGCATTGGCGCGCTTCAGCACGATGCTCCCTGGTGAGTTCCCGATGATCCAGCCAGCTTGGACTACGAGGTGAAATACCAGTCGCCGCGACCAAGCCGTTCGCCAGGTTGTAGGTGATGTGAGAGGTCGGGAATCGATCATGCAGTTCGCGAAATAGCGCGAGTCCTTCTTCAATCGGATCCTGCTGTTGAGTCAAGGCACCGCCATCCACGAGGATACCTGCCCGCAGGCCCATCAGATTGAAGCGATCAAGTTCAGGTACATCAAGATTGATCTCTCGGGCCTGTATTATCGCCTCGGCAGGATCGTTATTCAGTAAGGTCTTCAGATGAGCCGACAGCTCGTAGAACCTGTCCTGCATTGACGACATAGCTAGGCTCCTTGCCTTATTTGATCGCCTGATTGCTGATAATTTTAAGCGCGTCGCAGCATATTGAACCAAGGCGACGTCCCCGGCCAGATGGCCAGTCGTGCGTCAACGACACCTGACCCCGAATAACTGCTTTTGGCCGGTTTCGAAAGTTAGGACAGGGCGATTATTGAATTTTATCGGGGCGGGAGCGTTGGTTGTGCAAGAGGCGGGACGTTTTCTCAAGCCAGCCCGGTTCGATGCCCAAATAGGGACTCACATTATTCGCTGTAGCGTGATCTTCGATATCGGGGCGAGCTCACTGAGCAGCGCTTTGTTTTTGGGTATAAGCGTGGGTACAAATGTATCCGTTACGTGATTTATAAACATATAAATCAATATTATATAAATAATATCGGGTCTCCTCTTGGCACCAACAAAAGTTTCAGGGCAACGCGCTGAAACTTGTAACAATAAGGGAACCGCCTTCTGGCGGTTTTTTTATACGCCGCGTTTGGTCAGGATGAGCCGGGTTTGGGTACTTTGACACGTCTTGTTCGGTTCCAAGAGGGGACTCGAACCTAATTCATGTCCAGCCGTCAAGTGTTGCAGCTTGAGGGCTGAGCAATCTATTCACCCATAATTCCCGCACAAAGCGTGTGGGCGATGACCGACATATCGTGCGCATTCAACGTGGCACATTGCGTGCTTGGCCGAAGGATGGGTAGACGACTTTTCGTCGTTTCGATATTGAAGCTTTCGGGAATGGGGTTGATGCAATGGTGATTATTTCGCTGAAGCAGGGGCGTAAAGGTAACTGGAGCGTTGTCCGTGCCCATGTCACGCTGTTCAGTGATCTGCAGCTTGATCCTGCCATCGCACTGGCCAAGGAGGTGGCCCATGACGAGCATCTGCGTACCGGCCGGCCTATCCGCGTGGAAATGCCTGGGCCTGCATCGACACTGGTATTGGCACGGTATCTTGACGCGCCGGAGGCCTCTGCCAACCATGACATGGCTGCTTGAGTCATCGTGCTGGAGAGTTCAGCTGCTTTGATCAGACCATGCCTCGTTCAAGCTAATACTGCGTGGCAATGAGCAACAAAAAACACTCGAAAGGGATTTAATCGAGCTATTCAAGGAGGGATGGAATGATCAATATTGTCTTGGTGGACGATCACGAACTGGTTAGAACCGGCTTTCGCATGATCCTGCAACAGCATCCGGATATCAGTATTGTTGGTGAGGCAAGTAGTGCGGAGGAGGGGCTCCGGCTGATCCGCACGCTTTCACCGCATATCGCGCTGGTCGACGTGCACATGCCTGGAATGAGCGGTGTGGAGCTGACCGAGCGAGTATGCCGCGGAAAAATGTCCACTCACGTTGTGATCGTCACGGTGGTGGACGACGCGCGCTTTCCCAAGAGGCTTCTTGACGCGGGTGCGTTGGGCTATCTGACCAAGGGTTGCACGGCCGATGAGCTGGTATCCGCCGTACGTCAGGTGGCAACGGGCCGGCGCTATCTGGCGCCTTCCGTCGCCCAGCAGCTGGCACTTGCCACGCTGGATGGAAGCACGTCGCCGTTCGACGTGTTGTCCAGTCGCGAGCTGGAAGTGGCGATGATGCTGGTACGCGGCAAGCCACTGACGATCATCGGTGAACAGCTCAATCTAAGCCCGAAAACCGTATCGACGTACAAGCAGCGTCTGATGGAAAAGCTGCATGTGGATCACGTTCTCAGTCTGGCCCATCTGATGACCGTGCACGGTTTGCTCGATACGTCCAATCATCAGGTAGGTGGATGATCGGGAGCGTTCGCATCGAAAAGTTTTCAAATTTCACGCAATAAAAAACCGGACAAACGTCCGGTTTTTTATTGTTCGATGAACGGCGGATCAGCCGTTGGAATCGTCCTTGCGGATGTGCTCCACCGAGTGATCAGTCGCATGACTATCTCGAGGGCTGCTTAGAGCTGCATCACTGGAATGAGCCGTGTGAGCCAACAGGTCACCTTGCTTCGGTAAAGGGGTGACGTGAACTTCTACCTTCACCTCGTCGCGTGTTTCGGTGTGCTGCGGCTCAGGGACAACCGACGAAGCGATGGACTGGATCGTCTGGCTATGTGCCGGTGCCGATTGATTCGGCACTGCAACCGTTGACTTCGGGTTTTCATCAGCGCTGGCGATTGTCGCGGCTGGCGATGCTGGCAACTCGTCGGCGCTGTGCGATGCCGGTGCCGACAGCGTCTGTGGGCTTTCAACGAAAGCGGCTGGTGCGATGAAGGAGGGTTCCGATGCCGTTGAATGAACGTGTTCGGTCGGCGCTGAAACGGTCATTTTTTCCGAATGGTCAGTATCTGCGACAGTCCCCCCCAAGCCCGATGACTCGCCTTGATCGGGAATCGGCGGCAGCGTGGGCAGATTAAAGCTGCTCACAAGCGGCAAGGTGGTGCCAACGACATCGTTCGATGTCGATGTGGTTGGTGGTTCAAAAGACGCCGTCTCCATGGGAACCGGAGCCGATTGGCCGACCACTTTAACGACGGTTGACGGCTCGCTGTGTGAGGTCTCGGTCTGAGCGTGTTCGAATGTTTTCTCAGGCTGCACGTTTGCTGCAGCCACAACCGGCGTGGGCGACGACTCACGCACCACCTTCTCGGCTGAATCGACTTTCTCCATCGGATCGCTACGATCTTCATCGTCGAGACCTTCTGCCTGCGAAGCATCGAGATTCGTTCCAGTCGCGCTGGTTTCGTCATGACGGCGCCGGCGGCGACCACCGCGACGTCCGCGGCGACGGCGAGCCTGGCTACCATCGGCGTCGAGCGTGCCATCGGCGGTTTCTGGCGTACCTGGCTGTACCGGCGTAGCGGCGAGCTGCGCTTCCTTCGCGGCGTCTTCCGGCGACTCGCCCAACGGGCGTTCATTCGCCGTGGGGCGCGGTTGACGTTCGGCCTTGGGCTGCGGCGGGTTGGGCTTGCGTTCGGCACGCGGCTGGCTGGCTTCGACCGCTGCTGGCTTGGGCTGACGATCGGCTTTTGCCATTTGTGTCTGCGGCTGCTGGGGTTGGCGCGGCGACTGACCGTCGTTGTTGCGCTGACGGTTGCCCTTGGGCTGCGGCTGCGATCCAGATTTTGGCGAAGTCGACGCGGAGGACTCACGCCGAGGCTGCTGCTGACGTGAGCCAGAGCTGTTTTGACCATTGCCACCGCGGCCAGAGCGCTCGTCGCGGCGGCCGCCGCGCGTATTTTCACTGTCTTCTGTACGCTGTTTGGCGACAGGCGCGGGAGTTGGCACTTCGGCGCCGCGGAACCAGCCAAGCACTCGCGACATCAAACCGCCGGAGGATGGCTGCACAGCAGGTGCGGACTGATGACGGGGAGCAACCGGTGTTTTTGCCACGCCGACATCAGCGGTTTCTTCGCGCATCGGCGCCGGGCTGGACGGCATGATGCCGCTTACCGCAGGCTGTTCGCTGCTGCCAAGCGCCTGGCCCATCTTGGGCAGGGCGGTCGGCTCCACCGCGGTCAGCATTTCGTAGCTGGGCTTGCTGTGTTCGCCCATGTCCGCTTCGCGAATGCGCTGGATTTCGATGTGCGGGGTTTGCAGCTTTTCGTCGGCGATGATCATCACGTGCACCTTGTGGCGCAACTCGATCTCGACCACGCTGGCACGCTTTTCGTTGAGCAGGAAATTGACGACGCTGGACGGCGCTTGCACCAGCACCTGGCCGGTGTTTTCCTTCATCGCATGCTCTTCGATCAGGCGCAGGGTCGATAGCGCCAGCGACTCCACGCCGCGGATGTGGCCGTGACCTTCGCAGCGCGGGCAGACGATCTGCGAAGCCTCACCCAGGCTTGGACGTAAGCGCTGGCGCGACATTTCGAGCAGGCCGAAGCGCGAGATGCGACCGACCTGCACGCGGGCACGGTCGTGCTTCAAGGCGTCCTTGAGACGATCCTCGACGTCGCGCTGATGCTTCGGGCTGTCCATGTCGATCAGATCGAGGACGATCAGGCCGCCGGCGTCGCGAATGCGCAGCTGACGGGCGATTTCCACCACGGCCTCGCAGTTGGTGTTGAACGCAGTTTCCTCGATGTCGCTGCCCTTGGTGGCCTTGGAGGAGTTGACGTCAACGGCGGTCAGCGCTTCGGTGTGGTCGATCACGATCGAGCCACCGGAGGGCAGCCGAACCTGGCGATCGAACGCGTTTTCGATTTGCGTCTCGATCTGGTAGCGGGTGAACAGCGGCGTGTCGTCTTTGTACAGCTTGAGCTTGCGCAGCGCGTTCGGCATCACCTGTTGCATGAAGTCGCGCGCGTCGTTGAAAAGCGACTCCTCGTCGACCAGGATTTCGCCGATATCCGTGCGCAGATAATCGCGCAGGGCGCGAATGAACAGCTTCGACTCCTGGTAGATCAGGAACGGCGCTTTCTGCGAGATGGCCGCCGAGGAGATCGATTTCCACAGTTGCAGCAGGTAATCGAGATCCCACTGCAGCTCTTCGGCGTCGCGACCGAGGCCGGCGGTGCGAACGATCAGGCCCACATCATCCGGAACGGTGACGTGATCGAGTGCCTCTTTCAGTGCCTGCCGGTCTTCACCCTCAATGCGCCGCGAAACACCGCCGGCTTTCGGGTTGTTCGGCATCAGCACCATGTAGCGACCAGCGAGGCTGATAAACGTGGTCAGCGCCGCGCCCTTGTTGCCGCGCTCTTCCTTTTCGACTTGAACAACGACTTCCTGACCTTCCTTCAGCAGCTCACGGATATTCGCCTTGTGTGGGTCGAGTCCGGTGGTGAAGTAGTCGCGGGATATCTCCTTGATCGGCAGGAAGCCGTGGCGTTCGGCACCGTACTCGACGAAACAGGCTTCCAGCGAAGCTTCAACGCGAGTGATGCGACCTTTGTAAATATTGGATTTTTTCTGTTCCCGGGAAGGGATTTCGATATCAAGGTCGTACAAGTTTTGGCCATCGACAATGGCCACGCGCAACTCTTCACGCTGAGTCGCGTTGATCAACATACGTTTCATGGTGGTTTCCTCGGCTTTGCCGCGCGTCGCGTGCCTCGGTGGCGCCTGCGAATGGCGGCCTGCCGGGGATCGCGCCGCTGCGGTTAAGCGGCAAATGAACGGCACCGTTGCCGGTGTCGGGATGATTCGGTCAACTACACCTGCCGCCCCGATGCCCAATGGCACCGGACAAGAGCGGCCCGAACCGTTACGATGAAAGGGAGTCGAGGCCGGCTGCCAAAGGGCAACCGCCGCAATCCTCGCCGACGTGACGGGCCGTCATTCGACCCGATCCAGACTTCGGTAGGCAGAATGTGGCGCCAGCCGAGTATCCTATTTCATCAGGTTTTTTTCAATGCAGACGGCAACTTCCCCCGACGCACCTCAAGGTGTACGTCAAGTCGCGATCGGTCCTGAACGGGATGGTCAGCGTATCGACAATGCACTGGTGACTCTGCTCAAAGGTGTACCCAAGAGCATGATCTACCGGCTTTTGCGTACCGGGCAGGTGCGCGTGAACGGCAAGCGGGCCAAGCCCGATACCCGTCTCGTCGATGGCGATATGCTGCGTATTCCGCCAGTTCGCGTGGCTGAACGTCCCGAAGGCAGGGGGCCGGCGACGAGTATGGTCACCCAGGTGGCCGACGCGATTATTTTCGAAGACAAGCATTTCCTGGTGATCGACAAGCCGTCGGGGATCGCCAGCCACGGCGGCAGCGGCGTGAGCCATGGTGCGATCGAGCTGCTCCGCGCGGCGCGGCCGCAGGAGCACCTTGAACTGGTGCACCGGCTGGATCGGGACACCAGCGGCGTGCTGGTCTTTGCCAAGACGCGCGCTGGCCTGACCGGATTGCAGGCGCTGATTCGTGGCGGTGAAGTTACCAAACAGTACCTCTGTCTGCTGCTCGGGCATCCGTCGAAGGCCAAGTTTGACGTCAACGCACCGCTGCTCAAGTCAGTGATGCAGGGCGGTGAGCGCATGGTGCGGGTTGCCGACAACGGCAAGCCGTCACTGACGTTTTTCCGTGAAATGGAGCAATACCCCGCCGCGCGCCTGATGCAGGCGCAGCTTGGCACGGGGCGCACCCATCAGATTCGCGTGCACGCCGCCCATATCGGGCACCCAGTTGCGGGGGATCCGAAGTACGGCGATAAAGAGATGAACAAGCGGTTCAAGGACATGGGCCTGAACCGAATGTTCCTGCACGCGGCGCATCTGAGCTTCGAGCTGGAAGATCGCTCTTACAGCTTTTCCACGCCGCTGCCGGACGACCTGAAGGACTTTCTCGACGTGCTGGCAGTCAAAGGTAAGCGGCTGATCTACACCCTGCCCAAGTCCCGCACCGACTTTTAACTAGCGTGCCAGCAACTGGTCGACTCGCGCCGCGCAGATAAAGTCGTTCAGCGAGAGGCCGCCGACATCGTGGGTCGACCAAAGCAACTGGCAGTGACCATATCCCGCCTCGATATCGGGGTGGTGATCTTCGTGGTTGGCCATGAAACCCACGGCATTGATAAAACCCAGGGTGTGACGGAAGTCGTCGAATTTGAAGTCCTTGATGATGGCGAGTTTGTCGTCACTCAGCTGCCATCCCGGCAACTGCTGCAAAAGTGCCGTCACTTTTTTGGCGTCCAGCGCGTGCTGCTTGCCCTTCATGGGTTGGCAGTGCTGGGTGGCAAGATCGGTGGCTGTCATGGATATCTCCGTGGACTGAAAAGGCTGTGCAGCGTCAGGTGTGAATGCATAAAAGTCAAAGACGCGCATCGAAAGCGAAACAGGACTAAAATGGTGCTGTTTCGTCTGCGCTTGGTCGCAGGCTTGAGTCAGACTTTTCGCGGAGTAGACATGATCGACATTTCAGAGCGCGCGCAGCAGCACTTTATGCGGCTTCTCTCGCAGCAGGGCAGTGATGGCATGAGCATCCGGCTTCGTGTAACCCAGCCAGGCACGGCCGCGGCCAACTGCGAATTGGAATTTTGTGAGCCGGCTGACCTGGCTGGCGGGGAATGGACGATCGAGTGCAACGGGTTTGATTTCCATGTCGATGGTGAGAGCGCTCATTGGCTTGAGGATGCGACGATCGATTTCGAAACCAACGCGACCGGTGGTCAGCTAAATATTCGTGCGCCGAAAATCAAGGGCGATGTGCCGGGTGCCGAAGCTGGTCTTATAGAGCGCGTGCGCTATGTGCTCGATGCCGAGATCAATCCGCGGCTTGCTTCACATGGCGGCAGAGTGACCCTGCTTGAGATCGATGCGGAAGGCGCTGTGCTGCTGCAGTTCGGCGGCGGTTGTCACGGCTGCGGCATGGTGGATGTGACCTTGAAGCAGGGGGTCGAAAAAACCTTGCTCGAGCGCGTGCCTGAGATAACCGCTGTTCGGGATGCGACGGATCATGCGGGCGGCGAGAAGCCTTATTACAGCAAGACCGAAGGCAAATCCGCGCTGGGTTGATTTGCTGTGGCAGCAATAAACAAAAGGCCCGCTAGAGCGGGCCTTTTCGATTCAATCGTTCCAGCCTGTGACAGATTTATTTGTCGCCACTGATATGGCCTTCCAGCGTGTCCAGCTTGGTCGGAAGGCTCGAGAAATAAGCGGCAATGTCCTCGATATCCTGGTCTGACAAGGTTGCGTCCATACCTTTCATGATCGCGTTGTTGCGGCGACCATCCTTGTACTCGTGCAGCACCTGCTGGATGTACTCGTCATACTGGCCGGCGAGGCGCGGGTATTGCGGGTCAACCGCATTGCCGTCGGTGCCGTGGCAGGCAAAGCAGGTGCCGGCTTTCTTTTTGCCGTTCTCGGCATTGCCGCTGGCCAGCAGCTGAGTAGAAGCGAACGCCAGGATGGCGCCGAATGAAAGCAGAGTAAGCGCACGTTTCATGCGGAGAGTCCTTGGCGACTACTGGGCGAGGCTGGAAAGGTAAGCGGCGACGTTCTGAATATCCGTATCGGACAGACTTTGCGCCTGCGCGCCCATCGTCGGGTGCGTGCGGTCGCCGCTCTGGTAACCATGCAGCGCGTTGATGATGTATTGCTCGTTCTGCCCGGCGATTTTCGGTACCGGATACTGCGGGTACGCATTGGTATAACCCGGAACACCGTGGCATCCGGCGCACGTATAAACCAGTTTCTTTCCGGCAGCCTTGTCGCCTTCAGCATGAGCGCCGAAGGTCGCAAATAGGGCAGTCGCAGCGGCCAGGCCGAGCAGTTGCAGTCGAGTCATCGAGATCATTCTCACGATTGCGGCGGAGTCGCGGTCATGTAAGCGGCCGAGTATAGAGGTTGCGTGATGGAGCGAACAACAGTTCGCGTACTGACATCGGACGCAGGCTTCCAACATGACTGCATGGCGGTGTCTATTCGGCCGTGCAGTTGCAAGCATCTCCGGCCAGCCGCGTCTTGCTCGCGGTTTTGATGGTCACGATCGCAGTCAGCCAGGCGATTTGTTGGTTTCGATTGATGATCGAGTGGCCGTCCCCATATACTGGCTAGGTTAAATCGTTTTCCCCGGGGGTGTTCTGGCTTCGACGGGGGTAGTGAGATGACTTGGTGCATGCCGAGGGGGCAGCTTTCCTCGTAAATCCAGCAGCAAACTTCTAGTTGCCAACGACGACAACTACGCTCTCGCCGCTTAAGGCGTAAGCCCCGAACCCACTTGTGCT
>Ga0302227_10000563_pt1 | contig 31110 bp, 34 predicted proteins | sample II_Palsa_N1_1_FD_193525 | JGI IMG/M metagenome (GOLD analysis project Ga0302227, IMG submission 193525) | Peat permafrost microbial communities from Stordalen Mire near Abisko, Sweden - II_Palsa_N1_1 | ecosystem: Environmental > Terrestrial > Soil > Palsa > Peat permafrost | place: Sweden... | reverse complement strand
GCCATCCCATTCTATTCTGCCGCGGATAGTCTCGTCGACGATCTGCAACCGGTGTCGCTGCTCCTTATGTGGACGAAACCGAGTAAGCGCCGCATTTTTTCAATCAGCTTTCCCAGCAAAACAAGTTGATCCGATTGCGGATCACCGAGCATCTGAAAGCGGTATCCGGATGACTCTTCCTCGCTGGCGGCCAGATGAGCGACCAAATCCCTGTTTGTGTATGAGCTTACGCCAGTTGCTCGTTGCCAAAATTTGTAGTGAAAAATATTTTGGAGTCCGAATGAAAACTCGATCATTCTATTTATGTTAAATCAGGAATCGCTCTGCGCATCTTCCGCCTCAAATCGAGGTAGCGCAGCTAACCAGGTCTTGGCCGGTTTGGCACCAGCTTCTCTGGCATATGCAGGTCGCACAATAGTGTGTTTGGCTAGGTCGAACCCGAGAGTTTCGGTTTCCTTGATAAACCTCCGATGTGGTCTGGTGAAGACGACATTCAGCAGTATTGCGCTTCCCCGAAGGGCGTAGGGTCTATCTCAGTATATCCACAGTCTTCTTTGTTGCCAGGCCGTAGCCCGCCGCTTCGCTAGCTTGACAGTGCCATATCACTACGCGAGCCGAGTGAATTTTCGGATCGGCATCTTCACTGTTTCATGGCAAAATAGGTGTTCGGCGCCGCAGAGGCCAACTTTTTCCTTGGACTCTACCGCCAGAGAACTCGGAACACGTTTTAAATTTGGGAATCGGAAAAGTGGAAAAGTCGATGAAGACCCTGCGGCCGGCAAACCCTGACGGTCTAGCAGACGAGAAGTTCTCGACGGCACAGTCAGACGGTAGTGCGACCGTTGATGACAGGATCGGGAAAGAAATCAAGGATCTGCGGAAGGCACGCGGCATCACGCTAGCCGCCCTTTCGGAAAGCACCAACTTGTCCCAAGGATATCTCAGCCAGGTAGAACGGGGAATATCAAGCCCTTCAATCAAAGCGTTGCACAGTATCAGTCGCGCTCTAGATGTGACCATAAGCTGGTTTTTTATGGCCGCACAGGAAAGCGACGGCGACCTGCGCGACTACGTGGTTCGTGGTACCCGCAGACGCAAGTTGTCTTTCGTCAGTGGCATCACCGATGAACTGCTCTCGCCCAATCTAGGGCGCGAGCTAGAACTGCTACGATGTACATTCGAGCCGGGTGCAGAAAGTGGCGACGAGCCATACACTCACCAAGGGGAGGAGGCAGGTCTTGTCATCTCGGGGGAGCTCGACCTCTGGATTGGTGAGCGCCACGTCAAACTGCAGGAAGGTGACAGCTTTGCCTTCTCGAGCGACACACCGCACCGGTATTCTAATCAGAGCGATGAGAAATGCGTCGTGATCTGGGCTTTGACGCCGCCATCATACTGAGTGTAGATCGCCGCAGGGCAATGGTTGGATCTGGCTCATGCGAAAATTGACCGGGCGAAAAACGTTGGCCAATGCCACGGTTACCCGCGTCTCGTTGCTCCCGCTATTGGGATAAGTCGAACGGTTTGTGTCGAACCGATCGAACTTATCGCCCTTCTTTCCCCAAATCGCCGAGCAATGCATTTCATTGACTGAGCTAAACAAGCGCGTTGGGGAGTAATCGGCACTGCGGACTCAGCAACCGCTATTTGTAGATTCCCTAGTGCCGCGAAGCTCCCTTCATGCCTTCGGCCTCTCAAATTTCGGGTCATAAAAAGGAACGATCGACGCGTGAGCAGTGAATCGTTCACCCGCAATCTCGATCTCATAGTTGCCCTTTAGCACGAAATCTTCCCATCCATCGCGCGGCACATCCAAGTAGCCTGAGCCGACCGCCCGACCAAATGTGTAACCGTAGTTGCCAGACGTTATCCTTCCCAAAATTGCACCGTCACGATAGATAGCTTCGTCATGGTGAATGATCGGCTCTGCTGTGTCGAGCGCGAAATGGACCAAACGACGATCGACTCCCTCTTCACGTTGACGACGGATCGCCTCGTAGCCAATGAAGTTGGTCTTCTTTTTCGAGACGGCAAAATCGAGCCCAGCCTGAATCGGCGAATCCGTTGGCGTCACATCGTGCCCCCATGAAACAAACCCCTTCTCGTGGCGAAGCGCATCGAGTGCATGATAGCCCGCCAGCTTAACGCCCAAATCGGCGCCAGCCTTCAGCAAAGCCTCAAAAATAGGACCAATGTAGTCTGTAGTCGGATAAAGCTCCCAGCCCAGTTCCCCGACGAAGGAGATGCGCAGCGCTAGGGCTTTGCCATATCCGACGAATATCTCCTTGGCAGTACCGAATGGGAACTCTTCGTTCGAAAAGTCGGCGTCGGAAACACGTTGCATTAGCTCGCGTGCGCGAGGTCCAGTCACCGCAATCGTGCCATATCCGGCCGTGACGTCCGTCAACGTGACAAACTCGTCGTCCCGCATGTTTTGCTTCAGCCAGTTAAAGTCTCGCGACTGTGCTGCTGCGGCAGTGACTGCAAGGTAAGATGTTTCCGACAAGCGAGTGAATGTTAGGTCGGAGACGATACCTCCATGCTCGTTAAGCATCTGACTGTAGATGACCGAGCCAACTTTGCGGTTTTGCTCTGAGGCGGCAACCCGGTTGAGAAATGCGCATGCGTCTCTCCCTTGGACGAGAGTCTTCCCGAAGCTCGATAGATCGAAGAGGGCGACACGTTCTCGCGCTGCTTTATGCTCTTCGCCCACGATATGAAACCAATTCTGACGACCGTAGGAATATTTGTACTCGGGCTCCGTTCCTTCGGGAGCGAACCAGTTTGCACGCTCGACGCCTGCGGCGGTACCGAAACACGCGTTGGCGGCCTTCAGTTGTGCGTAAAGTGGCGTGCGACGGACTTGGCGCGCGCTCTCAAACTGGCGATGGGGCCAATGCATCTCGTATAGCAGGCCGAGGCTTTCCGAAATCCGATCTTTCAGGAATCGCTCGTTCGTCTCGAATCCGGCGAATCGGGCGATGTCGAGATCTGAAAGATCAATGTCGGGACGACCGTGGGCGATCCACTCAGCCATCACCTTGCCGACACCTGGAGAAGCTAAGATACCTTGAGAGTTGAAACCTGCAGCGACAAAGAAATTCTCTACGGCAGGTGCCTGCCCAAGGATGAATCGATTGTCCGAAGTAAAGCTTTCAGGACCGTTCATGAAGTGCCGGACGCCTAGATTCTCCAACAGCGGAACAGCCTCAATCGCCTTCATCATGGGCAGCTCAAACTGATCCCAGTTTTCAGGGAGCTCGATAAAGCTCGTCTTCGCCGGCAGGTCTCTTGTAGAAAGTGGAATAGCATTAGGTTCAAACGAGCCAACTACTAACTTGCCCGCATCTTCCTTGATGTAGTTGTAGCCGTCGGTGTCCCGCAGGACCGGAAGCGTCTTCGGGATATCACCGTGCGCTTCGGTCGTGATGTACATGTGCGCTGCTGCGTAGAGCGGTACGGACACACCCACTTTCGCTGCAAGTTCGCGCGTCCATAGGCCGCAGCATACAACGACCTTGTCGCATCGGATCGTGCCTTGGTCCGTCACAACCGCTTTAATCGTATTTCCCTGCTTCTCAAAATCGATGACCTCGACGTTTTCGAATATCCGTACTCCGCCCATTCGCGCGCCTCGCGCAAATGCACTCGTCAGGTCAACAGGATTGATCGTACCGTCGCCAGGAATAAATGCTCCGCCGACTAACGCATCCGAGTTTAGCAACGGGAAGTGATGCTTGGCCTCCTCAGGCGTGACCATATGAGCCTCGACACCAAACGCTTTACCCAACGTAACCAACCGCGCGATTTCATGCAACCTCTCTGGCGTGCGCGCAATCGGAAGCGAACCCACCTTGCGAAAGCCTGTGCTCAGGCCAGTTTCCTTTTCAAGTTCCGGGAAAAGCGTAGCGCCGTACCTGCATAGCTCCGTCATCGTGTGAGTTGTGCGCAATTGCATGAACAACCCGGCAGCATGCCAGGTGGTTCCACTCGTCAGTTGGGAACGCTCAAGCAGCACGACGTCGGAACAGCCTAGCTTTGAAAGGTGATACGCGATCGACGTACCGATTGCGCCGCCACCGATGATGACAACCTGTGCACTACCTGGGATTTCAACAGACATTTATCAACCTCATGGACGCGATGAGTGAGACGCCGCACACTCAGATTGGTGTATTTTATAAAACAATACCTCACATGCGTGAACGTTTCAATGATAAAATTCACTAATATGAATCTCAAAGCGTTTGGTATGAAGAACCGCAGCGGCCATGCCGCCGCATGCATGCCCACGCGGACTGTGCATGACTTCGCAAATTCGCCGCATGGCCATTCGATGCTTGGAGCTAATCTCGTGAGCTATCGTTTAAGGGCTGTGTTGCACGTTGCCAAACGTTTCAGAGCCGAATTCATCCAACAGCGGCTGGTGCGCTGAGGCAGGCGACTAACGAGTCTTCAACAGTGATATAAGCGGAGAGAGAAAATGGTCTACAGCACGAAGCGCAGCAACGCATATACCCTCCGGGTTAGCTGTCCTGCCACCACCGGGGTCGTCGCAGCAATCACCGGGTATCTTGCATCGCGAAACTGTTACATCGATGAGATGTCCCAGTATGACGTTGACGAGACCAAGCAGTTTTTCACGCGATGCGTATTTCACGTTGCGGAAGATGATCGTGAAGCCGGCGACATCATGTGCGGTTTTACCGAGCTTGCAAAGAAGTTCGACATGCAGTGGACAGTACGCCGCAGCGATCAAGCAAAACGCGTGTTGCTTATGGTGTCGAAGTTTGACCATTGCCTTCGTGATCTGTTGTATCGATGGGAGGCGGGTGAACTGAAGATGGACGTCGTCGCGATCGTCTCAAATCACGAGGCACTAAAGCGAATAGCGGAACGCTACGATGTTCCGTTTTTCTATCAGCCGGTCTCGCCCGAAACAAAGGCCATACAAGAGGAAGCTCTGCGTGATGTGATCCGAACGACGGGTGCTGAAGTTATTGTCCTGGCCCGATACATGCAGATCCTCAGCGACAACATTGCACGGGAATTGCATGGAAATTGCATCAATATTCACCACTCGTTTTTGCCGAGTTTTAAGGGCGGGTCCCCTTACGCACAGGCATACGCCCGAGGCGTGAAACTGATCGGCGCGACTGCACATTACGTGACCGGCGAGCTTGACGAAGGTCCGATCATAGAACAGGATGTCCGTCGAATTGACCATCGGTTCTCGGCGGCTGAGATGCAGGCAATCGGACGGGATGCCGAGACTCAGGTACTTGCCCGAGCGCTGCACCTGCATCTCGAAGACCGTGTGTTTCTTGACGGAAACAAGACCATCGTATTTGCGTGAACCATTGGAATACTACCGCGGCCTCAAAAAGACAGGAGTGCGCTCCAAATGCGTATGCTTCAAGCTAGACTTCTGCCCGTCGTATATCCGCGGATGGTCGACACAACTCATCCGGTTGAGGAGTACGCGTGATGGAGGATATGCTGGGGGATGGTACGGTTGGGCGTCGAATGTTTTTGACAGGTTGGTGCCCGAACCACCTGCGCACCGAAGGTACAGTGAGCGTTTCGATACTTGTTGCGTACAGTGCGTCCAACTCGTGGCGCGATGATATTCGCGACGTCGTCAACTATAACGTCATGCGCGATACGTTGATCGCGCTCAGACCCGTTCTCAATAACCAAGACTGCGCGCGAATAGCTGAAACATTAGTGACTATCCCCGGCGTTCTTTTCGCCGAGGTGACAATGCAGAATCTGGCGAAGCACATTCTCTATCGGTGCATAGTGAAGTCACTGGCGGGGTAACAGATGCCAGCCAATACACCCTGCTGCAGGATTTCCTGATGAAGTGCGTCGACCGCCGACCAGCGGCTGCAGTGTCATACCGCACACTCGGATCCACGCGCCCAATGTCGATCGCGGCATTGCCAAACCCGCTTACGCGAAGATCCGAATATCTGTTCTTGACGATCCAGCGGAAGGTAGCCGGCATATTTGGCAGCGACCAACGAGCAACGAGCCGATCTCCGAGCTAGCACCAAGTCATAAAAAAATCAGGACTGCCAAGCTTTGGGGCTATGTGCGGGATGACAGTCGATCCAGGTCGTTGGAGCCGCCCGCTGCGTCGTTCAGGTATCCGCCAAATAAACGAAGAAAACCTCGAACAACATTTGCGTAACTTCAAGGGCGGTCTGAAAGCTGATGCTTACGCCGGATATCACGCAACGCTAGAAGGCAGTCATGTTCGGAGGCCTCATGTCATGCACACGCGAGACGCAAATTCTAAGAAATCCACGAGCGAACGCCGTCGGACGCGACCGCTGAAACGCTGAAGCGAATCGGCAAACTCTATGTCATTAAAGAAGGCATTCGAGGCAGGCCTCCCGAAGAACGCTTACGCGTGCGCCAGGAGAAAGCTCAACGTTTGCTCGACATCCATGAGACCTGGCTTCGCACAAAGCTCCAAACCTTGTCGCGCAAAACGGAAACGAACAAGGGCGATCAACTATTCCCTGTAGACGAACGGCGCGACCGATGAGATTCAGGAGGCGTCGGCCCACCGAGCCCCTTTCGCTCGGAGTTTTGTTTGGCCCTTCTGATCGCAAGATCGAAAGCGAGCTCGGTGGCGACATGCCGATGATCAACGCTGACGAGCCAGCTGCCTGCAGAGCAGCACCAGCGCAATCGTCTTTCCTCTACGAGCGACGAGAACCACCGCCATAAGGCAGCATCGTCCGCGTTGGCAATAGCCGCCGCCAGAACCCGCTGCTGTTCCATTTCGCCATGGCTGGCGCTCGTCGACCCGTGAACCATGACCACCTCGATTCCTAGACCGCATGTTTAGATAGCTGCGCGGTAAATTCCGGCACTAAATTGAAGAGGTCTCCGACCAACCCGAAATCGGCGACGCTGAATATCGGCGCATCTGGGTCCTGATTGATCGCGACGATGATCTTCGAGTCTTTCATCCCGGCTAGATGCTGGATCGCGCCCGAGATGCCAACGGCCACGTAAAGTTGCGGCGCGACGATCTTGCCGGTCTGGCCAACCTGATAGTCGTTAGACACGAAGCCTGAGTCAACGGCCGCGCGCGACGCGCCCAGCGCCGCGTTCAGCTTGTCAGCCAGCGGCTCAAGCATTTGCTTGTAGTTCTCGCCGCTACCGAGACCCCGACCACCCGACACGATGACCTTCGCCGACGTCAGTTCCGGACGGTCTAGCTTGGTCACTTCCCTGGTGACAAACTTCGAAGTCCCACTGTCTGCCGCCGCATCGATCTTCTCGATCGGTGCGCCGCCGCCTTCGGCGGCGACTGGATCGAAAGCGGTCGTGCGGACTGTAATGACCTTAATTGCATCATCCGATTGCACGGTTGCAATAATGTTACCTGCGTAAATCGGGCGCTCGAAAGTGTCCGTGTCATTTACCGCTGTAATTTCGCTGATTTGCGCGACATCCAGCATTGCTGCGAGACGCGGAGTCACGTTCTTGCCATAAGCGGTGGCCGGCGAAAAAATATGGGAATAGTCATAAGCAATTTGTAAAATCGTCGCCACAACGTTCTCAGCGAGGCCCGCTTTAAGTTGCAGCCCATCTGCCAGCAGCACTTTCGAAACACCTGCAATTTTCGCCGCAGCGTCTGCTGCATCTTGCGCATTGTGGCCGGCCACCAGTACGTGAATCTCACCTCTGATCGCCTGCGCCGCTGCGATGGTGTTCAACGTTGCCGCCTTTATCGACGCGTTGTTGTGTTCAGCAATTACAAGACTCACCAATTTCGTCATTTCGTCTGTTTCCTCGGCTTGCTTAGAGCACCCTGGCCTTAGTTTTCAGCATCTCGACCAACGTTTTCACGTCCGGCACTATCACGCCGCCCGAGCGCTTGATTGGCTCGGCAAATTTCAGCGTCTTCAGGCGAGGCCTGATGTCAACGCCAAGATCTTCCGGTTTGATCTTATCCAGCGGCTTTTTCTTTGCCTTCATGATGTTCGGCAGCGTTACATAGCGCGGTTCGTTCAGACGCAGGTCGGTGGTGACTACAGCGGGAAGTAACAGTGATAGCGTTTCAGTACCGCCGTCTACCTCACGCGATACCGTGGCCTTGCCGTCAACGACGATAACCTTCGACGCAAAAGTCGCTTGCGGAAATCCGGCGAGTGCAGCCAGCATTTGACCGGTCTGGTTCGAATCGTCATCGATTGCCTGCTTGCCGAGGATCACGAGCTGGGGTTGCTCCTTGTCGACAAGCGCCCTTAGCAGCTTTGCCACTGCGAGCGGCTGTAACTCTTCACTAGTCTCGATCAGTATCGCGCGGTCTGCGCCCATTGCTAGCGCCGTACGCAGCGTTTCCTGCGATTGTGCAACGCCCGCCGATACGACGATCACCTCCGTCGCCACGCCCGCCTCCCTCAGACGCACAGCTTCTTCGACTGCGATCTCGTCGAACGGGTTCATTGCCATCTTCACGTTTTCAAGTCCGATGCCCTTTCCATCCGGGCGTACGCGCACCGAAACGTTCGAGTCGACTACACGTTTTACTGCTACAAGTACTTTCATTGTCGTCTCGTTTCGTACCCTAGCTTGCAGTTGGTGAAACTAATCTTAAAGTGGCGCGTAGAGATCGTGACTTCCACGAAGGCCCCAACTTCTGCATGCGGAGCGATAGGTGTTTAGCAACAGGCAGGCAATTGTCATCGGTCCCACGCCGCCCGGTACTGGCGTAATCGAACCAGCTACTTCAATGGCTTCAGAAAATGCAACGTCGCCGACCAGTCTCGTTCCGATACCGTCAATTTTTGGTACACGATTGATGCCCACATCGATGACGCATGCACCTGGCTTGATCCAGCTCCCCTTCACCATCTCAACGCGCCCAACTGCAGCGACTAGGATATCGGCCGTTCGCGCAATCGCTGGCAAGTCGACCGAACGAGAATGTGCGATCGTGACGGTGCAGTGCTCCGCTAGGAGCAGGTGAGCCATAGGCTTACCGACGATATTAGAGCGCCCAATCACGACCGCGTTTTTCCCTGCAATATGGGGATTAACCTGCTTGATCAAAAACATCGCTCCCAGCGGCGTGCAAGGCACTACGCCTGCCTGGCCCGTGGACGTCAGACCGACGTTTTCCGGATGGAACCCATCAACATCCTTCTCGGCCACAATGTGCTCGATCACAACACTTTCCTGAATGTGGGCTGGAAGCGGCAGTTGAATCAGGATGCCGTGCACTGCAGGATCTCTATTGAGCTTGTCGACGATTGCGATGATTTCGGCTTCCGACGTTGTAGCTGGAAGCCGGTACTCGAACGAACGCATCCCGACTTCTTCGGTTTGCTTCACCTTGTTGCGGACATAAACGTCGCTTGCTGCGTTATCGCCCACAAGAACGACCGCCAAGCCCGGGCTTACGCCATAGACTGTTTTCACCTGACTGATCTGACTTGAAAGCCTCCTTCGGATCGCTGCAGAGCTAGCAGCCCCGTCGATGATCTTTGCAGTCATGTGCCTTCCTCAATATCGTGGTTGCTGATCCGGTTCAGGTCCACACCGTATGACCTACGCCTTGTCCCTGTTCCCATGAACGGCGATCATCAGGCGCTTACGATGCATCGTAATGTGATGAACTATCCAGCATTGATAGTATCGGAGCGATGGATGTGTCCGACTGACCTGCCGCTTCGCGGCGAATGAACTCAAGCAACGCCCGTTCATGCTGCGCAAGATGTGCCACGACGTTTGCTTCTTCTGCTGGAGCATGCGCTTCGAGTTCATCATATATTTCGACGAAAGGCGCGACTTCCGTTTCAAACCATGCGATAAAGTCGGCCCAACTGAGTTCAGTTGTCTTCTGCGCAAGGAGCCTGCCTTTTTCCCGTTGCTCAGACTCGTTAATGCCAACAATTCCGAGCTTCGCTATCAATGGCGCAAGCGTTGCCTTTGTCAAGATTTCCAGGCGGGCCATTGCCGCAAATTTTCTTCGCGTATCTACTGTTGGAGCCCGCTCCGCCATGGCGCCAAACCATGCTTCACCGTACAGCTCGCCTTCGTAGGCAATTTTCAATTTTTCAATGTATTCAGCACGATCCATTTTTTCTGTAATGTTGTTGTGCCGCCTTTGACGGGACTATAACTAGACCGTGCGCGGCCGTCAGCCTAGGTAGTGGATTGGATTTCTGCTCAGCCGGTAAAGCGAGCACATACTGAGTATGTGCTCGCTCAAATAAGACAGGCCCCAGATCAGCGCTCTAGATCTCCGGGCGCTGGTAGGGAAACCACCACGTTTGCTCAGACGGAGAAAAGTCCATGTGTACGTGCTTAACATCAGTGAACGCATGAATACCGTCGAGGCCAAGTTCCCGACCCAGTCCCGACATTTTCTTACCTCCAAACGGAGCGGCGACGTTGTCCTTGAGTGGATCGTTAATCCAGACATGCCCACTTTCTAGCTCGGTGGCGGCCCTCATTGCCGATTCAAGGTTGGAGGTGAACACTGTCGCTCCCAACCCGTAGTCACTGTCATTTGCGAAGTCGATTGCCTCATCCAAAGAACTGACTGGGCAGAACGTCGCAATAGGTCCGAATAGCTCTTCTCTCAACAATTGCGTCGAGGGATCGCCAATTTCAATCATGGTTGGCTTAAAATAATGTCCAATCGGCAGATTGACACGCTCTCCTCCCAGCCGGACGCTCGCACCAACATTTTTAAGTCGCTCGATATTTCTCTCCACAAGCGAGAGTGCCTTTCCGCTGATCAGCGGACCAATGTCTACATTACTCATCGGATCGCCAATGCGAAGCATTTTTACTGATTCAGTAAGCCGATCCATGAATCTGTCATAGACGTTCTCGTGGATGAAAAACCGCTCTGAACCAGTACAAACTTGTCCGCAGTTTAGGAAAGCTGCGAACCTTGCACCCTCTACAGCTAGATCGATATTTGCATCGTCCATTACGATAAAAGGATCCGAGCTACCCAATTCCAGCAATAGTGGCTTCATGCGGTGTGTCGCGCTTGCCATAATCTTGCGACCGGTCGGAACAGATCCAGTAAACGCAATCATATGGGTGTCGTGATGTTCGACGAGGTATGACGATCCGGCAGCGCCGCAAGTAACGACGTTGAATACTCCTGGCGGCAAATGGTCGAATATTCTTGCAAGAGCCAAGGCTGTCATCGGCGTTAGTTCAGACGGCTTGATGACGCACGTATTCCCTGCCGCCAGAGCTGCGGCAACTTGCCAAGTCATCAGCAAAACCGGGAAATTGAAAGGCAAGATACTAACGACAACACCCAGAGGCTCGCGTAAAACAAGATTCATCTGCCGCGGTTGGTTTGGTTGAACCACTTGACCTGCTTGGGTCCGCGCGACCTCCGCGAGATGTCGGAACGCGTCGACGCTCCACTCAAGCTCATCAAGACTCTCGCGGAGAGGCTTTCCGCTCTCTTGGGTCAGAAGTTTCGCGAGCGTCTGAGCATTCTTTCGCAATCGATATGCGCACTCATGCAGAAGCTCCGCGCGTTCACCAGCGCCCTTCCTGGCCCAAGCGCGTTGGGAACTCTTTGCTGATCCTACTACCGCGTCTATTTCGGCTACCGTAGCATCGGCGATCTCCGCAAAAACCTCTTCGGTCGCGGGATTTTCGACCGGAATCGTATCTCCGTTACTCGTAACGAAATGTCCCGAATGATAAATTTCCATATAAAAATCTCTTTCGAAATCAGATTAAGTTAGAAAGTCCATTTCAAAAATCGGTCGTTAGCCGCAAGAAGCGTGGGCCGTTTTGGCTGAACTATCGATTTTCGCTATGTACCACGGACGTCAAGTAGTGAAGTTTTTATCGCTCGACGGAAAGCCAATCATCACTTCCCCGCTTCAGTCAGCGATGGCGTTTCGTCAGGTACGCGTCCATCGAATCATCAAGCGCGTCGAGCCATGATGTGTGGTGCAACGGCGACTGCGTTCCCGTCATTACAGATCGGTAAGATTTATCTCGAAAACCCATAATGTCGCTTTCTTTGTCTCGCTTCCATTGCAGAAAAGTGCGATTCACGCCCTGAATGTCTATCCGTGGATAGTCAGTTTTATCCACTAGCGATTCGATGTAGCTCCCTTGAAACTCATAGCCATCAGACGCGGTGACAAGTTTTTCTTCTCTCGCTCGCCAGGCGAGGCTGTCGGTTCTCATTTCCTCTTTGATAGGTAAAGCGATGCGTCCGAGCATGACATCGCGCGCGTACCATGCCTGCGCATCAAACATATTGAACGAGTACCAGAGATCCTGCATTCCAAGGTACATCAATGCTGGGTTGTCTTCCCAGAAGATCCCTTTATAAAGACTCAACGGCCATAGTCGGTTTTTCGTCTTCAGGCGAAGCTCATCCGGTAGGAACGGAAAGTGATGTTTGTATCCGGTGCACAGGAGGATCGCATCGACTAGTTTACATGACCCATCAGCGAAGTAAGCGTGATTTCCTTGAACGCGCTCCAAAGCAGGTTTCTCCTCCCAGTTGGCCGGCCAGGAATAACCCATAGGAGCGCTACGGTAAGAACTAGTAATGCTCCGAGCTCCGTATTTAAAACACTGTGATCCGATATCTTCCGCTGAGTAGCTGCTACCGACGATCAAGATATCAGCCCCCTTGAACTCCAACGCGTCGCGGAAGTCGTGCGCATGAAGAATGCGTCCGCTGAAGCTTTCAAAGCCCGGGTAAGTCGGGCAGTTTGGTGTTGAAAAATGACCGCATGCATTGACCACGAAGTCGAATTTCTCTGATGTGGTTGTTTCGGAAGAAAAATCGTATGCGTCGATGGTGAACTGGCCTGTCGATTGATCGAAGCTCACGTGACGGACTACGTTGTTGAAACGGATGTATCGCCGTACCCCTGCTTTTTCAACTCGTCCGCGGATGTAGTCCCAAAGTACCTCACGCGGGGGATATGATGCGATCGGCTTGCCGAAATGTTCTTCGAAGGTGTAGTCCGCGAACTCCAAGCACTCCTTGGGACCATTTGACCAAAGATAGCGATACATGCTGCCGTGGACTGGCTCACCGTTCTCGTCGGTCCCAGTGCGCCACGTATAATTCCACATCCCCCCCCAATCATTCTGCTTTTCGTAACAAACTATGTCCGGGATATCAGCTCCCTTTTCCTGGGCAGACTGAAATGCACGCAGTTGGGCCATCCCAGACGGTCCGGCACCTATGATTGCGACGCGCTTGTTCATGCTCCCTGCTCCTTAAGCTATTTTCCAAAGCCAAAAACTTTTTGTACTATTTGGTTGTCTTACCACTTCGTTAACATTTCCTAATGACGAAATACATTTTCACCATTTATTTAACTAATTTTATTCGCCGATTTCAATGTCCAAACGCATGAGCCTTTGCTCCCCAGATCGGGTGGTGTGCGCACCAACTTCATCTCTTAAGAGGCGCTAAGGCTTACATACATCCTTCCCCAAGGTAGTCGATACCGATTCACCGATGGGCAAGTGCGACCCACGATCATTAGCCCCTTTGATAGAAACATCAGGGCAATGAACGAAACGATGAATTCCTCTTTCGCAGCTTCCGTAAAAATCTTATCCATAGGGGTGTTTTGCAAGCCAACATGCTGCGCGAAGTAACTCCACGCTAATACCATGTCCATGCCAATTCGGTTAGGTTCACTACACAAAAAGAGTGTTGTCCGATTACAGAATTTCGGAGGGAGGAAACTTGCACATCTCTGTCCAAGGAAAGATGATTTGCGGACAAAATTCGCGCCTCAATCCCGATAACGAGATACGTCGGAGATACCTCTAAATGGATAGACCGCCAGTGATTGGAGCCGAAGGTATGGCCCGGATTGCCCCGAAGCACGCCGGAAGCTTCCCCGCTCAAGCGACATCTCGGGCGCGCTTCGTCCTATCGCAAACAACTTGTCGCACGATTTGATACGTGGCGTCTTTTCTCAGGCGTGGCGGCGCTCGTCCGCTGTACACTGAGTGGCGATCTCGCCTGCCAATGTTCCATCGATCAACAGTGTGCCAACGCCTTGTGAGTCATTTAATTACCCTTTAGATCGGATTTCTCCCGCTACCCGGCGAAGTCAGTTAGTCGTTACCGCTCCTCTCGAGCGCCCTGTCGGACATACGTCTCTATGCTCCTGATGCAGGATGCGTCTGACGCCTGACCCTTGTCGCTGATTAATTTTTGAGATAGATTGCACCGGCGTTCAGCAAAGTGCAGTCGACTGAGCCGAGATGATGCGTCAAGGTCGATGGCGCAGAAGGAGAGCAAATGGATCGAAGCTGTGTTGCCATATTCGTTCTGCCGTTCGGCACGTTGGTCTCGTTTTTCATGTTAAATAAGCATGCAAACAAGTGCGCCTACGGGATGATGAGGCACCAGGCAATAGCGCGTATGTGTTATTCCTACTACGCAGAACGGGCGCAAATATTAGGACGCCGAATGATTTCAACTTAGATAGTAATGGAGGATATATATTCGCAAGGAATTGCGCTCAAAATTCTAAGTAAAGTTCGTGCCTTCGGTTCTAGTTTCTTCGGGTGCCGTTCAGGGGCTTGCGCTGCCAAAGGTGTTCTGAACGCTTATCTGCTCGGACCACATTGGTGACAATATGATCGCGCGGAACCAGGGGAAGACAAGCGGATGAGGCAAATACGATGCGCTTGATAGTTGTTGGCATCCTCTAGGCAAAGTTGTTAAGTGGCAGCGCGGGCGCCGTTCATCCGCACTTGGTGCCCGTTCGCTCAACGCAAGGCAGGCATTTATGAAGCTCGATCGGACAAAGGTTCCTATTCGACTAGCAGAAACGACAAATATTAGTTCGAGATACGGCCAACTTTCCACAAGATTCGACACTCCGTCAGCATGTCCGCCGCTTTCAAAGCGAGCTGATATTAACGGGTCAATCCACATTATTGACTAAATCAAAAGGAACTGATCTTCTATGTCAAATCATAAAAGGTTTTTTATCAATGGCTCTTGGGGTGACCCGATAACCCCGCGCCTATTGGCTGTGGTCGATCCGGCCACCGAAGAAGCCTACACTGAGATTTCCCTCGGTGCCGCTGCTGATGTCGATAAGGCGGTTGCCGCGGCGAAGGAATCCTTTGCGGCCTTCTCGACGACCACGAAAGAAAGCCGGCTAGGATTGCTCCGCCGCATCCTTGCCGCATACAACGATCGATTTGAAGATGTCGCGTATGCCGTTCATCAAGAGATGGGCGCCCCGATTAATTTTGCGCGGGACGCACAAGCGTCGAGTGGGCGGGCTCATCTGGAATCTACAATTGAATCGCTTGAAAGTTTTGACTTCTCTGAGAAGCGAGGAAGTACGACTATTTTAAGGGAGCCAGTGGGTGTCTGCGCACTGATCACTCCTTGGAACTGGCCATTGAACCAGATCGTATCCAAGGTTGCTCCTGCCTTGGCAGCAGGGTGCACCGTGATTCTTAAGCCAAGCGAGATTGCCCCAATAAGCGGCATAGTTTTTGCCGAAATTATGCATGCCGCAGGTGTGCCGCCAGGAGTCTTCAATCTTATCAACGGCACCGGGCCCGATGTGGGACAAATTCTCGCGGGCCATCCCGATGTCGACATGGTTTCATTCACAGGGTCAACACGAGCCGGTGTTATTGTCGCTATAACCGCTGCCGAAACGGTTAAGCGCGTTGCGCAGGAGTTGGGCGGAAAATCGGCCAACATCATTTTGGAGGACGCGGACTTTGACGTGGCAGTCACAAAGGGCGTAGACGCCTGTTTTAGCAACACCGGCCAATCATGCGACGCCCCGACGCGAATGTTCGTGCCCATTAGCCGCGTGGCCGATGTCCATAGAATCGCCCGAAATGCTGTCTCGAAGTATCAGTATGATGGACAAGCCTTCGACGCCCTCGGACCTCTTGTGAGCGAATTGCAGTACGATAAGGTGCAGCACTACATCGCTTCGGGAATTCAGGAAGGCGCTGCGCTGCTTGCAGGTGGGCTTGGAAAACCAAAAGGACGCGGCCGCGGATACTATGTGCGTCCGACAGTTTTCGGTGACGTGAATCCGAATATGAAAATTGCAAGGGAGGAAATATTTGGTCCGGTCCTCTCGATTCTAGCGTACGAAAGTGAACAGGACGCGATTGCGATGGCAAATGACACAGTTTATGGACTTGCAGCATATGTGCAATCACAAAGCATCGAACATGCTCGCCAAGTCGCAAAACAAATGCGTGCCGGTTCGGTTTACCTCAACTATCCGGACTGGGATACGAAGGCCCCTTTTGGAGGCTACAAACAATCCGGCAACGGACGAGAGTATGCCGATTGGGGTATTCACGATTTTCTTGAGACTAAAGGAATCGTAGGTTGGGGAGAGGCATAGTAAGCGAATCTTTTTCGCGCGATCGCAAAAGTAATCAACTGAGAACTGGCGACCTGCCCTCGTCGGTTCAATCTATGGGAACTTTTCAAATTTATGTCGTGGCGTCGGCCTTTCGGCAGCTGCGTATTATCAATGCCGACCATGTCGTTGCGTGTTGCGCTGATATGTCCTCCACCGCGCCTTCGAGGATTGCGTTACTCATGCGAGACACCTTTCCCAACGAAAGCCTCGAATCCCCATTTAGCGGTCTCGACGCTTTTGCCCATCAATTCAGCGATCCTTTCAATGGGCATCCGTGCCGGCTGCCCGAAATCTGATCCCGCCGCAGCGATGACGGATAGCACTCCATATGCGGGCAAAGCAATCCTTGCTATCAACCCCTTGAGTATCTCATCCGAGAAATATTCACCGCACCGATCGCTGGGCATTCTGTCTATCGATTACCGTTGATTGTTGCTAAAGGGAAAAATCCGCGAATGCAAATGATCAGGATAGCGAAAGGATTGGCAGGGGCAATATTTTGATTGTTCAAAGCATCCGGGTAGCGTCGTAGCCTTTTACGGCAGTCCCGGTAGCTGACCCCGGACGGCAGTTGAAAATCCCCTGCTTATGGTCGCGCAAAAATCCCCCGCTTATGGTCGCGCAAAAATCCCCCACCCTGTTCACCAGAACTAATGCCTTTATTTAGCTGTTTTTTCGATTTCCGCGCAAGCGTTTCAGCGGCTTCCTTGAGTCGGTAATTGCGACCATCGAATTCAAGCAGGTGGCAGTGATGCATGAGTCGGTCAAGGATCGTGGTGCTCATCGTGTTGTCGCCTTGATATGCGCGCCAATCTTGCGCAACGCGATTGGGTGTCACGACAACGCTGCGATGTATTGTAGCGTTGATGGATTAGCGTTTGCAGTAGCGCGCCGGCGGCATCGTACGCGACAGGAACAGGTCATCCAGCACGAGGAGATCGCTCTCGAGGATGGCTCGCAGTCGGGTATCGCGCTGAGCCGTTGGGCCCAGCGCGAAACGGTTAAAGAAGTCGTCGGTCTCCAGATATGCACCTTGTGGCCCTGCAGGACCGCCAGGTAAACGACAGCCTTCGCATCGTGCGATTTCCCGGTGCCTGGCGAACCAGCAACATACTACCCCTCATCATGGCGACGACGTCGTCGTTCGCTATCCGTTTCATCCGCGCTTCGGCGACTGCATCAACGTCATTGGGTTGAACCGATACAGGGGCGAGTCGTATCTGATCATCATGCAGCCCGACGGTACCCGCGCGCATCTTCCGCCGTGGATGACCTGGGAGGAAGCGACCCGAATGCATGTGGTATCCCAGCCGGAGTTGCCGCATGCAGTATTGGTCGAACTCCAGCGCCTGATTGACGCCGCTTTATCTTCCAGTGTGTCGTCAACACACGGGAGATACGGTGATGCGCAAACAGGTGATCAGCAGAAGGATCTGTTCGAGGAGGCCAGCAACGAAAGGCTCTTGCCGACAGAGACGCTATCGGAAGTGGTGGCGCAACTGGCACTGCTGATGCAATCGGTAATCGACGCGATCGAGACGGAGGTGCGCGATGAGCAAGATCCGCGCTGAACATCTTGCGCGCCGTGCGTGCGTGTACATCAGGCATAATTCCGTGTAAAAAAATATGGCCGAGCATTTATTGATGATGCAATGAAAGTGCTTGTTTGTAAGTGCCGCCGCAGCATGCGGCGGCACAATGACTCGGCATTATTCTGGCCTCGTTACAATCCATTGAGGAAAGCCAGCAGCTGATCATCAGGCCGGTAAATTCCTGGCTTACCATCATGGGGTGTGGCTTTCTCCAGCATTTTTTTCTTCAACTCGAGGTCTGCATCCAAATAAATTTGGGTGGTTTCTGGGGACTCGTGACCAAGCCACAGAGCAATCATGGTGCCGTCGAAACCCGCTCGCAGCATTTCCATTGCCGAGGTGTGTCGAAGCTGGTGGAAAGTCACACGTTTTTTCCGCAGGGAGGGACAGGTCTTGCGGGCCGTCTCAATCTGTTTCGCCAGAATGTAACTCACACCATCGGCGCTAAGATGACCACCACGCGCATTGGGAAACACGATGTCGCTATCTGCTTTGGCAGTCTCCTGCAGCCAGTTCTTGAGGATCGCACGAGTCTGCTCGGTGAGGGGTATACATCGGGACTTTCGACCTTTGCCCTCCACCCGAACATGGGCACCCGTGCCCAAGGTCACGTCCTGCCGCTTGAGTCCTGTCATTTCAGACAAGCGCATGCCGGTTTGCACCGACGTCAGGAGCAGCGCGTGATCCCGACGACCACTCCACGTCCTCGTATCGGGCGCGGCCAGTAACGCTTCGACCTCTGGTCGTGTCAGAAATCCGACCTGAGTGCGGGTATAGCGTTTGGTGGGAATAGCGAGTGCGCGTTGAATTTGCTCGGATCGAGAAGGTACTTCAAAGGCCGCATAGCGAAAGAAGGAGCGGATGGCGGCGAGGCGAACATTGCGGCTGCGCGCGCTGATACCACGTTGCTTTTCCAAATCGTCGAGAAACGCGCAGATAATTGGTGCATCGATATCTTCGAACAACAAACTGGCCGGCTGCTTGTGTCGACGCTTCTGGATGAATTTTAGTAGCAACCGGAACGTGTCACGGTAGGATTCGACCGTGTGTGAGCTGACTTGCTTTTGCTACATGAGTCGCTGGGTGAAGAAGGCTTGCAGTAGCGTGGAAAAGCGGGTGTTCGATTTCATGATGGATTCTCCCAGTGACGTTCGAGCAGTTTTGCCGCCAGCCCCATCAGCTCCGGGCACAAGCTGAGGTACCAGTAGGTATCGCTCGGATGAACGTGCCCTAGGTAAGCGGACAAAAGCGGTAAGCGGTGCTCAACGTCTTCGCCATTGCGGTACCATTGCAACAGGGTTTCTGTGGCAAATCGGTGGCGAAAATCATGTAAACGCGGTCCGTGGGTGGCGGTGGGGCTGCGCAAACCGATTTGGCGCGACAACGCATGGAACGTTCTGTACACGTCCGCGCGATGCAATGGATTGAGCGTGCTGGACACAAACAGGTGGAGCGCGGATCGTCCAGCAAGAAAACGCTCACGACGTGTGACGTAATCGGCAAGCACTTGCCGGGTTGACGCATGCAGAGGCACCATCCGTGTTTTTCCGAATTTCCCTCGAACCATCACAATTCCTTCATTCAGATCAACATCCTCCCGTTTCAAATCGAGCGCTTCACCGAGGCGTAATCCCGACACACTCAGCAGACCTAAGAAACAATAATATGTCCACGGACGCAGGCCCATTCCACCGGAGAGAGTCAATGCGGCTTGAAGTAGAGCCTCAACTTCGGCGCTGCTGTAAAGGTAGGGCTTCGCTCGGCGCGGCCGGTACGGCATCAAGGCGCACGGTGGAATCTCCGTGTGTGGATCGATCGCACTGTAGTACTGGGCAAATCCACGGACATAACCTACCCGTGCTGCCCACGTTGCCAGTTGAGCGTACTTCGGTTGCTGTGCCCACTGGAGCACGCGGCGTAGGGTGATGCGAACAGCCCGCCGCTTTTCCATAAAGGTGACGAAGTCCTGCAAAGCGTTGCCGGCAAGAAGCAGCTTGAATCCCAGGCCGCGGCGCAACGCCAAATAGCTCTGAACCGCTTCGCGCAGTGTGTTCATTGCATACCTCCCGGCCAAGGCAAGCCCAGTGTGCGCAAGGCGGCAAGGTCGATCTTTGCATAGATCGCCGTTGTTTCTGGATGACGATGGCGTAACAGCTCGCCAATCTCTGCCAGGGAAGCACCCTGGCGTAATAGATCGCAGGCCAGCCCATGTCGAAACTGATGGGCACCCTTGTGCGGCGTGTCAATACCTGCTCGTTCCAGCGCGCGTTCAACGATCGATCCGATGGCTTCCTGTCCCTGAAACTCCCCCACCGGCGCTACGCTACGCAAAAATACAGAGCGGCTGGTACTGTGCGGTCGCCCCTTCTGCAGGTAGTCGGCGATCGCCTCACCCACATCGGCCGGTAGCGGCATGGGGCATCCCCTTGCGCTCTTACCGTGCACATACAGAGTTCCACTATCCCAGTCGATGTCATCCAGTTTGAGCACGACGATTTCGCCCGCGCGCAAACCCAGTCGGGCCAGCAGCAATAAAATTGCATAATCCCGGGAGCCCACAGCCCTTCGACGGTTGCAAGATGCGAGCGCTGCTTGCGCATGCTCCACCGAGATCGCACGAGGGATTGATGCCATCGACCAGTTGGCAACGGTAGGTACAGCGGCAGCCAGATCACGCTTGACGGCGCCGCAGTAAAGCAAATATCGGAGGAAGGATCGCAGCGCAGTGACCATCATTTTTGCCCGCGCCAGATGCAGGTATTTTACCTGCTCCTGTACAAATTCAATGACATTAGCGGCGCGCAGCGAAGCGAGTTGTATTTTTTTACGGTCACGGAGACAGGCCGTCAAAAAGACTCGGGCAAAAGGCACATAGATGCCGATCGTCTCGGCCGAAAGACCCCGTTCCTGCTGCAAGTACACCGTGTACTCGTCCAATAACCGCCGCTCGGGCGTCACCTCGACGGCAACGGTCGGCAACTCTACGATGGCACCCTATTGGCGCAGGAAATCCAGCAACCGTTTCAATACGTAGGTGTCGCATGATCTGGGACGTCGATGACGAGCCCGATAACGTAGATAGCTCGCTATATGCACGTCCGTAATCGCTGGTAAAACAGCATGTGTTTGCTTGAGCCAACGGCTAAAATCAGCAGCCAATCGGGTTTGTCCACGGCTCGACTCCGGAGCAAATCCTTGGTCGTCCAGCGATTTGGTAAAGGAACTGACATAGGGCGCGAGCGGCCCTTCTAGCACACACCTCAACGACCACGAACGACTGTATGACGGCTCCATGATGATCTCCTCCCAATCAAGATTACCTTGAGAGGAGTCAGGATAATGCCGACCACCATGGAACGAAAACGTTACCAGTTACGACGAAAATTAAACTACTCGGCCATATTTTTTTACACGGAATTATGGCGGTAATGCCGATATCGGCATTACCGTCAATCAACGTTCGATCAGGTTCAGCACAACCGCGAGAGCCAGTTGCGCCAGTATGGGCTTGCGGATCGTGCTCACGAGCTGGGCTGGCCGGACGTATCTGTTATCGACGATGACCTCGGTCGTTCGGGTTCTGGTATCCATCGACCGGGGTTCGAGAAGTTGCTCGCCACGCTTTGCAGCGGCGAGATCGGTGCAGTATTCTGTATCGAAGCTTCCCGGCTCGCGCGCAACGGCCGCGACTGGCATACGTTGCTCGAATTATGTCGGCTTGTCGGAACGATCCTGATCGACGAAGACGGAATTTATGATCCTTGGGAACCGAACGTCGGCTGTTGCTGGATATGAAGGGCACGCTCTCCGAGATGGAGCTATCCACGTTTCGCCAACGCTCCCAAGCAGCACTGGACCAGAAGGCCAAGCGTGGGGAGTTGTTCATGACGGTGCCCATTGGTTATGTTCTGGTCCCGAACAATCGAATCGAGATAGATCCGGATCAACGTATTCGTGAAGCGCTCGGCCTGGTCTTCCAGAAGTTTCGTGAGTTAGGTAGTGTCAGACAAGCCTTACTCTGGATCCGGCAAGAGAATATCGAGTTGCCAGCTGTCAGCTACGGTCCAGAGGGCCGCCATGTCGTCTGGAAACTGCCGATATATAACACCGTGTTGAAGATGCTAACGAACCCAACCTATGGCGGCGCCTACGCGTTTGGCAAGACCAAGACGATCGTGCGCATTGAGAACGGTCGCAAGCGCCTTTATAGCGGCACCCACGTCAACCGCGAGGATTGGCAAGTCTTAATCGTCGAACACCATGCGGCATACATTAGCTGGGACGAATACGAGAGCAATCGCAAATTGATTACCGATAATGCCAATATGAAGGGCAACATGGTCCGCGGTTCAGTCAAACGCGGTAGCTCGCTGTTGCCGGGTCTGCTACGTTGCGGGCATTGCGGGCGCAAGCTGCATATCGCGTATTCGGGTACCAAGGGCGAGGTCGCCCGCTATTACTGCCGAGGCAGCATGCTAAATCACGGCCGTCCAAGTTGTATCTCGTTCGCCGCATTGCGTGTAGATCAGCGCGTGTCGGACGAGGTTTTACGCCGACTTGAACCATTGGGTATTCGCGCCTCGTTGGACGCCATCGAACGTAATCGCTTGAGTGACGACGAGCGAGTCTGTCACAAGGAGTTGGCGCTCGAACAGGCACGTTATGAAGCCAGCCGCGCGCGTCGACAGTACGATGCCATCGACCCAGACAACCGCTTAGTCGCCGCAGAACTAGAACGCCGGTGGAACGATGCGTTGGCAATACAAGCGCAACGGCAAGCCGAACTTGATGCGCTGCGCGAGCAGCCGGCGGATTCACTCAGCAGCGCCGCGCGCGATGAGCTCATGAGATTGGGAACGGATCTGCCCCGGTTGTGGAATCATCCCGCTAGTGGCATCGACATCAAGAAGCGGATCTTGCGTACCGTTCCCAAGGAGATTGTCGTCACGAAGCAAGACCACACCATCCGGGCGCTTCTTAACTGGCAAGGAGGAGACCACACCGAACTCGAATTCCAGACGAATCGTACCGGGCAACATTGCTGGGCCACTGACAGCAGCACCATTGATATCGTTCGTGCGCTGGCAAGAACCCTCCCGGACCTATCTATCGCTGCAGTTATTAATCGTTTGGGCAAACGCACGGCCAAAGGTCATTCATGGACAGCAGCGCGCATTGGCATTTTGCGTCACGATCATTCGATCGCCGTCTATCGCGAAGGAGAGCGACAGGAGCGCATGAGCTGACCGCAGCGGAAGCGGCAGCGGTATTGCGTATCAGCGCGCCGACGGTTCTGCGACTGATCCGCACGAAGAAGTTGCCGGCTACACAGGCGTGCATTGGCGCACCTTGGGTCATACGTCGTGACGATATCCTGATTGAGACGCTCGAGTGCCTGTTCGAACAGCCGCTCGACGATCGCGCGCAACTGTCTGTAGCGGTAGACGTGATGACGCAATGCGTGATCGCAGGCCTGTTCAACGAGCCGGGTGGGATCCTTCTTCGGCAGGCCGACGATGCCCGATATGGCGCGATGGCCGACGCGACCTTCGCTGTCGAACATGTGCTGGCAAGTGCCTTCGTTTGCGGCCCAATGTCCGCAGCGCTCGCGAGCAGGAAGGCGCTCTGACGGGACGGATTGAACGGGCGTTCGTGTTCTGGCAGTCAAGCGAACCGGGGCTGAAGGGCGCGAGGATGCGTGCGCAGCAGCGCCTGCGTACGGCGATCGCGAATCTCGATGGTGAAGTCGTAGATCCGCACTGAAACGAGGGTGCCGATCGGTGCAGGCCGTGCCGCATAGTTGCTGCGATCGATGTTCACAGTGGCGTCGTCCCAGACGGTACGCACGACCTCCGTGAAGTAGCGAAAGCCGGTGGTCGGCAACGCCCGCAGATGCGGCTTCTCCGCCTGGAAGATGGACTCGACCTGTTGCCGGGCGCTGCCATGGATTTGTTTGGCCGCCCAGTTTGCCTCCCGGTGCATCAGGAATTCGTTCTGGGCTTCGAGCGACTCGAAACGGCGGCCGGCGAGCGCGGTGCCCTGCGTATGTTGAATCGCGTTCTCCACGGTCCCCTTTCAATTCGGGTGCCGCACACGGGCTGGATCGGCGACGACACCGTAATGCCCTAGCATCGCCTCGTAGAGCCGGTTGATCTCGGGTTCATACAGTTCCGGCGTAATGCCGCCTTCCCAGAGGTTGTCGAGAACGACGTAGCTGACCGCACCGCCAAAGTAGCGGAAGGCTTCTTCGTGAAGCTGGGCCCAGACCTGTTTGCTGGACTTCTAGGCCACGCGCCGGAAGCTGCGTCTTTAGTACCAAAGGGTCATCACAAACAACCACGGGCATCGGTAGCGGCCCGTCTTCGGATCGTGGGTCAGTGCGCCTTCGCCATAATCGACTTGAGCTTCTTCGCCGGAGGCGAACGGGAGACGATCGAACTGCTCGGGATCAATGTTGCGCAGGGCGCGCACGAAACGCTTGACGCTCTCGTAGCTCGCGGTGAATGCGAACTGGTCGACCAGATCCTGATAAATCGCCGGCGCGTTTCGCCTCAGGCGGACCTGCTCTTCAATCCACTCGCGATGCGGTTCGTTTGCGGAGCGGGCGAATTGAACGTTGTCGCCTTGCTGGAAGCCTCAGTAGCCGGTGGTCGCGGCGATGGGGGAGTTTGCGTGACTGCGATTCAGAGCCGGCGGTCACCATGGAGGAGTTTGCTGACCCAGACTTCTGCGACTCGAAGATCGCCTGATAGCATGCCTCCCGCCCTCACCGCCACGAGGCGTATTGCCGATAGCCCATAAGAAAAATGCATATATCCTATCAACTGTCTCACCTTCCCTCGCGGCATCGCCGGGTGAACAATGAAGCTGCATCTGATGAGCGGCACATTCATTGGCGCGTAGGGCAACGCGCAAATCTGCCTAGAGCGCGTGGAAGTACTGGGACCTGGGAGACCGCAGCCCCCTGCTACGCAGGTTTTAAACATCGAAGGCGCACAAAACGAGGGAACAGAGAAAAGTGGCCTGTCGTGCACTCGTCCCCCCACCGCATAGATATTTGGGAAGCGGGCTTTTCGCAGAATTTCTGGGAGCTGAGTAGGCGGCTATTTTTTTCTTGGCAATCGGTCCCGCAAATTCCAAAGGATTACGTTGCGATGCATCATGACGATCAATCGAAAACTACCGCACACGCCCGACACAAATGCTTCGATCGAAGTTGCTGCACGTGGATGGGTAGCTTACCGCGTTGGCGCCGAGCCCCCTGACTGGTCGCTTGTCGTTGCGCCGGCTTGGTAGCCTTTCAATTTTGCGAAACGCTCGTTTTGAACCTCGCCCGTCATCCGTCGCAACGTAGCTGCTCAAGGGGTAAGGTCCCACTGGACTCGCCCGTTTCTAAGCCAAAAATGCGCGACTTATCCAACTCAGGATACAAACATGTATCAAGGTAGTTCACCAATAGTGTCAACGCGTAAGAAGGGCGGAATCGCCGTTGAGAAACGGTCGATCGACTACGTGCCATTAGCCGAGCGGCATGGAAAAGCGTGGAATTTGTGGCCTATCTGGTTCTCGGGCGATGCGCAATTGGCCACCTTTGCGGCCGGCGCAATTGGAGGAACGATGGGCGCGAACTTCTTATGCACTGCCCTCGCTGTGGTCCTAGGCACTGCACTCGGGACCTTCTTCATGGCGTTCCATTCGACGCAGGGCCCGCAGCTAGGCCTGCCGCAAATGATTCAATCACGGCCGCAATTTGGCTACATGGGTGCCACGCTTGTTTGGGTCGTCGCCCTGATCACCTACGTGGGCTTCAACGCCTTTAACCAAGTGATGGCCGGGCAGACTGTTCACCACCTGACCGGGGTTAGCGAGCGGGCGAGCTTGCTCGTGTTCACGGTACTCGCGCTCGTTATTGCAGTTTTCGGACATGACTTAATCCACAAGGCTCAGCGATGGCTAGCAGCCGGTATGATTTTCGTGCTCACGCTTTTTTCCTTGGGCCTCGTCGTCTACATGCCGTTTGATGCAGAGCAATTCAGCTTGGATGGTTTCAAGGCTATCCCATTCATTGCGCAGTTTTTTGCAGCGGCGGCTTATCAGTTGAGTTGGTCGATTTACGTTTCTGACTATTCTCGATATCTCCCGGCCGAAACGAGCGTTCGCTCGTCCTTCTGGTGGACGTATCTTGGCGCGTTCATTGGCGGGGCTTGGATGATGCTCATAGGAGCGGCGGCTGGAGCGCTTAACTCGAAAGTCGATATTTCCGCTGCTGTTCAGTCAGCCGGAGATTCCATTTATCCAGGACTCGGCGCTATCACACTAGTTCTTTCGCTGACCACTCTTTTGACAATGACTAGCCTCAACTTCTACGGCGCATCACTGACATTGCTAAGTATCGCAGACTCAGTGCGACCGTCCCGGTCAACCGTCGGGAAGCGAATATTTACCCTGATAGTTCTCGCGGTTTTGGGGACTGCGATTGCCCTCGCCGCGTCAGAGAATTTCATGGCTAGGTTTGGCGACTTTCTCGGCATCTTACTTTATTTGTTTACACCGTGGACAGCGATTAACCTTGTGGATTTTTATTTTGTACGCAAGACACACTACTCGGTGAAGGAAATTTTCAATCCCCGGGGAATGTATGGGCGTTGGAGCTGGAGAGGATTGCTGGCCTATTTTGTTGGCTTTGTCGCGATGATTCCATTCTTCTCAAACGGCATGTACACGGGACCGGTCGCGCGACGTCTGGGGGGTGCGGATGTCGGCATGCTGATTGGTCTTGCGGTGTCCGCGGGCGTCTATTTCTGGGCATGCCGCTCGCTGGATGTAGAAAGTGAGCGTCTCCGTGCCATCCAAGCCGACATCGGACTTGAGTTCGAATAAACATGGCATAACAAAATCCCGAAAACTTCAATCTAACAATCTCTTTATCGAGCTTGGTTATCGAAAGGTGAAGTGACCAAACGGGCCATTGATCGGACCGCCGATATACAAGGGTTGCGCGAGGCTCTTGTAGCCGTCGATACATAAATCCTGATCGAGTCAAGCTCGGGCCTGAGAACGCTGAATTTGATCGAATCCGAGTCAGCCAAGGCATGAAGGCCGCGATCGCATAGCGCGATACGAGGTGGTAGTCCGTGTAATTGCACGGGCAAGTGGCGTTGTTGCCTAAGCATCGGCTTATTGGAACGCGCTTTGAATCGGTTGGGTTCAAGATCAGAGCGCATGTTCAACCGATCTTGAATTGCAGTAAACGTCTGGCGAACATCGTGTCCACTTAAATTGGGTGTGCACGTGCACCCTATCGAATGAAAAGCGCCAGGCGCAAGGCGTCGACTCCGCTTCCACTAATATTGCGCGCATGGCAGAGAGTTCAAACATGAATCGGCGATCGGGATCTTCCCAAGATGCGGCAAGGCAAGTTGGCCAAGTTGATCCATCGGCCTCGTTCCGCGAAAGCCTGCTGCGTCTTTTCGTCGATATCGCTTACGAACGAAAGTCCCGGAACCCCTTCCGCCATTTCGTAAGAAATATAGAGGCCAAAACGCCAGGCAGCCGTGTCCAAATATTGATCGCCCACCAAGCGCCTATATTGGGTGCTTCCGGGCCATTAACCCCGTGTCGCGAAGGGCTTACTTGTCCTTTGCGCTCATCTACAAATGCCGTAGCCGCAATCGCATGCATAGCGTGCACCAGTGACGGTATCGTGCGGCTCGTCAAGGTAATTCCGGGTGAAGGTAAGTTGGTGCTGGAAGTTCCATCATCCGGCAGCGAGACGTTTATCGAAGAACTGGATCAGGCTGGCGGGCCGTTTGCTGCTGCGATTGCGCTGAGCGATATTGGCTTGCCGGTACGGCTGCAAGAATCTGGTGACAGGACGCGCGCATTGATTCGAGAACTTCATGACTCTGTGGCCCAGCAACTTGGATTCACATCCTTTCTAGTTACCCGATTACAACGAGAAGCGGGCGATTTCGACATGACGAAAACACTTGTTTCCGAAATTCGTACGAGGGTGACACGCCTCCAGCGCGATGTTCGACAATTGATCACCGGTGCCGCCCTCACCGGAGAGGGTCAGTCTTGGCGACAGTCGCTTACTGATGCTGTCGACGAGTTTTCACGACGATGTAATGTGGTCTTTGAACTCGACAATCGCGTGCCGGAAATCAAATTGTCGCCGGAGGCAGCACTGCATACCTTGCAGATTGTGCGCGAGGCTCTATCGAACATTGTCCGCCACGCTCACGCGCAACACGCATGGATCGAGTTAGTTAGCGTTCCAGCGGGGCGGCTTCGCGTGACAGTCACCGACGACGGCCAGGGCTTGCGCCCCCCTTCGAACGACGAGAATCACTACGGTCTCGAAATTATGAGAGAGAGGGCACGGGCGATCGGGGCACAGTTCGAAATCGAAAGCCTCAAGCCAAGCGGCACGCAGGTCAGGCTTCTTGTCCCCATCACCGATGCAACAGAGGAGACACGAAATGCTGCCGCAGACGCTACTACTGATTGACGACCATCCGCTCTTTCGGCGCGGACTAGCGGAGTTTCTGAATTCGACCGAGGAATTTCGGGTCGTTGGCGAGGCCTCTAACGGTGAACAAGGGGTTGCGCTGGCTGAGCAGCTCCAGCCAAGCTTAATTCTGATTGATCTCCACATGCCGGGACGTGGCGGGCTGCATGTCCTTGAACTGCTGAAAAGAGAAAAGATAGAATGTCGAAAAGTCGTCTTGACTGCGTCGCTTGATCGAGAAGAAGTGCTAAAGGCACTAAGCCTCGGCGCCGACGGATATATATTGAAGGATGCTGACCCCGAAGACCTGCGCATATATCTGCGAAACTGCGCACGAGGTATTGTCGTGCTTGACGAAAGCCTTGTTTCCTCGCTTGCGGCTAAAGCTACTTCTGAAACTGCGGCGGGCGTGCGTGCGGTTGGATTAACTGCACGAGAGGAGCAGACATTAAGCCTGATCTCGCAAGGCATGAGTAATAAGCAAATTGCGCGACAACTAGATATTAGTGACGGGACAGTGAAAATCTACGTTAAAAGCTTACTGCGAAAGCTCAATGTCTGCTCGCGTCTTGAACTAGCTGCGTGGGTCCATCGGGATCTGCTTGCTCATCAATGAGGAAGGCTGAAAGTATGCGGAATACTGCTGAACATGAATGGGCGCTTGATGCAAAAGTTGATGACTACCCCGTTGCGTTAGTGTGTCTCGACGCCACCGGCCAAATTCAAAAAATGAACGAGGGCTGGAGAGAACTCATGGGAGCAACTCAAATTAAGGCGGATTTATCAACATTAGTCCACCCTGAAGACAAAATTGTTTGGCGAGATACGCTCGATCGCCTAATTTCATTGAATGGATCCGTCGTTCGCGTACAACTGCGCTTTATTCATCCCTATGGCGAGCTTCGCTGGCTCGACATCTCTTGTCGATGGCATGCAGGCGCATACTATATTGCTGCATTTGACGCTACCGGGCAAAAGCGGCAGGAAAGTTCTATCGACGCTAGCCTGCGTAGCGCGCTCGGATTACTCAATGGCGTGCCTGGTGCGATCTACCGATGTCGCAACAACGCATTCTGGACCATGGAGTTCATTAGCGACGGTTGCGAGCAACTAACTGGCTATCCTCCGGAGTGGTTCCTTGACCGACATCAACATAGCTACGTACAACTCATTCTACCGAAAGACGTTGATATACTCCGACGCAATGTGCATCAAGCGTTAGCAGACCGGCGACCGTTCGAAGTTTGCTACAGGATACGTTGTGCAGACGAGTCTATCAAAAATGTTTGGGAACGTGGCGCAGGAATCTATTCTGCAAATAGTGAGGTTCTCGGGATTGAAGGTGCGATTTTCTCAATCGATCAGGCACCTCGATCCTGACGTGATTCAGCGCGTGCGACCAATGGTTCATAGATGTTGTCACCTTTCGGCGTAATGGCGCCGGGCATTTTCGCCGTAATGACGCCACCGGAAACGAGCAATTGGAGGGTTCGAACGGGGATCAAGGTTGCTTGATTTTGCCTCCTTTTGCAAGCTCGGTTCTAGGTGACTCGACGCCCGGTTTTAGTCCGCGATAGCTCTCGCCGTCGAGGACGATTTTGTGGGCGCCATGACGCAAGCGGTCAAGGGTTGCCGCGCCGATCATCTTGTTACCTGGGAATGCTTCGCCCCATTCCGGGAAGTCCAGATTTGAAGTCAAGATCGTTGCCGTGCGCTCATAACGCTCGGCGATCAGGTCGTGGAAGTCTTCATCGTCCGGCGAACGCAGTGGCTTGAGTCCGAAGTCGTCAATGATCAGAAGTGGAAGCTTGGCGAGATACTGGAAACGGCGGTCGTAGGTGCCCACGGCCGCCGCGCTGCGTAGACTTGATAGCAATTGGCTTTGCGTAGAGAACAAGACATCGTGTCCTTGCCGCGCAGCTGCATGTCCCAGCGCTTGTGCGAGATGACTCTTGCCAGTCCCACACGGGCCGGCGATCAGAACGGCGACTTTCTCGTCGATGAATCGGCACGTGGCCAGATCGTGGATGGCGGCTCGATTCAAACCTGGCAGCCGATCGAAGTCGAAGCCTTCGAGTGTCTTCTGGCTACGGAAGTTGGCGCGTCGCATGCGCAAGCTGAGTTTCTTGTTATCGCGCCGGGCTACTTCATCATGGATGAGCAGCGAGAGGAATTCGGTGAAGGCGAGCTTGCGATCAATGGCCTCGCGGTTTCGCGCTTCCAGCGAATCGAGGATGCCAGACAAGCGCAGTTGTTTAAGCAGTGGAGTCAGTTCAGGAATGGGATGCATGGCCGGCCTTATTGGAGAATGGTTTGTGTATTGCGGCAGAAACGGCCCCCTTCGGTGTAGGTGCTCGCCAGCGCATCAAAGGCGCTTAACAGCGTCAGCTGATCCAATCCCTTTTGCAGAATGGTCTTAACTGCCGTGTAATGCGGCGTGCCGTAGTGGTTGGCGCGCGAGCAAGCAGCTTCGAGTCGAATCGCGCCGTATTTCTGTTTGAGCCGCAACACGCCTTGCACCGAGCGCATCTTGATTAAGACTTTGTCGCCGAAGAGCGCATGAACCAGGGCGTAGCAGGCAGGC